>JAEEGL015085237.1_pt1 | contig 11097 bp, 7 predicted proteins | sample 9134231 | NCBI WGS metagenome assembly JAEEGL01 (sample SAMN16246548, study PRJNA631951) | gut metagenome | biome: gut microbiome; feature: rumen; material: fiber-attached | host: Bos | place: Iran: Karaj | collected 2018-10
CGAACCGTATTTCGTATTATCGATATTCTCTGAAGGAACATAATCGGGCAATTCGAGCAGCATCTGGGAATGCGCTGTATCATTATCCATCATCAGAAAACTGCCTCTGTCGTCCTCTGTTATTTCCGTCATATTACTCATATTATTCAGAACACTGTATGCACCCATAAATGTAGCATCCAATCCGGAAGCTTTAAACAGACCGTCGCGTAACTGTACCGAGTTCCACTCATCCGGAAGCAGATCATACTTTTCCACAGCATTGTAGTTTCCGCCGTTATACAGTGTATGCTGGAAAACAAGCGGTGCAGACTTAAAAATCCCATAACAGAAGAAATTTCGCTTCATATTATCGGTCAGAGGGTCAATATCATCAGAAACAACACGTATATCCAGATACGCTCCCCGCGTGACATATTTTTTAATATCCGGGTATTCATCGTAAATGCTTAAGTCTGGCACATGCGAATAATTGGCATATGGCACATCAAATACCGTTACATCATAATCATTTTTATAAAACAGGTCCGGCATAACCTTTAATGCTTCATTATGCTTATCGACAAGAAGTTCTTCATCACGTTCGTTCATTTTCTTCGGCGTATATTCATAACCTCCGAATAACGAAGGTGAAGAAGCATTTGTGGACGAACCGTAACCCACTGTATTCGGATAAAATGTGAAACCGTCAAATGCCGTATACAAATCCGGATCTTCTTCCAGCATATACGGTATATAATATCCCACCATTCTGTCAAGCATCAACACCACAACATTTTCCTTGTCTTTGCTGAGCCTGATAGTGGGTTTTTTATCAATATATTCTGCCGCTTTTGATACGGATTCATAATCCTTTATTATATTATGTGCATTATACCCGATCATGCCTATGCATATGATCACTCCTGACGCCAATACCGATAATACCACCCCTTTGGATTTTCTGATCATAACATATCCCGCCGCAAGTATCAGCATGATAACAAGTATGTTTATAAGATACTGATATGCCGGATACGAGGGTGAATTATTGTATTGCAGTTTCGCAGACAAAATACCGTTATCCGTCCCGAAAAACATATAATCAATCGTAAATATTACCGATATCACCCAGCTTACATATTCGAAATATACCCGCAAATTCCTGCCGGCAAGTGCATAATAAACCCCGATCCATACAACAAATGTTCCCACCGCAAGTGCAAAACTGAACACAATATAATTGATCGGATTATACAGATTCATTATATCTATAAACTCCGCCGTTGATGATTCAATTACCGCCGAAGGGATAAGACCTCCGGTGAGCAAAGACAGGTATACCGCAGACAGGATGAATATCGCCCTGCTACCCTCCTCACGAAATTTCAGCGGATGCCTGGCAAAGTATCCGGATGCGATCATGGGAATCTGCAGGATAATGCCGCACAAGATCAGAAAGCATCTCTGACGCATCGAAAATGTGCTTCGTCCCAGTGCAAAACCGATAATTATCAGCCCAAGATATGAAGCCATCCGAAACAGTACATTCTTCGGGTCTTTCATTTTATAAAACAGGCCTTTGATCAAAGAAAATACATTATTTAAAGTCCAATACAGAACAAGACCGGACGGAGAATTATATAATAAAACCAGAAAAACAACAGCCACACCGTATAACTGCAGCTTTTCCTTAACCGTTGAGCCCTGAGTATATATCATTCCCGACAGGACATTGATCAATGTCATAAGTATAGGCAGCAGATTTATCGTCACTCCAAATACTGCGATCATTCCATCCGGCACTCCCAGATCTTTTATGGGACCAAATGAAAAACCATGAAGTATCTTTACCTGAGACAGAAATTTGTATGCAGCGATAAAGAATGGTATCTGTAACAAAAGGGGCAGCATACTCTTAAATACATATGACGGTTTATAATCATTTTGCCGGTAATATGTCTGGAGCATCATAAAACGTTCATCGCCTTTAAATGTACGTTTTATATGATCCACCCAAAATTGAAGTTTCTTCTCTTTTTCTCTTTCTTCAGCCTGCAGAGCATCCGCTCTCATATATAAGGGAAGCACAATAAAATTGACAGCAATACTCAGAGCCGCAATTGAATATCCGGCATTTGAAACTATGCTGTTTGCCAAATAGAAGATCACTTCAAAAAGTAACTCTATCGGACAGATAATGATAGTATATAATAATGTGATAAAACTCATAAGGCCTGATTTCCTCCATGCCTCATCAAACGTTTCTTTCTGTTCTCTATCTTATACAATTCAATCTCGAAATCCTGGCGATCTTTGTGACGTATCGTTTCAAGAACCATGCCCGAAAAAAAGGACTGTATTGCAGCCATCACCACAAAACCGCATACGATCAACGTCGGAAATCTCGGTACGAGACCGGTTTTAAAATACTCGAAAAAAATCGGTACTGCAAAAATCACTGATATGACAGTTAATACTGCTGCAATTACCCCAAAAAATCTAAAAGGTCTATAGTTCCTGAATAAATGGATTATCGTCCCGATCACCTTAAATCCATCGGAATAAGTATTAAGTTTCGATACGCTTCCCGAAGGCCTGTCTCTGTAACTGATGATCATGTTTTCCAGGGACATATTTTTGTCAACCGCATGTATTGTCATCTCGGTTTCTATCTCAAATCCCTTTGACAAAACGGGAAATGATTTAACAAATCTGTAGCTGAATGCCCTGTAACCTGTCATCACATCCATAACATCACTTCCGAAAAGAGTATTTATGGAACGCCTTACCAGTGTGTTTCCAAAATTGTGGAACGGTCTTTTGTTTTGTTCGAAATAAGTCGATGACAAACGATCTCCAATGACCATATCCGCACAACGTTCCAAAACTCCCTGGCACATTTCAAATGCATTGTCAGCCGGATATGTATCATCCCCATCAACCATAAGATAGCATTCCGCATCTATATCGGCAAACATCCTCCTTATGACATTACCTTTTCCCTGTTGATGTTCATACCGAACAACTGCTCCCTTAGACTTCGCTATCTCATCCGTCCCGTCATCCGAATTATTATCATAAACATAAATAACGGCCTCCGGTAGAGCCCGGCTGTAATCTTCTATAACTTTACCGATCGTCCTGCTTTCATTGTAACACGGAATGAGAACTGCTATTTTATCCATCAATGATCGTATTCTCCTTTTCAAGAATCAACAGTGCATAAACCGGAACCATCACATACAGGTAGCCCGTATATCTCACAAGAGCCACGGGTCCAAGCAGATAAGTGAGCCAGAATATCAATACAAACAGAAATATACTGATATATTCACGTGCTTTTCTTATCACCGCGTATCCCAACATCAATACAATAAAACAGAAATATGTTCCGGGTGACAAAAGCAGCATAACGAACGCATTTTGTGTTACGAATCCGGCATCCTCAAATTTTCTGAAGTAATTATATATCGGATTTATCTTAGGACTTATCACAGCCGGTTCATAACAGTCTATGATCCAGTATGCCCTGTCTTTATAGGTTATCTGATAATCCCTGTAAAAAGGATACCAAAACCCTTCGGTCAGCACAAGGAACTCATTAAATGCCAAGCCTGCATTATTCCGGATGATATGCAGATAAGCATCTTTCACTTCTCCCAAATCACTTCTGCAATAATCCATATCCAATCCCGCCTTAACCTTATCGGCAATCCTGGGGTTATAATTTTTCAAACCATCTTCGTTTATCAGTGTTTTTATAAATTCTCTGTCATCTTCGGAAAGCTTTGCCTCATCGCTGTTATACAAAGCAGCGAGCTGATTGGATGGTACCGAAAGCATCTCTCTGCCATCAACCGGTTCAGTCACATACATCGGGACAAAAACCGTCTTATATAATACAAACAATACAAGGCTTATTCCGGTAAGCATCAACGCGATCCTTTTATTTTCGGAGCATACCAGCACTCCGATGATCAATACCGGAATGGCATAAACACAGTTATTTCTCAGAATAACAATAAGTGTGACACATATACACCATGCAGTTATTTTTGCCCTTGATCTCACAAAAAGAGTGGAATTACGGATCAACTCAATCGTCAGAGGCAGAACAAGAATAAAAAATGCTGCAAAAAGAGAATCCTTGGTCACAGACATCACATGCAACACGATTGTCGGATGCAGTCCAAAGTACAAAACACCCGCAAACAAAAGAATCGCATTTTTCAGTTTGCCGTATATATATGTCAGCAAATATGATTCCGCACAGACAAATATGATCATTTGAAGTATAACATATGCCGCGACACCATACTCAATACTTCCGTCCTGAGTTTTTAACCTGTTGACCAGCCAGCCGATCAAAACAGTATGAAGCACCGGATGATGTTCGGATATCATCCCCCAATCATACATTTGCAGCTGCCATCCCGCATCAAAAATGAACAGCCCGGGATATACGCCAAGAAACTGCACAAAGTAAAGAAAAAACAATAAAACAGCTATTACTGCAAATGACCGTACCGGGGAATCCAGGATAACATCCAAATACCTGTTAAGATAAACACTCTCGTGAAATCTGTCACGAAACATATCTGCCAGCTTGTATATCAACAGTACTGACAACATACTGATAACAAAACCCGGAAGAACAGCCGCATTAAGTGTTATTCTCCCATTGTTTTCAATCTGATAGCCCCAAAGCATTACCAATGTCAGCACTAATGAAACAACTGCTGATACAATGATCCTTTCTTTATTGGGAAACATTGTTTTAATCCTGCTCATGCTCTTCATTATAGTCTTTCGCGGAATCCATACCCTTTATCTCATCAAGTTTCTTCAAAAGATAATCAACGGTTCTTGCAGCCGCCTCACCTTTATATTCCCATGCGATATCCCGTATTGCTTTTCTGGAATCCTTATATTCGCGGCTCTCTATAGTATCATCTATAACATTTTTGATATTGCTTATATCTTCACGGACAAGCTTACGTCCGATCTGCGGAAGTACTGTTTCGATCCACATCGGTTCATCTATCCAGCATACGTCATACGGTGACGGATCAAATTCAACATCCGTATAGATCACAGAACCGTCAAATATAAACGCATTATCCAATATAACTCCGGAGAAATCGGATATCATAATATCTGCGCGTGCCAGAACATCGAAATTATCATTATCATAATTCCATGACCAATGCTCACTATCGGGAAATTCCTTCATGAGCGTATCCAGAAGATCCTTTTCGGCTGTTTTCGACTGCGGGTGTGGTCTGACTATGATATCATATCCCGTCTCCTTAAGCGCATTCAGGAAATCCCTGCCGTATTTACTGAGTATTGCACTTTTCCCCCAGCTGGGAGCAAGAAGTACCGTTATATTCCCCCGCTCCTTCGGATCCGGTTTATCCGTTGCGGATATCCGGCGTTTTTCCATAGAATCAAGGTATGTCGAACCCACGACAGGCATCTCTTTGGGAGGAAGATTTCGTTTTTTCTCAAGTTTTCTGAGCATGTTCTCCTGAAAACTTCCGTTAAGGAGAACTGCATCATAATAATCAAGTCCAAACATTCTGTATAGCGGAGTACTGGGAGAATGAAAAGTATGAACATAATAATCCGTCTTCTTTGACCTCTTCCACTGATATACATCCAAGCCCGGTGTAGTGGCCAGACAAATATGAGCATTCATTATATTCAATCTTGCATAAGCCTTATTTCCGCTGCCAATATACGAACACCTTACATGATCATAGTTTTCATTAAGAGCAGGATCATCCTCCGATGCAGTATAGAAACTGCAGTCAACTTTCCTTGCTTCCAGCTCATCGCATATTGGCTTAAAAACATTCCAATATCTCTTATGATCCGAGAATATGATCAGATCCTGTTTATCAAGATCATTCTTTTCAACTGTCTTGCCTTTACCAAATGCAAATTTCAATTTTACACTCAGTTTCCTCAGTCCGTATGCGGCTGTTGTAAAAATCCCGATCAGTGCGGTAAACAACATTGCGCCCGTACCGGGATCTATATACAGAAGTAAGGCATATCTCATCGAATACAGCTCCACCTTTCCCAAACACTCGTTAAACATCTGCAGTTTTTGATTATATCAAATGCACAAATCCATATCAAATCATACCTTTTTGATCAATTTATTAATATACCTTTCTGCATATCTGCCATAAACATACGAGACCGCCACGACCAGTACCAGCGATACCAGAAAGTGTACTCCGGTTCGAATCCCACTGTTTTCAGGAAAAACATACTTAATATATATAATCGACAGAAATGAACACAAAAGCGGCCAATGAAACAGATATACACCCATGCTTATACCGCCAAGCTTTACAAATGGATTTTTCTCATTCAGATCTCCTGTCCATGCAAATATCATGTCCAAACATAAGAGGATCAGGAAAACTATCAATGTGCACCAGAAAAACAGTCTTTCATGAAGGATATAGTTTGATTCGCTCAAATACATGCCCAGGTATTCATTTAATTCTTCACAATAGCCAAGGCACGAAGTCAAAACAACTATCATGACCATGAGCATCGCACATTTCAGCGATTTATGCGTTTTACTGTCCTTTAGGTTGGAAAACAATGTTGTTCCCGATATACACGACCATGCCACACCCATAACGACGGAAATATACATGGAACTCTGCATAAAATATATAAAAAACATTAATAAAAAAACGATGAGTCTGCCATGCCATTTTTTCAGATACTTCACGATCAAAGATAAAATAATTGCAAGATAACTTCCCTTGAACAAAGTGGTCAGCATCCATAATGGAGGATCAAACTCATAATTCCCCTGCCATAATACCTTATATAATGATGTATAAAAAACTTTACCAAGTTCCAGCGGATCCGTGTAATAACTCTTAATCCATTCGTTCTTCAGCATATCTCCCAGTTCAATGTTGTGAAAGCCTACCGTTTCCTGAAGTGCGTAAGCAAACAAGGAGGCGATCAGCACCGAAAAAAACAGTCTTAAATATCTTCTGATACACATTTTTCCAACTTCCCGCATATCATCTGTCCGCATGATCCTATCACAGATCAAAAAGGCGGAAACCTGAAGGAAAATGCATATAGCAAACGATCCCGCCGTAAGAAATCTGAACGGACGCATTGAAAAAACAGATTCAAATCCAAATATATTTCTGCTGACACCCGCTGCATAATGCACAATAAAAATAAGGATGCAGGCAATGCCCTTAACCATATATATCCAATTGATTTTTCTCATTAATTTCTGCCCTTTCCGGCAAAACTGATCAACGGTCGAAATAATCCTTATCGGTCATCGACATAAATATTACCCTCTCATTATCTTCATCAAAGTGTTCGCCGTAATCCCCGTTTTCGTCAATTCTGAAACCTGCACGCTCATAACTCCTGATCGCCGTGGTATTCCGTTCCAATGCTTTCAGATATAACTTTTCATACTTCATTTCTTCAAAGAAATACTTTACCATGCGTACAGCCGTCTCGGAACCGTATCCTTTTCCCCTGGCATCCGCTTCGCCTATAAATATCCCATATTGTGCCTGCCTGGTGTCTTCTTCTATATCTCTGAAATATACGGATCCGATAGGTTTAAGACCGTTCTTATCAATTATGACAAATTGCTTTACCTTCCCGGTCGCAACCTTATTATTCAGCCAGTCAATATGGTCTTCCCATGTAACTTCCTTTCTATAAAGGAAATTCCGGTTAACCGCATCGCTGTTACGCCACTTAAGTACCATATCCGTATCATCATAACCAATCGGTCTGAACAAAAGATGTTCACTCTCAATCGTCTGCATATCCGCTCCCGTTCATTCATAATCTGTTTTCCCGACATTCAATATATTATAGCACAATATACTGTTTCTAAAAACATCTATTTATGCTATACTGCATTATGAGATTTGTCTGTTAACCGAAAACGGCATTGGACAGATTCATTATATCAGGGAAGTGAAACTTCATGACGCCGGATAATAATATCACTCGAAAAACATACCTTGACATTTTACGTCTCCTGGCAACATTTGCCGTTGTGATAAGTCACATCTGCGCATCCCCCTGGTATGACTACGATGCGGGGTCCAGAGAATGGCTGGTTTTTAACTTTTACAATTCTGTCTCCAGATGGGGCGTTCCTGTCTTTCTTATGATAAGCGGAACACTGTTTCTAAATTCCGACAGATCTCTCTCTTCGATTTACAAAAAATATATACTCAGGATCGTCGTTGCATTTTTATTCTGGTCCTTTATTTATGCCTGTATATCATTTGGGAAATCGGGATCGTTCAAGGATCTTATAACTTCATTTATAAGCGGTCATTATCATATGTTGTATCTGTTTTTGATAGTCGGAATATATATGACAGTACCTATTCTCAGAAAATTCGTGGCCGACGAAAAAATGACATACTATTTTCTGTTTATGGCACTCATATTTGCCGTAATCCTGCCACAGTCGATACAGATACTTCGTGTCTTTTCCGAATCTGCCGGGGATTACGTACAGGGAGTGACCAATAAGATAAATATGTTTTTCTTCTGCGGCTTTACGATCTGTTACATCGGAGGATATGTACTGGACAACTCCGACATCAAGGAAAAAGAATTTCGGATCATGATCGTTTTGGGATTCATCGGCTTCATATCGACCATCATACTGAATATACTGTTTGCAGGAAAATATAACTGTAAGTCCGATATCTTTAATGATGCAAAAGCATTCAATGTACTGCTTGAAAGCATACCGATCTTTGTCATATGCAAAAAAGTCTGCGTATCGGCAGATTTTAAAGATAAGACAGTGCAGGCATTAAAAGCACTGTCCAAGTACAGTTTTGGAGTATATCTCGTCCACCCGCTTCTGATCGAAGGGATCAGGGATTACTTTCATATAAGTGTACTGTCTTTTAATCCGGTTCTTTCAGTTCCTATAATGAGTACTGTTATACTGGTATTATCATATTCAATTTCCGCACTTCTGCATCGGATACCATATTTAAACAGGTATATAGTCTGATGCGGCAATTGTCATCACATGTGAATTATAATTCTCCATTAAAAGCTTTTATAAATTTTATTCTTTTTTTTAATGCTTCGAATACGACCGGTAGGATGATCATGTAACATATCATTAATATGAGCATCACGATATCACTCAAAAAATGCTTTCCTTCCAATAGCCTGGGAACTATTTTTCTCCAGTACAATCTGATAACATAATACTGTGTCCCAAGAAAAAGGATAGAATACCTGCTGAGAGAAGATATGGGGCTTTTGATATTATTGGACAACATGCACAGCATGATCACTGCTACACTTCCGGACAATGCGCTCAGCAAAAATAAAAGATAATTATCTCCCAAAGCATACCAGTAAATTGAAATTCTTATGTTTCCTTCTATTACCGTTATAAAATTCGTAATGAGGCTTACAAGCATTAACAGTCCGAAATATTCACTTCTAAACCTGATTTTCCGCGCAAGCATTCCCACAGTAAAAAAGCCAAGACAGAGAACAGTTCTGTTAAACCCAAAATAATTATATACATCTGCAGGATACTTATATATTATCCACGCTGCCGCAAATGTAATAATACATATTGCAGCCATTCCTGCCTGATTATAATATGTCAGTCTGATCAATACACAGACCACATATATCTCGAACAGTACAACAAGAAACCATAACGGATTATTTACTACATGTCCTTTAAAATAGAATGCATCGATAATACAATCTTTCACATTCCATTGTCTGTACTCTTCAAATGTAAATATGCCGATGACCGCATAACACAAATATGGAATGAGAATTCTTTTGAATTTTTTTATTAGAAATTCACGGATATTGATGATCTGTTTCTGTAAATATCCCGAAATTATAAAAAACAGCGGTACGTGAAACGAATAAATGATCTGATTAACATACGGAGGCAATGAAGTATTATAAATATTATGTCCAAGTATTATAAGAATAACTCCGATTGCTTTTGCAGAGTCGATCCAAGTCTGTCTGTCAGTCTTTCTGTCTTTCTGTAGATTGCGCGTTATGTAAACCATTTTGTCAATCCTTTATTTTATGTTTGTTTTATGATCATTCCAATATCATCGATTAATCAATGCCAAAACTCGACTAAATGTTTCACCATATGCCAGACAAGCTTCGCATTAACATCAGGTCTTGCCATACCGGTAAACAGATACAGAAAGCTTCTTATCATAAACGTGCCAAAAAAGATCAGCAGTATCCAATATAACGCCTCAAGCATGCCTTGTGTCTGTTTAAGTAATTCCGTATTGTCCGCATCAGCCGACGTACATATTTTTCCTTTCAAAGCGCATATCACAGCCGACAGTATAACAACCAATGACATCATAAGATACCACGCGAAATCGGCGTTGTATCGCATTATCACACCGGCCATGTTCGCATCAACAAACATAACGATAAGAGCTGCGACAGGAGCGATCAAAGTATAGATATATAACACCCTGTTCTTTACATATTTCTTAAACAGAAAGGGCACAAGTGTCACTGCAAGCAGGGAATAATTATATATCAGCCCTCCAAGAAGCAATTCGTCCCCCGTCGGGCCCTGATATGTTGTTGAAAATGAAGATAATGTAAAATACGGAAACCGGTTCGTGACCGTACAGGGCATGAACAGGAAACCGAAAACTGCATACAGAAGCCTGTCAAGATGAAATCCCCTGTATGGCATATTGTTATTGGTGAGATTGTAATTGGCTCCGAAATCAAATACCGAACCGAAACGATCAAAATTATATGCCATAACAAATACGGCAACGATAACATATGGCAGGAAAAATCCTACAGTAGCACCAAAGCCCTTTTTTGACACAAGATCGCGTTTCTTAAATACCGCATTCCAAAAGACAAGTATCGCCAGAAAGGAAGCCAGCAGGAACTGAGGTCTTACCGCAGCTTCAAATGCCATGCACAGACTTCCTGCGGCAATAAACGGAATACTTATACCATCATCCCTAAGAGAGTGTATCCAAAAATACAATCCCCAGAAACATAACGCCATAGCTGTTGCAAGAGGAACCC
>JAEEGL015127115.1_pt1 | contig 11097 bp, 10 predicted proteins | sample 9134231 | NCBI WGS metagenome assembly JAEEGL01 (sample SAMN16246548, study PRJNA631951) | gut metagenome | biome: gut microbiome; feature: rumen; material: fiber-attached | host: Bos | place: Iran: Karaj | collected 2018-10
ATGTCGGTCTTTCTATCAAAAGCAGTTCAAGCGTTTTTTCTCCGTCGTTTGCCTCAACAATACGGCAATCCGTAGACTCCAGATTAATCCGAACAAGCTGGCGCAGATCAGGATCATCATCGGCGATCAGAATCAAGGGGCTTTCGTCTGACATTTTATCCTCTCCAACTTACAGGATACCCCGTGCACGATTGGCACGTCTCAAAAACTCACCCAGGCCTTCCACACTGTAAATATGCCATCTCAATTTGACACGCTCCATCTCAAAAATGAGCGGAAACATCGTTGCGTCGCGGCCTCCATTACCCGGAAGACGGACTTTGACATGTACGTAGGAATAGCCGGTATCTTCGGCAATTTCGACCTGTTCAAATTCGTAATAATTCTTTTTATTGGCATACCAGTCCGAACGAACGATTCCTCCCAGCGAATACAGTTCTGAGCAGACTTTTTCATTGTCGCAAAGCTCACGCACAACGCGATTATCGCCAGTAGGCATGCTTGCAAACATGCGATCAACGGCATCGACATCCGGTTCAAAAATCAGCCGGCAGCCGCCCGTCGAAAACATGACAAAGACCAGAACAAAGCCAAGAATGAGATGTTTTAATTTCATAATACAGCTCACATCATCAAAGGAAGCCGGTACGCGAACATGGGATCCTGATATTCAAAATGCAGAATATTATCGAGCAGAAAATCACCGAAATTGTAGTGTCCGGCAGGAATCTGGGATACGTCGCAGCGGAAAATGAATTCAATCGCGGCATGATAAGCTTTTTCAAGCGCCTCAGGACTTATGGCAATTTCATTCATCTTCTTGCCGTAAAACCTATCGATGGTCACATCCAGCACTTCCTGAAGACACATCCCATCTACGATGCCGCTGCGATGAAGCATCGGAAATACCTCGCGTACATCGACATCAAAATACTCACGGCTCCACTTTGTAAAAGCAAAAATATACCATTCAACCCCCGTGCAGCCGCTCGCCAAAAGAATAAAGTAGCACATGCGAAGCTTTTGCTGCACATAGCGGCGAAGCATCTCGAACGTCATATGCTGACCAAACTGCGTCATCAGCGTCCCTTCGAGAGCCCCCAGCTTGCGCCATCGGACAATCGGGATATAGTCCAGAAGATAATCCTGCGTGTCGGAGGGTAAAGGTGCAAGCGCATCCCGCCATCGTTCGAGTTCATTCTGATCCCGAAGATAAAGATAGAATCGAACATCAGCATTCTGCTCAAGTGCAGAAAATACCTTCAAAACCTCTTCATCACCGGCATTCTCGGCCAATGCGGCATCGACAAGACTCGATGAAATGCCGCGAGCCTTCGAAGGAATGCCTTCGAGGCGCATGATCATTTCTTCGTAATAAAGATTGCGCTCATTATTCTGGCGCGTTTCGTTATTCGTTTCAAAAATCTGGAGCAGTATCTTGGACTGTGAAAATTTACCGCTCGTAAACTTGCGCTCGATCAGCGACAGAACCTGACTTCCCTTTTCATTCGTGTCTTCTGAACCATTGAAATAACTGAACAAAAGATCGCGAAGAATCCCAAGTTCATTCGGAACAAGTTGGGAAAGTGCTGGCAAATGCTCATTCTCAATGAGAATAGATAAATAGGCGCGGGATGCAGAAATATCCGGATTCTGAATGCCAATCTCCTTCATGACCATCAGCGCCAGAACATCCAGTGCATCCACAGTCCGATGGTTTCCCAAAGATGAATCTGCATTGACCTTTTGCAGTGTTTCTTCATACCGCTCTGCAAACTGGGGACATATGGCATCCAGATAACGCCCCAGATAACCGTCATCTGTTGTGGCTTTGCCGCCCCGCATCATTTTTTCCACCAGTCGGCCAAACATTCAACCCTTCTTTCTGCTGTGTTCGCCAAATAAACGTGCCCGAAGGCACCATTTAGTATCACCGATTTTCAAAAAGACACAAGTTTAAAGGGAGTCTTTTATTGCAGGGGGTTATGGGTTGGGAATTCGCAATGCATAATGCGTAATGCGTAATGCGTAATGCGTAATGCGTAATGTGTAATGCGTAATGCATAATGCGTAATGCATAATGCGTAATGTGTAATGTGTAATGCATAATGCGTAATGCGTAATGTGTAATGCGTAATGCATAATGCGTAATGCGTAATGCGTAATGCGTAATGCGTAATGTGTAATGCGTAATGCATAATGCGTAATGCATAATGCGTAATGCATAATGCATAATGCATAATGCATAATGCGTAATGCGTAATGCGTAATGAATATTTGTTAGAGACGTGTCGCGGAACGTCTGTACAGATCATTATTGGGTTAATGCGCAATGCCAAATATGCTAAAATCACCTTCCCGGCATTTCCGATGTTTATCGAATCCCCGGATTTCCTCAGCAAAATCAAAAAAATCAATCAAGGGACATTATGAAAAAATTATTCTGCACATTCATGATCATCTCAATTCTGGCACTTTCCGCCATGACCATGGGCTGCGCCAGCATGAGATACGCATCCGCCAAAGACAACTACATCACCAAACAGGTCCAGTCGTATACCTTCAGCTCCGACATCAACAATGTCATGGCGCAGGCCAAAGCCCTGCTTTACAGCTCCGGATACGCCGTTCGTCCTTCGATGAACCCATATTCCATCGAAACCGAGTGGGGCATCGTCGAGGAACACACGATGAGACAGTACCTGGTCACCGCGACCGCTGTCGGAAACGGCACGACTGTCCGCTTCGACTACGTCGAAAACACCCACAATCCGGGTTACAAGCCCGCAACACAGCGCGGCCGCGACTACGTCATGGAGTACGAACTCATTAAGCGGCTCGAACCCGACAAATGGTCAGCTATCGAACAGGCCGCCGTCGAGTATGCCAATAGTAAGAAATAAAAAAGGCGTGCGGATGCACGCCTTTTTTAATTATTGCAATCGATAGGCCCATACTTGAGGTTCTGAGAAGAGCTTTTGAGCTGCCCAAAAGTTAGCGTCGAGTTGTGTCCTGTCCCAAAGTAATGATGAATCTCATAAACAGCCCCTCCCATGTGATCACACGACCCCGGGCCCGTTTCATAGCCGCCTGCGGCAACCACCGTCTTACCTGACACCGGATCGACGACGAGGAATCGCGTCCCCTTTGCCGGCCTTGATTTCCAGTACATATTGATATACCAGGCCTCCGCATCGGCGGGAACCTGATTGGCTGCACTTCCCTGACCGATATGACCGCCTTCAGCAGGACACCAGTCATCACCGGCACTCGTCCCGCTGCCAAACAATGAATCCGTATGAGCCTTGTGCTCGCTGACCTTGTCTTTCTTCGTGCTCGGCCACCAGGAACTGCCATAGAGGGAGCGATCATGATCCGTCACGAGATGCGCTTCGGCAGCCGTTCCGGCCGTCACCGGCATCGAAATCGTAGAACAGCCCCCTAAACGCGCCAGACTCCCCGTATCCATACCGCATTTGCTTGAATCCGGAATGAACGTGATCTTGAGCGTATAGGCACCTGCTTTGGAACTGCCCGAATAGGTGTCGGCCGACACATAATAAACGCCGGGCTTCGAAATATAGGCTCCCGCACCGACATCACCGCGTGCAAGACATTTATCCCCCTTGAGTTCACTCAGAATGTGAACGTCAACATCCACACTGCCTGAACAACTGACACCGGCAACGAGATAACCTGGTTCCTTGATGTTCACGGCATAATACTCTTCGGGGCCGCTTTCGTTGGCAACCGAACTCTTATTGAATGACTTGCAGGATGTGTATTCCGAAATATTATTCTTACTGTTCTTCGTATTGCCCGGATAGGGCTTGCTCAAATCATTGATGGCCGTAGGACAGACCGACGTCGTGCACTGCGGCAGCCAGCCATCCGGATTATCCACGCACTTGTTGCTCTCACATTTAAACTTGCAGGTTTCCTTTTTGACCCACTCCAGACATTTATCGCCATCGCTGTCCTTGCATTCCTGCAGATCATTGCCGCTGCACTGAAGCGCGCCGCTCGTTGCACACTTGTTCGTACAGGTCGGCGCCGGCTTTACACAAGCACCGCCCTGGCATTCCTCACCGCTCGGGCAGTCTTTGGAAGGCGTCCATTCCTTGCAGCCATCGTTATCCGTGTCCTTGCATTCCTTGAGTTTTTTGCCATCACAGGCTGTCGGCGTATCGCAAGTATCCGAACAGGGCGGCACCAGTACTTCGCATTTGCCCTCCCGGCATTCCGTCCCCTCAGGACAATTCGACGGAATCCATTCCAGACAACCGTCCTTATTGTCATCCCGGCACGTCTGAAGAATGCTCGTACCATTGCAGCTCGTCCCGCCCTCGCACTCATTCTTGCATTCAGCACCTTTCGGCGCACAGGATCCTCCCTTGCACTCCGTACCTTCCGAACACGGCGTCACGACCCACTTTTTGCAGCCATCCCCCATGTCCCTGCATTCCTTATAGGAAGTGCCATCTGCACATTCCTTGCCTTCATCACACTCACTCGTACAGGGTTCCGTCGAGTCAACACATTTGCCACCCTGGCATATCTGCCCCGATGGGCATGTTTCATAAACCCATTCCAGACAACTATCGCCATTCTTATCTTCACACGACTTGACCTGCTGCGTCCCTTCACAAACCGGTTCACCTTCACTGCAGGCATCCTGACATTTTTCATCCTCGCCAGTCTTGCCGTCATCCTCGCCGGTCTTGCCGTCATCCTCGCCGGTCTTGCCGTCATCCTCGCCGGTCTTGCCGTCATCCTCGCCGGTCTTGCCGTCATCTTCGCCGGTCTTGCCGTCATCTTCACCGGTCTTGCCATCATCTTCACCGGTCTTGCCGTCATCCTGCTTTGCAGAAGAATTATCGGACTTGGCATGGACCATCACAGTGCCATTGTCGGTACATGCACTCAAACCAAACAAAGAAGAAACTGCCAATATTATCAGTACTTTTCGCATATCACTCTCCTGATAGCATACCTGTTCACGCTTATAACCTTACGAATTATCCCGTATTCACAAAGAATATTCAACACATTCAAAGAATTTTTTGATGGCTTTTTTTGCCCGGCTATTGCCCCGGACGGGGCAATACGCCCGGGCTGAGCGCACCTATTTCATACGGTGCGCTAAATTTCTTTACCGAAAAGCAAAATACTTATATCTAGCCACTGCACGGACAGGTGGATTTACCTGTACCCGCGCGTATTGCTCAACACATTCCCGGCCACATCATGGACAACACTTCAACTCCCGATAATGACATCATCCAGAATGATGCCGACAATACCGATACAACCCGCAATCCGGAAGAACCGCAATCCGATTCAGCTCCGAAAGAACCGCAATCCGATTCAGCTCCGGAAGATGATGAATACACAGAAGATGAGGAAGACGCGGAAGATTACCGTTCCGAAATCGACGAAGACAGACCCCACGTCACGCTCATCACAGACGGAGACCGGACATTCCACATCGTCGGAACGGCCCACGTCAGCGAAAAAAGCCGCCTCGAAGTCAAAAAACTCATCGAGGACCTCCACCCCGACACCGTCTGCGTCGAGCTCTGTCAGGAGCGATACGACAGCTTTTACGATACCGAACGCTGGAAAAAGCTCAACATCTTCGATGTCATCAAAAAAGGAAAGGTTCTCTACCTGCTCGCAAACCTCGCCATTTCGGCCTACCAGCGCAAAATGGGCGCTACGCTCGGCGTCAAGCCTGGCGCAGAACTCATCGGCGCAGCCGAAGTCGCCAAACTGAATAACGCAGAAGTCGTCCTGATCGACCGGAATATCAACATCACGCTCAAAAGAGTATGGGGAAACCTCGGATTCTGGACAAAATGCCAGCTCGTGGCAGCCATCGTCGCATCCTTGTTCGACGGCGAAGAAAAATCGAAGGATGAAACGTCAAAAGAGATCGAAAATCTCAAAAATGACATGAATCTTTCGAGCATGATGGAAGAATTTGCCAAAGAAATGCCCCAGGTTCATCTGCCCCTCATCGACGAGCGCGATAGATATCTCGTTTCAAAAATGCGCGAATGCGAAGGCAAAAATGTCGTCGCCGTCGTCGGAGCCGGCCACGTTCCCGGTATGAAGCGATATTACCGCGAAGAAATCGATCGCACGGAACTCGAAAAGCTTCCCAAACCCGGAATCCTGTGGCCCTGCATCAAATGGGGATTTCCGCTCATCGTCATCGGCGGCATTGCATACGGCTTCTATAGCCGGGGATTCGATACGCTTCAGGAAATGCTCATCGCCTGGATCATTCCCAATTCCGTGCTCTGTTTTCTGGCCGCAATCATTGCACTCGCCCATCCGCTCACGATCCTCGCTGCCATCATCGTGTCGCCGCTCACTTCGACGACGCCGATCATCGGCGCCGGCCTCGTTCTCGGTTTGCTCGAAGCCTGGCTGCGCAAGCCATCGGTTGCGGATTGCGAGGATCTGCCCAATGTTCACGGCTGGAAAGGGTTTTATAAAAACTCCTTTACGCACATACTGATCGTCTACGTTCTGACGACACTCGGTTCTTCCGCCGGTGCATGGGTCAGTATTGGGTGGATCGTCAAAATTCTCGGCCTCGACGGCTAGGAACGGAGCTCAGGTCATGGCAGCCATCAATGTTTATTCCCAATACTTCCGGGCCAGATGCACTGCCAATGGCGTCGAGCGTCATGCTGCGCTCGTCATGCTGATCTCCGATTCCGAAGCAGGATCCATCCAGTACGAAGCTGCAGTCACCTTTTTCCCGCACAATACCGAAGAGGATTATGCCATTTCGTACGATGCCCATTACAGCACGGTGATCTATCAGGCTGCCGGAAGGCGCTCCAAAAAGCGCGAAAAACAATACATCGACAGCATCAGGGACTATATCGTCCCTCTGGCAGAACAAGCGAACGGCGAAGTCTTTTGGGACGAGCCGCTGCGCAGCCCACAGCTGGGATAAAAAAAATCCCCGGACAGACGTCCGGGGATTTTTTTATAGCGCTATGATATCTGACCGAATTATTCGGCAGCAGGTGCATCGGCAGGTGCAGCAGCGTCAGCAGCAGGTGCATCGGCAGCAGGAGCATCAGCGGCAGGAGCAGCTTCTTCAGCAGGAGCAGCTTCTGCAGCAGGAGCAGCTTCCTCAGCGGGAGCGGCTTCGGCAGGAGCAGCAGCTTCGGCAGGTGCAGCAGCAGCGTCACCCGTGGCAGCTTCGGGAGCAGCCTTCGGACCACACGCCGTCAGCATCATCATGGCAGACATCGCAAAAAGAGCAATCAGCTTCTTCATTTTAATTCCTCATACAAAGTTAAACACAAAGAGATAATCGCTGCATACTGCAGCGAAAATCCCGCTTAAGCCAACAGTCCTAAAAATGCAAGATTTGCATGTTTGGGTTATGCGCTGGCTCATATCGTTCCACGACGCGATGTGTCAAGAAAAATGACATCATCGCGCCGTTCTTTTTTTACTTTTATCAACGCAGTCAAACGAATTACTTGCAGGCCGTACCGGCGGCATTGCATGTACCAGTACAAACAGTGTAATCACTCTCCTGGGTTGAAGCATCTATCAGAAGTTTTTGGGAACCAAGATCTTCACAAACCGCAGGGAATGAGTATGATTCCTCTCCATCCGACATACAGACCGTTCCCTTTTCACCAGTCGACGAACAGGAAAGCCCGCAACCATAATATCCCTTCAAATTATAATAGTAGCAGTATGCATCAAAGGAAGGATTCTCTTCTTTACAAAGATCTCCACAAGTTTTGCCGCTACCGCACGATTCATTGCCACAGTAATAATTCACATTCAAACAAGCCGGATCTGTACCAACCGCCAGACAATAGACTTCTCCATCTTCCGACCAGGCTGTTTTGCCGGAACCGCAAGTAGAATCCTTGCTGCTTTCCCGCACAAGACAGAAGTAGCTGCCCGAATAACAAAGTGCACTTTGGCCTGCCTCACATCCAGACCCATATGTGCTAGAACAATCATACAACTGACAGGCTTCAAGTTTATCATTGTCCTTGCATACACCAGCTTCGCAGCCATTCGGGCAGGCAGATGCGGCATCTTGCCAGCTGCCCGATACGCATGTCTGGACATAATCACCCTTGCACTGTTTTGCGCCATTCGTGCAGGTCTGACCACCACTGGCACATCCCGTACCGGCAGCATTGCAGCCATTCGCGCATTCCGTGTAATCATTCATTGACGTCGAGGAATCCACGAGGATCTTGTTGTCACCGACCTGCGTGCAGACGGCAGGATGGGTGTAGATGCCCTGACTACCGAAATCATTGCAGACTGTACCCGTTGAACCGATTGTTGAACAGGCAGGTCCGCAGCCATAGCCATAAGCCGTGCAGGATGCCAGGAAGGAGGCATTATCTGCTTTACAGGCATCAGCAACCGTACCGCCGCTCTGCAGTGTTTCTGCGCTGCAATCCCAGGCGACATCAAGACAAGCCTCATCACTGCCAACGAGCAGGCAATAGGTCTTGCCATCACTTGTTGACCAGGAGGTCTGACCATCACTGCACTGCGAATCACCAGAAGCATTACGGTTTAAGCAATAGAGACTTTCAGGGTCGCAAATTGCATTATCCGTTCCCCTCTCCGATTTGCACTTCGACCCATACATACTTGTGCAGTCGTAGTAATCACACCAATCCACTGTGATGGGAGCTTCTTTGCATGCGCCATTTTCGCAGCCGTTGGCACAGGTTTCGGAATTTTTCCACTGTTTGTTTGTACAAACCTGAAGGACATTGCCGTTGCACTGTTTTGCATTATCCGTGCATGCACCTGTATCCGGCTTGCATGCGCCATTTTCGCAGCCGTTGGTACACGCCGTCGCAGCATTCTGCCAGTTGCCGGATACGCAGGTCTGAACAAAGTTGCCGCTGCACTGTGTCGCACCATTGGTGCATGCCGGCGTCGTTCCTCCAGCACAGTCCGTACCCTCAGCATTGCACGCACCGGAACAATCTTTATAGTCTGTCGAGGCTTCAGCTGCATCCACAAAAATCAGCTTGGAACCAACCTTCGTGCAGACGGCCGGATAGGTGTACGAAACACCTTTGTTGTCAACGCTGCAAAGCTGTGTCTTATCGCCCTCTTTGGCGCAGGAAAGACCACAGCCAACATACATTTCTCCATCGTATTCGAAGCAGTATGCCAGGGATGCAGGGTTCTCTTCTGTACAAATATCACTGCAAGTGTAGCTGCCGTTACCGCTGCAGTCTTCGGCACCACAGTCCGTGTACGGATCCGCTTCCTGCAGACAGGAATCATCTTTTCCAACCAACAAACAATAGCTTTTGCCATCACTTGTTGACCAGGAGGTCTCACCATCACTGCACTGCGAATCACCGGCTGTATTGCGATTCAGGCAATAAGCACTCTCAGCATCGCAAACAGCGGTGCTCACTTTAAACTGTTTCATGCATTCCGAACCATACTTACTCGTGCAGTCATAATAGTCACACACATCTACTGATGGAGCTTCTTTGCATGCATTGTTCTCACAGCCATTCGCGCAGGTTTCAGAAACCTTCCATGCGCTGTTTTCACAAACCTCAAGATTATTGCCGTTGCACTGTTTTGCACCATCCGTGCAGCTGCCCGTTGACGGTTTGCATGCATTGTTTTCGCAGCCATTGGCACAGGTCTCAGAAACCTTCCATGCGCTGTTTTCACAAACTTCAACATTGTTGCCGCTGCACTGCATATCGCCGTCAGTACAGCTGCCTGCAGAGGGCTTGCATGCATTGTTTTCGCAGCCATTCGCGCAGGTTTCGAATGTTTTCCAGGCGCTGCCTTCACAAATCTCGACATCTCTGCCGTTGCACTGTCTTGCACCATCCGTGCAGCTGCCGCCCATCGTGTTGCATTTGCCATTGGCACAACCATAGGGGCACTCGACAGTCTGGCTGCTGCCATCAGTTCCGCAAACGACCAGAACCTTGTCATCGCTGCAGAAATCAGCTGTACAGCTGGCTTTGCACGCACCATTCTCACAACCGGCAGGACAAGGCTCTTCAGAGGTCACACCATTCTGGCAGACCAAAAGCGTTCCGGCATCCTTGCAGACATTCGCCGTACAGGCCGTCTTGCATGCACCATTGTCACAACCATATGGACACGGCACTTCCTGCTGAACACCATTCGTACAGACAAGCAGGACATTGGCATCCTTACAAGTATCGGCAACACAAGCACCGGGGGCGGGAGGATTCACGTTGCCGCCGCCGTTGGGCAGACACTGGTCATTGGCACATCCAAAGGGACACAGATATTCAGACTGCGAACCATTCATACACAGATACAGCGTTTTGTCATCCTTACAGGTATTCTTGGTGCATCCAGCTGGATTCGGGCCAGTGCCATTCTGCACGCAGGCATTGCCGACGCAGCCAAAGTCGCACGTCTGAGGTATTACAAGACCGTTTACGCAATTGTTCAGCGTAGTGGCATCAGCACATACGCTCTCAGTACATTCACCAAGATTGGATGATTCCGTTGCTCCATCAGCGCACCCGGCCAGAGCGGCGACGGCAACCAGTAAACTCAACTTTAAACCAAACTCTTTCATAAAATTCCTCCGCGGAAGATTCACATATATAATTGTTAGTACAGTTTCCCCACCCCCATTTATCGCCATTATATCACATTCGCACACACAAAACCACATTAACTACATGATGTTTTTTAAGCCGGCACTTTCGAATTTATTGAAATTATCTGCAAATAATCATTCTGTATCCAAAATTCTCCGCAAGAATCTTGCAAAATGTTTAATTCTCGCGCAATTGGCAGCAATTCAGCTCAAAAAAAAATTTAACAAAAAAAATGCCCACTTACATACTGTTGCAGAACGCAAAGAATGACCGTAATCAGTCCAACTCAAATCCTAAGGTCATTCATTCTCCTCTCAAAACTCAAAACTCAAAACTCAAAACTCAAAACATGCTCGACGCAATCAATGCGAAAAAAGGCAGTATCCCCCTATCCCCCATTTCATTGGGCCCCCTCCCGACCCGCCCCCACCGCCAGGCTCCTAGCCTGGGCACACTCGCC
>JAEEGL015824887.1_pt1 | contig 11097 bp, 9 predicted proteins | sample 9134231 | NCBI WGS metagenome assembly JAEEGL01 (sample SAMN16246548, study PRJNA631951) | gut metagenome | biome: gut microbiome; feature: rumen; material: fiber-attached | host: Bos | place: Iran: Karaj | collected 2018-10
GCCGGCATTGTCGGCGATAGGGCCGTAGGCATCCGTCGCCAGGGTGATGCCCAGGGTGGAGAGCATGCCCACCGCCGCGATGGAGATGCCATAAAGTCCGTGGCTCAAAGTATTTACGCTGAAGACAAAGTCCGTGGCGAACCCGTAAGCGAGCAGGATGGCGCAGGCGATGGTCACCACAGGGACGGCGGTGGAAATCATACCCAGGCCCACGCCGTTGATGATGACGGTGGCGGGACCGGTCTGCGAACTCTCGGCCAGCTTCTGCGTGGGCTTATAGGAATGAGACGTATAGTACTCGGTGATTTTGCCGATGACCACGCCGGCCACCAGGCCGCTCACCACGCTGAGAGCCAGCATCCACCAGTTGGGGAAACCCAGCAGCCAGAAGATGCCGAAGGAGAACACGGCGATCAGGCAGGCGGCGAGGTTGGTGCCGCGGCTCAGCGACCCCAGCAGGTCCTGCAGCGTGGCCCCCTCCTTCGTGCGCACCACATAGATGCCCAGGATGGAGAGCACCACGCCGATGGCGGCGATCGTCATCGGCGCCAGGATGGCGCGCAGCTGCACCGCAGTACCATCGGCAAAGAAGGCCGATGCCCCCAGTGCCATGGTGGCGAGGATGGAGCCGCAGTAGCTTTCGTACAGGTCTGCGCCCATACCGGCTACGTCGCCCACATTGTCGCCCACGTTGTCGGCGATGGTGGCGGGATTGCGGGGGTCGTCCTCCGGGATATCCTGTTCCACCTTGCCCACGATGTCGGCGCCCACGTCGGCCGCCTTGGTGTAGATACCGCCGCCCACACGGGCGAACAGCGCCTGCGTAGAGGCACCCATGCCGAAGGTGAGCATGGTGGTGGTGATGACCACCAGCGTCTGCGCCTCGGAGGCCTCATGCACGAACGCGTTGAGGACCAGCCACCAGATGGCAATGTCCAGCAGGCCCAGGCCCACCACGGTGAGGCCCATCACGGCGCCGCTGCGGAAGGCAATCTTGAGGCCGGCGTTCAGGGAACGCATGGTGGCGTTGGCAGTACGCGCGCTGGCGTAGGTGGCCGTTTTCATGCCCACGAAGCCCGCCAGACCGCTGAAGAAACCGCCGGTGAGGAAGGCGAAGGGAACCCAGGTGTTCTGCACGTGGAAGCCGTAGGCCAGCACGGCAAAGAGCACGGCCAGCACGGCAAACACAATGATTACCACCTTGTACTGCTGTTTGAGGTATGCCATGGCACCCTCCCGCACATACTGTGCAATCTCTTTCATGGTAGCGGTTCCTTCACTCTCCTTCATCATCTGGTGGAAGAAAAACCATGCAAAGAAGAGGGCCAGCACGGCGGCTGCCGGAACCAGGTAAAATAACCAGGTCATATAGTTTAGTGTTTTAGTTGATTTCTTGGATGGTGAAGCCCTCCAGGTTGTCCATCAGTAACTTCAGACGGTCCAGGACATTCTTGGCCCGGAAGCGCAGGGACAGGCGGATTCTGCCGTCCGAAACGGCGAAATTCTCCAAATTGATATGCATCTCCTTCAGTTTCATCGGCAGTTGGAGCGGGTCATAGCCATCCGGAGGAAGCAGGGTGATGTCCACCACCTTCTCGCCCACCTGCATGTTGATAAAGTGCATCATTTCCAGGCAGCCGAGGGTGAGGACGGTGGCCGCAATGGCTACGGAATACATGCCGTCTCCCGCCGCCATGCCGATAGCTGCCGCCACCCACAGGCCTGCCGCCGTGGTGACGCCCCGGATTACGTTGCGCTGGAAGATAATGACGCCGGCGCCGATGAAGCCGATACCGGACACCACCTGCGCGGCCACACGGGATACGTCGTGCGGCTTGTCACCGAAGGCGTATTGAGAAATAATCATGAACAGGGCGCTGCCCAGCGCCACGATGAAGTGCGTGCGCACACCGGCTTCCTTGGCCCGGAATTCGCGCTCTACGCCGATGATTCCGCCCAGGAGTCCGGCAATCACCAGCCGTGTTATTAATATCCAATCGAAGGTCATAGCACGCAAAGATAGCAATTTTAGAATAATCCCGGCGTAATATGCAGCCATTTCAGGACAGTTTCACCGAATAACAGGATGAGCAGCCAGGAAAAGGTCATCATGGTGATGCCGTATTTGAACGCGTCGGTCATACTGTACTGGTTGGTGGTATAGAGCAACGCGGCGGGTTTGCTGTTGAAGGGGAGCACATAGCAGTGCTCGATGAGCATGGATACCGGCAGGGCCAGGCTCATGGGCGGGAAGCCGAAGCGCTTCTCCACGCCCAGCGCGATGGGGACGAACACCATCGTGCGGATGGTCTTGGACTGGAACACCAGTCCGGAATACATCATTAGGAATGTAAGGATTAAGTACAGCACCCAGTACGGGGTGTTGGACGTGATGCCCAGGGAGTCGAAGGCGGCGTTCACCATGGTGTTGGGAAGGTCCGTGGCGTTGAGGCCGCTGCCCAGGGTGTAGGCACCGGCGCTGAAGAGCATCAGGTGCCAGGGAATGTCCACATCGTTCCACTTCACCACGCCGAAGCCCGGAATCAGGGCCAGGACGGCGCCGATGAGGGCCACGATGGTCTCGTCAATGTTGTGGAACGTTCCTTTGGTGATCCACAGGAACAGAACCAGCAGGAAAATGGTCACGGCGCGCCATTCCTGCTTGCTCATCTTGCCCATGGCGGCCAGTTCGGCCTTCAGCCGCTCGATGCCGCCTTCGATCTGGGGTACCTGCTCTTCCTTCTTCATGGGGAAGAACACGTACATGCCCAGCAGCAGGCCCACCACCAGGATAATCACGCTCATGGGTCCCACCGCCACCAGCCAGTCGGCATAGCCGAAATCGCAGGCGCCGATGAAACCGGCGATGAGGGAAATGGCCAGCAGATGCGCGCCGCTGCCCGTGTAGAAGGCGTTGGCACCGATATTCACCTGGAACAGGTTCTGGATCACCAGGTTACGGCCGAAGTTGTTGCGGTTGCCGTCGCTGGCCCCGTAGATGGCGCAGATGACCATGAAGATGGGCAGCATGATGGTTGCCTTTACCGTGGTGGCCGATATGAAGGCGCTCAGCACCAGGTTAATCAGGAGGAAACTCCACAGCACGCCCTTGGCGCTTCGGCCGAACTTGATCACGAACGCCAGCGCCATGCGCTTGGCAAACTGGGTTTTCACCAGCATGGAAGCCAGGACGAAGCTGAGGATGTTGAGCCACATTACCGGGTGACCCAGCTGGGCCAGGGCTTCCTTCTGCGTGGTCACGTTGAACAGGACCACGCCCAGGATAAGGATGAGGGAGGTCAAATAATTGGGTATGGCCTCCGTCATCCATAGAATGAGACTGGCTACAAAGATGCCCAGCATGGCATAGTTGGCGCGGATGAATCCTTCCGGTCCCAGCGCCTCCAGGCGTTTCAGGGCCGTTCCGGCCAGGTTGTCCATGTTCAGGTTGTCTATGAAGCCTATCTGACAGAACCAACAGATCCAGACAAAGGCGATGAGGGCCAGCGGACCGCCCAGACGGGCCATCCACAGCTCAAACTTCGATTTCTGCATCTTGGGCAGTTTCTCGATTTTGTAGTTGTTCATGTCCAGCGGGTCAGAACCCACCGCCTTTGTCGTATCTGTCGCCATTACTATTTCCAGTTCTTGTAAGGGTTCTTCATGAGCATGGAGTTGAAGTACTTGGGATCTCCCGTCACTTCTTCTCCCAGCCAGGCGGGCTTGTCGAAGGGCTCGTTTTCATCGGCCAGTTCCACCTCGGCCACGGTGAGACCTTCGTTGTCTCCGTAGAACTCGTCCACTTCCCAGGTGTGCACGCCGTCGGTGTTCTTCACCAGGTAGCGGGTCTTGTCAATCACGCCGGGTTCGGCCAGGTCCAGCAGGGCCTTCACGTCTTCCACGGGGATTTCCTTCTCCCATTCGAAGCGCGCGGCGCCGCTGGCGTTGCCGATTCCCTTGATGGTGATGAAGCCCTTGTCGCCTTTCACGCGGATGCGCACGGTGCGCTCCGGAACAGAGGACAGGTAGCCCTGGGTGATACGGGTGGCCTTGAAGGCATCGGCCTTGAAGTCGCCCTTTACCAAGAATTTCTTTTCAATTTCCTGTGCCATGGCTTATTCGTTTGCTAAAGGTTTGTCACTCATGCCGATTACGCGCTTGATGGCCTGCAGGTAGTTGATGTTCTCCACGCCCTCCAGGTGGCAGTCGGCCACGGTCTTCTTGATGTCTTCGATTTCGGTGCTCTCGGAGTTGATGGTGACCACCTTGGCGCCGTTGATGAGCACGTTGCCCACTTCGCAGATGGTGTTGTTCACCATATAGCCGAAGCGCTGCTTGTGCACGCGTACGGCGGCCAGGTCCGGATTGGCCTTGACCATAGCCAGAAATTCCTCAAAGGTGTAAGTGTCCTTGGTGAGCTTGGGCATTTCTACCATAAAGGCGGGGAACACTTCCTTCTCCAGGACTTCCCGGGAGATGGGGAACTCACCCTTCATCAGGGGATTCCACTGCTCGAAGCCGTCTACGGTCTGGACATAGGTCTTGATGTCCATCTTGCCGTCGCGGATCTTGGTGTTGTTGATGTCGTTCTTGGCGCTGATGATGTAAATCTCATCACTGGTGCGCTCCCATACCTTCTCCGGGACGGGGACGGAAAGACGTGCCATTCTCTTGTGCGCTTCGCAGAAGCACTGACCGAAGCTGCGGAATTCAAAGCGGGGTTTGCTTTGCTCACCAATCTTAAGTTCTGCCATAATCTATATAGTTATTATTGTTTAACGTCGGGATCGTCGGTGCCGCTGGCGGCATTGGCCTCACCGCAGTTGGGCGTGGCGATGGCCCACTTGCCGGTACCGTCGGGAATACGCTGCCAGGAGTCCGTGATTTCAGGAAGTTTGACACCCCAGGCACCGCTTTCGTCCTTGTCGCCGCGCTGGAAGGTGTCCACTTTGGTTCCGTCGGGGGCGAAGAGTTCCAGGATTACGCTCTTCTTGGCGCTGAAGCCACTGGAGAAACCGCGCGGCGTGGTGCCCTTACCGCCCACGATGGCGAAGAAGCCGTGTGCGGGAACCTCTTCTCCGTCGATACCGGTCCAGGTGAGTCCCTCATCCTTGTTGATGGTGACACCGGTGAGCTTGATGGTAAAGTCGCTGGCGTTGTACAGTTCGAAGAACTTTTCGTCATCGGCGCCGGCGCCATACACCTCGTTCAGTTTGAGCTTGGTCCAGTCGGTGGCGGGGTCGCCTACCTTATAAGTATAAGGGTCGGAGACGGTGGTGAAATTGGCCTCGTTCACAATGGTGACGGTAAAGGAAACCTCGGTGCCGTCGGGCATGGCGGGGATGGTACCCTTGAACATCTTGCCGCTGTTGTCGGGCGTCATTACCTGGGCCTCGTTGCCGAATTTGAGGGTGGCGGTGGTCACGGCCTGGATGCCGCTCACGGTGACGGTGACCGTCACGGGTGTTACGGAAGTGGGGGCGGCGGGATCGAAGGCCACCTTATCAATGCTGGTGGGGCCTTTGTACACTTCGTCTTTCACGCAGCCGGTCAAAGTGAACAGGGCGGCTGCCAGAACAAGCATTATCTTTTTCATAGGGCAAATCATTTTAGAAGTCAATTTCGAAACGGACAGCCAGCATGCTGTAGCTTACGCCGGCCTTGGGGCTGGCAATCTTAGTGTAGTCGGTGGTGGGGTTACCCTCCTGGTCCAGACCCACTTTCAGTTTGTCCTTACCGTTGGCATAGCGGTCGTTGTGATTGAACTGGTAGTTCACCTGCATCTTCACGTTGTTGTTCACCCACCAGTTCAGACCTACGGTGTAGGCCTCGGCGGCGCCACCGTATACGTTGCCGCAGTTCAGGTTCAGGTATTCATAACGGGCGCAAAGCTCGATGTCTCCCCATTTCTTGCCGGGCTTGATCTTGGTGTACTTGCCGCCGTTGGCATCGTAGCGCTGGGATCCGCCGAAGAGCAGATAACCTGCCTGGGCATACCAGCCCCAGAACTTCTTGGGAGTGGGATCGGCCGCAGTGGGTTTGAAGAACACGTTGTCCTGGATGAAGGCGCCTTCATAGCGCAGACCGCCCCAGTGGCCGGCGATTTCCGCGGTCCACAGGAAGTTGTGGTGGAAGTCCGGGAGATTGTTGGTGTCCAGGTATTTCTTGCGGTTGATGCTGGTGGAGTTGCGGGAACTGGCGCGGTACATGCCGTAGTTCTCGTCGCTGGCCTTGGGGGTGCGGTAGGAGACGGCGCCACCAATGTGCAGGCTGGCGTTCTGGGCCTTGAACAGGGGACGGAAGACCACCTTACCGGTGATGGAGTAACCGGCGTTGTAGCCGAAGTCCTTGTTGTTGTCGGCAATGTACTGCCATTCCTCGGAACCGGCGATTTCCGGGCCGAAGTAACCTAGGCTGGCCCAGATCCAGTCCTTGGCATACTTGGCGTTGATACCCAGGTGGCGGGACGGGGCCAGGGCGCTGCACACCATGGGGCGCTCCATGAACTGGAGGTAACGGGAAGTGGTGTTGCGCTGGATGGAGAAGTTCTCCTTGAAGTTACCCACCGTCAGTTCCAGTCCGGGAACGCCGGTGTAGCGCACCACGGCATCTTTCAGTTCTACCAGGCCATTGGCCAGGTCCATGTCGAATTCGCCGTACCAGTTCTCGTCAATCTGGCCTTTCACGGCAAAACGGGCGCGGCGGATGCTTACGCCGTTGCCGATTTTGTCGGCATAGGAGGGGGCGCCGAAGAAGACGGCGGCGTCGGCCTGCACGCGGATGTCAAACCAGAGTTTGTACTTTGTAGAGGGAGAAGCCAGCACCAGGATACCGTCCTGGGCTTCCACGTCCAGCCGGTCGCTTTGAACGGCTACGCCGTACTGGTTGAATTTGAGGGGTGCCTTCTGAGCGAATGCTGCGGAAACACACAGCAGCATCAGCGCTGTAATGGATAATAGTTTACGCATAGTGAAAAAATGTGGTTATTAGTTGGTTTCGTTCGTAAAATATTGGCAAAGAGCATAAAATTTTACTCAAAGTTATAAAAACTTTGGGTAAGTGTTCTAAAAAATTAAAAAAATCGAGGCCGGTAGATTATACCGGCCCCGAGACAATCCCTACGGAGGCTGTTATACCTCCGTGGCGGTGGCGAACTCCTGCAGGAAGCGCATGTCGTTCTCGAAGTAGTGGCGGAGGTCGTTCACCTGCCACTTGAGCATGGCAATGCGCTCTACGCCCATACCGAAGGCGAAGCCGCTGTATTTTTCAGGGTCTATACCGCTGGCTTTGAGCACGTTGGGGTCTACCATGCCGCAGCCCATGATCTCCAGCCAGCCGGTGCCTTTGCAGATGTTGCAGCCTTTGCCGTGGCAGATGTTGCAGCTCACGTCCACTTCGGCCGAAGGCTCCGTGAAGGGGAAGTAGCTGGGGCGCATGCGGATTTCGGTATCCGGGCCGAACATCTCGCGGGCGAACAGCAGGATGGCCTGCTTGAGGTCTGCGAAAGTGACGTCCTTATCAATATACAGGCCTTCTACCTGATGGAAGATGCAGTGGGCGCGGGCCGATATGGCCTCGTTGCGGAATACGCGGCCGGGGCAAACCACGCGGATGGGCAAATCCTGGGATTCCATGGTACGGACCTGCACGGAGGAGGTATGGGTGCGCAGCAGCAGCGGATTCACATGGCCGGTGCTCACGAAGAAGGTGTCCTGCATTTCACGGGCGGGGTGGTTGGGCGGGAAGTTGAGGGCCTCGAACACATGGTAGTCGTCCTCGATTTCCGGACCTTCGGCCACGTCGTAGCCAAACTTGCGGAAGATGTCCACAATCTGCTGGCGCACAATGGAAACGGGGTGGCGGGAACCCAGGGGCATGGCGTCTCCGGGCATGGAGAGGTCTTCCTTGGGGGCGGCGGCCACGGCGGCTTCCTCGGCGGCCTCCTTCAGTTCCTCGATCTTGGCCGCGGCGGCCTTCTTGAGCTCGTTCAGCCGCTGGCCATACTCCCGCTTGAGTTCGGGGGCCACAGTGCGGAACTGCTCCATGAGGGCGGTCACTTCACCCTTTTTGCCCAGGAAGCGGATACGGGCTTCTTCCACTTCTTTCTGGCTGGCGGCCTTTAAGTCGGCCAACTCCTTGAAAATGAGGTCAATCGCTTCTTTCATACCGATATCTTATTTCTTTTTGTTCTTGCGTTTGTCACGTGCGGCCTGGTTCCTCTTACCGGTGAGCTTCCAGTATTTATCCCACTGCTCCTTCGTGAAATACTTCTTATAGGTATCCTCTATCTGCTGCATCCATTTGTCCTGGACGCCTATATACAAGTCTGTATTCTCTACTTTGGCGGCCTGCAGCTTTTCCATTTCCTCCTGCATGGCGTGGTAGTCGTGGGTGAGGGTGGAGTCCACGTAAAACTCCTGCCAGTACTCCAGTTCCAGCTGTTCCGACAGCCGGCTCACCTCTTTATCAATGTACTCCAGTAGCTGTTTTTCCTTCTGTTCGGGCGTCTGGGGGCCCTGATTCTGCGCGGCGGCCACAAAAACCGACAGCCCAAAAGCCACTATGACGTTCAATAAACGATAAATTTTCATACCTTTGTAAATTGATGTCAGACGACAAAATTACGCAATTAATCGAAAAAGCCCAAATACGATGAGAAAAACCATACTGAAATTCGTGGTATCGGCCCTGGCCGTGGTGGCCCTGGAGGCCGAAGGCAACACCTGCACCAACGTCATTGTCACCCGCGGCGCGTCCAAGGATGGCTCTGTGCTGGTGTCCTATGCGGCCGATTCCCATCACCTGTACGGAGAGTTGTATTACCAGCCGGCCATGGACTGGAAACCCGGTTCCCTGCTGCCCGTCTATGACTGGGACACCAACAAGTATCTGGGTGACATCGAGCAGGTTGAACATACCTTCCAGACGGTGGGCAATATGAACGAGCACCAGCTCATCATTACCGAAACCACCTGGGGAGGCCGGCCCGAACTGGAAGACAAGAACGGCGGCATCGACTACGGTTCCCTCATTTACATCGCCCTGCAGCGTGCTACAACAGCCCGCGAGGCCATTGACATCATCGTGGAGTTGGCCAACGAGTACGGCTACGCCTCGGAGGGAGAGACCTTCTCCATTGCCGATAAGCATGAAGCGTGGATCATGGAAATCATTGGCAAGGGCGTGAACATCAAGAACGGCGTGAATACACAGAAGGGTATCGTGTGGGTGGCCATGCGCGTGCCTGACGGCGCTATCTGCGCCCATGCCAACCAGGCCCGTATCGGCCAGTTCCCCCTGAACGACCCCGACAACTGCCTCTACGCCCCGGACGTCATTTCCTTCGCCCGCCGCAAGGGATACTTCGAGGGAACGGACAGCGAATTCAGCTTCAAGAAGGCTTACTGCCCCATTGACTTCGGCACGGTGCGCGGCTGCGACGCCCGCGTATGGGCAGCCTACAACATCCTCACCGACGGCTGGTTCTCCTTCTACGACGAAAAGGGCAACGCCGTCACCCGCGACGCCTACGCTTATCTGGACTATGTGCTGGGCAACGACCTCAACGGTGATCTTCCGCTGTTCGTGTACCCCCGCAAGAAGGCCGGCGTGAAAGAGATTGCCGACGTAATGCGGGACCACTTCGAGGGTACCCCCATGGACATGACGCAGGATATCGGCGCCGGCGGAAACGGCCTCCCGTACCGCTGGAGACCCATGGAATGGGAATTTGACGGCAAGAGATACATCAACGAGCGCGCCATCGCCACCCAGCAGACCGGTTTCTGGATGGTGGGACAGGCCCGCAACTACGTTCCCGACGTAGTGGGCGGTATCCTGTGGTTCGGCACGGACGACGCCGCCACCTCCTATCTCACGCCCATCTACACCAGCATCACCGAGGTCCCCGACTGCTTCCGGCAGGGGAACGGAGACCTGCTGCACTACTCCCCCACCTCCTCTTTCTGGATCAACAACCGCATCTCCAACGCCTGCTACAAGATGTACAACCAGATGGCACCTTATGTACGCACCCGCGTGGACCAGTTTGAACGGGACCAGATAGAGCACAAGACGCATTCCGTAGACAGCATGGCCGTAATTCTGTACAACCAAGTGGCCATCAAGATGCAGAAGAAACTCTCTTCCAAGGGAGACGTGATGGTATCCCGCACCCCCTTCTCCAAGGTAGTGAAATACGTGTCGGATTACAGCGTGAAAACCGCCCAGGCCCAGTTCGCCGCCTGGCAGCAGCTGGAAGTGGAACTGCTGGTGAAGTTCATGGACGGCAACGTGAAGCCCCAGAACCCCGACGGCAGTTTCATCCACTCCGAATACAGCGAAGGGATGCCGGAGAAAATAGAGCACCCCGAATACACGGAACTCTGGAAAGAGACCGTGGTACAGGAACACGGAGAACTCATCCGGGTTCCGGAGGAATAGCTCCGGGGCTACTATTAAAACGGCGACCCTTGTCTAAGGGCCGCCGTTATTTTTGCGTTTTCGTAACTTATTGACTATTAACGCTGTTGCTGTTTTTCTTTAGCCCAAACAGCCTAAAGAAAATTCCAAATACGCCTGATAATCAATCACTTAGTTCCGCACCACCACGTTGCCGCCGGAGACATCCACCTGCACGGCGCTGTCCTTGCGGATGGTTCCGTCCAGGATGCTCTTGGCCAGCAGGTTCACCAGTTCCCGCTGCATCAGGCGTTTCACGGGACGGGCACCGTAGGCGGGGTCGTAGCCGTGCTCGGTCATGTAGTCCTCGAAGGCGGGGGTGAAGGTCACCGTTATATCGTTCTGGGCCAGGCGGGCCTGGAGCTGCTCCTCCTGCATGTGCAGGATGTCGCGGATATCGGCCTTGGTGAGGGGGTCGAACATGATGATTTCGTCGATACGGTTCAGGAATTCGGGCCGGACCGTCATCTTCAGCACGTCCAGGACCTTGCCGCGGCATTCGTCCAGGAGGCTGCGCCGGTTGGCGATGGCCTGCATGTCCACGCCGTTCACTTCCGGAAGCTTCTCCATGTAGCTCTGGATGATATCGGCCCCGGCGTTGGAGGTCATGATGAGGATGGTGTTCTTGAAGTCCAC
>JAEEGL015871557.1_pt1 | contig 11097 bp, 7 predicted proteins | sample 9134231 | NCBI WGS metagenome assembly JAEEGL01 (sample SAMN16246548, study PRJNA631951) | gut metagenome | biome: gut microbiome; feature: rumen; material: fiber-attached | host: Bos | place: Iran: Karaj | collected 2018-10
TATCTGCCAAAGCAAAGTTGGAGGAAGCACAAGAGATTGCGGCATCGGCGAACCGAGCAAAGAGTACGTTTATCGCTAATATGTCTCATGAGATTCGAACTCCCATGAATGCAATCCTGGGTATCAATGATTTGATTTTAAAAGAGTCCAAAGAGGAAAAGATTCGAAACTACGCCATGGACATGAAAAACTCCGGCGATATCTTACTTACCATTATTAACGATGTTTTGGATATTTCAAAAATCGAAGCGGGTAAGATGGAAATTCAAAATAATTCTTATAACTTGGCGGACCTTGTGGATGAATTAATTCTTGATGCGGAGAAAAAATCGAAAGCAAAGCATATTAATTTTGAAGTAAGCGTGGATGAAAAACTGCCCTCCGGATTGGTGGGAGATAAGGAACATTTGGCACAGGTTCTTCGAAATATTTTGGATAATGCCGTTAAGTTTACAAGACACGGTGTTGTAAAACTTTCTGTTTCCGGTGATGTATACGGAGACGTTTTACACTTGATATTTGTATCAAAAGATACGGGAATCGGTATCAAAGAAGAGGAACTGCAAAAGATTTTTTCCAACTTCGGCCGTGTGGACATGGAAAAGAATCGAAGCATTGAGGGAACGGGACTTGGTCTTTCTCTTTGCCAGAAGATTATGGATCTTTTAAACGGAAGTATTTCCGTAAAAAGCGAATATGGCATCGGAAGTACCTTTACCGTGGAATTGGATCAGTACATCGAGGAGTACGAATCCATTGAAGACTACCGAAAGGCTCATGGAAACTATAATCCGAAGACCCAGAAGATGAATGTGGCGGAGCGGAAGCGCTTCTTGGTGGTGGACGATAATGAAATGAATGTTCGTGTTGCGACGGCGTTTTTGGAGATGTCGGGCGCGGAAATCGTTTCGGAAACAGATAGTGTGACTGCTTTTGGCCTGATTCAAAAAGAGAAATTCGATGTTATCTTTTTGGATGATTTGATGCCGCGACTGACGGGACCTACGATTTTGACCCGTGTACGACGGGGCGGAGGCGTTAACAAAGACACCCCTATGATTATTATGACCGCTAACTCTTCCGAAAGCGACCGGGCAGAGTATTTGAGCAAGGGATTTGATGGCTTTGTAGGCAAACCGATTAAGGAAGAAAAGCTCATTGCGGAGGTAAATAAATTTATTGTTTCGTAGGGGCAATTATGTTATAATGCACACGTTATGAAAAAGTTTAAGGAGGATATTCTTATGAAACATATTAAAACATTAAATACAAAGAGATTACAGAACACAGTAAAAAAGGGTGGATGCGGTGAATGCCAGACTTCTTGCCAGTCTGCTTGCAAGACAAGCTGTACCGTTGGAAACCAGAGCTGCGAGAACAACAAATAATATAGTTTAAAAGATATAGCAGTTAAGCATTATCTGACCGAGCTTTTTTCATAAGGGCTCGGTCGTTTGTGCGTTTTTTTAGAGATTTTTTAGAAAGGAATTTGTTGCTTTGATACATCAGTATAAAAACAATGGATTCAATATTGTATTAGACGTAAACAGCGGTGCCATTCACGTAGTGGATGACATCACTTATGATATTATCGCAGATTATGAATCCTTAGATAAACAGGGGATTGTTGAGAAAATAGGGAAAAAATATGACACTGTTGGTGTAGCCGAAATCGAGGAAGCATACGATGAGGTACGCTCCTTGGAAGAAGCGGAAGAGCTTTTTACAAAGGACATTTACGAAGACCGTGTCATTGACTATACGAAACGTGCGACAGTGGTTAAGGCTCTTTGTCTTCATATCGCACATGATTGCAATCTTTCCTGCAAGTATTGCTTTGCGGAGGAAGGACTCTATCATGGCAAAAAGGCAGAGCTTATGCCTTATGAAGTTGGAAAACAGGCACTTGATTTCTTGGTAGCTAATTCCGGAAGCCGCAGAAATTTGGAAGTTGACTTTTTCGGCGGGGAACCGCTCCTTAACTTCCAAGTGGTTAAAGATTTGGTGGCTTACGGACGAGAGTTGGAAAAGACGCATGATAAGCATTTCCGTTTTACCCTTACCACAAACGGGGTACTTCTAAATGATGAGGTTATGGAATTTGCCAATCGCGAAATGGATAACGTGGTTCTTAGTATCGATGGACGAAAAGAAGTTCATGATAAGATGCGTCCGTTCCAGAGAGGCGACGGAAGCTACGATATTGTAACACCGAAGTTTATAAAGTTTGCGGAAAGCCGCGGACAGAGCAAATACTATGCAAGAGGAACCTTTACCAGAAATAATTTAGACTTTTCAAAGGATGTACTTCATTTGGCAGATTTGGGATTTAAGCAGATTTCCGTGGAGCCGGTTGTGGCACCGGAAGATGAATCTTACGCTCTTTTGGAAGAGGATTTGCCAAAGTTGTTTGAAGAGTATGATTTGCTTGCAAAAGAAATGGTTGCTCGCCATGGTACCGATAAAGAGTTTAATTTCTTCCATTTTATGATTGATTTGGAAGGTGGTCCATGCGTTTACAAGCGTTTAAGCGGATGCGGATCCGGTACCGAGTATTTGGCAGTGACTCCTTCCGGAGAACTTTACCCATGTCATCAGTTTGTGGGAAACGACGGATTTAAGATGGGGGATGTTTGGAAGGGAATTGAAAATACAAATCTCCAGACCGAGTTTAAGGGATGTAATGTCTATTCAAAACCGGAATGTAAACAATGTTTCGCAAAATACTATTGCAGCGGCGGCTGCGCAGCGAACGCATATCACTTCGACGGTAATATTCGCGGTAACTATCATGTGGGATGTGAGCTTCAGAAGAAGCGTGTGGAATGTGCCATCATGATTAAGGCTGCGACGGCAGAAGATGAATGATATATTTTCCAAAATAAAAATAGATAAGGAGTTATGAAGGAAATGAAACGTATGAAGAAGTGGCAAGGCTTCTTAAGCCTTATCCTTGTAGCAGGTATTATTGCCGGACTTGGATTCTATGCCACAACCATTATCAAGGCTACCGGAAAGGGAGGCGAAGACAGCTTAAAGCTTGGCTTGGATTTGGCCGGTGGTGTCAGTGTCACATATGAGGCACAGGGAGATTTTAGCGCAGAGGATTTGGAGGATACACGTTATAAGTTACAGCAGCGTGTGGATTCCGATTTGGGAGAAAACTCCACAACAGAGGCATCTGTATATATTGTAGGAAATGACCGTATTACCGTTGAGGTACCGGGCGTAAAAGATGCCAATGCACTTTTGGAACAGCTTGGTGCACCGGGTAATTTGTACTTTATCCGTCAGACCAATGATGCAGGTGAACAGAACTATAGTTATGATTCAACCACCGGTGAATATGTATTAAACTTCACAATTGAAGATTTGGAAGCCTCCGGTGACGTAGTACTTACAGGTACCGAAGTAGCAACTGCTCAGGCAACTTATGAAACCAATCAGACAACCAATCAGCAGAATCCGGTTGTTGCACTTACTTTGGATGAATCCGGTAAGGAAGCTTTTGGTGAAGCAACAACCAGAGCATATGCAAACAATGAGTCCATCGGTATTTATTATGATGGCAGATTTGTTTCCGTACCTCATGTACAGAACCCGATTACAGATGGTAACTGTATCATCAATGGTATGGAATCTTTTGAAGCAGCACAGGATTTGGCATCTTACATCCGAATCGGTGGATTAAATGTAACCCTTAGTGAGTTGGAGTCCAGAGTGGTAGGTGCTACCTTGGGATCTGATGCCCTTTCTACTTCCTTTAAGGCAGGTGTCATCGGACTTGCAATCGTTATGGTATTCATGATCGTAATGTATTTTGTCCCGGGACTTGCTGCATCATTAGCACTTGCAATTTACTCAGGAATCATGATTTCTGTTTTATATCTTTATGATATTACCCTTACTTTACCGGGTATTGCAGGTATTATCCTTTCCATCGGTATGGCAGTAGACGCAAACGTTATTATCTTTGCTCGTATTCGTGAAGAAATTGCTACCGGAAAAGATGTATCTTCTGCAATTGATGCCGGATTTAAGAAAGCACTTTCCGCAATTTTAGACGGAAACATTACTACACTTATCGTTGCTGCCGTACTTGGCGTATTGGGAAGCGGTACTGTTAAGGGATTCGCCGTTACTCTTGCCATCGGTGTACTTTTATCCATGTTTACAGCACTTGTAATTACACGTTGGATTTTAAAGAGCCTTTACGAAATCGGACTTCGAAATGAGAAATTCTTCGGTAAAGCGAAAAAGACAAAGACCATTGATTTCATGGGAAAGAAGGTTGTATTCTTCGTCCTTTCTGCAGTCATCATCCTAACCGGTGTTGGCAGTATGTTAATTAACGGTGTAAAAGGAAATGCATTAAACTACAGCCTTGAGTTTTTAGGCGGTACTTCAACAACTGTTTCCTTTGATAAGGAATACACCATTGCTGAAATTGATGCAGAAATTGTTCCTTTGGTATCAAAGATCACCGGAGACAATGATATTCAGACACAGAAGGTAGACGATGGTACAGGTGTGATCTTTAAGACCCGTACCTTAAACTTAGATGAGCGTGAAGCATTAAATAAGATGTTTGAAGAAAACTACGGAGTGAAGGAATCCAATATTTCTTCTGAAAATATTTCTTCTACCATCGGTGGAGAAATGCGTCGTCAGTCTCTTATTGCAGTACTTGTTGCAGCGCTTCTCATTTTGTTATACATCTGGATCCGATTCAAGGATTTACGCTTCGGTGGAGCAGCAGTTATCGCATTGATCCACGACGTATTGGTAGTACTTGCACTTTATGCAGTTGCACGTATTTCCGTTGGCAGCCCGTTTATTGCATGTATGCTTACTGTAATCGGTTATTCCGTAAACGATACCATCGTTATCTTCGATAGAATTCGTGAGAATTTGGCTAACGTTACAAAGAAGACAAAAGAGACTTTGACAGAAGTAGCGAATGTAAGTATTACACAGACATTGTCACGTTCCATTTCTACTTCTATTACAACAGCGATTACGGTTCTTATGCTTCTTATCTTGGGAACCTCAAGCATCCGTGAATTTGCACTTCCTCTTTTGGTAGGTGTAATCACCGGTACATATTCTTCTGTTTGCCTTGCAACAGAGCTTTGGTACTTAATGAGAATTCATTCCAAAAAAGTAGTGGATGAATCCAACAAGCCAAAGAAAAAGAAAGCAGAAAAAGCAACCAAAGAAAACGAAGGATTAATCGTTTAGTTTAGAAACTGTTCAACATAATATAAGGAAAAGGAGAAAAGAGATGTACAGCATTGACGACATTCGAAACGTTGACCCGGAGATTGCAAAGGTAATTTGTGACGAGTATGAAAGACAGAGCGACCATATTGAGCTCATTGCTTCCGAAAACTGGGTAAGTCCGGCAGTCATGTCTGCTATGGGCAGCATTCTTACCAATAAGTATGCGGAAGGATATCCGGGAAAGCGTTATTACGGTGGATGTGAAGTGATCGACCGTGCGGAACAACTTGCAATCGAACGAGCAAAAGAATTATTTGGCGCAGAATATGCCAATGTTCAGCCACACTCCGGTGCTCAGGCAAATATGACAGTTCAGTTTGCCGTTTGTGAACCGGGCGATACCATTATGGGCATGAGCTTAGATCACGGCGGTCATTTGACCCACGGCTCTCCGGTAAACTTCTCCGGAAAATACTTCAACATTGTTCCTTATGGCGTTAATGACGAAGGCTATATCGATTATGACGAAGTAGAGCGTCTTGCGGTGGAAAATAAGCCAAAGATGATTATTGCCGGAGCAAGTGCTTATGCAAGAGCCATCGACTTTAAGCGTTTCAGAGAAATCTGTGATAAAGTCGGTGCGGTATTTATGGTAGATATGGCACACATCGCCGGACTTGTTGCAGCAGGTTATCATATGTCTCCGGTTCCTTATGCGGATATCGTTACAACAACCACACATAAGACCCTTCGCGGACCTCGTGGTGGACTTATCTTATCCACCGCAGAAGCTAATGAAAAGTACAACTTCAATAAAGCATTGTTCCCTGGAATCCAGGGTGGTCCTTTGGTACATGTGGTTGCAGCAAAGGCAATCTGCTTCAAAGAAGCACTTTCACCTGAATTTAAGCAGTATGCGAAGAATATCGTAGACAATGCACAGGCATTGGCAAAGGGATTAACCGAGCGTGATATCAAGTTGGTATCCGGTGGAACCGATAATCATTTGATGCTCGTTGATTTGGTGCCGTATGACTTGACCGGAAAGGCTGTAGAGGCTCTTTTGGATCAGGCGCATATTACAGCAAATAAGAATACGGTTCCGAACGATCCGAAGAGTCCGTTTGTTACCAGTGGAATTCGTTTGGGAACACCGGCAGCGACCAGTCGCGGTTTAAATACCGCAGACTTCGATGAGGTTGCAGAAGCTATCGCCACGGTCATTAAAGAGGGCGAGGCAGGTGTCGATAAAGCTCGTACAATTGTAAAATCATTAACAGATAAATATCCTTTGAAAGGGGCGTTTTAATTTATGTTAGATATTAAATTCTTACGCGAAAATCCTGACGTAGTTAAGGAAAATATCAAAAAGAAATTTCAGGACCATAAACTTCCGATGGTGGACGAAGTCATCGAGTTAGACAAGGAAGTACGTGCCGTTCAGCAGGAGGGGGATGACCTTCGTGCAAAACGTAATGACCTTTCTAAGCAGATTGGTGCCCTCATGAAAGAAGGAAAGAAAGAGGAAGCAGAGGCTGTTAAGGCTCAGGTAACTGCAAATGCAGACCGTTTGGCTGAGTTGGAAGCTCGTCAGGCAGAACTTTCCGAAGAAATCAAAAAGAGAATGATGGTGATTCCAAACATCATCGATCCTTCCGTACCAATCGGAAAAGATGATTCTTGTAATGTAGAGATTCAGAAGTACGGTGATCCGGTGGTTCCGGAATTTGAAATTCCGTATCATACCGATATTATGGATCGCTTCGATGGAATCGATTTAGAAGCAGCCGGTAAGGTTGCAGGTAACGGATTCTACTATTTGATGGGAGATATTGCTCGTTTGCATTCTTCTGTTATCGCATATGCAAGAGATTTCATGATTAATCGTGGATTTACTTATTGCGTACCGCCATTTATGATTCGTTCCAACGTTGTAACCGGTGTTATGAGCTTCGATGAAATGGATGCCATGATGTATAAGATTGAAGGCGAGGATTTGTACTTAATCGGTACTTCCGAGCATTCTATGATCGGTAAGTTTATCGATACTTTAAATGAGGAAGAAAACCTTCCTTACACTTTAACATCTTATTCTCCATGTTTCCGTAAGGAAAAGGGAGCACATGGTATCGAAGAACGTGGTGTATATCGTATTCACCAGTTCGAGAAACAGGAAATGATTGTTGTCTGCAAACCGGAAGATTCTATGGAATGGTATGACAAGCTTTGGCAGAATACCGTTGATTTGTTCCGTTCTTTGGACATTCCTGTTCGTACCTTAGAATGCTGCTCCGGAGATTTGGCAGATCTTAAGGTTAAGAGCTGTGATGTAGAGGCTTGGAGCCCAAGACAGAAGAAATACTTCGAAGTTGGTTCTTGTTCCAACTTAGGAGATGCTCAGGCTAGACGCCTTGGCATTAAGGTAAAAGACAAGGATAAGAATAAGTATTTTGCACATACATTAAACAATACCGTTGTTGCTCCACCGAGAATGTTAATTGCGTTCTTAGAGAACAACTTAAACGAAGATGGTTCTGTAAACATTCCTGAAGTTTTAAGACCTTACATGGGTGGTCAGGAAAAATTAGTACCGAAGCACTAAGAGAGACTAGGAGAGTAAAAAATGTTTTTGTTTGATTATGTAGGTTCATGGTTTTGGATCGTAACAGTAATTGCCACAATTCCGGCAGTTGCATTGATGCTTTATATTTACAATCAGGATAAGATTGAAAAAGAACCGAGAGATTTATTGTGGAAGCTTGCAGGACTTGGTGTTTTGGCTGCGCTTGCCGCTTCTTTATTGGAAACCGCAGGTGAGTTTTTGTTAACCGGTCAGCTGCCGAGTGACATGCCTGTGTATCCGGTGTTCTATGCATTTTTGGTTGTAGCCACCGCAGAAGAGGGAATGAAGTACCTTCTTATGAAGAAGATTACTTGGAAACATCCGGCATTCGATTATAAGTTTGATGCCATTGTTTATTCCGTATTTTGTTCTTTGGGATTTGCAGCGTTTGAAAATATCCTTTATGTATGGAATTACGGATTGAGCGTTGCAGTTGTAAGAGCAATTATTTCTATCCCGGGTCATATGTCCTTTGCGGTAGCAATGGGATATTTCTACGGCCTTGGAAAGCTTTATGCAAACCGCGGAGATGAAAAGAAATCTACCAAATGTTTATGGACAGCATTTATCAGTGCTTCTTTGATTCATGGATTTTTTGATGCATGTTTAATGTTGGAAAATGCGGTAGCAACCATCGTATTCTTAGTATTCATCGTTGTTTTGTATATCGTAATCTTCCGTTTGATCCGCAAGGAATCAAAGGGCGATTTTGCAATTGTTGAAAAGCCGGTAGAAGGCGTTTCAACTGTAGCTGATGAAAGTACTTCAGAAGGGGAATCTGAAGCTTAATAAATGAGGGGTTTTTAATAAGGGGGAATTATGGCTGAAAAGAAGATTTCAGGCGAAGCGGAACTGACATTTTTGGAGGCAACCAGCATCATCGTAGGGCATGGTGTTGGCTCCGGAATCTTGTCGGTTCCGTTTTTAGCATCCAGAAACACATGGTGGGATATTTTATGGATTGTTGCTGTTGCATACGCCATCAACTTAATCATGCATTACATGATTGCCGAATTATCCTACAACAATAACGGGGCGCAGTTTATCAAATGTTTTGAAAACGAACTGTTTACCGGCAAATTCAAAAAAGTTGCAACCTGGATTGCCTTTGGTTTACTGGGATTATCCGTTTTAGTAAATGTGGCAGGCTTTATTGCCGGTGCATCTGCGGTACTTCGCAGTTGGTTCGGAATTCCGGATTGGGCAGGCATGCTGATTTATTATGTTTTTGCAGCGTTGGTTGTATTTTACGGAATGAAGTTAGTGGGAATCTGTGAAAAGATTTCCGTATTTGCCATGGTAGCGGTAATCGGAATCTTATTTGTTGCAACACTTTTATCCGATACCTCCGCACTTCCTTCCACCTTTGTGGCAGGAACCAATTTGTTGGCACTCTTTAGTATGGTAAGTTTTTCACTTTCCGCTGTTATGTCAGTACCTCAGGTGGTAAAGGGATTACAGGGAAATACATCTCGCATTCGTGCTTCCATTGCTGCCGGAATGGGAATTAACGTGGGATTGATTTTAATCGTTACCTTTATGACCTTACTTGGTGCAGGTTCAAAGATTACAGAGGACGGCGCATTAGTTGACTTGGCCAATCACTTGGGCGGATGGGTTGCCATCGTGGGATATATCTTTTCCCTTTTGGCATTGTCTACCTCGTTTTGGGCAAATACCTTAAACCTTCGTGATATTGTGCATGAGCAAACCAAGTGGAGCATCCGTTTAAGCTATGTGGTAGCTACGGTTCCTTGCTTGGTATTGGCCTTAATCGGATTGCAGTCCTTTGTTGGATTTACAAGACTTGCATCCGTAATTCAGGTGCTTACGGGAATCGGTATCATTATTTCTTACAACCGTTCCAGAAAAAGAGAAAAGGCTTCACCGATTTGCGGTGTGTTCGGAATCTTGATTTTCCAGATATTAGTGGTTCTTAGCTCGTTGCTTGCAACGGTGGGCGCAGTACTTCCGGTGAAGTAGTAAAAGAAGAATGGAGGTTTTTTATGTATAATCCCTTGGAATCTCGTTACGAAAAGATGACATACAATCGTTGTGGTGCATCCGGTCTATTGCTTCCGGCAGTATCCCTTGGCCTTTGGCATAATTTTGGTGATACCGGAAATTACGACAACATGGTTAAGATGTGTACCACTGCCTTTGATCATGGAATTACCCATTTTGATTTGGCAAACAACTATGGTCCTGCGCCGGGAAGTGCGGAGAGAAACTTTGGAAAGATTTTAAAAGAAAACTTTTTGCCGCATCGAGATGAGATGATTATTTCCACCAAAGCCGGATATGAAATGTGGAATGGACCTTACGGAAACTGGGGCAGTAAAAAACATTTGATTTCCAGCTTAGATCAGTCTCTAAAACGCATGGGCTTGGAATATGTGGACATCTTTTACCATCACAGAATGGACCCGGAAACTCCTTTGGAGGAAACGATTGGAGCACTGGAGCAAATCGTAAAAAGCGGAAAAGCCTTATATGTAGGCCTTTCCAACTACGACGGACCAACACTTGAAAAGGCCACAAAGATTTTAAATGAGTTAAAGGTACCCTTTATCATTAACCAGAATCGTTATTCCATTTTTGATAGAACCATTGAGAAAAACGGATTAAAGGATAAAGCGAAAGAGTTAAATAAAGGAATCATTTGCTTTTCTCCTTTGGCCCAGGGAATGTTAACGGATCGTTACCTGGAAGGAATTCCACAGGACAGCCGCATCCGTACCGACGGACGATTCTTAAAAGAAAGTACGGTGGATGAAAACCGTGCCAGAGTGGTGGCATTAAACGAGATTGCAAAGCGTCGCGGACAGACTTTGGCAGAGATGGCACTTGCCTGGGTGTTAAAGGATGATGCCATTACCTCTGTTTTGATTGGCGCATCCAAACCACAGCAGATTTTGGAAAACATCAAAGCCATTGAAAACACTATGTTTACGGCAGATGAATTAAAAGAAATCGATGCGATCTAATATAACAGGAATCTATTACATCAAATAGTATTATAGTATTTTTTAATAAATCGTCTTCATGGTATGATTTGACCATGAAGACGATTTTAGCATTTGGAGATTCCAATACATGGGGCTTGGTTCCCGGATCTAACCCACATGTCAGATATGGGGATGATGTGCGTTGGACAGGCATCTTGCAAAAGCGTTTGGAGGATACACGGGTCGTAGAGGAGGGACTGTGTGGTCGAACAACGATTTTTGAGGATCCCTATCGTCCGGGCA
>JAEEGL016041369.1_pt1 | contig 11097 bp, 11 predicted proteins | sample 9134231 | NCBI WGS metagenome assembly JAEEGL01 (sample SAMN16246548, study PRJNA631951) | gut metagenome | biome: gut microbiome; feature: rumen; material: fiber-attached | host: Bos | place: Iran: Karaj | collected 2018-10
CTTGGACCAGCTGGGAAGTAAGGGCGATTTCGGGCACTAAAAGGATGGTTGACTTTTCGCGTTTAAGGCCATCTAGAGCCATTTTGAGATAGATATTGGTTTTACCACTACCAGTAACGCCATGAAGTAGTTTAGTGGCCGTATTGCCACTCTCAAGGGCTTTTAGGGCCTGTTTTTGGGCGGGGTTAAGGGGAATAATTGGCAATTTTTGGGCTAATTTTGGTTTTTCGGCCAGATTTTTGCGGCGAGACTTTTCTACCCCTTGAGGTAAAAAGAGAGAAGCAACGAGCGGCGCTGGAGTTTGATAATACTCAGAGAACCAGACGATAGATTTTAAGAGATGAGCCGGGAGTGGGGTTTGGTAGAGAACTTTTGAGATAGGCTTGGTTTTAAAATCTGGCTTTTTGACCTTTTTAAAAACAATACCGGGGATTTCTTTTTTGCCAAGAGGGATAATCACGACCTGCCCAGGAATGAGCGCCGTCTCTGAGAAATAAGTAAGAACGCCAGCGTCCTGACGGAAAAGTTTGGTGGGTATGACCTCATAAAACATGTATTAATAGTATAGCAGTTAGAGAAAAAAATCGAAAATGTTGTTGAAATTACACTTTTTTCGGGTATAATGAAATGAGAAAAGGAGAGGTAAACAATGTTGGACGTCTTTATTACATCGAGAGTCAGAAGAAAAATTCTAGTTGTTTTTGCTAAGTATCCAGATTTCAAAACGCACGTAAGAGCGTTGTCAAAATTAATTAAAGAAGACCCGGGCAACATTCAGCGTGAATTACATCGGTTGGAGAAGGGAAAATTCCTAATTGTAAGTAAAAAAGGCAACACTAAGATTTATCAAACTAACAAGCAATTCCCAATTTTGAAGGAGTTGCAGAGCATGGTAATCAAAAGTCAACAATTATCAAACAATAAACCAAGTAAAACTATTGGCTAATGACAAAACTTTTTGAGAGGTTACTAGAGAAGCGTGGGGTTTCTGATGCGTTTTTGAAGCCGAAGTACGAAGAGTGCCTGGACCCGTTTTTGCTGCCAGAGATGGATAAGGCGATGAAGCGCATAGAGAAGGCGATCAAAAATAAAGAAAAGATCTTGATTTATGGGGATTACGATGCGGATGGCGTGACAGCGTCGGTACTTCTAAAGGATGCTTTAGAGGTGGCAGGGGCCAGTGAGGTGGAAATTATGCTGCCAGATCGATTTAAAGATGGCTATGGTATGAGCGCTAAGGTGGTGGATAGGGCGCGCGAGGATAAAGTTGGGCTGATTATAACGGTGGACTGCGGGAGTGGGAATTTAGATATTATTGAGGAGCTCGGGAAGATTAACGCGGACGTGATTGTAAGTGACCACCACGAGTGCCCAGAGAAGCTGCCAAAGGCGGTGGCGGTGGTGAACCCGAAGAGAAAAGACTGTGAGGTCTTGCCGGAATTGAAGGATTTAGCAGGGGTGGGTGTGGCATTTAAGATTGTGCAGGCGATGCGTGATAAGGGTTTAATAGAGAGTGGACAAGAAAAATGGCTGCTAGACTTGGTATTGATTGGAACGATGTGCGACAGTATGCCAATGACGTTGGAAAATAGGCGTCTCTGTTATTTTGGCATGATTGTATTAAAAAAGACCAGGAGAGCAGGGCTTTTAGAGCTGATGCGCACGGCGAGCATCAAGAATATTAATACCGACAGCGTGGGCTTTCAGATTGGGCCAAGGATAAACGCGGCCGGCAGGATGGACAGCGCGGAACTGGCCATGAGGCTGCTACTCGAGAAGTCGGCAGCTAAGGCGGCGAAGATTGCAGATGAATTAGAGAGCTTGAACTCTGAGCGCAAAGCGGAGCAGAACGCGGCGCTACGGGATATTAAGAAAGCCGGCGTGCCGGACGATAAGGTGATTGTGGTGTCGGGAGACTGGCATGAAGGGGTGCTAGGGATTATTGCTGGAAAATTAACAGAGGAATACAAGCGCCCGAGCTTTGTATTTACGAAACTTGAGGATGTTTATAAGGGGTCGGGAAGAAGTTTTGGTGAGTTTAATTTAGCACAAGCATTATGCGAGTGCCAGAATACGATATTGGCGGGTGGGGGTCATGCTGGCGCTTGCGGCGTGAAAGTGCCAATTCCTAAGTTTGAAGAGTTTAAAACAGAGGTGAATAAGTATTATAAGAGCCTAAAATTGGTGGATCAGGAGCGATATTTAGACTTTAAAGAGGACCTCGCTGTGCAGGATTTGGCGGATTTTGAGCCGGCAATTATAGAGGAAATGAAGCAGTTAGAGCCGTTTGGCGTAAAGAATGATGAGCCGGTATTTATGTTAGAGGATGTAGAAGTGGTGGAGCTAAGAAAAATAGGGAAGGAAGGCGAGCATCTAAGCCTTTTAGTTAGGGATAAAAGCGGGAATAAGATGAGAATGGTAGCGTTTTATGTACCAGAGGAGTGGTTTGATTTAAGAGAGGGAGACGAGATGAACGTTTGGGTGAAATTGATGGAAAATGAGTGGAACGGAATTAAGACGCTTGAGGGGCGAATTGAAAAAATAAGTCTTGCGAAGAGCGAGCTTATCTGATATAATACGGTGCAGTATGGCAATAAAAGTAACCAGAAAAGATCAGAACGAGGCAAACGAGAATATCATTCGTCGTTTTAATCGCAAGGTTTTGCAGAGTGGCGTTATGCCTTTGGCAAAATCACAGATGCGTTTTTCGAAACCGATTTCTAAGCGAGAACGCCGCAACAAGGCGATTTTACGCGAAGCACGCAAGGCCGAAAAGACCGAGCGCATGAAACTTGGATTGAAATAATGCATTTTGAAAAAAGTCCTACTTAAACAGTCAGGACTTTTTTGATATACTAGAGGTGAAAGGATAAAAGTGATTATATTATTTGGTTTGGCCGGTTCTGGCAAGAGTACACAGGGAAGAATCTTGGCCGAAAAATACGGTTGGAAGTGGCTTTCTGTGGGCCAGGTTTTGAGAGATACTGGGGAATTTGATAATATTCTCGAGACTGGTGAGCTAGTGGATGATGATGTAGTGATTAGGTTGATGACCGGCAAAATCCTGGAAGCTGAGAGCGAAGGGAAGGACGTGATTTTGGACGGCTATCCACGCGACGTATATCAAGCCGAGTGGGTGGTGAAAAATATGGCCGAAAAAATTGGCGGTGCGATCGTGTTGGATGTGCCAAAGGACGAACTCGAAAAACGCATCACAAAACGTGGACGTAGCGACGACACAAAAGAAGCTTTGGCGAAACGTTTTGCGATTGTTGAACAAAATATTTATTCAATGTTGGATATGATCAGAGAAAAAGGCATTGAAGTCGTGACGGTAAATGGGGTAGGAAGCTTTGATGAAGTGACCGAAAGGCTGAATGCGGCAATAGAAAAAATAATGTTCAAACGTGGAGAAAAAAATGGATCAAATTAAAATTAAAGCCATGCGTGAAGGCGGACAAATACTTGGGCGTCTACTTGCGGACTTAAAAAATTACGTGAAGCCGGGCATGAGCGAGAAAGAAATTGATGCGTGGGTAAGGAAAGAAATTGTGGCGCGCGGGGCGGGAGTGGCCTACGATATGTTAGATGAAGATTTCCCAGGTGCCATTTGTATTTCAGTGAATGACGAGCTGGTGCATGGGGCGCCAACGGATTATGTTCTTGAGGAAGGCGATAAGGTTTCTTTTGATCTGGATATCTTTTATAAGGGGTATTTTACGGATTCGGCCTTTACAATGATTGTGGGCGAAAAGGGGTCGCCAGCAGTCAAAAAGATGATTTCGGTGACGGAATCAGCGATGTGGGAAGGTATAGATTTGGTGCGCGAAGGGGTACATCTTGGGGATATTGGCTATGCAATCGAAAAGGTATTAAAAGCTGGAAAATTAGGGGTAATCGAAAACTATATTGGCCATGGAATTGGTAAAACTATGCACGAAGCGCCAGAGGTGCCGAACTATGGCAAGAGAGGCCAAGGATATGTATTGAAAGCGGGAGATGTAATCTGTATTGAGCCGATGTCATCTCTGGGGAAGCCAGCAAATTATGTCGATAGAGAGAATGGTTGGACTGTAAAGATGAAAGATGGCTCAATAGGCTGTCACTGCGAGCATACGGTGTTAGTTTTGCCGGATGGGCACGAAGTTTTGACCTTGCCAAAATAAAATTTATGCTATAATAAGCTTATGGATGAAATTTCTCGATACGCTGTAGGATTAGACGTAGGCACCGAGCATGTAAGGGCTGTGCTTGCGAGCGTTAACAAAGAGGGGAACGTATCAGTTATAGGGTACAATGAAGCCCCAAATACTGGGATGCGTAAAGGGGTGGTAATTAACTCCGTAGGCCCAGCTGAAGCAATCAACAATATGCTTGGTGAAGTCGAGCGTATGAGTGGTATAGAGGTAAAAAATGCCTATGTCTCTATAAATGGAGCACAGATTTTGTCGACCAAAACTGAGGGAATGATCGCAGTTGGCACAGTAGAACACGAAATAAACGAGAACGATCTTGATAGGGTAAAAGATGTAGCAGTGCTAGGTAGAATTCCGGCTAACAGAGATGTTATTGATGTAGTGCCACTAAATTATGCCGTAGATGGGCAAGGTGGCATTAAAGATCCAGTAGGAATGAACGGGGCTCGTTTAGAGATGAGTGCCAATGTAATTTCCGCGCTTTCGCCAAATTGCGACCTCTTAAGGAAGGCTACAGAAGAAGCTGATGTAGTGCCACTTAACCTGGTTCCAACGGCTGTAGCGGCTGCTAAGGCCGTTTTAAGCGAAAAGCAGTTAGAAAACGGGGTGGCGGTAGTAGATTTTGGTGCTGCAACTACCTCTGTTGCAGTGTTTGAAGAAGGTGATTTACAATATGTTGGTGTGGTGCCAATTGGTTCCAATAACATTACGAATGATCTTGCTATTATGCTAGGTATAGATACCAATATTGCCGAAGAGATCAAATGTAGATTTGTAACCGGTAGCTTTAAGGGTGAGAAGAATATTGTTTTGAAGTATGGCAGAGAAGAATATACCTTTGAGAGGGATAAGGTTAATGAAGTTGTAAAAGCTAGACTGAATGAAATTTTTGAACGGGTACGCAAAGAGCTAAAAACTGCTCATTATGACAGAAAGTTGCCAGAGGGAATCGTGCTCGTAGGTGGTGGTGCCAAGATGCGAGATATTGAGATCTATGCAAAAGAAGTGATGGAAGCCGCGGTGAAAATTGGTGCTCCGAAGGGGCTTGGCGGCGTGGCTGAGGCGATTGAAAAGCCAGAATATACGACGGCCGTGGGGTTGATGATGATGGCAGCAAACGATAATGGTGCGCCGGTTAAAAAAAGTAAACGCAAAGAAAAGTCCGGCGGACTTTTGAAGAAATTTTTTAAGAAATTTTAATTAATATTTTCCAATCTGTGGTATACTAGTATTAGTTAAGTGAGGAAAAAATATGCCCGAAATTAAACCAACAGAGGTGGAAAGTAAAGCTAGCATTAAAGTTGTGGGTGTGGGTGGAGCCGGTGGCTCTGCTGTCGATCGCATGAAGGACGTCGGTCTTTCAGGCGTTGAGTTTATTGCAATTAATACTGATGCGCAAGCATTGCATCATTCTGCAGCCGACGTGAAGGTTCACATTGGCAAAGGTCTTGGTGCTGGTGGCGATCCAGAAAAGGGTCGCGAGGCAGCCGAGGAAAGCCGTGAAGACATTGGCAAAGCCCTTGATGGTGCCGATATGGCCTTTATTACACTTGGTGCTGGTGGTGGTACTGGTTCAGGTGCTGGTCCATTAGTAGCAGCCGAGGCTCGCGCACGTGATATTTTGACTGTTGGTGTAGCGACTAAACCATTCACTTTTGAGGGCGCTAAAAGAAAAGAAAATGCTGATAAGGCTATCGATAAACTTTCTCGCGAAGTTGATGCGCTTATCACTATCCCTAATGATCGCTTGCTTCAAACAATCGATCCACGCACCCCATTGCTCGAGACTTTTAAGATTGCTGATGATGTTTTGAGACAGGGTGTACAGGGTATTTCGGAACTTATTACAGAACACTCACTAATCAACTTAGACTTTGCCGATGTTAAGGCTATTATGAAAAATGCTGGTTCTGCTCTTATGGGTATTGGTAGAGCATCGGGCGAAAACAGAGCCGTCATTGCTGCTCAACAAGCTATCGAATCTCCATTAATTGAGGTAAAGATTGAAGGCGCAAGAGGCGTACTCTTCTCGGTGGCTGGTGGTTACGATATGGCAATGTCCGAGATCCAAGATGCTGCTGAAGTTATCACTGGTGCAGTTTCTCCAGAAGCAAACATCATCTTTGGTGCTGCAATTCGTCCAGAGCTAGAAGATGAAATTGTAATTACAGTGGTGGCTACCGGTTTTGATTCAGAGTATTACAGGAATCTTGAAAGTGCCAACGAAGAAGATGAGAGGTCTGAAATTGTAGAATCTGTTGAGGAAGAGAAGGCTGAGCCAGAAGAAGAGAAATCTCCAGAAGAGGTTGCTTCTGATTTCGCGTCCGAAAACAAGGTAAATATGTGGGATTCAATTAAAACTGAACCGGACGAAGATTTGGATATTCCGCCATCACTTAGGATGCGCGATAAAAACCGTAATTCAAAACAATAAAAGGTGGGGTAAAAAATGATCTCAAAATTCAAAATCGGCGATAGCAAAGTTTTGGAGAGTCGAGAGGCGCTAGACGGTACGATGATTCGTCGTCGTAGGGTGACTTCGGATGGAAAACATCGTTTTACTACTTACGAGCGTATCGAAATGCCAACTTTGACGGTTTTGAAGAAGAGCGGGAATAAAGAAGTTTTTGATCGCGATAAGCTAATGACTGCGGTGCGCCGCAGTGTAGGCAAGTTTTTGGACTCTGAACTTGAGGTGGAAGAGGTGGTAGATAAGGCCATAGATATTTTATACGGTTACAATACGGATCAAATTACTTCCGAACAGATAGGTGAGGCAGTGCTTACGGTGCTGGCTGAGATGAACGAAGTGGCCTATGTGCGCTTTGCAAGTGTGTTTAAAAAATTTAAAACTCTAGATGATTTCGAGCAAATCATAAGAGAGCAAAGGAAAAAGGGTGGGAAATAAATGAAAGTAGTTTGTGTTTGGAGAGAAGAATCAGATTACGCTAGAGAGGTAATGGACTTTTTTAGGGATTTTGAAACTAGAACTGGTAAGGAAATTGAGAGCATTGATCCGGATACGATTGAGGGTGAGATTTTTGTGAGAAGCAGGGATATTTTGGAGTATCCGGCGATTGTAGCTGTGGATGATAGTGGTAAAGTCTTGCAACAATGGACAGGTACGCCACTTCCGCATATAGATGAAGTTTCTTACTATGCGCAAGAAAAAATGATCGAAATGTAAAAATCTTTAAATTGTGGTATAATAAGGATATAAGACGTTCGAGCAGTTATCAGCTGCGAGTCGGCGGAAGAAAGGCTTTGCTTAGTAGAACCGCTCGTGAATCTGCGTAAAAGATAAATTAAGAGCTAGCCTAGCTAGAAATTGGATGGTACCGCTCAGATGAGTTCCAATGCGAAAGCGTTGGATTTTTTATTTTAAGGAAGGAGAGAAAATGAAATTCAAAGCGGGAACAAGACGACGTGCAATAGAGTACGAACGAGCAATTGCCGAATGGTGGAAGAAAGATAAAACTTTTGAAAAGTCGGTCGAACAGAGGCCGATTGATGATTCGTATGTTTTTTATGATGGTCCCCCATTTATTACTGGTAATCCGCATCACGGAACTTTGCTCTCCTCAATTGTGAAGGATGCGGTGCCAAGATTTTGGACGATGCGCGGTAAAAGAGTAGAACGCAGGTGGGGTTGGGACTGTCATGGGCTTCCAGCAGAGAATTTCGTTGAGAAACAACTCGGTATTACCGATAGACGCGAGATTGGCACGAAGTGGTCGCTTGAAGAATATATCTTGAAAGCTAAAGAATCGATGGTGGCAAACTCAGAGACTTGGCGCGGGACGATTGACCGCGTGGGGCGCTGGGTAGATTTTGATAATTGTTATCGCACGATGAATAAAGACTTTATGGAGTCGGTGTGGTGGGCGTTCAAAACCCTTTATGAAAAGGGGAAGATTTATGAGGGGCGCAAGGTCCTGATGTATGATACGAAGTTTGCAACGCCGGTTTCTAAGGCGGAAGTGACGATGGATAATGATGCGTATCAGACGGTGACAGACCCAAGTGCGTTTGTGAAATTCAAAGCAGTTGATAATGATTATTTCTTCCTAGCTTGGACGACGACGCCGTGGACTTTGCCAGCCAATATGGTACTAGCGATCAATCCAAAGATGAAATACGGGCTTTATGAAGTTGAAAAAGAGCAGTTTGTTTTGGCTGTGGAGAGGGCAGAGAAAATCTTTCCAGATAATAAGCCGCTGAGGACTTTTCCAGGGAAAGATTTGGTGGGGCAAAAGTATGAGCCGCTGATTGAATTTTTAGATAAGAAGGAATTAAAGCAAGATACTTATCATATTCTTGGTGCGGATTTTGTATCAAACGAAGATGGTACTGGAATCGTGCATATTGCACCAGCTTATGGTGAGGATGACTACGCGCTTTCATTGAAGCATGATGTAGATTTCTTGGATTGTATCGACGAAAATGGCTACTATTTGCCGGAAATGGCAGAAAAACTACACGAACTCGGCGTGCGCGACACGGACGAAAATGGTATTGAGATTTGGGCGGGAAATAAGTTTATTGCAAAGATCCTAGAAGAAAAGGGCATTGTTTATAAGATTGAATATATTAAGCACGAATATCCGTTTAACCCGCGTTCAAAACAGCGCATCATGTATCGCGCTTTTCCGAGCTGGTTCTTTGATATTGAAGGCTCTAAACCTTTGATGCTCGAAGAAAACGAAAATATCAATTGGTTCCCAGGACATTTGAAACACGGGCGTTTCGCTAAAAACATCGAGCAGGCGCCAGATTGGAACCTCTCTCGCGACCGCTTCTGGGCAACGGCGATGCCAGTTTGGAAGGGCGATAAAGGCTCAATTAAGGTGGTTGGTTCTTATGATGAACTTTATGAACTTTCGGGCAAGCGCCTAGAGGATTATCATCGTCCATGGGTAGATGAAATTGAATTCGACATTGATGGTGAGCATTTCAAACGTATTGAAAAGGTACTGGACTGTTGGTTTGAGTCTGGTTCGATGCCGTTTGCACAAATGCATTATCCGTTTGAAAATAAAGAGAAATTCGAGCGCAACTATCCGGCAGACTTTATTGTGGAGTATGTGGGGCAGGTGCGCGCGTGGTTCTATTATGTGCATGCGGTAAACACGGCGCTTTTCGGACATAATGCATATAAAAACGTGATTACGACTGGTACGCTGGCCGGGAACGATGGCAGAAAGATGTCGAAGTCGCTTGGCAACTATACTGATCCAAATGAGCTGATGGATAAATTCTCGGCAGATTCTCTCAGGTTCTTGTTGCTTTCTTCACCGGTGCTTTCGGGTGAGGATTTTGCGCTACTCGACAAGGACGTGTCAGATGTGGCGAGGAAGTTGTCGATGATTTGGAATGTGTATGATTTCTTTACGATGTATGCGGAAGTGGATAATATAGACTCCGAGGACTTGAAAGGATTCCTTCGCGGAGACGTGTCCCTCGAGCCCGCTGTCGCGGGTCTCGGGCGCTCATCCTCGGCCGTAGCCTCCGGGAGCTCCGACGAAGGAACCTTTCAAAGCCCTCTTAGTTCTATATTCCAAAATCCATTGGATACGTGGATTGTGTCGAGGGTGCATCAGCTTAGAGACGAAATCACCGAAGGTATGGAAGAATATAACGTACCGAAGGCGGTGGCGGGGGTGTTGCCGTTTGTGGACGATCTTTCAAACTGGTTTGTACGTAGAAGCCGCCGTCGTTTCTGGAAGTCTGAGGACGATAGCGACAAAATGGAAGCTTACGCCACATTATATTATGTACTTAAATATCTAAGTATAATTATCGCGCCATTTGTACCATTCTTGGCTGAAGAACTTTACCAACAACTCGAGGGTAGAGATAAGTCGGTGCATCTTCTTGACTGGCCAGAAGCTGGAGAGATTGATGAGAAAGTGATCTCTGACATGGCCCACGTAAGAGAGATTATCACCGAAGGCTTGGCACTGAGGATGCAAAAGTCTGATACCGAAAAGCAAATTAAGGTCAGGCAGCCACTTTCCGAGATGGTTTATGCCGGTAATAAGTTAGACGCATTCTATGAGCAGATTATTGCCGATGAGGTGAATGTGAAGAAAGTAAAACACGGTAAAGAAAACTTTATTAATAAGGGAATTGATAAGGCCTTGGAAGAAGAAGGTTTTGTGCGCGAGCTGATCCGCGTGGTGCAGTCTGCGCGCAAGAAGGCAGGGTTAAATGTGGATGACAGGATCAAACTGTCGGTCACGGGCGAAAAAGTGCCAAAGGATTGGAAAGAGACCTTGATGAACGAAGTACTAGCAGTAGAACTTACGGAAGAGAACTACGCATACGACGAAGTAGTGAAAGTAAATGATAAACAACTCACGATTTCGCTAGAAAAGAAATAAGTACCACAAGGGCCGCTAGTACAGAAATGTATCGGCGGCTTTTTGTTGGGCTAAAAATAACAGGGAAGAATTTGACAAAATGTAAAAAATAAGCATAAAAGGTATTGACTTTTTTGCAAAAGTGTGCTAGTATAAAAAGTAGTTAGACAATAAAAATAAAAATCTAACAAACAATATTAAAACATAAATAAAAAGAAAGCAAAAATAAACATGAAAGCGCCAAACAAAGCACCAGCAGAGGAAGTAGAAATAATAGATCTTCCGAAAAAAGTTATTAACGCTAATACGAAAGATGATGTTGATATGACCTCTGATGTGCTCGATGGCGTGAAGTTGTCATATGAGTTTTTAGGCGATACTCTTAAAAAAGAAATGAATTATAAGAATAATAATTCTTTAGGAGAAGAGGATTCAAGGAGAATAGCTTTATTCAAAAGAGGGCATAAGATTGCTGAATTTATGCCTGGTGACAATAGTTTACAGAAAGCTGCTTAGGAAGGAATGTTTATAACTTAGAC
>JAEEGL017321734.1_pt1 | contig 11097 bp, 10 predicted proteins | sample 9134231 | NCBI WGS metagenome assembly JAEEGL01 (sample SAMN16246548, study PRJNA631951) | gut metagenome | biome: gut microbiome; feature: rumen; material: fiber-attached | host: Bos | place: Iran: Karaj | collected 2018-10
GGTAAACGGCCGGCCTACGATGACTTACTGAATAATCAGATGAGAGCGGAGAGATAATAATGAAGCTGTTAAGCATAATTGTTCCATGCTATAACGAAGAAGAGAATATCAGGGATTTCTATGATGAACTCATGAAAACTGAGGATTTTTTCAAGGGACATGATGTTGATTTTGAAATACTTTATGTAAATGATGGATCAAAGGATGGAACTGTTCCTGAGGTAAAGAAGCTTCATGAGGAGGATGAAAGGGTACACCTTATCAACTTTTCAAGGAATTTCGGAAAAGAGGCAGCAATCTACGCAGGACTTCAGAAGTCCAAGGGTGATTTCGTGGTTATGCTGGACTGTGATCTTCAGGATCCGCCGGCTCTTCTTCCGGAAATGTATGGCTACATCGTAAATGAAGGCTACGATTCTGTAGCAACCAGAAGAGTGACAAGAAAGGGTGAGCCGCCAATCAGATCATTCTTTGCGCGCAGATTTTACAGCCTTATCAATAAGATGTCACGCACTGAAATTGTTGATGGTGCAAGAGATTACAGACTTATGACCAGACAGTTTGTGGATGCAATCCTGTCAATGGAGGAATATAACAGATTCTCCAAGGGTATCTTTGGATGGGTTGGATTTACCACAAAATGGCTTGAGTATGAGAATATCGAGAGAAAGAAGGGCGAGACAAAGTGGTCCTTCTGGAAGCTTTTTGTTTATGCACTCGATGGAATAACAGCTTTTTCAACAGTTCCGCTTGCTGTAGCATCGGTTCTTGGAGTTGTTTTCTGTATCCTTGCTGTAATACTTATTATTGTGACAATTATCAGGAAGATTGTATTTGGAGATCCTACAAGTGGATGGCCGTCTCTTGTCTGCATAATCAGTCTTGTGAGCGGAGTACAGCTTTTCTGCCTTGGTATTGTTGGACAGTATCTTAGCAAGACTTACCTTGAGGTAAAGCGCAGACCTATCTACATCGTTAAGGAAGAGCTTTGATGGTAATGGAAAAGCGTCAGGATAATTTGATAAGTATCATTGTTCCTGTGTACAAGGCTATGGATTATATAGGCTGTACGATTAAGAACGTGCAAGAGCAGACTTACAGGGATTTTGAGCTGATATTGGTTGATGATGCATCCCCTGATGATTCTTACAAGATAATTGAGGAAATGGCCCGGCATGATGACAGGATCAGACTTATCCGCAAGGAAAAGAATGAAGGGGCAGCCTCAGCCAGGAATACTGGCATAGATGCATCGAGAGGACGCTATATAGCATTTCTTGATGCAGATGATGTATGGAAAAAAGATAAGCTTGAAAAAGAGCTTTCTTTTATGCATAAAAAGGATGCAGGCTTTGTATTTACTTCCTATGAGTTTGGTGATGAGGATGCTAATCCCATAGGCAAGCTCGTAAGGGTTCCTGAGACCCTGCGCTACAGGCAGGCTTTATCAAGAACCATAATTTTTACTTCTACGGTACTAATTGACTTAGAGAAAGTAGATATAAATCTTGTACACATGCCGCTTATTGAGAGCGAGGATACAGCCACCTGGTGGACTATCCTTATGAATGGAATAGTTGCCTATGGACTTGATGAGGTTCTGGTTGTATATAGGAGACCTGCCAAATCACTTTCATCTAATAAGTTTAAGGCAGTAAAGAGAATTTGGGGATTATATAGAAAAATTGCGAAGCTATCGCCTGTGGCAAGTGTAGTACACCTTCTGGCTTGGGGAGTCAGGGCAACTATGCGCAGGTTATAAAGTTTTTTCAAAGCAATGGGCTTTGGGGTGAGGATATCTTATATCCCGCAAAAAGGATTATTGTATGAAACAGGTTGAATCTATAAAAAGAGTATTTGTATTATTTATAGGACTTGTGGGTCTTGCCATGCAGACTGCAGTTTATGCGGTTTTCTGGTTTAAGGTCTACTATCCAATCGTTAACGCACCCAGAATCAGTGCCCAGGGATTTTTGCTTGGTAATGGTCTTAAGCTGTATTTCCGTGGACATGTACTGGTAATTGCAATTTATTTCTTCATGTTATTGTTCTTTTCGAACACTTACGGTGGCTTGAAAATCGGATATCTGAAATCCATGGATATCTTTCTTTCACAGATTTTCTCAGTTGGCGTAGTGAACGTTCTGTCTTATTTCCAGATTTCACTTATGAGTAACGGACTGGTTGCTGCCTATCCGATGATTGAGATTACTGTCATTGAGCTGATACTTGCCTTTTTGTGGGCTGTGGCATCCAACTGGTTATATAGGTCAATATTCCCGGCAAGGCAGATGCTGCTTATAAGCGGTGAGTATCCTGTTGATGACATTTTAAGGAAATTCAATTCAAGAAAAGACAGATATAACAATGTTAAGTGTATGAATATCTCTGAGGGACTTGAAAAGATAGAGGAAGAAGCACTTCTTAGATATGATGCAGTTGTTATCTGGGATATACCTACAAAGGATAGAAATAACCTTCTGAAGTTTTTGTATGCACACTCTATAAGAGTATATCTTATGCCTAAGATCACGGATGTGCTTGTAAAGGGATCAACCCAGATGCATCTTTTTGACACACCGGTATTGCTTTTGAGAGAGTATTACCTCAAGGTGGAAGAGAGGGCTATAAAGAGGCTTATAGATGTTGTCTGCGCTCTTATACTCAGTATATTTTTTTCACCTATTATGCTTATTACAGCTATCATCATTAAGCTCTACGATGGTGGCCCTGTCCTTTATAAGCAGATAAGATGCACAGAGAATGAGAGAGAATTTAAGATTATGAAATTCAGGAGCATGAGAGTTGATGCTGAGAAGGATGGAGTTGCAAGACTTGCAACCAAAAATGATTCCAGAATCACTCCCATTGGTAAGTTCATCAGAGCAGTTAGAATCGATGAGCTCCCGCAGCTCTTTAACATACTTAAGGGTGATATGTCCTTCATAGGACCACGCCCTGAGAGACCTGAAATTATCAAGCAGTACATGGAGACAATGCCCGAGTTTGCTTTCAGAATGAAGGTTAAGGCAGGACTTGCAGGATATGCTCAGGTTTATGGAAAATACAACACAACACCTTACGATAAGTTAAAGCTGGATCTTGCATATATTGAGAACTATTCAGTCTGGCTTGACTTTAAGCTTATGCTTTTAACACTCAAGATATTATTTACACCTGATGCTACTGAAGGTGTTGAGGAAACACAGATCACTGCAATGAAGATAGAAAGTGATGACGACTTCGGAGGAGAAGATGGCAAGGAAACGGAAAAGTTATGATAGTGAGATCGTAAATATCCGGGCTTTTTATTTGAAACTGCTGCAAAAGATATGGATCATTCCTGTAGCTTTGGTGGTAGGAGCAGTTATTGGCGGACTTTTGTACTACCTGACAAATGTGGTATATGGTCCTGCGAGAAAATATGAATCAACATCCACTTTGTATATTGATTTTGCCTATGATGAAAACAAGGGCACGCAGGTGGATTATTACAATGCCTTCACATGGAATATTCTTCTTAAGACAGATGAGCTCTCAGATGTCATTGAGACTAATCTGAGAAAGGCTGGCATTACAGAAGCAGAGATTTCTAAGGAGGAGGCGATCGCTTCTCTTAATCTGGATATTCCTTCTGATGTAAGAGTAATGCTACTCACAGCAGAGAATACAGATATCAGACTGTGCTCTGTGCTTATGGATGCAGCCAACAAGGCTCTTGTTTCCTATGGCGAAACCAATAAAGCCTTCGAGCAGATTAAAGTATTGGGAGTTAAGGATCCTAAGCTTCAGGTGAAAGCAGATAAACTAAAGACAGCAGCTGTTTTAGGTGCTGTATGTATGCTTGTATTTGCTGTTTTAGTTCTCCTGATGCTGGAAGCAATGGATGATGCAATCTATGTTCCAGAGGATGCTGAGAAAAGGTATCAGCTTCCGGTCATGGGAGTTATGACTTCAGCTGGTAAAGAGGAGCCTACTTATTTTAGAAATGAGATACTCTCCGTATTTAAGTCTTATGCATCAGAGACTAAGAAGGTAGCAGTTTTTTCTGTGGACGATAAGAATGGCCCTGAGACTGCCAAGGCAGCGGCAGAGAGACTTTCTGAAATCCTGGGAAGCATGGAGGAGAAAAAGAATATAGAATTCATTCCTCTTACAGTTCCGGGAAATGATCCAGAGTCAGCAGAAAAGGTAAAGACAATGGATGGCGCGATTTTGATGATCGCACACAGAAAGAGAAACGGAGCAATGACAGAGCATCTTATTTCCATGTTGAAAAAGCTTGGATGTCCTGTGGACGGAATAGTTTTGACGAATGTGGATGATAGATTTTTAAAGAGATATCTGGGGCTTTAATATGACAAGGATTCAATTACTGGTAGCAGCTGTATCACAGGATACGGGTGCACTGCCACAAAAAATGAATATACAGTCCGATGCCATAATAGTTAACCAGAAAATGGCGTATTCCTTTGAGCAAAAGGATTTTAACGGCAACGAGATAAGGATTTTTAACTGTGATGAAAAAGGCGTCGGGCTTTCAAGAAACCTTGCGCTTTTAAGGGCGGATCACGAGCTTGTTCAGTTTTGTGATGAGGATATAGTGCTGGACGACGGATATACAGCACTGGTTATGAAGGAATTTGATGATCATCCCGAAGCGGATATGATCATGTTTAATGTTAAGGCATCTGAGGGGCGAGTTACTTACCATAATACAGATTTTGCAAAGGTTGGTTACCTTAATTACGGACGCTATCCTGCTTATGCGATTGCTGCAAGGAGAGAGAGACTCCATGAGGCAGGAGTTACCTTTTCGCTTCTTTTTGGAGGCGGAGCAAAATATAGCAATGGTGAGGACTCGCTTTTTATAAAGGATTGCCTGGATAAAGGACTTAGAATCTACAGGTCACCGGTTGAGATTGGTCATGAGATTGTAGAGAGACCATCCACCTGGTTTGATGGCTTTAATGATAAGTTCTTTTTTGACAGAGGTGTTTTATATCATTTCCTATATGGAAAGCTGGCTGTTCCCATGTGCCTTAGATTCCTTCTTAAGCACAAGGAAGAGGTATGTAGCCAGATGCCTGTAAGCAAAGGCTTTGCCATAATGAAAAAAGGGGTGCATAGCGTCAGTATGCAGAACATAGGCAAGGAGGGCTGAGAGGTACTATGCTGGTCTATCTTTTGCTTACACTTACAGTTCTTCTGATTGCTCTTAACGTAAAGAGCAGACAACAGGAGTGTGTGGCAGGTGTAAGTGGTGATTACAATTACATATATAGAGGTATTACAAGAGAAAGACTAAAGAGTAGTGTAGGAATCTTTGCCATATTCGTATTGCTGACAGGAGTATCCTCCATAAGACTCAATGTGGGAAATGACTACAGCAATTATGTAGAGTTCATGCACAGAGCCTTTAGTGGTGCAATCGTTCCTACTGAACCGGGATTTAATTATCTGACAATACTTATTTATAAGGTCTCAGGCTTTGAGAATTATGTGGCAGTCTTCTTTGTTTTCGCAGCAGCAACAGTTTTCTTTTTCCTTGCTGCAATCAGGAAAAGATCAGAAGACTTCTGGATGTCATTTATGATGTTCATGCTGCTTGGTTATTATTTCCAGTCGATCAGTACAGTGAGATGGTACCTTGCACTCTCTATTGCTATTTTTTCAGCATATTATTGCATTGAGAGGGACTGGCCAAAGTTCGTACTTCTGGTACTTGTTGGAGCATTGTTTCATAAGTCACTGCTTGTGGTGCTGGTGCTTTATCCCATGGCATGCATTAAGTGGAGAAGATGGATGCTTGGCGCACTTGGAATAATGTGTCTTTCAACATTGTTCTTAAAGGACTTTTATCTGCAGGTGGCAATTAAGTTATATCCGTCCTACGCAGGAACTGAGTACTTAAATACCACAGGACTTAGCAAGGTCAATATCATAAGATGTCTTGCGGTTGCTGTCTTTGGAATTTATGTACTTAGAAAGGATATTACAAAGGACAGAGAGCTTACCTTTTACTTTTACTGCAATATATTTGCATTTCTCTTGTACACCTTCGGTTCCTTTATTCCGACGGTGTCCAGAATTGCATATTATCTGACCGTAACACATATTTTCTATATACCCATGCTTATTAACAGGGTTGATGAAAAAATGTTTATAAGGACAAATATCAGAACTGTGTTAAAGGTCGTTACAGTAGCTATATGCGTAGTTTACTTTATAGGCTACATGAGAGGCGCAGGAAATGACGGAGTCAGGATATTGCCTTACGAGACAATCTTCTTCCATGAACTTCCGGCTACACTTTCAGAGAGAGGCTTCGGCTGACAGGTGACATAATGAATAAAGCTTTTTTTACAATAATAGTAGTTTCATATAATCCGGGAGAAGACCTGGATAAGACCATCGACAGTATTCGCAGACAGACCTTCAAGAATTATCGAATCCTTATTAAGGATGGAGGCTCAACAGACGGTTCTCTGGAGAGAGTCGCTGCCCTCTATGGGATAGATTCCACTGGGAAATCCGCTGATGGAAAGTGCACCATAATCAGGGGTAAGGATTATGGCATCTATGATGCCATGAATATAGCTGTGGGTGAGCTTAAAAAAGAGAACGATAATGAGAATGCTGTTCTTGGCAGGCCTGGCTTTGTGTACTTTTTGAACTGTGGTGATGTTTTCTCCGGAAATCAGGTACTTCAGAAGGTCTATGAGAAGATAACTGAAAATGAAGGCATTCATGGAACTACACTTCCAACTATTTACTACGGCGACATTTATGAGATGCAGACAATGCAGAGGGTATCTTCTGTTCCCAAGATAAATGATTTTGCCTGCTACAGAAATGTGCCTTCACATCAGGCATGCTTCTATGATGAGAGACTTATGTACAGATATGCTTTTGACACTGTCTGGAAGGTGAGAGCTGATTATGAGCACTTCCTCAGATGCTTCTATGTGGAAAAAGCCCAGACTGTTTACATGGAGCTTCTGATTGCAGACTACGAGGGCGGAGGATTTTCAGAAACTCGTGAAAACAGGAAGATATCAGAGACAGAGAGACAGCAGATAATTCATCTTTATCTTAGCAAGTCAAAGATTCAGAAATACGATTTTATAAGAGCAGCTACTTTGGCATCCTTCAGGACGAAACTGGCACAGAATCCAAAAACCGCAGGTGCTTACAACAAGCTGAAGAGCTTTATCTACAGTAAGCGTAAATAAGAATGGAGTTTGGGTATGAGAGTTTTGTGGGTATGTAATCTAATGCTTCCGGCCTTTGCCAAGGCAAAGGGGTATTCATGGTCGGACCGTGAGGGCTGGCTTTCGGGAGCCTATGACAGACTGAGAAGCAGGGGAATGGCGTCTCAGATAAAGCTTGCTATCTGTTTTCCTGGTGATATTGGAGAAGAACCGGTTAAGCTTGATGGCGTGAAGTTCTATGGATTTCGTGAGAATCTTAATACACCTGAAATATATGATGATGAGCTTGAGCAGAGATTAAGGCGCATTATTGATGATTTTAATCCTGATCTTATTCATATTTTCGGAACGGAATTCCCTCATTGTCTTGCAGCTATCAGAGCGTTTAATAATCCTGACAGGACACTTCTTGGAATACAGGGACTTTGCAGTGAGATAGCAAAAGACTATATGGCTGAGCTTCCTATTGAGGTTCAGGGGGCAAGCACCTTCAGGGATAAATACAAAAATGATTCTCTTATTCAGCAGCAGCAAAAGTTCGAGGAAAGAGCAAAGAACGAGCAGGCTGCAATAAGACTGACTGGTCATATTACAGGGCGCACTGATTTTGATAAAGAGAAGACTCTTGAGATTAATCCTGGAGCAAAATATCACAAGATGAATGAGACCATGAGGAGCACATTCTATAAGGGTGCCTGGAGGTCTGTTAATACAGTTAACCATAGTATTTTTATGTCTCAGGGTGACTATCCTTTAAAGGGAATGCATTTTATGCTTGAGGCTATGCCTGAGATATTAAAGGAGTTTCCTGATGCGAAGCTTTATGTTGCAGGAAACAGTATTATCGGCAAGATAAAGAGAAAAACAGTAACTATACCTGATGAGCAGAAGGGGGCAAGTGGAAAGAGTAAATACCCCATGGCTATCAGGATTTCCGCTTATGGAAAATATCTAAAGAGACTTATCAGAAGAAACAGACTTGGCGGAAAGGTTGTTATGCTTGGTAAGCTTTCTGCTGAACAGATGAAGGAACAGCTTTTAAAGAGTAATGTTTTTGTATGTCCTTCTATTGTAGAGAATTCACCTAATTCGCTTGCTGAGGCAATGCTTTTGGGAGTTCCTGTAGTTGCATCAAATACAGGCGGAATTCCCAGCATGGTTGATAGAAATGTGGATGGACTTTTATTTGAAAAGGGAAATCCTAAGGAGCTGGCAAAGTGTATCTGTCAGATGTTCAGAGAGCCTGTAATAGCAGCTGTATATGGCGATAATGCCAAGAAGCATGCGCTTATTACCCATGATGGGGATACAAATTTCAACAGACTGATTGAAATATACAATGAGATAGTAGAGGGCTGATGCCCTGTTACGAAGGACTATAGGCAAATGGGAATCAGGATTACTTTTGTTTCAAATTTCATAAATCATCATCAGATTCCTTTTTGCGAGGAGATGTATTCAAGGCTTCATGAGGATTTTTCCTTTGTGCAGGTTATGCCCATGGATCAGCAAAGAGTTGAAATGGGTTGGGGAGAGGAATCATCAAGGATTCCATATCTTCATAAGCTGTACGAGGAAGAGGAGTTTTGTACAAGGCTCATTCTGGACTGTGACGTTCTTATCCTTGGCTGGACTGGTGATGATAAGGGAGAAAAAAAGGACGTACTTATAAAGGAGAGACTATCTTCTGGAAAGCCTGTTATTCGCATAAGTGAGAGGATTTACAGAGAGGGGAGATACAAAGCAATTTCTCCGAGAGGACTTATCGCTAAATATCATGAGCATATAAAATATAAGGCTAAGCCTGTGTACATGCTGTGCGCAGGAGCTTATGTTTCCGGGGATTTTAAGCTGCTTGGAGCATACCCTGGGAAAATGTTCAAGTGGGGATATTTTCCTCCGCTAAAGAGATTTGAAGAAGATATACTTCATGAGATGCTTTATAAAGAGAAAGAAAAGCTAAGGCTATGTTTTGTTGCTAGGCTGATTAAGCTAAAGCATCCGGAGTTTGCTTTATATGTAGCAGAACATCTAAGGGATAAAGGGATTGATTTCCACATGGATATAGTGGGTGATAGCCCCCTTAGAAGTGAACTTGAGGCGACTGTAAAGGAAAAAGGTTTAGCTGATAAGATTACCTTCCATGGTTCCATGGAGCCCGGCAAAGTAAGAAGGGTTATGGAAAACAGCCATGTCTTTATTTTTGCAAGTAACTATCTTGAAGGCTGGGGTGCTGTGGTAAATGAAGCCATGAATAGTGCCTGTGCGGTTGTCGCTTCGAAGGAAGCGGGAGCTGTACCTTTTCTTATTAAGGATAAAGAAAACGGATTGTCCTTTGATAAGTGCAGTAAAGACGAGCTTTTATCAAAGATAGATTATCTAATAGATGAGCCAGGTAGAATAAGCAAGTTTCAAAAGGCAGCTTATGAGACCATTATTTCTGAGTGGAATGCAGAGGTTGCAGGAGAGAGATTTTTGCATTTTTGTAAGAACATAACTGCGGACAATTCGGAGTTAAAAGATATTCCAACGTCTGGTCCCATGAGCAGGGCTGAGGTTTTGAAGGCTCCTGGTTTTATCAGGACTTTGCAGGAAGATAATCATCTTGAGTAATAATTTGGATTAGAGGATTCAGATTTTGTTTGATAAGAAAATTAGTGTAATTGTTCCAGCATATAATATTGAGGATCTGGTGGAAAAGTGTCTTGAATCCGTATACAACCAGACTTATCCGGGGAAGCTGTTAGAGATTATAGCTGTTGATGATGGTTCAACGGATTTAACTTTGGAAAAGCTGAATGCTTTTGCTGATAAGCACAAAGAGGATAAGGACGGAGCAAAGATAATAGTCATTCATCAGGAAAACGGTGGCAGCAGCGCGGCAAGAAACAATGCGCTTTCCATTGCGACTGGTGATTATGTTGGATTTGTTGATTCGGATGACTTTATCGATCCTCACATGTATGAGGATCTTATGAATGCCATTGAAGCTGAGGGCGGCGAAATCCTTATGGCTCAGGCATCCAGGGATGAGATTGCAGAAAATGGGGACAAGCTTCCTGATGTATGTATTCCTCCTTCTGAGAAAAAGGTGGTATCAGGACAGGAGCATCTTAGAACTCTCTTGATGCATACGGGTGATGCATCCTACTGCACAAAGCTTACAAAGAAGGAACTTTTTGATAGCGAGGATGGGAAGTTCCCAGTTGGAGAGCTGAACGAAGATTTTTATCTTATGATACACATGCTTTTGAAGGTGGATAAGCTTGTTATACTTCCAAAGCAGTATTATCATGTGTTCTACAGAAGTGGCAGTAATTCTCGTAAGAAGGCGGATCAGAAGGACTACTTCCCACCTGTGTTCACAGACATAGTAAGGAACTCTGATGTAGCTTTTGACCTGGTGCAAAAGTCTTTCCCAGAGCTTAGAGAAGTAGCTATACGCTTCTGTCTTGTGCAGAGACTTGATTATCTTTTGCACATTCCTATCAGCAAGATGACTGCTGATAATGATTTTTATAAAAAGGATGTTGTCGGATTTTTAAGAAAGCATTTGGGAGATGTTATTTCCAATAAATATCTGACTTCAAAGAACAGAGCATATCTTTTGGTGCTGGCCCTTGCTCCCAAATTTGTAAGGACAGTTCACGCAAAGATAAAGCATCTGTAAATTGTAGGGAGTATCAGGAATGCTTCGTGGCAGAAGTGTTTCGGATTATATTATGGAAAAAGAAAAAAGAAAATACAGCTTAATATTGTTATGGATTCTAATCATGCAGCTGTGTCTGATGATCTTTAGTGGCTTTAATAAGGCGGGATTCCATCAGGATGAGTACTATTCTTATTTTTCCTCCAACAGGACTATGGGTTTTTATTATTCAGA
>JAEEGL010046171.1_pt1 | contig 11096 bp, 8 predicted proteins | sample 9134231 | NCBI WGS metagenome assembly JAEEGL01 (sample SAMN16246548, study PRJNA631951) | gut metagenome | biome: gut microbiome; feature: rumen; material: fiber-attached | host: Bos | place: Iran: Karaj | collected 2018-10
ATACTAAATCCCTTCTAAGGGGTTACGCGGCTTCTTGAAAGAAGCCTGGCAAGAACTTCTGAAAAGGATAGGGACAGGCTACATCAATAATGTGAAGTTGATGCCTTGACACACCAATATAGTCATCCAACCATATCAGGGTTATCCTTTGCGAGCTCACGGCAAGGCCGTTCGCATTCTACGGAGAGCGATCAAAACCCATGAAGACAGCTTTATAGAAGGAATATAGTATAAGAAAAGAAACCGTCCGGAACGGAACCGCAAAGGCTCGCCGAACGGTTTTTATTTGCTTAAAACAGAAGGACAACGCCTAAGAACAGCCTCTAATCACTGACAACTGCCGTCTGACTGCTTCCTTTCCACAGGTGCACGACGAACATATCCTCCTCCATGTCGAGGCCGTGGGAACCGAATCCGCCGTCGATCTCATGGCATCCATGATCCGGGAGGAAGCCCGTGACCCAGCGTTTTCCCTTCCATGCCCGGGAAGCCGCGTCCGTCAGTCTCCGGTATGCTTCCGCGTTCTGTCTGAGAGCGGCGAGGGATTCCTTCGCTTCCGGGCCGTGGCCGTGCATCGTTGCATCGTAGTTCCCGTTGTAGGCGACGATCAGATCGTGCCGGTCTGCGCGGATCAGTTCTTCGGCTTTGGCGTTCACCTCTTCCGGCGTGTCGAAGATGAAATAGTCCATGTCCCGCTCCCGGAAGATCATCGAAATGCTGTCCGTCCCGGTGGAGCATATCGCGGGTTTCAGCCCGGCCCCGATCAGCGCGTCGAAGAGGGTCTTCACGGTCAGCACCGGCTTGACATACGCCCGGATCCCGTGGTCCGCCGGCATCAGGCCCGAATACATCGAGGCAAAGCAGACCGGCGTCACGCTCGGCATCACCGACTCCATGCGGAGAACGAGGGGATCGAGCTCGAGGGCGGGCGCGAAGAGATCCTGGTATTTCTCAAAGATCCACCACGCGACGGCGTCCGGATTGTAGAGGAGCACCCGGTCGGCCCGGCCGTCTTTCGTGAGAGCCGGGACCTCCTCCATCGCGGGGGCGTCGGTGAAAGCTCCGATCCCGAAAAGGGCGGCTGCTGTCGGACATACGGAACGGATATTGTACATGATCGGCTCCTTTCGCGCTGTTCTGCGGGCGGTCAGGCTCCCTCCTCATCCTGGGGCGGGAAGACCCACGATTCGGGGTAGTTTTCGAGATTGCCGAAAGCGAACCCGCCGGCGATGATCTGCTCGATGATCCACGGCGCGAGGTCCAGCGTCTCCGGCGTCTCGTGCATCAGAACGATCAGCGGCCATCCCTTCCTCCCGTCCGCCTCTTTCACGGAGCGTCCGAAGGAGGTGAGGAAGGTCTCGCAGATGTATTCGTAGTCGGATTCCCCCCAGGGGCGCAGGTAGAGGACGGCGTCGTTGGCGGTGGAGTTCCAGTCGAAGATCCGCCAGCCGTTCTCCGTTATTTTTTCCTTCATGGCGAGGGATTTCTCCCCGTCGAGATAGATCCCGAAAGAGCCCCCCGGGAAGCGGAAGATCTTCGGAAGGTCCTCTCCCCCGCCGATCTCACGGGCAGCTTTCTCCCACTCCTCCACGTCGGCGATGAGCGCGTCCGGGGATTCGTAGATCTCCTCGTAGACGTGGGTCATGGTGTGGCAGGCGAGGGTATGGCCCCGGTCGAGGATCATGCGGGCGGAGTCCGGGTATTTCACCACCTCGTCCCCCACCGTAAAGAACGCGGCCTTGATGCCGTATTCGTCGAGAATGTCCAAAAGCTTTTCCGTGCCGTCCTCCGTGGGGCCGTCGTCGAAGGTCAGGTACACGACCCCCGCCTCGCCCGGATCCGGCTGGAACGCCGCTTTTTTCCGGTCGCTGACGTAGAGGGTCACGGGGACGGAGGGGTTCATGTAATAGCCGTTTTCGTCGGAGGATCCGGCATAGCGCAGGCCGAAGACTTCCCCGGCGGGGGCAGGATTGGGGAGATAGGAGACCTCCGCCGTCATGCCGTGGGCCGCGAGGATGGCCGAGACCGCCGACGCGCTGAGATCCGCGAACCGGGGGATCGCCTCGTATCCGGTCCGGTCCGCCTCCCCCGAGGGTACGGAAAGAGAAGCCGGATCGTCCAGACGCCGGATCGACGCGATTTTGTCCGGACTGTTGTATGCGGATTCGATGATCTCGATGTGGGGCTGGGCTTTCAGGGCTCGGGGCAGGGGCGGGTCCGCACCGTCCGCCGGGAGCAGGGATCCGCGGCTCTCCACCGGCTGCTGTTCCTCGAAAAACTCCGCGATATCGTCCCACTCTTCGGCGAGGAGGGCGAAGGGGTTCTCGAAGGAGGCGCAGGAGGAAAAGAGGGCACAGAGGCAGAGGATCAGGAGAAAAAGGGGCAGGATGCGCGTTTTCAAAAGGGGGACTCCCTCTACTCGTTCGATATGATTCGATGATATTATACCATGACCGGGGACGTTTTGCAAGCAGAAAAAGAGAAACCGGCGCGAAATCCTCCCGCCGCTCTTGCAATCGGGGCCGGGACTTGGTATAATAAAGAAAAAGAAAACCAAAATCCCCGGGAGGGACCCCATGGAACCGGAAACCGAAAAAAGAATCACGCCCGGCAAAATCGCGAAGATCCTCGCGCTGATCTTCATTTTCAGCGTCTGCGGACTGTTCGTTCTCCGCTGCTGCATGGTGGCGGACAAGAGCCGCTTCAGCTCCCCTGCCCCCACCGAAGCCCTCCGCGCCGCGTTCGCCGACGGGGAGAGCGGGATCAAAACCGTGAAGGTCTCGGCGGAGCTCGCGGACGACGGGTATTTCGCCGCCTATGCCGTGTTCTGGTCGCCGGAATCCGGGGAAGCCCAGTTCGCGGTCCGCTGGAACCGGAGCGTCTACGGCTACACCGACATCCCCGCGGGGACCGAGTTCGTCTTCCGGCTGGAGAACGAGACCACAGGGGAAAGCTGGCCCACCGTCACGCTGGAGAGCGATTCCAACGGTCTGTATCAGTACCGCAGGCTGCGCGCGGAGGGCGTGACGGTCGGCGAGGAAGAACAGCTCACGGCGGTGATGGAGCTGAGGGACGGGTTCGAGAGCCGTCAGATCCTGAAACACGCGGAACAGCCGTGGATGGACTACAAGGTCGGGAACAAGCTGATGAAGCAGCTCCGGTGAAGCCGATAAAACAGAACAACCGTCCGGGGATCTCCTGAACGGTTGTTTTTTGCCAGCGCAGGGGTTTACGCCCGCATTTCCGCGTCGGCCTGTTTGAGCAGTTCGATGATATTCAGCTGCTGCGGACATACGGACTCGCACGCGCCGCATTCCACGCATTTCGAGGCGTCGTGACCCTCGTCGATGCGCCGCTTGTAATCCCAGTTGCCCTTCATCGGCTCGTTGAACTGGAAGCGGTTGTTCCAGATCGAGAAGATCCGCGGGATCTCCACGTCGTTCGGGCAGGGCATGCAGTACCGGCACCCGGTGCATCCGACCTTGGTGCGGCTGAGATACGCTTCCCGGACCCGGTCCATCAGAGCCTTTTCCTCGTCGGTCATGGCTCCGACGGTGCATCGGTCGAAGATTTCGAGGTTGTTCTCGGTCTGTTCGAGATTCGTGACGCCGGAGAGCACGGTCGCGATCTGGGGGAAGTCGCAGAGCCAGCGGAAGCCCCACTCCACCGGGGACCGCTTGACCGGGAATTCGTCGAAGACAGCCTGCACGTTGTCCGGAGCCGTCGCCAGTTTGCCGCCCCTGAGCCCTTCCATGATGACCAGCGGGATCCCCTTTTCGCCAGCCAGCTTCACGCCGCGGAGCCCGGCCTGGTTTTCCACGTCCATGTAGTTGAACTGGATCTGGGCCATATCCCAGTCGTAGGCGTTGATGATCTCCTCGAAGGCCTCGTATCCGTCGTGGAAGGAGAAGCAGGCGTAGCGGATCTTGCCCTGCGCCTTCGCCTCGGTGAGGAAGTCCAGCGCGCCGAGATCCCGCATCTTCTCGAAGCTCCCCTTGTTGAGGGCGTGGAGAAGATAGAAGTCGATGTGATCCGTTTCCAGGTCCTCGAGGGATTCGCCGAGGATGCGCCACATATCGTCCTTCGTCTTCACGGGCCAGGTCGGGAGCTTCGTCGCGACGTAGACCTTCTCGCGGTAGCCGTCGCGGAGCGCGTGTCCGAGGGCGATCTCGTTCTTCCGCCCGCCCGAATACACGTAGGCGGTGTCGATGTAATTCACGCCGCTGTCGATGGCGTGCCGGATCGCGGGGGTGGAGATCGCTTCGTCGACGACGTCGGTCCCGTCCTCGAGCTTCTTCATGGGGAAGCGCATACATCCGACGCCGAACGCGGACACTTCGATGCCCAGCTTTTCGATTTTTCTGTACTGCATGGTGATCCTCCCTGAGTCTTTTCGGTACGGTTTTATTCTACCATGCTTTTCGCCGCGCGTCAAGGCAATTCCTAAAAAAATCCCCGCGTATTTGATTTATTCTTTCCCCGGCCGGAGAAGGACCGAAAAAACTGCCCGGCATCCCGCGGGGTTGACCGGACAGCTTTTCGAAAATCCGTTTTCAGCGTTTCACCCCCGGACGGAGGAAGCAGAGCGCACGGATCCCCCACGCGAGGAAGGAGGCCGCGAGCAGGAAAACGGAGGTGCCGAGGAGCAAGAGACCCACGAATCCGCCGAAGACCGGCTGCAAGATCTCCGCCCTCGAACAGACGAACACGAGGACCGGCAGAAGCAGCGCGATCCCGGGCACGACCAGCTTCGGCCAGACGGATTTCGCCCGGAACAGCAGGATCAACTCGGCGGCGAGGGCGAGGACAAAGGGCAGGAGGAAGAAGAGGATCCACACATCCATGCTGACGGGGATGATCCGCCGGAAAAACTCCCCGACGGCAGTCCCTTCGAAATAATCTGCGACAGCGGGCAGCACAGCGCACTCCTTTCCCCCCGCTCAGACGATCCGGCGCAGGGTCATGATCTTTGATCCGAAGGGCATGAGAGCGAGGGAGGCCAGTTTGAAGTGCTGGCGTCCGAAGGGGATCCCGACGATGGTGAGGCAGAGCAGCAGCCCCGTCAGGATGTGGCTCATCGCCATCGGGATGCCGGAGATCAGAAGCCACACGACGTTGGCGATCAGCGAGGGCGCGCCGCCTCCGGGGATGACTTCCTTGCCGAAGGGCGCGAGGGTGAGTTTGGCGAACTTGAAGCACTGGCGTCCCCACGGGATCCCCACGATGGTGATCGACCAGAGCAGTCCTTCGAGGAACCAAGCGAACGCGGAGAGGAATCCGCCGAATACGAGCCAGAGAAAATTGCCGATAAGCGTCACAGAGACCGCCTCCTTTTTTCTTTCTGGCACAAGTATACCGCAGAAATCCCCGGGATGCAAGAGGGATAAGGGCTTTCTAATCCCACTTCACCGAAACTTAAGGATTCTCATGGGAGATCCCTTCTCGAAGGGAAGGAATGTATGAAAGAATTCGCGTTTCGGATTATATGTCCCTGTGCGGGACGGCGGCGTTTCAGGCGCGCATTACACAGGGGGCCACAGCGGGTTCGTGCAGACAATACTTGTCAGGGCTGTTCTATGAGAATCAAACCGTATATCCAAAAAACAGGGCGGACCTTTTTGGGATCCGTCCTGCCTGTCAGGTTTTCTGTGATATGCGCTTACGCTTCAAACACCTGGAACATATAGATTCTCGCGGTGGGGTCGCGGTGCTGGGTCGCGCGGTCGATCCAGAGGCGGAAGTAGCGTCCCTCGACGGGGGCGATGTCGCGGAGGGTCAGATCGTCGTGGTTGTCGGTCACGGTGTCGGCGGTCTTCCATTCCTCGTCCTCGGAAGAACGGTACTGGAGGCTGAAATCGCGGGTGTTGTAGCCGGGGCTCTCCACCGCGCCGCCGTGCATCACGAACCAGCGGTTGACCTTGTAGACCTCGCCGGCGTCGACTTCCAGCCAGAGCTTCCCGCTTTCGTCGGCGGCGCACCACTTGGTCCGGTCGTTTCCGTTCACGGCGTTGCAGGCCTTCTCGCGCTCGTTGAACTCGTGGATGGCCTTCGCGGACTTATTCAGAAGGATGTCGTGGCCGAGCTTTTCCGCTTTGATCTTCACGGTGACGTCCCGGTCGGGCATCTTCACGACGGCTGCGGGACCGAATTCGGCGGAGATGCAGTCCCCTTCCCATCCCTTGAAGACGTACCCGTCGTCGTATTCGCTGGTGCGGACGAGGGCGGTCTTGCCGGTCTGGTAGGAGTACTTCGTCTCATGCCCCGCGCAGTTCACGAGGGTGAGGGTGTGGTAAGGCGCGTCGGAGACTTCCACCCGGTCGTAGAGGTCGCACCACGGGAGCACCGGAGCGTTCTCGAATACGGCGGTTGCCGCGGCGACGAGGATATCCGCGTCGTCCGGGAGGGTGAGGGTCTCGGCTCCGTCCACCGGGATGCGGTAACGGAAGAGATAGGAGAACAGGTAGAGCCGGTCGCCGTCCTTGTCGTGGGTGTGGGTGAAGGTCTTTGCGATCTCGTCGCGCTTGATGAGCGGGGTCTTTCCGTTGACAAGCTGTTCCCACGCGCCGACGTCGTCATGGAAGTCCTGCACGCTGACGGAGACGGTCTTTTCGCTCTCGGAGAGGTTCTTTCCGCCGAGGGTGAAGACCGCGTTCCTGTCGCCCTTCGCGGAGGCGGCGAGGATCGAGATGACCTTCGCGCCGGCGGGGACTTTCAGGGTCTGACCGCGGCACACGACGGCGTTCTTTCCGTCGGCGGGACCCATCTCGAACGGGACGCCGGAGGAGACGATCTTCTCGTCCCAGAGCTCGGCGGGAACGGAGATGCCCTGGGCGAACTCACCGGCTTCGAAATCGCCGCGGGGGGTGGTGATCCGCTTGTCGTAGAGCAGGCCGATGGGGGCGTACTCCGTCGGGCAGGCGGTCTTTTCCGGGGCTTCGAGGGTCACGGCGAAGGTGCGGACGCCGTACTTGCCGAAGTCGAGGGTGAGGGTATTGCCGTCAAACGCGACGGGCGCGATCTCGTCCTCGTAGCCGTTGGTCTCGGTCACGGAGGTCAGAGGAGCCGCGAAGGTCAGCTTCACGTCTTTCAGCTCGTGTCCGACAGTGTTCTGGACGCGGACGATGATCCGATCCCCCTTCTCCTCCTTCTTCACCGCGCGGACGATCGCCGCGTCGTCGGAGACGGAGACGAAGGAGAGGACCTTCTTCGAACCCTCGTGCTTCGCCGCGCAGAAGGACATCTGGGGCTGGTTGAGCTCGGCGGCTTCCTTCGTGGTCTCGCCGGTCCGGGGGCCCTTGTGTCCCATGATCGAGTAGGTGAAGAGGTTCAGGCCCATATCCTGCCAGTCCTGACCGGATTCCGGGGAGAACGGGGCGAGGGGCGTGTGGATGAGTGTAAGGCGCAGGGTGTTGTCGTTCGGCTTGTCCATGCCGTACTTGCAGTCGTTGAGGATGGAGACGCCGTAGGATCCGTCCTCCGCCGTCAGATCCGCCCACTGATGGACGACGTGCTGATAGTAGGGGAAGGAATCGGTGTTGCCGCTGTCGATGGCGCCGAGACCGAGGTCAAAAGCGGCCTTCGGGTTGGAAACGGCGAGCGGGAAGGCGGCGCGGAGGTTGGAGGCTCTCTCGTACCAGTCGACCTTGCAGGCCACGTCCACGCGCTGTCCGCCGGCGGTGAGGCGCACGGTCTGCTCGAAGGTGGAGCCGCCGTGGGTCCGGGTGATCTTCAGGGCGCAGACGGCGGGACCGTTCTCGGCGACTTCGATCTTCACGCTGTCCTTCACATGGACGGGCTCTTTGAGGGAATCCGTCCAGACGAGCTCCCAGGACGGCCAGTTGGTGGAGGTGTCCGGGCCGATCTCGAGCCCTGCGGGAGCCGCGAGGAGTTCGGTATCGCCGTTCGCCTTGTCGACGATGGAAGCGATGTCGCCGTTTTCGTCGATCGTGACGCGGTAGCGCTCGTTTTCGATCACCCGGTCGGAGACGCACACGGCCGGAGAGAGCGGGGAGGGTTCGTCGGATTCTTCGATATCGAACACGGCGCAGGAGACTGCCGGGGTCTTCGCCGCGAATTTCAGGATCTTCGTCCCTTCGTCATACTGGGCGGGGACTTCGCATCCGCAGGGGGCGAACACGCGGACGTACTTCTTCGCGGAGAGGAAGGGCTTCACGGTGACGATATCGTTCCGCTCGACGGAGACGGGGTTGTACACCACGACGGGGGTGCCCTTCACGTTGGTGTCGAGGGCCTTCGCCGCGCCGCCGACCGCCTTGGTCAGTTCCGCCGCGAACATATTGAGGGCAATGACGTAATCGTTGTAGGTGAAGACGTAGGCTTCCGCGATGGAGGTGCCGGGCAGGTCGTCGTGGAACTGGTGCCACAGGAAGGTCTGCCATGCGGTGAGGAGTCTTTCCTCGGGATATTCCGACGCGCCGAGCCACGCGGCCATGACGGAAGCGCGTTCCGCGGAGTCGGCCAGAAGCTCGTTCTTGCGGTTCCATCTCTTGTTGATGGTGTGGGAGGTGACCGCGCCGGAGCCGTGGGGGATCAGAAGCTCGCCGTCGTAGGCCGGGAGGTTTTCGAATTCCTCGGGGGTGAGGTCGTTGAAAATATCGTCGGTGGAGGCCGCGATGACTTCGTAGAGGTTCTCGCCGTTCTTGTCGATGGCCTCGTTCAGCATCTTCGCGGAGATCTCCTTGCAGGATCCGCCGTAGTCGCCGGTGCCGAAGTACATGGAGCGGGAGGGAACGCCGGTGTATTTCTCGTTGTGCTCGATGGCCCGCAGATATTCCTCACGCTCGCCCACCGGACGCTCGTCCGTTCTGTGCTCGGGGCCGAATCCGCGGTCGAAGTTGTAGGTGTAGTCGCCCTCGAGGAGGGAAACCGCGACGCCCTTGCCGTCCGGGCCGATCCACTTGCCGAGGTCCATGCGGGGCTTGCGCTCTTCCCTGGGCGTCTCGCGGCTTTCGGGCTCGGGGCGGGTGACGGAGCCGTCCTTCTCATAGATCGGGGAGCCGACGCCCCAGACCAGCTTCTGCGTCGAGAATCCGTTCAGACCCATGTGCGCCTCGATGGAGGGCAGGGCGTACCGGAAGCCGAAGCAGTCGGTGAGGAAGATATCGGTGCTCTTCTTGCCGAATTCCTTCTCGAAGAATCCGTTCCCGTAGAGGATCTGGCGCATCAGGGCTTCGGAGGACGGCACGTTCGCGTCCATCGCGTCCCAGGTGGACCCGGCGACGTTCCAGCGTCCCTCGGCAACGTAGCCCTTGAGCTTTTCATAGAGATCGGGGTAGTATTCCTTCGCCAGCTTGTAGCGGAACGCGCCTTCGAAATTCATGCGGTAGTGCGGATATTTGTCCATCAGGTAGAAGTTCCGCTCGAGGGTGTTCTTCACACAGTCGCGGATGGTGTCCTGAATGGTCCAGTTCCACTGGGTATCCAGATGCGCGTTCGCCACGCAGTAGAGTTTTTTCTTTTTTTCCATGTTCCGACGTTCTCCTTGTGTATTGGGGCCGTTTGAGCCTCCCCCATTGTATCACGGAAGGAGGCGCAAGTGGTGACAAAATTATAAATTTTTCGGGATAAAGTTTAGAAAATCGGATCCTCCGCTCCCCTTACCGTTTCCCGGATGAGGGCGGGGGGCTCGGCGGGGGCGTCCGAGAAGGTCAGGGCGTCGAGGAAGACCTCTTCGGCTCCGTCAAATCTCGCGGGATCGGAGGCGTGCATCACGCAGAGGGGCTGCCCCTTCTCCGCCCTGCCGCAGGGGACGAAGGAGAGCTCCAGTCCGGCCGCCAGATCGGGGCTGTCCTCCTTTTTCACCCGTCCCGCGCCGAGCAGGCAGGCGGAGGTCCCGATCTTCCCGGTGTCCGCCCGGGTGATCCATCCCTCCGCGGGTGAGAGGACCGTTTTAGTATACGGCGTCTTCGGCAGGCGGTCTTCTTCGATTGGCGAAACGTCCCCGCCCTGGGCTCCGATCCACTCGCGGAATTTCCGGTATGCCCGTCCGTCCGAGAGGATCGCCTCCGCCCGGGCCAGTCCCTCCTCCGCCGGGATCGAAAGGGCGAGGGAGAGCATTTCGCCCGCCAGCCGCACCGCCACCGTCCGGATGCCGTATCCCGTCGGATCTTCGCCCCGAAGGATGCGCGCCGCTCCTCTCACTTCGATCGCGTTTCCGATCCACGGGGCGAGGGGGAACTCCATCGAGGTGACGAGAGCCGCCATTTTCCGCCCGTGGGCGACCCCGATCTCCACCATCGCGCGGGCGAGATCGAGGGCGTCTTCCGGGGTCTTCATGAACGCGCCGGAGCCGTATTTCACGTCGAGGACCACGGATCCCGCTCCCGCCGCCAGCTTCTTCGACATGATGGAGGAGGCGATGAGGGGGATGGAATCCACGGTGTCCGTCACGTCCCGGAGGGCGTAGAGCTTTTTGTCCGCGGGGGCGAGATTGGCGGTCTGTCCGACGACGGCAAGGCCGATCTTCTTCACCTGACCGAGGAATTCCGCCTCCGACAGGGAGGTCCGGTAGCCGGGGATGGATTCGAGCTTGTCGACGGTCCCGCCGGTGTGCCCGAGTCCCCGCCCGGACATTTTCGCGACGGACAGTCCCGCTGCCGCCGCGATGGGAACGGTCACAAGGGTGGTGAGATCCCCGACGCCCCCCGTGCTGTGCTTGTCCGCCGTCCGCGGGAGGGAGGAGAGATCCACCGTCTCCCCGGACAGGGCCATCTTCTCCGTGAGGATCGCCCGCTCTTCCCGGCTCATCCCCCGGAAGCAGACGGCCATGAGGAACGCGGCGGTCTGATAATCCGGGATCTCCCCCCGGGTGCAGCCGTCGACGAAAAAGGCGATCTCCTCCTCGCCGAGGGCCTCTCCCCGCTTCTTTTTTCCGATCAGATCGACCATGCGCATGGCGTGTTTCTCCCGATGTTTTATAGTTCCAGCACGTCCTTCAGAAAGGGACTGGGCATGAGATCGCCGAGTTTTGCGGAGGTGACGGAGGTCCCGTCGAAGGTGATGACCTCGAAGCTGTCGCCGCAGAACTCCCGCATCACCTGGCGGCAGATCCCGCAGGGCCAGGAGAAGGACGTGAT
>JAEEGL011157358.1_pt1 | contig 11096 bp, 6 predicted proteins | sample 9134231 | NCBI WGS metagenome assembly JAEEGL01 (sample SAMN16246548, study PRJNA631951) | gut metagenome | biome: gut microbiome; feature: rumen; material: fiber-attached | host: Bos | place: Iran: Karaj | collected 2018-10
ACCAGAGATTGATGTACGTTCCGCCCGGAGCGAAGGTCCTGAGATTTTCAAGAATCGCGTAGTAAAGCCCCGTCAGTATGAAGTTCAGAACGACGATGCCTATCAGGGTCACGTACGAGACGATTATTGCCGGCACCGACCGTTTGATGAGCGCCGAAAACAGCACGGCGATCGCCGTTATGACCGTCATAAGCCAGATTATGAACAGAAGCGCGCAGATAATTGCCGACAGCGGAACGCCGCCGATCATGTAGATGATGGCGTAGGTCGGAAGAAGCGACACGGTGACCATGAACAGCCAGCTGAGAGATGAGGCGAATTTCCCGATCACTATCTCGAGAGGCGTCATCTGGGAGCAGAGAAGCAGATCGAGAGTCTGCTTTTCCCTCTCGGACGAGATCGAACTGCCCGCCACCGCCGGCGAAAGAAAGACGGAAAACACCATGTGCAGCGAGCAGAGGATGTAAAACAGGACCTTTCCGGTGTCGGCGTAATCCGAAACGTCCACGTATCCGCTTTTCGCCTGTATGTTCATCGAAATGACGGTCGACGCGATTATCAGACCGAATACTCCCGACAGCACGCACAGAAGGACGGCCGAGCTTTTTTTCTTCGCCGTCATTTTCATACCGAAGTTCAGTATCGCGTTGCTTTTCAGTTTATTTGTCATTGTCTATGACCTCCAGGAAGACCTGTTCAAGGGTGCGGCGGGTCTTGTCCACCTTTGTCACGTTGACTCCGGACAGGATCATCCGGCGCGTAAGCTCGGACACCGCCGCGTCGTCGCCCGAGAATTCTATCTCGAGCGTCATTCCGTCGCGGATGATCTCTCCCGTCTGGGAAAATTCCCTCGCGACCGCCGCCGCCGTTTCGAAATCGCTGTCGGCGAGAAGCGTGTATGTGATCCTCGCCTTTTCCCCTATGCGGCTGTCGATCTCCTCTATCGTTCCGTCGGCGACCTTCACTCCTTTGTTGAGGATGATGACCTTGTCGCAGAACTCGCCGAGCTCGGGAAGGATGTGCGAGCTGATGAGCACCGCCTTTCCCTGCTCGCGCAGGGCGCGAAGGATGTATTTCAGATCGGCGCGTGCCTGAGGATCGAGTCCCGAGGCCGGCTCGTCGAGGATCAGCAGCTGCGGGTCGTGAAGCAGACAGCGCGCCAGACACAGCCGCTGCTTCATACCGCGGGAAAGAGTGTTTACGTTTGCGTCAATCTTGTCAGAAAGATTGACGAGCTCCAGCATGTCGGAGATGAGCTTTTCCCTTCCCTCGGTCGGGATCTTGTTGATGTCGGCGTAATATTCGAGATATTCGCGGGAGGAGATCGCGTTGTATACCCCGAAATAATCGGGGACGAAGCCAATCGCCTTCCGCGTCTCGGCGATATGTTTTCCCACCGGAAGGTCGTTTATCCAGACCTCCCCGCTGCTGGGAAGCATAAGCGTCGATATTATCCGCATCGCCGTCGTTTTTCCGGCGCCGTTGGGGCCGACGAAGCCCACTATCGTCTCTCTGTCGATCTCGGCGTCGAAACCCGACAGCGCGCAGTGGTTTCCGAAGAATTTCGTAAGTTTTTCAGTTCTTAAAAGCATTTCGGTTCCTCCGTTCCGCAGGTTCAGGGCGTGGCGGTGTAATAGTAGGGCATCGCGACTCCGTAATCGTACGAATTATCCGGAAGAGAGTAGAACGACCCGATCGTTATCTCTCCGTCGCTCACCCGCGGCGCGTAGAATTCTTCGCTGACGTCGTCGGGATATTTATCGTATCTGATAAGGACGGGAATGATCTCCCGGTCGTCCCCCAGCGAAAGGATTTCGTCGGCGCGCACGTTTATTCCGTTGTAGTAAAAGTCGAGCTGGAGTTCTTTTCCGTCGTAGTACGCGCCTCCGGACCGGTGATAATAATCTCCCCACAGCATCGGCCTCAGTGCGTTGGAACTGCTGACCTGCACGATGCACGCGCCGTCCTTGCCGACATCGACCTTCGTAAGCTCTCCCGTATCGAAATTGAACAGGTATACGTTGGGCACGGGATCTCCTTCCTTTCCGGCGGTCAGACCGAAGCAGAGATCTCCCGAATACCCGGTGCTCTTTTTTTCGTATTCGAGGCAGCAAAGGTACTGCGCGTAATACGTTTCTTTGCTCGGGCGGATCACGTAGTCTCCGCCGGAGAAGGAAACGTCGCCCTCAAGGCCGAAGGGCTCGGTGTTCCCGGTACTGATCGTCCTTTGCGACGGGCTGATATTTATCAGATCGAACCCGAAGGATTCGCTCCGGCAGACGAAAGTCATCGAGCAGCAGTCGCGCGGCGTACGCCCGTTGAGAAGCACCCGCCCGTCTCCGAACTCGTCGAACCCGCCGACCCAGACGGTGAACGAGGACGGCGAGTACGCCGTCGAATATGAATTCGCCGTGCCGGCGCTGAACAGACTGCTCGAATCGCAGATAAGGCAGGCCTTTTTGTAAAGATCCGGGTACTTTTTCAGCGAGCTGAAATCGGCGCCCGCGGAACGTCCCCTGTAATAGTACGAACCGTTGTAATACCGGTACCGGGATCCGTTGAGTACGTCCCGCGCCTCGGTCTCGTATTTCGCGCCGGTAAGCCCCGCTTTTTCGTAGCATGCTTCATAGATCAGAGCGGCGCCGGATTTAGTTATATCAGCGCCGGACGAACCCCAGAGCTTGCCTATAAGATCGTCGATCTTCCTTTCGGCGGCTTCCCCGTTTTTCATATCTCCGAAACCGATGAGATATCCGCTTATGTTGACGAAAACGTCGCTAAGGTCCCGTCCGGTGTTGTTCGAGACTTTGACCGTTACCTCCGACCCGTCCGAACTCGACAGCAGCACGACTCCGAGATTGCCGTACCTCGTGTCGTAATATGAAGCCGAGGTATAAAGATAGGTGTCCTTGGTCACGCCGGCGAAAGACGCGCCGCAATCCGCGCCCAGAAAGACGGCAGATGGCGCGGTAAGACTTGTGCGCGTAACGTCGGAATAGCTGCCGGCCGGGACAAGCGCGTCGATTCCCTCGTAGGACACCCTGCAGCGTCCGCCGCCGGATGAGTAAACGCCGGACAGTATCTCGGCGCGGTTTTTACCGCTTTCCGACAGATAAACGACTTTGACGGTATTCATCGAGTCTCCGCCTCTGCGCAGCGCCCCGTATACCGTAAACAGGGCGGCAAATACGAGAGCCGCGGCGGGGATCGCGATCCAGATCATTTTTTCGCGCTTTTTCTTCCTGAAGAAAATGAACGACCCGATGATCCCGAGCAGTATGTACGCGGCCACTCCGATCATAAGGAAGGTACCCGACGGACTTCTGTCGCGCGTCGAGGCGGACAGGAAATCGAGGGACGGGCTTGCGTTTTTTGCGGAGATGCCCGAATATTCGAAGATATTGCCGGCAAGGAAGGTCTGGTTGTCGGTGCTTCCGCTGATCCCCGGATTTCCGAGAGAAAAGGGCGTCAGGAAGAGATTGTAGCTCTTGTGGCGGTAGAAAAGCGGGTAGTTTTCACCCGTGTCACTTTCGACGACGGCGAAAGACGCGTCGTTCACCGTCGAATAGGGCGCGTCGGAAAGAGAAAACTTCACGTTTCCCTTTGAGCTGCTGTAAAAAGAATAATAATTTCTGCTACCCGAATAAACGCAGGAGGTCTTCGGATCGGAGGAGAAAAACTCCGAAAGCCCGTCCAGATTCTTTCCGCCGTGCTCGCCGGTGCCGGCGACGACCGTTCCGCCCGCAAGGATATAATGCTTAAGCAGTTCGATCTGGCTCTGAGAAAAAGATGACGAAGCCGAAAAATCAGCGTCTCCTATGACGATCGCGTCGTAGGCGTCTATCAGATGCTCGTCGGACGGAAAACCGTCGGGATGTATCCGTGCGACGCAGACGGTATTGGTTTTCAGCAGATCGCTCCCGTTAACGTATCCGAGCGTCAGCGCATCCTTCGGATCCTCGGAAAGACATCCGATGAGAAAGACGTCGTTGCCTGTTCTCGAATTGTTAAGCTGAAGCCTTCCGGACGTCTCTGCCGTCTTCTTTACTCCGGTCAGCGAATAATCCACGTATCCGTAAGTGCCGTAAAGATCGGGGAAAACGGGTATCGTCACCGTTTTTTCGACTCCGGCGGGAAGGACGTAGTCCTTTTCGACGGTCACCGTTTCGTCGTCGCTTCCGATCCAGCCGCCCCTGCCGAAGCTGAGAACAATCTTTCCCGAATAATCCTTTTCGGAGCTGTTTTTCAGGGTGACGAGGAAGGGGTTCCACCTTCCGGACAGAACGGTGCCGTCGAATCCCGCCTCGAGCTTTACCGTGACGCCGTCGCCCGCCGCCGAGGCGGGAAAAACGGAAAACAGCAGCGCGGCGAGCGCCGCGGCAGCGGCGAAAATCTTCAGAATTTTAGCGTGTTTCAGTTTCATTTTGATCCTTTTGCCGCCGCTCGCGCGGCGGACGGAAATAAATCGTCAGTCAGAAAATAATTCCGGAAATAACAAAATATACGAAGGTCAGCGAAAAACGCGCGTCCGCTTTTTTTCCGTTGACAAGCGGCGTCATATCGGGCGCGCCGTCGTCGAAGGCGCCGAACAGTATCGCGTTCCCGCCGTTCAGCCCGTCGAGATCGCACAGCGTCCCGGCGCAGGAGGTGACCCATGCCTTGCGGTAATCGCTTTCGTTCCCGCGGAGAGAGGGAAAAGGTCCTCCTCCCGAAAGAGAAGTATTATAATAATACGCCCTGTATTCCGCGGTCCCGCCGAGCCCGAATCCCTTCACCGTTCTTTCGGCCTCGTCCCGCGCTTCGGCGGCGGGCAGGTCGCGGTAAAACGATTCGACCAGCAGACCCGCAAGACTCCCGGCCTGGCTTTCGGCAACGGCGGCCGGATCGTATTTCGAAGCGTAGGACGCGTAAGACGAGAAAAGGTACTGCGCAAGATCGGTCATACCGTCGACCCACGCCGAGATATCGACCTGCACAGTTTCTCCGGCGGGAATATCCCCGACGCGGAAATAATATCCCTGCCGGAACAGAAAGGCGTCGGAAAGATCCCTCCCGGTCAGGTTTTCTATCCTTACCGTGTCGTAAAACGGGAAGATAACCGCCGCCTGCCCGTTTTGCCTCGCTTTGCCGAACGCGGTGATACTCAGCCCCGCGTAACCGTCGCTGACATACTCCGCTGCGTTGACCAGCCGTTTGTCTTTTTCCGCCGCGTACGTCACCGAAACGCTTCCGTCGTACGTCACGCGGGAAGGAAGCGTATCGGGGATGCTGAGCTGCCCGTTGCCGCAAAGATTTCTCTGCGACAGTCCGGCGGCGACGCTCCCGTCTCCTTCAAAGGAAAGCTCGAGATCTTCCCTGCGCGGGGAATAGACCCCCGTCAGCAGAGCGGCGCGGCTGAGTCCGGACTCCGACAGCCGGACCGTATTGAGGGTATAGACGGCTGTGCCGCCCCTGACCAGTCTTCCGTACCCGGTAAAAAGGACGGAAAACAGTGCCGCCGACGCGCAAATCACAACCGGTATCAGTTTTTCCCTGCGCTTCTTCCGAAGGACGGCGACCGGAAGAACGATCCCCGCAGCGGAATAAAGAACGACCCCGGCAAGTATCGCAGATCCGGACGGAGTTCTGTCTCTCGTGTCTGAAACGAGAAATCTTGCGTCGGCGTTTACGCCGCTCACCGCCGGATCACCGCCGGAAACGCTTTTGCCGTTTGCCGTGAACCAGACGTAGGAAACGCACTGCGAGACTATAAAGCTCTGATTGTCCGTGCTTTCGGCGACCGACGGATCGGTCAGCGAAAACGGCGTCGCCATGAGGCATACGCTGTCCGACGTCAGATACAGCGGCGATCTGACAGCGACGGCAAACTCCGCCGCGAAGGATGAAGCGGGAACGTCCCGGAAGGATATGATCCTCCCGCCTGTTCCGCCGATATTGCGCTCGAAGGTAAACCTTTCACCCTCGTAAACGCAAAATCCGGACGGATCTTCGGTAAAAAACTCCCTGAACGCCGCGAGCGTTCCGGCTCCGTGCGTCCCGGTGCCGGCTATGACCCGGCCTCCCGCTCGCAGGTAATCGACCAGAAGCCGCTTCTGACTTTCTGAAAAAGAGGAGTCCTCACCGAAATCGAGGTCGCCGCAGAGTATCACGTCAAAAGAGTTTATCAGCGAAAGAGAACCCGGGAATCTGTCGGCTGAAATATGCTCCACTGCGGTTTCCGGACCGGTGATTTTCAATCCGTTCAGTTTTTCAAAGACGAAAGCGTCATCCTGCCGGCAGGTCAGCCATCCGACCAGAAGCGCTTTCGAAAGGTGCCAGTCGTCGAAGGCAAGAGTGTTTGAAGCGATCTCCCTGCCCCCCGTATCGAGCACGCGGCAGGATATTCCGTTTGCCGTTGAGCCGAGCGCCGTGAGCGGTATTTCCACAGTTCTTTCTTCGTTACCGCCCAGCGAAAAAGGCGCAGCGGTCTCGATAAAGGCGGGCTCGGCGGAAGCCGGTCCGTAACCGTCCGACGGGGTCAGTACGAAAGTCCCCGAAACGGGAGAAGGCGTCCGATTGCGCAGCGTCACGCGCACCGGCATCTGCTTGTCCACGTACAGCCGCCCCTCGGAATAACCGGCCTCGAGACTGACCGAGACGCCGCCGTCCGCCGCCGAGACGGGAAAAGCGGAAAGGAGCAGCGCGGCGAGCACGGCGGAAAAAATGATTTTCAGTTTATTTTCATATCTCAGCTTCATTTTTTCCCTGCGGCGCCGCTTTTCACGCGGCGGAATACGCGGTATCGCCCTATCTCTCTGCCGACTCCGTCTGCATACAGGCGTAGACCAGGGTAAGCGAATAACGCGAGCGCGCCTTTTTCCCGTTGATCAGCGGAGTCATATCCGGCGCGGAGCCGTCGAATGCTCCGAGTATCATCTCGGATCCGGAGGTCTCGAACAGCGTCCCGGCGCAGGACGTGACCAGCGCCCGGCGGAATGCGTCCTCGTTTTTGCGCAGCGACGGGAAGGGCCCTCCCGCCGAAAGCAACGAATTGTAATAATATGACTTATACTGAGTAACTGCCCCGAAGCGGAAGCCCTTTATCGTATTGACGATCTCGGCTTTTGATTCGTCGGCGGGCATGCCCCGGTAAAACGCCGGCGCAAGCGCGTCCGCAAGGCTTTCGGTCATCGCCACGGCAATTTTTGAGGCTTCGGTTCCGTTTGCTATACCGGAAATCTGCGGATTCACTAAGGAGTAATTGAGACCGGATACCAGGCTGCAAAGTCCGGACGTGTCGACGCTGACCTCCCCGCCCGCCGGCAGATCTCCGACGTACAGATAGAAACCGTCGCGGAAGAGGAAGGCGTCCGAAAGATCCTTCCCGGTATCGTTGATTATTGAAACCTGAAATTTGAACGTGGCGCCTCCGCCGCAGAAAAGGCGCAGTCCGTGATATTCGGTGTCGAAATATTTCACCGAGTCGACGAAGCGCGAGTCCTTCGCGACGTCTTCGTAGATCGCGGAAGCGTCGCCGGAAAGGCAGACGCGGGAGGGTAGCGTCCCGGGGATCTCAAGCTTTCCGTTCCCTTTAAGGTTGATTTGGGAAATACCGGCGCTGACTCCCGGAGTGAGGTAGGACAGCTCGCGGTCGCCTCTGTCCGACGCGTATACCCCGGTGAGAAGCGCTGCGTGGTTGACGTCCGAATCCGACGCGCGGACGACGTTGAGCGTAAAGACCGTATCGGATCCCTTTATCGCCTCTCCGACCAGGATCAGACCGGCGGAAAAGACGAGAGCGGAAACGCACAGGATTGCTGGTATAAGCTTTTCACGGCGTCTTTTTTTAAGAAAGACCAGTGGAAGCGCGACTCCGCAGGCCGAAAAAAGCAGTATCCCCGCAGCCATTGCGATCCCCGACGGAGACCTGTCGCGTGCGTCGGCGACGAGGAACCCCGCGTCGGCGTTTCTATTGCTTACAGCCGGTCCGTCGGTGACGCTCCTTCTGCCCGATATCATCATACGGAAGGTAATATCGGCGTTCAGCAGATTCAGGATATAAAGCTGGTTTACCGTACTTCCTTCAAACGCCGGATCGGCAAGCGAAAAGGGAGTCACGTACAGAGCGACGGAGTCGCTTGCAGAATACAATCCGGGGCCGTAATTCTCCGCGCAACCTGTAAAACAGTCCTCCGATAGTTCCGACGCCGCCAGACCTTCCATGGTCAGAAAATCTCCTCCCACGTATTTCGTCCCGGCCGAAAAGGTTCCTCCGGCGTAACGGCAGGCTTCGGAGGGATCGAAGGAAAGAAACTCCGCAAATCCGCGGAGGGTCTCCGCGCCGCGCTCTCCGGTGCCGACAACGATCCTGCCGCCCGCTCTCAGATAAAAGGACAGAAGCTCCTTCTGCCTGTCGGAAAAGGGCGAGGAGTCCGAAAGATCAATATCTCCGACGAGGATGGTATCGAACGAATCTATCAGCGACTCGTCCGACGGGAATCTGTCGGCGCTGATATGCTCGACCGCCGCGATCTGACTGCCGTCGCCGTAAGACGTGCTTGATTCGACGGAATAATACTCTTTTGCCCTTTCGAGAAGGCTGAAGGTAAAAGGATCATCCTGACGGTTCGTCAGAAAACCGATGACCCGGTAGTCGTTGACGAAACGCCGGTGAGCGTCGTCAAAACGCTCCTCGCACGAAGCGATCACGCCGTCGCTGCCGTCAAGCACGCGGCAGCCGATCCCGGCAAGAAAGGTCCCGGTCCCTGTGACCGGAATTACCAGTTCCTTCTCCTCGCCGTCGGCGAGCGAAAAAGGCACGCTGACGTCAACAAAAGCCGGGATACTGACGTCGGTGCTCCCGTAGAACGGAAACAGCTCGACACTCCCCGAAATGTCAGCCCTGGTCCGGTTGGACAGAGTCACCCGTACCGGGATCTGTTTGTTATAATACAGCCGGCCCTTGGAATAGCCGACCTCGATCCTCACCGTCACCGGCTGATCGGCGGCGGACGCGCCGAAGACCGGCACTGAGAAAAGAACGATCAGTACCGCTAAGCAGAGGAGCGGCAGCCGTACGCGTTTCATTTTCTGTATCTGTCGTACTCCGCGCAGACCTCGTCGGCAAGGGCGGCGCAAAGACGCGCGTGCTCCTCGCTTACCGGAACGTCGAAATCACGGAAGGAGTTTTCCGCGACGCTTCTGCCGGTCAGACTTCTCCAGACGGTGAGGGCAAGGAGGTATCTCCCGAGGCCCAGATCGGCGTGGAAGCCGTCCCTGTGCACCTTTTCGATCCCGTACTCTTCCCTGCGCTGCCACAGGCGGTACATCGCTTCGCCGTCGGGTATGATACCGTCGGCTCCCGTCTCCTCGTACATCCGGATATAATTGCGTCTGATCGCCTCGATCATCGTATCCGGCTCGGTGTAGGAAGTCAGTTTGAAGCGCGGAGCGCCCGCCTCGAAGGTCCAGGTCTGGTGGACGAAATATTTCGCTCCCGGCGCGCAGCGGCGTATATACGCGGCAAGCTCGCGCGCGTAGGGCTCGTATCTTTCGTCCTCTCCGCTTTCCGGGCTGCACTGCTGAGTATAAATAATATCCCACTCTTCCATGAGCAGGACCTGCCCGAGAGAGACCATGAGATCGGTGCGGTGACCGTTTATTTCGTAATTGTAAACTGCCGCTCCCGACAGCATGTTGCGGTAGTGCCGGTAAAGCGAGCAGCCGCCGATATAAAGATTGACCGCCTTTATATCCTTTCCGTCGGCTCTGGCGGTCCCCCAGAGATAGCGCTGACTGTCGCTGCCGAAGCTGTTTCCGATACAAAGAATTTTTAGCATTTCCGTGCCTCCGGATACGGTATTTTATGCGATAAAAGAAAGAATTCGTATAGTTGATACTATTATATCATATTATTGTGAAAATGACAAGGAATTAAAGTGAAGCATTGACAAACGTTTCGGCACAGTGTATAATAATTGTCCCCGGAGGAACAATGGATATGGCCTGGTTTTTCGCTTTTCTGCTGCTGACGTCTTCGACGGCGCAGTCTCTTTTCGCAAAGATCTATTCGGGCAAAACCGACTGCAAACCGGAATATTCACCCGTCGTTTTCAACTTTTACTATTCGCTGATAACCGCCGTCGGGGCGCTTGCTGTCGGAGGGTTCGTCTTCCGTCCCTCTCTTCGGACGGTCCTTTTCGCCCTGATTTCCGCCGCGGCGACCACCGTTTACAATCTTGCAATCGTCCGTGCGGCGCAGACGGGGCCCTATCCCGTCTACATGGTCTCCGCCCTTTTCGGCGGTATCATCCTGCCGACGGGAGCCGGGATCATTTTTTTCGGCGACGAGCTCCGGTGGGTCTCTCTTTGCGGCGTCCTTCTCATGCTTGTCGCGATTGTGCTTCTGACCTACACGAAAACCGGCGGTGAAAAGCTGAAGCCCGTCTTTCTGCGCTGCTGTCTTGCGCTTTTCCTTTCCAACGGCGCCTTCGGTTTTGCCTTTTATCTGCAGAACAGATTCGTCTCTCCGCATTCCGACGAGATCACCGAGTTCGTGACGGTCGCTTTCGCCGTGTCGGCGGCGGTCTCCTTCGCCGTTCTCCTTTTTAAAGCGAAAAAGGAAACGAAAAAAGCCCTCGTCCCGAACCGGGCCGGCGGCCTGTCTCTTTTCCTTTCGGCTGCCGCTTCCTGCGCGGCGCAAAATCTTCAGCTTTACGTGCTGACCCTGCTCCCTTCCGCCGTCGTGTTTACCTTCAACAACGGCGGGGTGCTCGTCGCCGTCTCGCTGCTGTCTCTTCTGCTTTTCAAAGAAAAAATGAACGCCGTAAGGTGGTGCGGCGTCGCCGCCGCGATCGTCAGCATCGTTCTTCTGTCGCTCTGAGGGCGATATATTCGGAAAAAACGTGAAAAATTGTTAAGGCAATACCGCCCAATTTGCGCACGCATCTTGACGGCTCATTTTCCACCTGTATTCGCGTCGAAATCAGGGGCTGTTTAAAAAGTCAACTTTTTAAACAGCCCCGCAAATTCGGCGGACGGGAATCCGCCGAATTTGCGCGAGAATTTCGGTTTTTGCCGCTTTTCAGTTCGATTTCCGGCGAAAAATCGCGCAAAAA
>JAEEGL011868230.1_pt1 | contig 11096 bp, 9 predicted proteins | sample 9134231 | NCBI WGS metagenome assembly JAEEGL01 (sample SAMN16246548, study PRJNA631951) | gut metagenome | biome: gut microbiome; feature: rumen; material: fiber-attached | host: Bos | place: Iran: Karaj | collected 2018-10
CGGAAAACCGTGTGAAAAGCGTTTGCTGACTCTTCTGCAGGATAATGAAGCGGATCAGACAGCAAGAATGACTGCTGTAGAGCTTCTTCGCGAAATGGAAAGCGGCCTTCCGAAAATGCTGTATATCAACTGGCAGCTCGAGCGGGAAGAAAAGGACGAACTGAAAGATAATGCGGTGGAAAGCCTTTGCACAATGGGAGAAGCTGTTGTTCAGCCGATCCTGCAGCTGATTGATAAAGCCAATGACGCCGGGCAGGAAGCTTTGCTTGAAGTGCTGACGCATTATCCTCCGACAGAGCGGACTTTTCAGCTTGCACTTCGTTTTTTTAATGACCGGAAAGAAAAACGCGCACTTTTCGCCGGATATCTGGCCAAGATCGGAGATGAGCGGGCGCTTCCTGATCTGATTAAAGTATCCCGCGAACCCGGGCTGCCGTATCTGACATTTATCGAAATCCGGAATGCGATCGAAGCACTTGGCGGCAACTGCCCCGAAAGAGATTATGCAGACGATCCTGAATACGAAGCATTAAGGCAAATGGATCTGACATGATGATCTGATCGATTCATCAGAAAGGAGGTGGCTGAACGTGCTTTGCCCCAAATGCGGCTATTACGCTGAAGGTGAGGAGAACGTTTGTCCTTCCTGCGGAAATATACTGAATCGTCCGATCGTGACAGAAACAAAAGGAGCGGAAGCCATCCGGCAGGGAAGGCGGGCGCGCGAGGCCGCAAGGTCAAGGCCGGTTCCCAGCGACGCTGATCTGAAAGAACAGAAAAGGCGCAGCGGAGCCAGCCACGCAACTGTTGAAATGCCGGCTGTAAAGGATGAACGATTCATCAAAAAAGATTATTCCGATTATCTGACAGTATCCGAAAATGAGGCGTACGGTCCGACGTTTGAGCGGAGAAGACATGCTTTTTATGATGACAATACAGATCCTGAACAGGCGGCCAGATTTGCATCAACCGGGAAACAGGGGAAATCTGTTCACAGGCGTATGGTCAACTGGATCAAACTGGGTATTATTATAGCAGCTCTTGTCATTATTGTTACCGGCGGAATCTGGGGTTATCTGAAATTTACCCAGTCCGGCCAGCTGATCGTTACAAGAACTTCGCTCAGGTTTCCGAACCTGAACCTGCCGGTTACATCTTCATCGCTGTGGACGGTTGGGGAGGAATTAATGAATGAGGGGCAGGTTCAAAGCGCGATTCACTGCTTTGAAACAGCCCGGGATCTGAACAAAGAGGAAAAGGTCTACAATGTCGACGGGTTAATGCTGCTGGGCAGCGCATATGAGGCGGCCGGGCAGACGGAAGACGCAATGGCGCTTTACGAATCAATTTACACGGAAATACCTACGCGTTCAGAGCCCTATAAGGCACAGATCCGGATTTTGCAAACCAGCGGCAGGGAAGGAGATCTGACGCTGGCCGGGGAACTGATGAAAACAGCTTATGAAAAAACGCAGGAAAACATATTCAAGAATCAGAGAGACGATTTTCTTCCCAAACCTCCTGAAACAGACCTGACCGCGGCTTACTATGAAGTCAAGGAACATATTACGCTCACATCTCAGCAGGGGTTCGATATTTATTTTACATTCAATCCGGACGTTATACTGCCGGCCGGCGGTATCAAATATACATCACGGATCCCTTTGGAAGAGGGCACCTACAACCTCAGAGCTGTGTGTGTTAACGGAGAACTGGTATCCGATGAGCTTCGCGCTTCATACCGGATCAGCATGCCAAGTCCGAAAATGCCGCAGTCAACGCTCGCACCGAACACTTACAAAACAAGGCAGGTTGTCCGCCTGAAACCGGGGAAAGACAATATCGGAGATGACGACATAAAAATATACTATACGATTGACGGTTCTCCCCCCGATCTGGACAGTCCGCTTTATAAGAGCGGAGAAGTTATCAAACTGCCGACGGGAAATGTGACCCTTCAGGCTGTAGCTGTCAATCAGTACTCCAAAACGTCCAACCCGCTGGTCGTAAAATATAAGATTGACGTGAATCCAAAGCCAAAAACAGCATTCACAAGCGATGACATGATCAGTTCAATCCGATTCGGCACAACGACTCAGCTGGATTTCTTTGAAACATTCGGACAGGGTGAACCGGAGGAGATTGAGCAGTCAGAGGAATATGGTTCTGAAATCAGGAAATATGATTATTCATGGGGCTATGCCGTCATGAATCTGGTCGGCAAAAAAACGAAAACATGGGTGATTGTAGAACTGTGCTATAATAACGAAGGAAAATTCAAAGCGCCCAGAAACACCGGAATCGGTGACAGTGAAGAGCATGTTGTAGAACAGTATAAGGATATGGGTCAGGTTGAAAACGCTACCAGCCACAACCGGGGATTATACTACAATGAAAAAGGAAGCGGAAAAATCTGGCAGACTGATGAAGAGAACCGGATTGTTCGATATATCTATACAGGTGACAATCATCACCTGCAGCTTGAATATCATCTTCGAAACAGTAAAGTATCCCGGATTGTCATGAAATATACACCGTAAACGGGACAAATCACATCAATTGATAAAAAGTGTACAGCCCATTTCTTTGAACTGTGATATTTTGTCTTTTAATATATCCTCAGACACATCAAATTTATGTGACAGGCATGAGAGACATAAATACTGATTTGTACCGCGGTTGATCAGTTTCTTTGTCAGTGCGATTTCGTCCGAAAACAGTGACCGGCCGCACATAGTGCAGGCCGGCAAACTGCCGCAGGCTGCGGAATTTGAAGAATTATAATTATTCACGGTCTTTTTCCAGCCGGCAGAGATACAGCCGCATATCGTGGCCGGGAACGACGGGATTGAAATAATCTGATTTTCTTCCCAGATCCTCGCCGGTGAAGACATCCTTTACGCGAAGGGCAAATCCGGATGAAACCGGGATCCCGAGATCGACCATTTCGAGATGGATAACGGCTTCAGCATCTGAAAAATTAATGAAGGCCAACGCGAATTCACCGTCCGAAAGATGACGAAACAGCGTATAGGATGAATCCGGAATGGAACGCCAGGGCATTTCTCCTTCTTTCGGATCGGGATTTCCGGTAAATACTGATCCGATACGGATCGGGTAGGGAGGACGGCATTCTTCATCCTGATTAATCCTGAGCAGATCCGGATGTTTCATGAGAGCTTCATATTCCGGTTTCAGTTTGCGCAGGTCGGCGCCCATCATCAGCGGAACACCGCAAAGGCACCAGAGGGAGAACTGCATCCGGTATTCTTCATAGGTGCATACTTTTCCGAAACCGACATTCCCATTGCCGCCCATTCCGACTGTCAGCATATCCATGTCATTGAAGCACCCGTTAGCGCTCATGGAAAGATTCGTCAGCTGTGACTTAAAGATATCCGTAAAGGACGTATAGTTGTCGAATATATCCCCGGTAGACCGGTACATATGCGCGCCGGCGCTGCGCATCCAGGTCCAAGGATCCTTCTGTCCCCAGTTGCATGCTGAAAACAGTATTTCGCGGCCGGTGGACTTAAGCGCCATGGACATGGTCTGATATCGGGTACGACAGTTTCCCGTTTCCGGGAAATTGCAGAAATCGTATTTGAGAAAATCAATTCCCCATGACGCAAATGTTTCCGCGTCAGTATATTCATGGTCATAGCTCGACGGATAGCCGGCGCAGGTCATAACACCGGCGCAGGAATACATGCCGAATTTCAGGCCGCGCGAATGAACATAATCGGCCAGCGATTTCATCCCGTGAGGGAATTTTTCCGGATCGGGAACAAGCCGCCCGTTCCGGTCACGTTCCCGGAGGGACCAGCAATCATCAATTACCAGATATTCATAGCCGGCGTTTCGGTAACCATGGTCAACCATATAGTCTGCCATTTCACGAATTAACTGATCATTGATTTTATCACCGAACGTATTCCAGGAATTCCAGCCAAGGGGGGGACGCTGAGCCAGCATTTTATATTCCTCCGTTTCTTTATGGTCTTTCAGAAAGGTGGTTTAATCGTAAATTCGAAACCGTCGAGATTCGGAAGCAATCCTTCCGTATGGAGTGTCAGGGATACGGCGCAAAGCTTGAGAGCACGCGTTTTCTGAGAACGATTGAATGTTCGGTCTCCGTACAGGTCATCACCCAGAACGGGATGGCCCAATGCAGCCAGATGGGCGCGGATCTGATGTGTGCGGCCTGTGATCAGATGTATTTTCAGCCGGGAAACAGGACCGTTTTCAAGCGTTTCATATCCGGTGATAATCCGGCGTGAACCGGGAACCTCATGATCAAAAATGCGGACAACAGCACGCCCGGAATCTTTCAGCAGAAAGGCTTCACAGACAGCCGACTGGGGTTTCATCATTCCCCGTACCAGACATTCGTAGTATTTTTCAATCCGGCGGGAACGGAAACAATCTTTCAGGATATCATTCGTACGATCATTCTTGGCAAAGAGGCACAGCCCGCATGTGCGGACATCAAGGCGATGACAGGGGAGAGGCGGAGGGAAACCGGATTCTTCCGCATATCTGGCGCATAAATCTGTCAGGCTCGGGCTTCCTGACTGATCTGTCTCAACGCTTATTCCTGACGGCTTGTTTACCAGGAGAATGTTATCATCCTCATACACGACATCAAGGACAGAGGCACAGCGATCGTCCGGAAAATATATTTTCAGCTCCTGCCCAGCACGGAGAAATGTGTCGGAAGGAACAGGCCGTCCGTCAAGTTTCACATCCCGGGATCTGAAAAGCTTTCGGATATCGCTTTCTTTCAGGCCGGGAAACCAGGAGCGCAGATAACTGTTCAGACGCATACCGGCTGCGTCCGGAGAGATCAGAATTGTTTTGAGGCTCATATCACTGCACCCGGAAAGAAGAAAAGAAAAGCCAGCGTGGAATCTGACGCTGAAGGCTTTCAAGTGATTTCAGCATATCAGACGTCGGAATGGAAAGCAGCATCGAAGACAGAACTTCCTGCATATCTTTCAGAGGAACTCCCTGCTTTGCCAGAATGATCAGGTCCTCAACAGCATCCTCAGGCGTTACTTCCGGACGCACAGAACCTGAAAGCGCTGACAGCATCCGGTCATAAAGCGGGGTTTCAATATTCATTACGCTGGCAGATGCACTGTTCAGCATATCCATGCTGAGACTCTGAAAAGAATCGGAAATCGCGGGAACTGCCATCTGACGGATCATTCTGTCAGGATCCGCAAGCCCAGGATGGATCAGCGTAAGGTTACCGGACGGATCAAATACATAGTCAAAAGATGCATACATCAGGCGGGTAATCAGATCAATTCGTCCTTCCGCGCAAGTATCTTTCAGAAGGGAAGAAAGGTGACGAACCGGGCCTGAGGCCTGTAGAACGCCATTCAGATAAAGCGTGTTATCGATACTTTCTGTTACCTGATCAACAATGTCCCTGATTTTTTTGTGCTCATCTCCGGCCAGCAAAATCAAAGCAGTGGCACAAAGCTGATGGGACATATGAAGAATCAGCGTATTGTCCTTCCATTCCCCCATACACCAGAGCCGCCGGATCAGACTGCGCGCAGGAATCAGATCGTTCCAGTCCTGCAGAGCGATCCGTCCGCCGCCCAGAACGAGCCGAACAAGAATATCATGTTCTTCGGAAGGCAGCAGAGCCGTTTCAGGCGCGTAGGAGGCAAGCACACGGATTCTGAGGTCATTTACCGTATGAAGGGATGCCGGGATGCTTTTTGCGCGATCTTCAGCAGCGTAATAGGAAAGATCGTAAAGTTCTTCCACATGTGAATCCTGACATGCGGCGTCAAAAAGAGAGAAAGGAGGAAGGCCTGTGAGTTCCTTTTCACAGGCTTCCAGCTGATCAGCCCGCAAAACGCTCATGGTTTTGTCGGCCCAGTGAAATGGACGTGTATTCCCCTGTCTGAGCATACTGCTCCTTTCGGTATAATGAAGTTACAGCTTCAGGATCCAACCGTTTTTATCTTCCAGCCGGCCATACTGAATGCCGGTAAGCGTATCATACAGCATCTGGGAGATTTTGCCGATCTTTCCGTTCCCCAGCGTGATCTTCTCATCACGCATCGCCAGCACTCCGACGGGGCTGATGACCGCCGCCGTTCCGGTGCCAAATGCTTCCGTAAGCTTGCCGGATTTGGCGTCGGCAAAAATCTCATTAACATCGAGACGCTTTTCTTCGGCTTCAAATCCGAGCTGAACGGCCAGTTTCAGGACGCTGTCACGGGTAATACCCGGCAAAATGGAACCGTTGAGTTTCGGGGTAACGATATGGTTGCCGTAGGCAAACATCATATTCATGGATCCGACTTCTTCCACATACTTCTGCTCAACACCGTCCAGCCAGAGCACCTGGGAATAGCCTTTTTTCTCGGCGATATCACCGGCAAGAATCGAAGCTGCGTAGTTACCGGCACATTTCGTAAATCCGACACCGCCGCGAACTGCCCGCACATATTCATCTTCCACATAAATGCTGACCGGTTTGAGGCCTTCTTTATAATAGGCGCCGACAGGACTCAGAATAATGAAGAACAGATATTTCTTTGATGCGTGGACTCCCAGCCCGACATCCGTTGAAATCATGGTGGGACGAATGTAAAGAGAAGTGCCTTCCCGGTGGGGAACCCAGTCAGCTTCAATGCGAATCAGCTGTTTCAGGCCTTCCAGCGCTGTTTCCTCATCAAGGGCAGGCATGCACATCCGTTCAGCACTGCGGGACATTCTGGCCAGATTATCCTTCGGCCTGAAAAGCTGAAGTCCGCCGTCTGCCCGCCGATAGCATTTGCATCCTTCAAAAATGGCCTGCCCGTAATGGAGAACCATTGCAGCAGGATCAATCGGGAAATCGGCATACGGAACGATGCGCGCATTATGCCAGCCAATGCCAAGTTCATAGTCCATCAGGAACATATGATCCGTAAATATCCGGCCAAAGCCAAGCGAGGATTCATCTGCCGGCTTTTGTTTGAGATTCTGGGACAATGTTACTTTGATATCCAACACGGGGCACTCCTTCTTTCATAAAAGAATAATATATATTATATCGCTGCTCAACAAATGCGCAATGCTTTTTTTCTGTATATCATAGTTCGTCAAGGATATCGTCAAGAGCAACAGGAAAAGCCAGATACCCGTAGGATTCATCGGCGATCGTATCCGGAACAACATAGAAAACAGGATTTCCGTACTCATCCAGATAGAAGTCTTCCTGCGGTGAAACGCACGATTTCAGATAATCAAACGTGATATCATCATAATAGGGAATGCTTTCCGGGTTTTCAAAAATCTGGTCCATAATGAGTTCGAGAACGATATCAGTCGCTTTTTCAGATTGGCGTTCGATCAGATAATCATCCTGTTCGCCGCTGTCCAGAATGCCAAGAAGACGCGGAAGATCAAAGGCCGCACCGACTTCTCCGCTTTTCCGTGAGAAAGTATTTCCGGTCCAGATAATTCTGTGCCGGTCTCCGACCGACAGATCCTGAACCAGCAGCACGCTGAAATATTCGTCGTTATTGCACATAACCGTATAGGAAATATCCTTGGTGACGGATTCCCCGGATTCCGCGTAACCGTCAGCAAAAAACCGCATGTTGGTTTCATCCATATCGATCTGTTCAAGGTAAAAGCTGTTTACAATATTTGCGTCCGGCTCAGAATCGTCAATACACGGATATTTCCATGAAAAAGTGAACGAACCTGCCCCCGGATCCGTTTCGTCATAAGGAATGACCAGCAAACCGGAATAATCATCAGCCTGCTTCAGTGAATCTGCTTCTGCAGGGAAGAGGAACAATACAGAAACAAACAGCATCAGAAAACAGACGGTTTTTCTCATGGCACTTTCAGCCTCCTTTACCGGCAATAGTCAGGCGATTTCAGATTACTTTCCGTTTTTATCATAGAAAAAACGCGCAAGCAGATGGGGCATTCCGTTATATGTCAGATCAGCGTCCGCATAAATCCGATAGTATTCGCCGACAACCCACTTCTTTTTTGTCTTGTTTTCCAGAACGACGGGCTGGGATTTACCGTCATCGCTTGAATTGATGATAACCATCTGCGGCTTTTCGGAAACCTGGGAAAGTACGACTCCTTTGATCACATATACCTGATTATTTTCTGTCAGAACATTAATCCTTCCGATCAGATCGCTGTAATTCCGGGCATCCATCGCCCAGGCTTTTCTTGTGTATATATCCACTGAAGGAACGTAATAGACGGTATGATCAACAATGGACGGCTTCTTGCCGGGGAAGCTTGCGGTAATTATAATATGGTTATCGCCGATATGATCAAATACAGCGTTAAAAGTAAACTTTCCGGATGTGTTCAGCTGAGAAATATCCATATCGGAATAGGGCGTTGACACTTCCACAAACGCGCCTGGAAGGGTTGTTGCCGTAACTTTCATGACGTCCCTGTTGGTGGTTCCGTATGTGCCCGGATCGAGATCCAGAGGGATTTCCTGCGGTTCGCGGTAAAGAATTACCTGCAGGGTGTTATCCCGGCAATACTGGGAACGGACAACAATGTTGTATACATTATCGCCGATCGACTGAACGGTAGCATTATAAGTCATTTCTCCTGTGCGTGAGTTAACCGTATCGCTGCAGTCTTCTCCGTTGACGGTTACCCTGGAGCCCGGCCGAACCACAATATTAATTGCCGAAATTGTTGTTGCGACGACAGTGCGCAGGTTTTCAGGAGATTCCAGAGTAATCGGACTTTGCGGAATATCAATTGTATATGATATGACAGGAAGAGGTTTCTGTGTATCGGATGATGTTTTCAGAAAAGGCGTAAGCGTAACTTCCATGGTTTCATCGGTGATACCTTCCAGCGTGTCGTACCATGTATGATCCGCCACCTCCACGGTGGCATATCCGTCTTCAACCGGATAGCTTTTATGCAGTTCCTTGATATAGATACTGGTTCCGTTTTCACCGGGAATCTGTATGCGATGCGCGGAAAGGTCCTCCAGCATGCTTGCTTCAATCAGTGCACCGCCGTTGTCATGGGGCTGATTATTGTTGGAAAGAAAAATCTTCCAGACAAGGAAACCGGCTCCCCCCAGCAGTACCGCAATGAATGAAATAATCAACGCTTTTCTGAAAAAAACACGTTTATCCACGTTCTTTTTATTCAGTGCGGAAACAGAAGAAGTGTATTGCCCCTGCTGCCGGCGGCGGCTGTCGCTTCCGGGATAATCCGGAATAAGCGGATCGTATGTTCTTGCTTCGATAAAGGAACCGGTATCGTCCATAAAACGAACTTTATGGCGCGTCGCGGATTCCATTTTTGCGGCAGCATCAGAATCGGATCTTCGGACAAGTGTGAAAGAATAGGAGGAAGAATTGTTTTTTCCTTCAAGCACGGCAACGCCTGAATCCAGATGGGTGGAAACATTTTTCCGCATGTGCTGCTGCAGCTCAGCGCCTTTACTCTTCCGGACTTTCAGTTTGCGCATTTCCCTTGCCAGGCTGTCCCGTTCATCCGGAGTACTGTCCGTCTGGCCGAATTCGTCCGCCCGCAGGTAGGCTGTTGGAGCTGAACCGTCTTTCAGGGAATCTTTCCATCCAATACGCGACGCCTCGTCGATGTTCAGCGGAGCTCCGCATTTGATACAATGCGGCATAAAAGAGCGGTTCCATTGACCGCATTCAGGACATTTCATCGGAGCATTTCCTCAGTCGTCGTCGTCATCGATGACCAAAAAGCTGTTTTTCAGGAAATCCTGCATTTTTTCACGCGCAGAGGTCCAGTTAATTTCTTTGGCTGCCATGGCGGCAAAAGTAATCGGCCGGACGTCTTCATCAGCAGGTATCCTCAATTCCTCAATGACACAGTTGCGAAGCTGAAACGCATAACCGGCAGCTTCAACGATTTCCTCTGTAGACATATTGGTCTTGTTGTTGTGTTCGGCTATGTTGTTGGCAAGCGTCAGAGCGTCTTCCCATGTAAAGGAGCGGCATTTGTCCGCAAGCGCACTCAGCACGTTCCGGGCACGCTGAGTCCGCATAAGGTCACCCTGGCGGTTGTTTTTCCGGATACGCATATACAGGACAGCCGCCCACGGCTGCAGCCGGTAAACACCTTCGGTAGCCCTTTTATCACGGGCCGCATCGTATTTTCCGTCGACCGAAACAACCCAGCCGCGTTCCACGCCATATGCATCCCGAAGGTAATCCACGTCGGCCTTGCTCAGGTAAACATCAACGCTTCCGCCTAAAATCGGCAGCGCAATGATATCGCGGACCTGGAAGAAGGTAAACATGATATATTTTTCAATCCGGAACCCAAGATGTTCACTGATCAGCTTGCATAATTCCTCAGGGCCTGAATCGTTATAGACATAATTGATCCGACCGAAATGCTGCTTGTCATCTTCACTGCCGCGTTTCCGTATAATTGCGTCGCGGATGATGGAAGTCAGCATAATGCGCTTGGCCCGGACGTCCAGCGTCAGTATAACGATTCCGTCCGTATTTCCGTAAACGTCCTTGCGGCTGACGCCGTCTCTCTGCACAGGGGCTTTGGCGTCGTCTTCACGTGCGTCACGGTTCCTCTGATCGATGCAGAGCAGCAGGTAATGATGCTGATCCGGATTGTCCGGAGGAAGCTCATCCCAGGGAATAATTTCAATCGGAATAGGAAGACGATCGCTGGGAAGGTTTTCATTGGCCCATTCAGTTTCAGAAAACGAAACAGACGCTGAAATAATCAAAATGAAAGCAGCCAAAACGCAAAATATCCTGCGCTGCATTTAAAAGCACTCCTTTCCTGAGGGAAATCGGTAAACTTAATTATACTATATTATTTAAAATGTGTAAACTTTTGAGCAAAATCATGTTATAATCGTCAGAGCATACAAGAATCATTGTAACGGAATATAAAAAGGAGAAATCGGGATTATGCATTACGACGTACTGATTATCGGTGCCGGTCCGGGCGGCATATTTGCAACTTATGAACTCACCAAAAGGGCAGACGGAAGACCAAGGGTCGGCGTCTTTGAGATGGGGAATCCGCTCAGCAAAAGGAAGTGTCCGATTGACGGCGAAAAAATTAAAAAC
>JAEEGL012069462.1_pt1 | contig 11096 bp, 9 predicted proteins | sample 9134231 | NCBI WGS metagenome assembly JAEEGL01 (sample SAMN16246548, study PRJNA631951) | gut metagenome | biome: gut microbiome; feature: rumen; material: fiber-attached | host: Bos | place: Iran: Karaj | collected 2018-10
TAATAAATCCTCCATTAATGCTTAATATAGATAAAACTATAAAAGGAATAAAAGACTTTAAAGGAGATAAAATAACATTTGTATTTGGTACAGAAGATCAATCATATAAATATGTATATTTATTACAAGAATTAAATGATAATAAAACAGATATTATATTAGTAGAAGGTCAAGATCATTTATTTTCTAAGAATGATACTGACTTTATAGAATTACCATTTAAATATTTATGTTAAACAAAAAACTAATTTTTGAAGACTTTTTAATACAAAAATTAGTTTTTTACATAGAAAAAAGAGTATATAAATACTCTTTTTTGTTTGTTATATTTAACAAAAATTGGATTTTTGTTAAGCAAAAATGATATTTTTATTCAAATTCTTTTAATATATCCTTATTATGATCTGTATCCATCGAATAATCAATTAGCTTTTTTAGTCCCATTCCATCTATAAGGATTACATCATTTGCTTTTGCAAGTTTAACAGCTCCACTTGTAAATTCACTATTTGTCACTACAACTCCCTGATTAGCATTATATATCTTTAATGCTCCTGCTATTTCCTGAACAGGTGTATTACTCAACTTTCCAGAATAGAATTTTGCTTGCACAGCATATACATAATCATCTATTTTTAGAATTAAATCAGCCCCTTGATCTCCTGATTTACCACATCTCTTCACTTTATATCCTAAATCCTTAAATAATGTTTCAAGATATATTTCAAATTGTTCACCAGATACTATATTATTCAACAGATATTTACCATTAAGTTCTTTCATTTCTTTTGAAAAATCACCTTTTAGATATCTTTCTTTATTAGATTCTTTAATATTTAAATCTACTTTTCTTTCATAAACAGATTTGTAAATCTTAACATCTGATAAAGCAGTCAATAATAAATCAAAGCTCCCATCTTCAATAGAATATTTTATTTTTTCTAGAATATCTGCAAATATATCTTCCTTACTTATTTTTTTTGAAGCACGATTAAGCCAGTCACGAATTTCTTGTTCTAAATCTACAATATTATCAATTTTTTTATCGGTTATTTCAAGTTTTTCAATAGTACTCTTTGATGGTTTTGGATTTTTAATTCTATTCACTAGATTCACAATAGCAAATGCATATAGTTCTTCATCATTAATTCCGCCTAATTCCGATTTATAAAATTCATCATATATTGGCCTAGATTTTTCCAATATTTTTTCATTACTCTTAATTTCTTTAGCCATATTTTTAATAATTTTATAAAACTCACTATCAGTATCAATATTTTTTACCAAATTATCAACAAATAATATTTTAGCAATAATTGTAGCTGTACTCATTGCCTCGGCCATATATAAAAGAGCGTCTCTATATGATTCATCAATAGAATCAGGAAAATCTACCTCATCAATTGGATTCTTTGCAATGGCATTAATAGTTTCTATTTTAGACATAGGCTGAACTGTTTCTAATACTATATTAACAAGTTTAAAATAATAATCTGCTTTTTGTCTAGAATTTAGATTTGGATATAGTCTTTTTATAACATTCCTAACATAGTTTTCTGTATCTCTAATATATATATTTTTTATCATGTTGTAATAGTCGACAGTAAAAAGTAAATCAAAATCATCAATATTTTTGATTTCTTTTGAATCTTTAATAAATTTTATAACCATTTCGTTTATATTTATTTCAGGTATTTCATCACAATACAAACTATATTCTCTCACTTCTTTTGTTTTTGTTAACAATTTCGACATTACGCTTAAAGTAATTGTATTTAAATCATAATATATAGTATCTTTTTCGATTTTATTAATCTTTTTTTCAGTTTTATTTACTTGCTTATTCTGAATATTAATTTTATATAGACCACTATACTTCTTATAGTTAATTATAATTACTATAAACCATAGCAATGAAATCACTAATATATAGATGAATAGATGAAGATAATTTGATTCAGTTGGAAAGAAAATAGGGCCTATAAGAAAAGTAGTTATACTTAAAAATATTTTTGGACCTACTGAAAGATATACATCAATTTTAGCTAGAATTAAATCAATTATAGGGATAATTAATAACGATATTAATAATAAAGATATACCAAACATTATGGCAATTACGGTATTATTAAAAATCCCACCAAAAATACATAACAATGAAATAAAAATTAATATACTTCCAAATGTAATTCGAGCCGGTTTCATACTATCACCTCATTATAATTATTATATCATAAAAAAAGATTGTACCAACAATCTTCTTTTTTTATTAAATGTAATTTCAACAGCTAAATCTTAGATGCTATATAATGAATACTATTATAAAAAGGTTCTATTACTCCTTTATCTATGGCTTTCTTCTCTTTGTTTTTTATTATTAATTTTGTTATGAATTATCACCTTAACTATATCATCCACATCATCAATTATTACATCTCTATATGATAATATTTTTCTATTAAGAGTATCATATCTAGTTACTTCTCCATCATCTTGTATATTTAATTTAGCATTACTTGGAATACATACTATATTAAACACTTCATTTTCAGTTAAACCCAATATTGTACATAACCCTTTAACATGACCGTAATTTTGTCTAATAGGATTAATACAATATGATTTCTTATTACCATAATGTCTTACCCAATTCTTATCCCATTTAGATCCAGTAATATATCCATTATATTGTTTAGTTTCAATACAGAATATTCCATATTTAGAAACTACTACATGATCTATTTGATTATGATAACCATTAGCAATTATATTAACATTATTTAATACTATATATTCTTTTGGTAGTTTTCTTAAAGCACTCTTAGTATGAGATTCTCCAAAGAAACCTACTATTCTTCTATAGAATAATAAAGATATTAATCCTAAAACTAATATAGCTATTACAAAAGGATTAGTTAGAAATGATTTTACTAATATATTTACTATTTCTTGCATATAAAACCTCTTTTTAGCTATTATATCACATCCAAAAGTAGATTTTTGCATAGAAAAAGAGCAATTATATTGCTCTTTTATTTATAATCTATCATATATCTTATTTATAACTTCCCCAGTATATCCAACTGAAAGTCTCTTTTTACTTATGATTAAACTTAATAATGAGTGATCCTCAATAACATTCAAAAAATATTTTAATATATATATATAATCATCAAAATTATCTTCAACTAAACTATATATTTTAATTAAGTACTCTTTTTGAAACTTATACCCGTTATAATAATCATTAATTTGTGGAAGAAGAAAGCATATTGCACCACCAATTCCTTGAACTTCATTATCATTGGCATCCTCTCTTCTAGGTTCCTCTACAATTTTAATATGAAGAATTAAATGTTCTAATACATTACAATACACTAATCTATCTGCCTTTTGATATTTCCACGGATTATTAAGAGCAAACTTATCATTACAAAGCATGATCGCCTTATCTTCATCTATATGATGGCAGAACAATCCATCATTCGTTCTTGATACTTTTGGATTTTTTGATTTACACGATTCATTGCAAAAATAATCATATTTTGCTGGGCCATATTTTTCTAAAAGATATTGTACCAATTCACCATACGTCATATTCAATTCTTTTTTTATTTCCAAACTTTGCATATATATCACCCTATTTTATACATTTTTTTATATAATCCGATAATTCCTTATTAGTACAGTAAACATAACAACCTTTCATTCCTCTTGTCATCAGAGTTCTATATGTATTCTTAATTATTATATCGGATATTTTATAGGCGGCTTCCATACCTAGTCTTTTTTCTATGGTTTTAATACCATCTAAAGAAGAATCGGTACTGGCCCTCTTAGTATAATCTGTTACTATTTTATTATCCTCAAATCTTATGTCATCACCAATTATTACCCCTACATAATCAAATTCTAATCCTTGTACAGTATGAATACAACCAGCTTCATTAATACTATTTTTACCAATAGCAAAAGCTTCACCGTTTTCTAAATTCCAACTCATTTCAAAATTATGTTCAGGAATAACTATCTCATGGAAATTCGTATCATTTCTAGTATTCCCAGTTGGCCAATTCCAACAGTAACCAGCAACAATACGTGATTTGTTATTTACAGAATTCTTTTCTTCAATAAGCTTTCTCATCTCGTTTGGATCGTCGAAAACCCTAAAATCATAATCAAATCCATCTATATCTATGTTTGCAGTTTCTCTTATTTCAAGAATATTATCTAACCATGCTATATATCCATCAGATCCATTACATCTAAATTGACTATTTAACTCATACGTATAAATTCCGGCTCCTAGTTCGTTTGCATATTTTCTTATTAATTCTTCACTTCCGATATCTTTTAGTGTTACTCTTTGATTTTCATCTATGAAGAATATTGAAAATTTTGATGCATTAATTATTTCCTTAATTTGATTTTCACCCTTGCCAAACCAATTAGATTTTTCTGTTAGCCTATGTGATTCATCAACTAATAACACATCTATTTTGTTGCTTTCTTCGTCAACAAAATTACCAGAACTTTGAAATAAATGATTTATTTCTTTTTGAGTATGTTTACCTTTTAATTTAGTAGCAAAGACTAGTCTCGGTGCAGCATTTTTTGTAACGTAAAAACTAGTCATGCCCCTTCTATTAAATTCTACTAATAGATTAATTGCGAGTACAGATTTTCCAGTGCCAGGTCCACCCCTTACTATCATTACATTCTTTTTATTGTTTATAACAGTATTAATGGCATTACTTAGTGCGTATTCATATATAATCTTCTGATCATCTATCATAGAGAATTCTTTATTTCCTTCTAACATGTTGGATAATGTGTCTTGAAGCATTTTAGATGGTCTTATTCTACCGTTATCTATTTCATATAATACACTTCCATCATCACCTGTCTTTATGTATTTTTTGATAAAATTCCTTAATTTAACTACATCATTATGCCCAAATAGTGGAGCTTTATCTATATATTCTTTATATGAATCAGAGAGTAATGCATCGTTATTTTCAAAATAATAATTATGTAAATATGCACAAGGTACTACATTGATTCCTTTAATTTGAACTGACTCATTATAATCACTAATTAAATCAGCATACGTCATCGCTTGGTATGATGGATGATTCACATCTCTTAATCCACCACCAGTATATGTATTAACCTTATAAATTCCATCAAGACTTTCTACTTCTGTCACCTTATCCCATTGCTTTAATTCTATGATAATAACATTTGATTTAACATCATCAAAGCCTGACATCATAAAATCAATTCTACACCCTGTAGGTGGAATATTATATTCTATCGCTATACCCGTATTTTCTGGTATTTCATTATCACTTAATACACCTCTCATATATTGCATAGAATTTTTCCAAGAATTAAATTCTGGTGCGCTTGGTCTTCTTTTAATCTTTTCAATATATTTATTTCTTATTTTGTCAGCAATTATTCCTAAATCTACATCATTAATAAATCCTGATTTAATTCCTTCATACACTAACATTTCTATCACCCACTTCTTCACTAAATTTTTTATAATATTTATCCAATTTGGCTTTTTTTAAAAAATTAATTACAACATAATGAAAGCCATTAAACTTAACTAAGTGAAAATAATATTCTATCTTATTTATGAACATTTCTTTTTCTTTATCACTAAGATTTATATATATTTTATATAAATAATCAACATTAGAGTTAATAATAAAATCTTTATTTAAAATACAACTAAGTATTCTTTTTCTATTTTTAGCACTAAATTTATCAAGTCCAACTGACAGACATCTTTTAAAAAAAGTGTCACTTCTAATTGCAGAAATACTATTGTATTTTTCAGCAATTTCAAAAAATATATTTATGGAATTATCATAATCCTTTTTTTCAAGATACTCTAAAGGTTCAAATACAAAATAATCAATTAGTTTTTCCTTAGTATATTTTTTAGTTTTTCCAGCATTTATATTTAGTCCTAGTTTTCTTAATTCTTCATTTGCAACAAACATAATAGTATTAATATCTTCCTCATTATCAAACATTATTATTTGATCATCTGAATATCTTGAATACATTGCACCATGTTTGAGACATATTTCTGACATTGCTTCATCATATTCATTTAAATATACGTTAGCTAACAATCTTGATTGGTCCCCAAATTCATTCTGAGGAATACCAACATTATTCTCACTATAATTACTAAATCTTCTATTCCAATACTTTAAAATATATACAATCAACTCAATATAATCATACTTATCTTTAGAACAAATCTTATAAAGTTTTTTAGATAAAACATCAATATTAATTGAATCATAGAAATTTGCTATATCCAATTTTAAAGCATATTTAAAATTATATCTATCCAAATTTGAATAAATATAATGTTGAAATTCCTTCCAATACTTTGTCCACAACCAGGGATTATAACTATTAAATACATACTGTATTTCATCATCCTCTTGTTTTTTTATTGAATTACCCAACTTCCAACCGCCAAAAGTCCCGGGCACCCTATTATTTGCTATATCTTCTTCTATTCTCTTGCATAAATAGAAATATATAGCTTCATCCTCAATCGAAAAAACAGGCATAATTCTCGCGACAAATTCATTTTTTAGCAAAAAAATGTATTCAACAGGATTACTAACGTAATAATCAAAATTTAATAGTTTCTTGTACGCGTTATACATTAATTCTTTAGCCTCAGACTTTTTTATCTTCCTTTTAAAAGAAACTAAAGATTCTTTTAATACTTTATCATAAAAACTAGATGAAAAAACTTTTAAGAATTCTTCTTTACTTTGCGATTCCATAATTACAGCTTATTATATTTTGTACTCCTTCCCTTTGATTTTTCAACAGGATACTTCTTAGCAGTCTTTTCCATTTTATCTAAAACAATTTGTTTTGGATCTACGCCTAATTTATCCGCCATTAATAAACAATAATTTATGACATCCGCCAATTCTTCCTTTACCTCTTCAATATCATAATTATCATTCCATTGAAAGCATTCAAGTAATTCACCAGCCTCAATAGAAATGCTCTTAGCTAAATTTACAGGCGAATGAAATTGATCCCAATCTCTTTCTTCATTAAATTGTACTATTTTTTCTTGTAATTCTTTCATCTTTTATCTCCTATATTTCTTCTAAACCAAGACTTTTTAAATAATCATATGTTCCATCATAAAACTCTGGTAAACGAGTCTTATCTTCTGGATATCCCGTAGGTGTAATATTACTATTACCTTCTGGAACACAAATAACCATTCCTATACGAGCTCTTGTTAGAAGTACTCTGTATGCATTTAACATATACTTAGTCTTTTCTTGATTACTTTCAGACTCACCTTTTTGTTCATTCCATTTAGAGTTTTTATTGTTGAAACAATAATATTTCCATTCTCCATCTTCATAACGCATATCTGCATCCCATAGTACACAAGTATAATCTAATTCTAACCCTTGTACTTGAATTTCAGTTGCGGCATCTTCTAGATAATTAGATGAATTAACGTTTCTCTTATCGTCTAGGAACCAGTGAACTGCATTATCATCTCCACTTTGTAATACATGTACTGCTAAAGGCTTAAATCTTGCAGATTCTTTTGTAACAAGTATTCCAGATCTCTCTGAACCGCCAACTTTACTATGAATCCATTCCCTAGCTTTATTCATATCTCTAGTTAAATAAATAGGATATTTATCTTTAATTTCTTTATATGTATTAACAGCATCTTTATCAAAATTTAATAATTGATTTATAAATTTTGATAACTTTTCCGCTCTGAATGATCTTAAAGATACGCTTAAATGTAGGCAATCTTCTAAAGTAACATTGCTTTTATTCTTTAAGTATTTATTTACATTACCATCAGCATACTCTTTATCAGTTAATTTTGGTGAAATATATACATTCCAGTTAGGAAAATCTTCATTTAATGCTTTTAACCATTCTGTTATTCCTGCTTCACCTGTATTAATTTCTTGTCCACCACCAACTAAACATACTATTGTTGCCCAGTCTTCTCTTTGATCTAATGACCAAATAAGAAATGATGCTTCTGACATTGGAAAATTAGGAACTTTTAGTTTATTTCCATATGTTCCACCTCTTTTTAAATAATCAGCAAGTCTTTTTTGAGTCCATGAACGTTGAGCTTCATCAAATATAGCAACATGTTCTACTTCTGCATATCCACTTCCATCTTCTTTAATAGCTTTAGTTGGATCTATTTCCAAAATACCATTTTCCACAGGATTCTTTATTTTATTTAACATTTCATCCCTATACACATGAATCATTTGGATTGATTTACCAACTTCACGTCGAGAATCAGTTAATTTCTTATCTTCTCCTGCTTCCTTACATTTTTTATAATTATCTTGAGCTAAGGCTTCTTTTAATACAGCAACTAAAGGTCCATTACCAGATAAGTATACTGCACTTTCGTCTTTAACAGGCTCATTATTTCCTTGATATGTTTGTTTAATAGCAACATCTAATCCTACTAAAGTTTTTCCTGCACCTGGTACACCAGTTACAAAGCAAATACTTTTTTGACCTTTTTTCTTACTTTTCTTAATTACTTCTAAAATATAATTAATGGTTTTATCTGTTGAAACCTTATCTGCTTCATGTCTAGTTATATCTTCAACTGAATGATTATTATATAATGCTCTTGCAGCTTCTATTATAGTTGGTGTTGGAGCATAAGAACTAATCTCCCATTTCTTATCTATTTCTTTTTCATCAGGAAATCTTGATATAACTTCATTAATAAGTTCAGATATTCCTTCTTCTCCACAAACTAAAGGATTAATAATTCTATCACTATATGGAGACATAATTATTTCTTTAGTTCTTGTACTGTGATTTGTTGGAACAAGTATAGGTACAATCAACTTATCTTCGCTTAATTTATGGAAATTTCTTAAATCCAATGCATAATCTAACACTTGGTCTTTGTCTTCCTCATTAGCCCTATTCTCACCAACTTTAAACTCTATACAAAAGATAATACCTCTTAGTAATAAAACCACATCAATTCTCTTACCTAAACGAGGAATATCATATTCAAATATAATCTTCCCATCTCTATCTTCAATAGATTCTAGATTTGATTTCATTATTTCTATTTCAGATTCCCAAGAATCTCTAGTTGTAGTCATGATATTTCCATGAACGCCTCTATTCATCATTCCTAGGATCTTATCTATATCAGTTTTTAGGAAGTTTTTAATACTATCACAATATAAGAAACGCATATTATTCATTTATATCACCACTTTTATTATACCAGATTCAAATATTATTAACAGTATTTCTATAAAAATCACTTTTTTGCTATACAAAAATAGTATTTTTGTATCATATTTTACTCAAAAATTAATCTATAAAACAAAAAAATGAGGCTACCCTCATTTTTTAATTAAAATTAATTGTTTTAATATCTGTGTCAAAAATATCATTCCATGTATCTTCATTAAACACTGTAAACTTTAATTCAATTTGTTTAATATCAGTGATACCATTATCCTCTAAATCAGATTCCATGAATGTTATTGTATCATATGCTTTCTTTCCTGCTTCTACATCTGCAGAAAATGATGGTTCTACCATAAATCCATCAATTGATACATCTCTAGCTTGAACAGTTATATTTTGTGAGGAATTATTCTCAATATATACATATATATCGGCTCCCCAAAAACTATCTTTATCATCCATTTTTAATACATACATTTTGATGTCGTTTTGATCTACAACTAATGTACCTGAAGTATTATATGTTTGAACATAATCTGTTGCATTTGTTGTTAAAACAATACCGTTTTGATCAAACATTTCATCCCAGGAATCGGCATCAAATACATGTAATCCAAATTCGATATCCTTGATTGTAGTGATATTAGCTACTTTTAAATCACTATTATATATAGAAATACTATCATTAGCTTTTTTACCAGACGCTACATCTGCAGAAAAGGTTGGTTCAATCATAATTCCATTAATTGAAAACTTTCTTGCTTGTACAGTTATATTTTGTGAAGAATTGTTTTCAATCAATACCTTTATATCTACTTCCCAACTTTTATATACCATTTCTTTTACAGTAACCTTAATTCCATCTCTATCTAGAATTACAGTTTCTGGTACACTTGCCCTAGTTATTCCATTGCTTGTTTTACTTTCAACATTTTTAACATTACTACCATTGCCTTTTGTTCCACCACATCCAGTAACTAATAGTAACATTATAAATATTATTATAACTATTATTCTTTTCTTCATAAAAATCTCCTTAATATATTATTAATCACATGTATATCCATCAAGATTATCAATCTTAAATTGTTCAATAGTATAATCAGTTTTAGAATACATGTTTTGGTCAGTATAAAGATCGCCAAATGCTTCATTAACTTGATCTGGATTTACTTTTTTATAATCAACATCAATTTTCATTTTTGAATTACTTCCATCAGATGAATAGCTTGCATCTATTCCATCAAGACTATCAAACTTTTCAATTAAAGCCTTTGATACACTCTCTGTAAATTCTGCATATTCTGGATCAATTTGAGATTCAACAGTAGATTTAACCTTGTAAACTTGCTTTGAATCATATGTGATTTTCATAGTACTTGTTGTTTTAAAACCATCATCATCTACTTCTTCTTTCTTACAAGTCATTGTCTTTTTAAGGTCAATTAGTTTTTTAGAAGTTGAACCAGAATTGTTATTTGTTGAACCACATCCTGTAATTAATAATACTAATAACAATAGTGCTATCCCAAAAAGTCTCTTTTTCACAAACATTCTCCTTTCCTAATTTCACTTTCATTATAACACTATTATTTTCAAAAATAATATTTTTGAACAAATATTCTTTCAAAAAACCGATTTTTGTCATACCAAATATATATTTTTACATAAAAAAAAGAGATCTATTACTAGATCTTTTTTCTTTTAATTAGAATAATTAAGCTATTTCTACAGTAGCTCCAGCTTCTTCTAATTTAGCTTTAATATCGTTTGCTTCGTCTTTAGAAATATTTTCTTTAATAGCTCCGCCA
>JAEEGL013022637.1_pt1 | contig 11096 bp, 13 predicted proteins | sample 9134231 | NCBI WGS metagenome assembly JAEEGL01 (sample SAMN16246548, study PRJNA631951) | gut metagenome | biome: gut microbiome; feature: rumen; material: fiber-attached | host: Bos | place: Iran: Karaj | collected 2018-10
ATAAAAGACCGTATCATTCTTGAATATGTTCCTTCAGGGCAAAACTACTTGCAACCCATCATTGAGGCAATGAAGGAAAACCATGTGCTGAACATGACCTATCACAGTTATTGGAAAGACGAGGAAAACAACTTCGATGTGCAGCCATACTGTGTAAAACTGTTCCGTCAACGATGGTATCTGGTAGCACGTAGTACCTATTCATATTATTATAAGAAAGGGCCACGCATCTATTCCCTTGACCGCATCAAATATCTTCATGCTACAGAAGAGAAATTTGAAATGCCGAAGGATTGGACTGCCAATGACTTCTTTGATGGCTGCTTTGGCATCATTGCAGAACAGTCTGTCAAGATACAACCTGTAAAGTTGAAGGTCTCTGCAGGACAGGCAAACTACATACGTGACCTGAAGATGCACGAGTCTCAGGAAGAAATAGAGCGAAACGAAGAATATAGCATCTTCACCTTCAATCTTCGTCCAGAGTTTGACTTCCAGCAGGAACTTCTTTGGAATGGCGAGGACATGGAAGTGCTGGAACCTATTTGGCTTCGTAAAGAAATTGCCGGAAAGATTAAAAGAATGTGGAACAAATACAAGGAGGACAAATAAATGAAAGATTTTGCAGCAATAGATTTCGAAACGGCTAATAATGAACGTTCTTCGGTTTGTTCCGTTGGAATAGTCATTGTCCGAAATGGAGAGATAGTAGATAATTTCTACTCGCTCATTCAACCTGAGCCAAACTATTATAACTACTGGTGCAGTCAGGTACATGGCCTATGCAGCGAAGACACGGATGAAGCTCCCATCTTTCCAGAGGTTTGGAAGCAGATAGAACCTTTGATTGAAGGTCTGCCACTTGTGGCTCACAACAAGCCTTTTGACGAGGGATGTCTAAAAGCCGTGTTTCGTGTCTATCAGATGGATTATCCTGACTACGAGTTTTATGACACACTATGTGTCTCACGGCGTGTGCTTCCAGATTTGGAGAATCACCAGCTTCAAACTGTAGCTGCTGCATGTGGCTATTGCTTAAAGGATCATCACCATGCACTTGCTGACGCAGAGGCATGTGCTTGGATAGCAAGAGAGATACTATAACTTTTTTTACAATCAAAATATGGAAAAACTAATATATAATGTTAGACAAATCTTTGGAGAGTACCTGACTTCCAAAGGGTGTTCGTTCTATAATATACCTGAATATCAGCGTGGTTATAAATGGACTGCTGCCAATGTCATACAATTACTTGAAGACTTGAAGAATTTTAAAAAAAATGACAATGACCAATTTTATTGTATTCAGAATATAACTATTACTAAACAGAAGCACAAAGATTCTTGGTGTATGAATGTAATTGACGGACAGCAGCGTCTTACAACCTTGTTCATATTGCTTTCATACTTACAGCGGAACATGAAAGATAAAATCATCTCACCTTCTGCAAACATACTAAAGTATTCTATTCGAGAGACTTCAGACAAATTTCTTTGTGATAGCATTTTAACTGGGATTATTTGGGACAATGCTATTGATACAAACGCAGCTCACACAAAAGACCAGTTCTATATTATGGCAGTGGCTGATGCTATACAAGAATGGTTTAGAGAAAACAAATTGGAAACGAAGACTGTCCTTGATGACCTTGTCCTTATTGTCAATGAAGTTAGACCTGGTGATGAAGAAACAGTATTCGCAAGCCTAAATGGTGGCAAGGTGGACTTGGATGGCGCAGATCTTGTTCGTGCAATTCTCATAACAAGAGCTGCCAAACAAAAATATCCATCTATTATATCTCGTGAACAGTTACACCAAATAGCCAACGATGATATTGACTTAAATATTGACATATCTGTATCTTCTCGCGGTAAGATAAACGAATTCCGTGTGAAACTTGGAGTTGAAATAGATGAAATGAATAAGTGGTGGGCGCAAAATAAAGTCAAGGACTATTTTGAACAGCTTCTTCCAAACAAAATTTCCAAAAACAAAGCCTTTAAGTATAGTCAATATCCTATAGACCTCCTGTATTATGCTTTTTATGAAGCATATAAAACTAAACTGTCTAATTCTAATGAAGGAGAGTCTTTAGACTTACGTGTATTTGAAAACGGCATTGATTTAAATGGGCAAAGTGGAGATGACCATCTGGAATTTTACACTGCTGTAAGAGAATTCCATCTGACAATGATGGACTGGTACAACCATGATGAGATTTACAATCTTATTGGTTATCTAATGTACAACTTCAAAGGCAGTAAAATTTCTTTCGAATTGCTTTGGAATATATGGCTGGAATCTGAGTCAAAGGATGATTTTATCTATAGATTGAAGGAGTTAATAAAAGAGCAAATCGCATTACCTTTTTACAATAATGATACAAAAGATGAGGAAAATACTCTGAAGAATGCTCTTGATGAGTTAAGGTCTTCTATTTTGAACCTTCAATATGATTGGTATAATAATGACTTTACTCTGAAGTTCCTTCCTTTAGTTGATATTCTCCCTATAGAGAAAAACGTTAAAACACAAACCAAAGTTATACTTTCACGTATTACTGATCCCAAATACTTTCGATGTAATGGAGAGGATAAAGAACATGTCCGCTCACAAAAAAGAATAATAGACGAGTCCTTGCCAGAAGACCAAAAAGCAAACATGATGGAAGAAAATAAAGTGGGTCTAAACTCTATCGGAAATATCGTGTTACTTGTTTTGGGAGTGAATAGAAGTTATGGAAACGATCCCCATAACGAAAAGATGGACAGGATTATTAGCGAATTTTTAATCAATGACTGGTATATACGCCCCCATACCTTCAATGTTTTTACATCGAAGATTAAGAGTATAGACCAAAACGGAGAGAACTCGCAAGATATGTATTGGTCAAATGAAGACATGGTACGAACCGTCCAAGATATTGAGAAACGTCTAGTAAAATATTTAAACATAGCTGAGAAATGAATAAACTGAATATACATTCCTTACTAACCGATTTTAGTTTCGTTGTTCCTGAGATACAACGTGAATACGTTTGGGGAAATAAGACTAGCAAGAATGATTATGTCTTAAGACAATTTCTGATTGATCTAAACGACAAGGTGTCTAATGGTGAAACAAACATTGGTTTTTTGTATTCTTACAAGTCTGGAGAGGAGCACTATCTTATTGATGGTCAACAGAGATATACAACCTTGATTCTTTTGTTACACTATATTACAGTCAAAGAGAATGCCAATTCCCACGAAGACTATGTCAGCATGCATAGGATTGATAAAAACATCTCTGCTTTCTCATATCGTGTACGTAGTCAAACAGACTCATTTCTGAAGAATTTGTTAATGTCTTCTGCAATCACATCTAAAATGATTAAGCAGCAGAAATGGTATAAAAGTATATATGAAGACGATTTTACCATTCATTCCATGATGGATGCGCTTGATGTCATTGATGAAATTTGGAATACATTGCCAAACCTCTCTAGCCAGACTATTTTGAATAATATCTTCTTCTGGTATTTCGATGTTGATAAGACTTCACAAGGTGAGGAACTGTATATAACAATGAATAGCCGTGGCGAAAAGCTTACTGATTCAGAACAGATTAAGCCTCGACTGCTGAATAAAATCACAAATGTAATAGAAAAAGAATCTTTTGGTAAAAAGTGGGACAATTGGGAAGAGTTCTTCTTTCGCGACAAGATAAGAAACGGCAAACCAATTGAAAAAATAGATTCTGCAATGAACAATCTGATAAGGTTGGTTCTTGAAATTATTACACTCAAAGAGCATAGCAGGATAAATCCCATTGAGGATGCCAACCTAATTGAATTGGAGGACATTGAACGGTATATGAATGCAATAATTTCACTTTCAGAGCTCTCTGATGGGAAATATTGCGAAGAGATTATGCGCCTGTATGGTGACAGTGAGAAAGATGGCAACTATTGTGTTCTGAAAGCACTGCTTACAGAAGTTCTCAAAGGACAAACGAATTCCGATGAGTATGAAAGGGTTTATCAAACAATTTCTAATCATGTAACTCGTAACAAAATCAAGAACCTTGACTTTCTGCAGTTTCTGAAAGAATATATTGATTATAGCGGCACATTCTATGATTTTATACTTACGTCAAATGCAGAAGTAGCCAATAAGGTGTTTAACGGGCATGAACTTGAAAAGATTGCTATTTGCTCTGAATTTAATGACATTGATAAGGAAAAAGCCCTCTGGACTGAGCAGTCCAGTGATTTCTGGAAAGGTGAAATGAAATCATTGATAACGTGGTCTAAGATTAATGGTAATTTCTCTTTTGAGAGGTTTAAGCATATCAGAGCAAACTTCCACAAGCTCTTCAAGAATAAATTTGACAGAGAAGATTGGACGTCGGACAAAGTTCGACAGGCACTGATAGCATCTCGTTTACCCAACTATCCTATTGACGGAAGGTTTGGACATTATAGAGATGAATGGAAAGAAATTTTTATTCAAAACTCAGATAGTATTTGCACATTCATCATGCAGTTTGACAATGTGTCATCTGAAGATGTTCCTAAAACGCTTGATAGCATTCGTAAAGAATATGTCGAGTCGCCAGAAAACCCGTGGGCTGAATTTGTCACATTTGATTATTTCCTTGGTTATTGCAACACCAAGCATCTTAGCTGGACAGATGAATGTGGTTGGATATTGGTACAGAACTCTTGGGCAAAGCCTTTCTCTGTAAGAAACATGAGGCTTTTCCATGATTTGAAGAAGTCCTTCGGAGACAATATCAATGGTTGGAATATGTGGATGTATAAATCATGGAACTCCTGCGTTTGTATCCAAAACGATAATCAACAAATTTACACAGATATAAGATATGTGCGTAGCGACAATGACACTTATAATCTAAATGTATATCTGTCAAAGAGAAATGTGCTCCCAGAAAACTACGACGAGTTAAAAGAATCATTACTATCCTTTATCCCTAAGGATATTAAGATGCAATGGAATGATGAAAAAGGTATGTATGTTTGTGAGCTAAATTCAATAGACGAACTTCACCATTTCATAACAATGCTTACTTCAAGCAACGACAAAAGCATATAAACATCAAATTAAAACAATTATGGCATTATTTAAAGTTTCTATTAAACAGTCAGGTCAGTACAATGGCTGTAAAGTTGAAAAGGGCATGGAGGTAGAGGTTTCCTTCGATAGAGGTAGTAATAATCTTACAGGTTCCATTCAAGGTCAAGAGATTATTATAGCAGCCTTCCAACGAAAGTATGGACTGAACATCAAGCCCATCATGGGAGCTTGGAATATCTATCTGGACATTAAGCAAAAGTAACTCTCAATGCTCACCTATATCTCCAACACAGACCACTACAAAGAAGTGCTATCACGAGTTCAATCTGTGAAGCACATGCTTTGGATTGGTACAGCCGACATAAAAGATCTTTATATTGAGATAGGTAAAGAGAAGAAACCATTTTTGGCTCTCATCGCCCAACTCATTCGGCGTGGCGTGGAGGTACGGCTTATTCATGCTAAAGAACCAGGTCAAAACTTCAGAGAGGATTTTGATAAGTACCCTGTACTCTATGACCGTTTGGAGCGAGTATTATGTCCGCGTGTTCATTTCAAAATGCTTGTCTTTGATGTTAAAGAGGTGTATATCGGCAGTGCGAACCTGACTGGTGCCGGTATTGGAATGAAAACCGACAACAAACGTAACTTCGAGGCTGGCATCTTGACAGATGAACCAGAAATCGTGGAACAGGCCATGAATCAATTTGATGAAATATGGATGGGAAAACACTGCAAATTGTGTAAACGCCGAGATTTTTGTTCAGATCCGATCGCATAATTTTTATAGTATTTAGCATTTTTCATTGACCTCTGCCACCAGTTGGCAGGGGTCTTTGTTTTCTTTGCATCAGAAATCTTATAATTATGGATAAAATGGATTCATACGAGAAGTTAAACGTACCAGGAATATGGTTTGTCTGTTCAAAAGAACCTGCTAATCAACTTAGCAGATATGTATATGATTTGGCTGTGGAATTTGGATTACCTATTGTGGTATATTCAAATTCAACTAAGAAAGAAATACAAAACGAAGTTCTCGGCTTCATTAAAGCCAAATGTATTGAGGCTGCGTCAGACGAATTAGAAAGGAATTGGCTGGAACAAGAAATGATGGAGTACAATAATCATGGTTTTTTCTGGTACCCAGAAGAATTGAACGATTATGTCCCAAATGGTTCGTTCTGGACAAACTATGTCTTCTTTGACGAGATTAAGATTTTGTCATTCACCAATTTTTTCTAACATATATTTGATAGAGAATTTGTCAGAGTTATGGTATGACGATGAATGTGATAAATTCCAGTCTTTACCTTCAATGGAAAAAGAGGCAATTGAACATAAAAAAACGTTTATTGTATTTGTGTCATCAAATGATCCATGTGTTGATGAAAGCTTTATAAAAAGTCGCCTTTTGTAATTAAACAATAGTTAAGTATGAGTAAAGTCCAAAAAGAAGAAAAGACCCTTCTAAAAGTTCAAATCTGTCATACGGATTTGGAGGTAGTAGTTCCTGTTAATGATGAGCAAAACTATTTGGAGGCCGCAGAATACCTCAATCAAAAGATAGATACTTTTGCTAAAGCTTACGCCTCACAAAAGCCTTTAATTACAATTATTCTACTGGCAGCACTTGAAATTGCTCATGATTCATCGAACGAGCAACACTCATGTGGACTTAAGAGATTTATGAAGATTTTTAACTGGAATAATAAACGATAAAGAATATGACAGTCCAGGAGATATTCAACAGCACAGCAGTACGAAGCGTAGAGGAACAGATTCTCGATCTCTACCACGAGACTGAAAGAAAACATTGGTGTAATGATGAAAACAAAAAAGCCATCAAGAGTTTGTTGGAAGTTAGGAGGCGGATTCTCAACAGCATGTTTGTTCTGGATGAACAGAACAAGCAACTATTGGCAGAGTTCAACGAAGCGATGAAACAGCAGCTGATAGAAATGCGTAAACGAGCCATAGACTTATACAATAGTGTGTATAAGCCAGACATGGGTGGCACTGTTGAAGTGGAAGGTAAGTGCTTCATGGGCTATGAATACTCAAAGATTCATCCTGTGCAATCCATGCGTGCCAAGAAAATGTGGGCTGTTCTTAATGGCTCCCTTGATGATTATATTTTTTTGTATTGTGAGGACGGAGTGAATAGTTTTTACATCAACAACTACGATCCTAAGATAGAGTCAGAGAATGAGCTTCTGTATCTGAATGAGGAATTGGATAACTGGAATGAAGGGCTTGACAGTGAAATGACAAAGGACATGCACCTTACATATGCTTTCCATAATCTGTTCAGTCATCTGGATTTTTCTATCTTCGACCTGCTTTGGGTCAGGGACTTCAACATTGAAATACATGTGGAGTACAACTACCATACTTATGAAAATGAAGAGTATGGTGACGATTTGGATTGGGAGAAATGTGACTATTGGGATTAAGTAACATTATTAAAAAAATAAGATATGGATTCTTCAGATTTTACAAGATTAGATTACAAAACTATCAATGGTTTTTTCCCAAAAGGACAATTGTCCATATTGGCAGCAGGACCGGGAGTGGGTAAAACAGTGTTTGCTACCCAAATTGCAAACCAGTTTTGCCGTCATGGAGAGAATACCCTATATTTCTGTTTGGAATACGACTCTAGAGTAATTATTAATCATTTGGATCCTGTTGGGAATGGCAATGTCAGATGCTGTATCACCGATATTCCTCGTATTTCATTAGAGGATATTCTACTTGCCATAAAGAAACGCTATTTCAATGTAATCATAATTGATTATGTTGAATTAATGGATTTCACCAAAACACTCGATGGGATAAATTGCGCTGAAGAACTTAGGGCAATTTGGATGTCACTGGATAAAATGGCGAAAGAGAATGATATAAGGATAATTGGAGTATCACAACTAATCCGTGTTCGTATCGATGGTAGCGAAAAGGCATTGCCAGATGACTGCTTGAGTTACTTAGATAGAGAGTTCTTGACGAAAAGGATAAAGGTTCTTCATAGGGAAAGTTACTACTCTAACGATTCAAACAATGAAGATTTAGAGCCTGTTTCAATTATAGAATATGTTTTTGATTCAAGTTATATAACAATACTTAGATACATATGACATACAAAGAATTACTAAATTCAGTCTCTTTTGAAGAGATTGTACCATACATTGAAAAATATCATGGTGGCAAAGGGTGTCTCGCCTTATATAAGATACACTATGATATGCTCTGCCATCTGACTCCAAATCCAGAGGATGCTTACTATAAAACCGCCACTGTGAGTCACGGAGAACAAGATGAAGATTGGCCTGAGCCTCATTTGACGGTTCATCCCATAGAGGGGCAGATATGGGAAGGGGCTTTAACAATGGATCTGATTATTGAGCCAGATGTTACTGAGTCGCTGGCTGAAATCGCGGCATGCTGCCTTTGGCACACATCATTCTATGGATTCACGGAGGAACAGACAAGAGCCAAGTTTGAAAGCTGGAATCGAGAAATCTCTGAAGAAGAGTTTGAAAAACAGCAAGCTAAAGAATGGGGCAAGAAGATAATTGAGGCTGGCGGCAACATACCATCTGAAGACGAACTTATGAAGATTCCTTCATTCTGGGTGACTGTGAATAATAACAGAAAACTGAAGGAAAGTGAGTATTGGAAGCGCATCGGCATGATTGAAGAATTTGTAGTTCGAAATCTGCCATCAAATACAGATGTGGTAAATATGACTGTTGAAGACCTGTGCAAATTGTTCTACTCCAATCATTATATAGAATACGATTATAAGTCGTGTTGTGAAGATGAAAAATTAAGAGCAGACTATCTGAAGGAACTTATTACCAGTTATGAAGCGTTTGAGCATGGGGTACTTAACAATGCAGTAATCGTACTCTTTTCATCAAAGCAATATCCATTGATGATGGAAGAAACAAGACTTGCCGCATATATAGCAGAAATGGGCAAAGGGAAATATAGTTTTATCTATAAAGTGGACGATTCTCTTGGAAAGGAATTAAGAATTAATGTAGCATTCTATGATTATGAAAAGGAGAAATAAAGATTCCGAAAACTGGAGTCATAAGCATGACTATCCAATTGAGGAAGTCTGGAACACCGACAATACGTTGGCACAGTTGATAGTGCCACGCTTACAGGCATTCAAGGCTCTCGATAAGCACGGTGGCCCTTCTGATTTCATGGATATCCGTGAGTGGAACAACGCTATTCAAAAGATGATAGATGCTTTTGAGCTAATGAAGTATGCAGGTGCTACTCACACTGAGGATGAGGAGAGAACAATAGAACAAGGCCTTGATTTGTTCAGAAAGTATTTCAGAAATCTATGGGATTAAAAACACATTTTATATGGATAAGAATATTTTGCATGTTGTATCTTCGGATGCTGTTAAAGAGCGAGTTTTTCAATTAATCAACTCGTCTAAGAATGAAGAGATAGTAGTTTGCCCAACTTCGCTGGATTATGGCATACTACCGAAAAACTATACTAAGAAAGAATTAACAGCCACAGCTCTTTCTTTGCAAAAGTATAGTTGTTCTGATAGCCTTTATGAGTTCACACATACAGATTATTCTGTTTATGACAAAGTGATTGTGTGGCATGGGAGAAGAGCAGAAGAGATATTGTTATTATACTGGATGGCAGATCTGACAAATGACAATCTTTATGAAATAGATGTGGCTGACTGTGAAGAAATCTTTAAGGAGTTCAAAAGAACATCCTTATATCATTTTCCTGTAATATTTGTAGAGGCATTGGAGATAGAAGAATTGGAACGTTATGATTGGTTAGGTGAATATCTCAAAAAAGTGGGTAAAGAACAGCATGACCAATATAAATCAAACTGGGAATACTGGAGAAATAGAAATTCATTTCTTCGTGTATGTAGGGGCAACAATTGGGCTATTGATTCGGTTGATGAAGAACTGATTGTAAAAATGATGCATGATATTATGAATTCTGATTATTATCATAAACTTCCGGATTGGGTAAAATATGCTGTTTTGTTAAGTATAATTACCTATGATTTGTATGTTGATTTTTCGTATCTGTTTGTATGTAACAAAATAGCCGACTTGGTTTTGAGGAACAATAAAGAAATAACAGAAAATGGACTTGTAGGCTTATTTGATATTATTCAATGGAAAGAAGCCTATCAGTTTGAAAATTTTGGCAGGTTCCGCAGGTTACAAAAAGAAGACAAACGCCTTATGGCTAAGATAAATAATAAAGTTTAACCCCTAAATCATTTAATTATGCCTCTCTGGAGAATTTTAGTTAAAAACAGTGGTAATGCCGCATGTAAAGACAAGCGGCAACGCCTTGAAAAAGGTATGTTTATTGAAACGAGCACGGTCTCGCCCGTGCCACCTATCGGTGTTAGTAATCAACGGTCATTGCTGGTGCAGCTCTTCCAGAATAAGTATGGTATCGAGATTGCACCACAGAACATGACTCGTTCTTACTTTGATTGTGACAAGATAGGATAATCTTGTTTCTTCAAACTATCGTGGGGTACGCTTAAAATAGCGTACCCTTAAACTTATTACACCTATTATCATCTCCAGAGGGGAAGGCTCACTTGACCTTCTTCTTTCTTTTCCTCTTTCCCCTTTCTTATAAGTAGTCTCATGCTGTTGTCTTGCAGACAGTCTTAGCCGAACATTCCTGTTCCCTTTTCCCTTTCTTTGTTTGTACCCCATCCACTGCATTGCATCCTGTGCTCATCGATGGGCATTCTTCGTTTCCCATACTTTTTACTGATAGCGGAATGATACGCTGTACCTCGCTCTACCCTTCTACTTCCGATGGCCATAACGTACTTCATGGAGCGTTAGACTGCCTTGCATCCTCCTTTTCGTTCCTGTCACCGAATTGTTCTTATTCCGACTTCCTCATTTATGACTTTTCCGGGCGAAGTGACCACTTACTTTTTCCGTCGCAAAGTTAGTGCAAGCCGTATTCTGCAAGTACCAGC
>JAEEGL013367191.1_pt1 | contig 11096 bp, 8 predicted proteins | sample 9134231 | NCBI WGS metagenome assembly JAEEGL01 (sample SAMN16246548, study PRJNA631951) | gut metagenome | biome: gut microbiome; feature: rumen; material: fiber-attached | host: Bos | place: Iran: Karaj | collected 2018-10
CTGCCACATCTCATTGGCGTTTTGGGCATAGAAATAGCGCAACCCCTTGCCGACGTTTGCGCATTCGTGCTTGCAATAATTATTGTCAGAAGCATAATGCGCGAATTGCCGAACAAGTAAAGGCCACCACACGGTTCTTTGTGATTATCTTCGCACATCATTTTTTTCATATACATACGTATGAGCACAATACTTTTTCCTGCGCCAATTTTTGGACCCGTTCATAGCCGCCGTTTGGGCATCTCGCTCGGAATTAACCTTCTGCCAGCCGACAGAAAAATATGTTCGTTCGACTGCCTTTACTGCGAATGCGGCTTCAATCAGAAAACGAGCAACAAAATAGTTATGCCTACGCGCAGTGAAGTTAGCGCTGCCCTCGAAGCCAAGTTGCAAGAGATGACAGCCGAAGGACAATTGCCCGATGTCATTACCTATGCTGGCAATGGAGAGCCAACGCTTCACCCCGAGTTTGCCGAGATTATCGACGACACCATCGCGTTGCGCAATACGTATGCACCCAAAGCCAAAGTTGCCGTGCTTACCAACGCCTCGCGCTTTGGCGACGAAAAAGTTCGCGCTGCACTCAGCATCGTGGACGACTGCATCGCAAAACTCGATTCTGGTCTCGAGTCGACAGTGCTGAAACTCGACCGCCCGAACTATAAATATGATATTGATAAGACCATCGAACAGATAGCTATGATGGGCGACAATCTGGCAGTGCAAACCATGTTTGTACGTTGGCAAGAAAACGGGCAAACCGTTGATAATATGAGCGATACAGATGTACTACCATGGCTCGAAGCACTACGCCGCATCAACCCACCGAGGGTGATGATTTACACCATCGACCGCGACACGCCGCTGCACTCGATGAGTAAAGCTACGCACGAAGAACTTGACGCTTTGGCAGCGCGCGCACGTGAAATAGTCAAAAACGTTAGTATTTCTTACTAAATATCAGTCGCATAAGTGTTAACTTCGCGCGCAAAAACAATTTTATAAATGGTCATTACAAAACCTTCTATACCCAAAGGAACTCGCGACTTCTCACCAGCCGAGATGGTGCGTCGCAACTATATTTTCGACACTATAAAAGCAGTCTTCGCTCTATACGGTTTCATGCCTATTGAAACGCCAGCCACAGAAAACCTATCCACTTTGTTAGGCAAATACGGCGACGAGGGCGACAAATTGCTATTCAAAATACTCAATTCGGGCGACTTCCTCACATCGGCAGGCGCTCCACTAAGCGCTAACTCCGACAAAGCTTCGCTTCAGATTTGCGAGAAAGGTTTGCGCTACGACCTCACAGTGCCATTCGCACGCTTCGTGGTTCAACACCAGTCGGAAATCACGCTGCCATTCAAGCGCTACCAGATTCAGCCAGTTTGGCGTGCCGACCGTCCACAAAAAGGTCGCTATCGCGAATTCTATCAGTGCGACGTAGATATGGTAGGCTCTAATTCGCTCGTTTGCGAAGCCGAACTCGTGCAGATTGTCGACGAGGTTTTCCGTCGCTTGGATATTAATGTCACGCTAAAGATAAACAACCGCAAGGTTCTCGCCGGCATTGCCGAAGCCATTGGCGCTGCCGACCACATCGTTGATGTAACCGTAGCTATAGACAAACTCGAGAAAATCGGTTTGGAGAACGTCAACGCAGAGCTCCAATCGAAAGGCTTGAGCGACGACGCGATAGCTAAACTTCAGCCTATTCTACTTATGAAGGGCGACCGCGACGAGAAACTTGCATCGCTATCTAACATACTTACAAACGAAGTTGGTCAGAAAGGTATCGAGGAGTTGCGTACGCTCTTTGCATACATAGATGCACTCGGTCTTGAACTCAAAACTGAACTCGATCTCACACTTGCGCGTGGTCTCAACTACTACACCGGTGCAATATTCGAAGTGAAAGCCAACGACGTTGAGATTGGCAGCATCACTGGTGGTGGTCGCTACGACGACCTCACAGGCATCTTCGGATTGAAAGGACTTTCGGGCGTAGGTATCTCATTCGGTGCCGATCGTATTTATGACGTACTTACGCAGCTCGACAAATTCCCGAAGCAGATTGCAGCGCAAGCCAAAGTGCTCTTTGCAAACTTCGGTGGCGACGATGAGCTATACACAATGAAAGTTATTGCTCAATTCCGCAAGGCTGGCATCTGCTGCGACCTCTATCCCGATGCAGCTAAGATGAAGAAACAGATGGCGTTTGCCGACAAACAAAATATGCTCTTCACTGCCATTTGTGGCGAGACTGAGCGCAACGCTGGTCAAGTAACTATAAAAAATATGGTTACGGGCGAACAAAATTGTCTGTCGATTACCGATGCCATAGCTTTGGTAGAAAAAGCATAAAAGTGTAACAAACGATTTATTGGGGATTTATATAAGACAGAGTTAAATGGCAGAGAGAGGTTGAAGAGATTTTTTTTGATTTATAACCTTTGATAGTATGAATAAAAACGACAAACAATATCTATTAGACCAGCGCTATTTGGCTATGGCGCGCATATGGTCGCAAAATTCATACTGCAAACGCCGTCAAGTGGGGGCGCTTATGGTGAAAGATCAAATGATAATCAGCGATGGATACAACGGCACGCCGTCGGGCTTCGAGAACAACTGCGAAGACGACGACAACCATACATTTCCATACGTACTCCACGCCGAAGCCAACGCTATAACTAAAGTCGCCAAAAGTGCCAATAGCTCTATTGGTTCAACACTATATGTTACGGCATCGCCATGCTTAGAGTGCGCCAAACTAATTATTCAAGCTGGCATAACACGCGTGGTATACAGCGAGGACTATCGATCTTCGGATGGAATAGAGTTGCTGAAACGCGCGAATATCACTGTAGACCAAATCGACGAAGAAATCATAATCAAGTAAAGCAACACCATGAGTAAGAAAAACCTGATAGTACTCATACCAATACTTATGATGGGAGCTGCCGTAGTTGGCGTCTTCTTCGGACACCAAGCAGCCAAAGTAGGTGCGCGAGGCATTGGCAGTTTCATGTCGTCACCGCAAACATTTATGCAGGGCAACAACACGAAGCTCAGCACCATTGTTGAACTCATCGAGCAGCAGTATGTCGATCATGTAGACGTCGACAGCATCACGGAGCTCGTCATACCTGAACTACTAAAACACCTCGACCCGCATACCATATATATACCGGCACGCAACCTCGCGCAGGTAAACAACGAACTGAAATCGAACTTTGGCGGCATTGGCGTGCAATTCACCATCAGAGAAGATACGGTAAACATTGTTTCGGTTATCTCGGGTGGTCCGGCATCGAAACTTGGTGTGCTGCCAGGCGATAAGATTATCAAGGTGAATGGCAACGACTTCGTTGGCAAAAAAATCTCCAATGAGGTAGTTATGGATTCGCTTCGTGGCGAGTTTGGTTCGAAGGTGAACGTTACACTTTTGCGCAACAAAGACGAGCAGATAAATATCGACATCATTCGTGGCGTAATACCTATGTATAGCGTCGACGTGTCGTATATGCTCAACGACAGCATTGGATACATACGTATAGACCGCTTTGCCGAAAAGACCTACGAAGAGATGATGACGGGCGTAGCAAAACTTCGTTCGCAGGGCTGCAAAAAACTTGTAGTTGACCTTCGTGGCAATTCTGGCGGTTTGCTCGATGTAGTTATAAAGATGTGCAACGAATTCTTGCCATCGAACGCATTGATAGTCTACACCGAAGGCGCGCACCAAATGCGAGAAGACACTCGCGCCAACGGGCTCGGCACTTGCCAAGATTTGGGCGTGGTTGTACTCATTGATGAATATTCGGCATCGGCGAGTGAGATTTTCGCCGGAGCTATGCAAGATAACGACCGTGGCATAATTATAGGTCGTCGCTCGTTTGGCAAAGGCCTCGTGCAGACGCAGATGGAACTCTTCGATCAGTCGGCACTTCGCCTCACCATTGCGCGCTATCACACGCCAAGTGGTCGCTGCATACAACGTCCATACGACGAAGGCACAGAGAGCTACTACGAGGATACTTACAAACGCTATTCGTCGGGCGAACTCTTCAATGCCGACAGCGTAAAAGTGGACGAGAACCAAAGTTTCACTACCAAAGGCGGTCGCACGGTGTTCGGTGGCGGCGGCATAATCCCCGACATCTTTGTTCCGCGCGACACTACCATGGCTTCGAACTACTTGATAGCACTTCGTTCTAAGAATATTATCTACAACTTCTCGCTCGACTATGCCGACAAACATCGCAATGACAACATCGGCAAGATGAACAACGATCAGTTGATAAAATTCTTGAAGCATGCCAACTTGATGGGCGAGATAGAAGCCTACGCAGCCAAGAAGGGCATCAAACGCACCAAAGCCGTTAAGCCCGATGAGGAGCGATATATACTTACGGAAGCTCGCGCCTTGATTGGCCGTAATCTCCGCGACAACGACGTTTTCTACCCTATACTCAACGAAACTGACGATGTGGTAGAAAAGGCTCTTGAGATTATAAGCAAGCGCGTATCGGTGATGGATGCACATCAATAGGTATGTTTGCCGCCGGATACGCAGGACTATTTCTCTCGGCATTCATCTCCGCCACATTGTTCCCGATGGCGTCGGAAGCAATACTTACGGCGATGTTGGTTGGCGGATTCGACGCTGTGGCTTGTGTGGCAATAGCTACTGTGGGCAATTGGCTTGGAAGCCTCACTACGTATGCCATAGGGCGCATGGGCAACCTCGCGACAATAGAACGATGGCTACGCATAAAACCTGAGGATACGTATAAGTATGAGCAGTATGCGCGTAAGTATGGCTATTGGGTTGGGCTGCTGATTTGGGTGCCAATAGTTGGCGACATCTTGGCAGTATGTATGGGATTGGTAAGAACGCCCGTGGTATTGTCGGCAACGATGATATTCATAGGTAAACTACTACGATATATAGTATTTGCGGTTATCACACTTGGAATTATTAGTTAAGTAGGTATATGGAGAAGAAATATGACATATTGGTAGTAGGCTCAGGCCTCTACGGTGCGGTGTTCGCCGCCGAAGCTCACAAAAAGGGCTTGAAGGTTTTGGTTATCGACAAACGCAAACATTGCGGTGGCAACGTCTATTGCGAAAATATCGATGGAATAAACGTGCATAAGTATGGCGCGCACATCTTCCACACCTCCGACGTTGAGGTTTGGCGCTATGTAAACAACATAGTAGAGATGAACCGCTACACCAACCAGCCTGTGGCAAACTACAAAGGCAAGCTCTACAACCTACCGTTCAATATGAACACCTTCTACCAGATGTGGGGCGTGACGACTCCAGCTGAAGCAAAAGCCAAGATTGAAGAGCAACGTCAAGCGGTGATGAAACGTATGCGAGCTGCCAACGTTGTAGAACCGCGCAACCTCGAGGAGCAAGCTCGTATGCTCATCGGCGACGACATCTTCGAGACGCTCATAAAAGGCTACACCGAGAAACAATGGGGACGCTCGTGTGAAGAGTTACCAGCGTTCATTATAAAACGTTTGCCGGTGCGTTTCACCTTCGACAACAACTACTTCAACGACACTTTCCAAGGTATACCTATTGGCGGCTACAACCGTTTGATTGACGGATTGCTCAACGATATTGAGGTTCGCGTAGATACTGATTACTTCCAGAACCGCGAAATGTTCGACAACATTGCAAAAACAATAGTATTTACGGGTCAGATAGACGAGTTCTTCGACTACAAACTTGGTCACTTGCAATATCGCACCGTACGTTTCGAACAAGAGCAGTTCAATACATCTAACTATCAAGGTAACGCCGTAGTCAACTACACTGCTGCCGATGTTCCTTACACGCGCATAATAGAGCACAAGCACTTCGAGTTTGGCTCGCAGCAGACAACCATCATCTCGCGCGAATACTCTACCGAGTGGCGCAATGGCATGGAACCATATTATCCTATAAACGACGAGCTCAACAACAAACTCGCCGAGCAATATCGTGAACTTGGTGCCAAAACCGAGAACGTAATCTTCGGCGGACGCTTGGCTGAGTATAAATATTTCGATATGGATAAAGTGGTGCGCAGTGCCCTCGATGCATTCCGAAAGTTCAAGAAAAACTAACGACAACAACATATAAATGATACGCAGACTAACTATCATCCTAATAGCCATAATGGTATGCTCCATTTCTGGCTTTGCGCAATCAAGCATCGATTTTTCGCGTCTCCGCAACATTGATATTTCTACGCTTTCCGATGCTCAGATAAAGCAACTTAGCAAAACGATACAAGCACGCGGTCTTTCTATGCAGCAAGTGAAAGCTATGGGTAAAGCTCGTGGCTTGTCCGATGCGCAACTAACGCTTCTAGAATCGCGTTTGAATAGCATTAGAAAAACTGCCAACTCGCAATATTCTGAAGAAAAACAGAATGCCACCGCTACTGGTACTGCGCAAAACATCTTCGACCCCGGAAATGCAACCAATACAACCGACGAAGACGTAGAGGTTTTCGGCTACGAGATGTTCAATATCGAGAATCTGACCTTCGAACCTAATGCCAACATTCCTGTTTCAGACAAGTACATACTTGGTGCTGGCGATGAGATTATTATCGATTTGCGCGGCAACTCTTCTATGAACTACGATGTATATGTACAGAAATCTGGCGCTATTGAATTGCCTTTGGTTGGACCAATATACGTAGGCGGGTTGTCTGTAAACGAAGCACGCAATCGCATAGAGCAGAAATTGGCAACTATTGTTAGCGACCTTGGCAACGGCACGATAGCCAACATACATACGGGTCAGCTGCGTACTATCAACGTAACTATTATGGGCGAAGTTCGCGCTCCTGGTACATATACCCTCAATGGCGCTGCATCGCTCTTCAATGCGTTGCATTTCTCTGGCGGACCATCGTTCAAAGGCTCGTTCCGCGATGTGCAGCTCATCCGCAATGGCAAAATTGTAGCTCACCTCGACGTATACGACCTGATTGTTAGAGGTCGCATAAACAGCAAAGAGCCGCTGCTCGATGGCGACATAATTATGGTACCTACGTATCAGAAACGCATCAGAGTAGATGGTCAGTTCAAACGCACGGGCTACTTTGAGGCTAAAGAGGGCGAAACGGTAAAAGATATTATTGATTTTGCCGGCGGTTTCAAAGCTACAGCCAACACCGAAGCCGTTGAGGTTTATCACGTTGGACCAAAAGGCATGACATTCAAAAGCGTCGATGCCAATTCGTCGGAACTTGTTGCAAATGGCGACAGCATTGTGGCTCGCAACCTCAAAACCGACCGTCTCGACAATGTGGTTACCATCGAAGGCGCTGTGTTCAAGCCAGGTAATTATGAATATACCAACGGCCTCACGCTGAAAGATTTGGTTGCGCAGGCTGGCGGTTTGCAAGAAGATGCATTCCCTTATCGCGGCGTAATTACTCGTTTGAAAGACGACCACACAACTTTGACGGCGCTGAATTTCAACGTGGCGAATCTTCAGAATGGTACATACAACATTGCGCTTCAGCCCAACGACTCAATCAAAATTGCCATTATGAGCGAGATGCAGGAGCGTCAATATGTAATTATAAATGGTGCGGTAAAATCGGCTGGCGAGTATAACTATCGCGAAGGTCTCACCGTTGGCGACTTGATTTTGCTGGCTGGTGGAACTACCGAGTTCTCTTCTACGCACGTAGGCATTGTTCGTCGCCTCGACAAATCGGAAATCGACAACGAAGCTATGCGCATAGGTTCGCAGAGCATCGTAACTATAAATAAAGACCTACAACTCGACGACGAAGGCAGCAACGAGATTCTCAAACCTTACGATGTCGTTACCGTTTATGAATACCCAACCTCGAATATGGGCGGCATGGTGACGATAACCGGCGAAGTGCTCTACAACGGCGAATATAGCCTGCTAAGTAAAGACGAAACCATTTCGCAACTCGTTCAGCGCGCTGGCGGACTCACCGCTTTGGCATTCCCAGAAGGCGCACGTCTCTATCGACTTGTTTCGCTTAGCGACAAAGAGCGACTCATCAAAGAGCAGCAAGCCATTGTGCTGGAGGATACCTCATCGAACTTCGACGATAAATATGAATTGGTAAGTATTTCGCTGTCGGATATTTTACAAGGTCATAAAGGCGCAACCGACATCATTCTGAAGAATGGAGACGAGATTAATATACCTATGAAGCAGCAAACCGTTCGCGTAAGTGGCGAAGCGCTCAACCCAATATCTATGGCATACGTAGAGGGCGACAACGCTAAAGATTGCGTACAAAAAGCTGGTGGTTTCAGCCCTAATGCTCGCAAGAAGAGTACATACGTAATAATGGCCAATGGTACGGCTGTGCCAACAAAGCACTTCCTCTTCTTCCGCCGCTACCCTAAAGTGACTCCGGGCTGCGAAGTGGTTGTGCCTACAAAACCAGAATCTAAAGTATCGCTCCCATCGATTATATCTATGACGAGCTCGATTACCACCATAGCAGTACTTATAGCTACACTTATAAAAAATTAGACCGACATGGCAACTGAAGAAGTTCAAAACAAAGAACAGCAATCGGAACCTTTCGATATAGTGTGGCTCTTCAAATATCTGTGGGCCTCACGCATATTAATAGTGAAATGGGCTGTGGGCGCAGCTCTGTTTTTCATGATTATAGCACTGCTGAAAAAACCAGTCTACACCGCCGACGCTACCATCGTACCTATAAATAGTTCAGCCTCGAAAACCGGATTGGCAGGACTGGCAAGTTTGGCTTCGAGCACGATGGGCATAAATATGTCGTCGCTCGCGGGCAATTCTGGCTCGGTGAATGTCATCTCGGCCTCTATGTATGAGAAAGTGATGCAAAGCAACTCATATCTACTCGAACTCGGCAACGTCAAACTCGATATGGGCGAGCAGGGCAAAATGAGTATGTATGAACTTGCTGTAGCCGACACGGTGCCTACAGTTATGGGTACTATTATGAAGTACACTCTCGGTTTGCCGGGCGTAATAAAATCGGCACTTAGCGACAAGACGCCATTACCAGCCGACTATATATATCCGGACACTTTCCCATATGCAAAACTCAGCGACGCGCAAAAGAGCGTGATAAAGAGATTGGAAAGCTCCATAAATATTACGGAAGACGACGATTTGGGCTGCTACTACATAAGCGCATCGTGCGAAACACCTGAGATGGCTGCCGAATTGGGCGCAGCGGCAATCAAAGTTTTAGAGCGCCGCGTGGCCGACTACAACACCAAGCAACTCAACTCGAAACTCGAAGTGGCTCAGAAACAGCTCGAAACAGTGCAGAAAGAGTACGAAACAGTTCGCACGGAATATTTCAACTACAAACGCACTCACCACTTCGTAGTAGAAGATCGCGAAAGCATTGAATATCAAAAACTTTCAGACAACTATCAACTTTTACACTCGTTGGTTCAAAGTTCAACTTCGTCTATAGCATCAATAAAAATAGAGATGAGCGAGATGCAGCAGCCGTTCATTCTGCTGTCGCCCGTATCTATGCCCGATGCAAAGTCGAGCCCGAAAGTGAAACTCTACATCATTGGCGGCTTCATCGCAGGTCTATTGGGTATTGTGGGATTTTTACTACTGAAGCTTGCATACCTACAAACCTTCAAGCCATCGCGCTACAAGAAGTTGTACGAAGAATACAAACTGGAATTGGAAGAGGAGGCTTAATTCATAATTAGTAATTCACAATTCATAATCAAGCGATAACTCATTATGAATTCTTAATTGTGAATTATGAATTTGTCTAATTGTGTACCTTTGCGCCCCGATTTAGGATAACAATAAATATTTATATACAAAGAAATGGCACAGCAAGAAGATGTCTTCAAGAAATTGGTAGCTCACTGCAAAGAATACGGATTCGTGTTCCCTTCAAGTGAGATATACGATGGTCTTGGCGCTGTTTACGACTACGGTCAAAACGGTGTTGAGATGAAAAACAACATCAAAAAATATTGGTGGGACGCTATGGTTAAGCTCAACGACAACATTGTTGGTCTTGATGCTGCCATATTTATGCACCCAACAACTTGGAAAGCGTCAGGTCACGTTGATGCTTTCAACGATCCGCTCATAGACAATAAGGATTCTAAGAAACGCTATCGCGCCGACGTACTTATTGAAGAGCAAATAGCTAAGTACGACGACAAGATTGAGAAAGAGATAAACAAGGCTAAGAAGAAATTTGGCGACGCATTCGACGAAGCTAAGTTCCGCGAGACCAATCCTAACGTTCTCCGCGAGCAAGCTAAGCGCGACGAAATCCACAAGCGCTACTCTGAGGCTATGAACGCCAACGACCTTGAGGCTCTTCGCCAAATTATCGTCGACGAGAAGATTGTTTGTCCTATCAGCGGCACTACAAACTGGACCGACGTTCGTCAGTTCAACCTCATGTTCCAAACCGAAATGGGCTCTACCGCCGATGGTGCTATGAAGATTTACCTTCGTCCAGAAACGGCTCAGGGTATCTTCGTAAACTTCCTCAACGTGCAGAAGACCGGCCGCATGAAACTTCCGTTCGGTATAGCACAAATTGGTAAGGCATTCCGTAACGAGATTGTAGCTCGTCAGTTTATCTTCCGTATGCGCGAATTTGAGCAGATGGAGATGCAGTTCTTCGTTCGTCCGGGCGAAGAGATGCAGTGGTTCGAGAAGTGGAAAGCTTTCCGTATGCAGTGGCACAAATCACTTGGTATGGGCGACGAGAACTATCGTTTCCACGACCACGACAAACTCGCTCACTACGCTAACGCCGCTACCGATATTGAGTATCGTATGCCGTTCGGCTTCAAGGAGGTTGAGGGTATCCACTCACGTACAGACTTCGACCTTTCGCAGCACGCTAAATATTCGGGCAAGAAGATTCAGTATTTCGACCCTGAACTCAACGAGAGCTATACTCCATACGTTATCGAGACTTCAATTGGTGTCGACCGTATGTTCCTAAGTATGCTTGCTGGTGCCTACACCGAAGAACAACTCGAAGGTGGCGATTCGCGCGTGGTGCTCAAGTTGCCTGCAATACTCGC
>JAEEGL013610115.1_pt1 | contig 11096 bp, 13 predicted proteins | sample 9134231 | NCBI WGS metagenome assembly JAEEGL01 (sample SAMN16246548, study PRJNA631951) | gut metagenome | biome: gut microbiome; feature: rumen; material: fiber-attached | host: Bos | place: Iran: Karaj | collected 2018-10
CGGGGCTGATCGAAAAGACCATCTCCCGCCCGCAGCTGTTCAGGCAGTCACTTATGAGGGAAAGCTCATCCTTTAAGCGCGGCATTTCCCGGCAGATATCATCCAGCTTGATAAAGTCAACCCCCCATGCCGCATAAAGGGCAAAAATGCTCTCATAATATTTTCTTGCCCCTTCCTTTTCCGGATCCAGGCCGTACATATCGGGATTCCATGCACAAATATTTCCCGGCTGTGCGATCTCATCAGCAGTCTGCGTTGATCCGAGTACCGGAAGATGTGCGGCCGCCGCCTCACGGGGAATGCCCCTCATGATATGGATCCCGAACTTAAGCCCGAGCGAATGCACATAATCCGCAAGAGGCTTAAAACCCGCACCGTCTTTTGAGGAGGGAAAACGGTTTTCGGCCGGGATCAGCCTTCCGAATCCGTCCATCGCAAGCTTCTGAAAAGGGATATAATCATGATTCTTTGCGTCAGGTCCGGCCCACTGGATATCAATGACCACATATTCCCAGCCGTAAGCCGCAAGATTGTCAGCCATGAATTCTGCATTCTTCCGTACGGTTTCCTCATCAACCGCGGTTCCGTAACAATCCCAGCTGTTCCACCCCATAGGAGCTTTATTCATAACGTTACCCATCTCTGTGTACCCCGGATCTTCCTTTTAGCCGGCAGTTTCTCCCGCTTCTCCTACCCGTTGACCAGTTTCAGGAACTTCTTATCGTTCATCTGCTCATTCGTAATGTATTCTCCATCACGGAATATGGCATAATTAGTGACCGGTGTCGGTGCGTTCTGCGCGTCTTCTCTGCTCTCGATATGAATCGCATGAAATACGATACCGTTCTCCAAAGCGGTATGCTCCAGAACAGGAACATATTTCGCATTGAAAGGGCACTGGCTTGTGTAGTACAGCACATATCCTTTTTCGTCTGTGTGCGGATGCTTTGCGCATTCCCTGAACCGGGGCCTGTCCGCACCGGTCTCAAAAGGCAGATACCATAACTGGATCCCGTTGTCTGCTTCATCACAGACAGCAAATCCTTTGTATTTCAGGAACTTCGGATCCGCCAGGAACGGTTTCTTCTTTGCGGCCGCCAGGATGCACAGGCCTGCTTTTCCTTTTTCTTTGCTGTCCCGGATGCATTCATTCAGCAGATCAGTGGAATACCCGTGTCCCTTGAATGATCCGGACACCCACAGGCAGTCGATATACATATATCCGTCAGCAATGATGGGAACCCACGCGTTTTCCGCCGGGATATACTCAATAAAGCATTTTCCCCGCTCCACGCTTTTCAGAAAGACAAGTCCCTCATCAAATCTCTCCGCCAGCCACGCCTTCTTGGATGAGACTTGCACGTCCTTATTGTTTGAAATGGCGCAGCAGATATGTTCTTTTTCCAGATTATCCTTTGTAACCCTGATATACTCCATGCGGCAGTCCCTCCCTACAGGTCAAAGATGCTCATCTGTGTGTACTTCTCCGGAAGTTCATACATGAACTGAAAGCATTCCTCCGGGCTGGACAGGATACCGTTTTCATTACAGATCTTCCGGAAGATCTCCGTCAGTTCACTGGCTCTGAGGCTCGGCAGTTCATATGCATTTCCGTATCGTCTTATGTACCGTTCCTTCAGCCCGGGAAAATGCTTGTCCAGCGCCGCATAATAGTATTCCCGGTCACCATCCCGAAGCGTCAGTCCCATGCCAAAATCAATGATACCATTTACACCTATGCGGACACACTCATTCAGTATGGATGTGATGTTTTCCACCGTATCATTTATAAACGGCAGGATCGGCGTCATCCAGACGATGGTCGGAATACCCCTTTTCCGCATCTCTTCCAGCACTTCTATCCGGCGTCTGGTATTGCACACGTTTGGTTCCAGAATGCGGCACAGATCGTCGTCATATGTCGTGAGCGTCATCTGCACCACGCATTTTGCGGAGCGGTTGATCTCATCCAGAAGATCGATATCCTGAAGGATGCGGTCCGATTTTGTCTGTATTGCCGCTCCGAAGCCATATCGCAGAATGATCTCCAGGCATTTCCTCGTCAGCCGCAGTTCTTCCTCGCAGTGCATATACGGATCCGACATCGCGCCGGTTCCGATCATGCCCCTGCGTCTCTTTGACTTCAATGCCTTTTCCAGCAGTTCCGGCGCATTCCGCTTCACTTCAATATCCTCAAACGGATGCGTGAACTGATAGCACCGGCTCCTGCTGTCACAGTAGATGCAGCCGTGGGTGCATCCGCGATAAATGTTCATTCCGTAATGGCCGCCGCTTCCGGTCAGTATTCCTTTGGCATCAACAAAATGCATCGTTCCCGCTCACTCCCCGTAGATTTCCGTCATCTTCCGCGCCGTCTGTGCGATCTGTTCTCTCGCTTCCCGCGGTTCAAGCACCTCCGTCTTATCCCCGAAAGTCATAAGCCAGGTGATCAGACTCTCCATATCCGTGTAATCTGCCGTAAAAAGCAGTCTGCCGTCATCAGCTTCCGTGAAGCACTCCGTGCCGAACTCTTCTATCAGGCGCCATTTCTGTTCCGGCTCAAACAGGGCTTTTACCATGATCTTTCCAGGAAAGATTTTTTCGTTTGAAAGATCCGGCATGCTCACATCGCGGCATTCAAAGGGCTCTTCTGTTTTCTGAACGTGGTCCATGCGGTTCAGCTTAAACAGCCGGAAGTCAGCCCGGTCCCTGCACCAGCTCCACAGATACCAGCTTGACCAGTGAAATACCAGATAATACGGTTCAACTGTCCTGTCTCCCTCTCCGGACGGAGAATAATACCGGAATCTGACCAGCCGCCTTGTCTCAATGGCATCCTGTATGGCCTCGAACTTGGAAGCCAGAGATTCCCGGTGCCAGGATGACAGATCGATCAGAATGGAATCCCTGCCGCTGACAAACTCAGAGGATCCCGCCTGGATCTTTTCCATCAGCCGGCCATAGTAGCCGCTCCCGCTGACACTGTCCAGGCTCCGGAGTCCGGCAAGTATCATCTGCATGTCCTTTGATGTCAGGATCGTCCTGTCCATCCGGTAACCGTCCATGATACTGATTCCGCCGCCGGCTCCCTGTACAGTGCAAATGGGGATACCGGCCCTGCAAAGAGCTTCAATATCCCGGTGGATGGTTCTTCTGGAGACCTCAAACCGCTCTGCCAGTGCAGGAGCCGTCGTCTTCTCTTCCTGCAGCAATATGGATAATATCCCGATCAGCCTGTCCGTCTTCATTCTTCTCATGCTCCGATGCCATTATGCCATATCAAACATGACATCTGTATGACATGTTTATTATTGCAGCAAAACTGCCTTCCGTAAACTGTTCAGCGGGCATAGGAAAGCCCCGGCGCTGACTCTGCAGGACCGGGGCATGTGGAGGGGGATTTATGTACAATAGCTCTTCATCTCGTTTGCTATGTTGAGTAAAGAATACTGTCACTTTGTGTCCATCCTGTGACCGAATCCTTATCGAATTCTTAAAAACTCATAAAGAATTATGGCCGGAGGAGCCATATTTCACTTTGGTTCTAAGCCGCGCGCGCTCGGCAACGGTGCCGGCCGTCTTCAGGATCTGTGCGTCCGTGGCTCCAGGGAAAAGCTTTTTCACCTGCCCCACGATCTTCTGAAAGGACGCTTCCGGATCTTCCCTGTAATTCTTCCTGACGAGTTCCGTCCCGAAGAGATGCTCGGGCGTGCACAGGACTGCCGCATGCCAGCCGTATGTCTGTCCCTTCTTGTTGATCCTCTGCCGGAAATCTCTGCAGACGAGATAAGTCTGCATCTGCAGGGCTGTCAGCGTCCCCTCGAAATTCTTCTCTCCGCCTTTATAAAAACCGGCTTCCTGCCGGATCTGGTAAGAAAACAGTTCCCTGTCTCCCTTCTTTCCGAGGAACAGATCCATGATCTTTTTCTCACGGAAACCGGCGAGCTCATCATCCCATCTGGCGTCAAAATCGTACCCGTCCCTGCGGTAATTGGCGAAGACAGGGAACCACTCCGGCGAGAGAAATCCCGCTTTTCCGTCGAAAAACTTCCCGTAGGCGATCCTGCCTCTTCTCGCGATCACGCCGCGCCACTCCCACGGATCTGTCTCCTCATCCCCGGTCCACCACTGCTGCGGCGCCGTGTTCTCCTCTACGGAAAAGCCGGGGATCTCTCCCGCAAAAAGCGGCAGGAAGCCGGCTTGTTCGATCCGGCGCTCCAGTTCATCCGCCGTGTGGATGCACCTTTCGTCGTCTTCCGGGATCCCCTGCATGATCCATTCATTTCCGTCTGTGATCATCGATGTGTTGTTCTCCGTAACGATTCATACCATCAGCTAACGGATGGCTTTGATCCGCTGTTTGCGGCTCAGCAGGTCTCGCACTGCATGCAGCTCAGCAGAACTTACGCCGCATATGGCTCAGTAGATCTCCCGCTGCAGCGTCCCGTATTCCTCAAACAGCTTCAGGCAGGCCTGCCTGTCGAGCTCTTCCTGATAGTTCTTCAGATTCTTTCTGCCGCCCAGAAGCCTGTCAAAAACGACATCGCGGAAGCCGATCGAGGCGTTGTCCGCAATCGTGCAGCCGTAATACACGTGCCTGATATTTGCCCACAGGCAGGCTGCGAGGCACATCGGGCAAGGTTCCCCTGTCGTGTAGATGTCGCAGCCGGACAGGTCGTGTGTCCCCATCTTTTTCTCAGCGTTCCGAATCGCGTCGATCTCGCCGTGGCAGGTGGAATCCTTTCCGGAGATCACGCGGTTGTGCCCTCTTCCGACTACTTTCCCGTCCTTCACGACGACGCTGCCGAACGGACCGCCGTCCCCGCGGTAGATCCCTTTCCGCGCCTCGTCGACTGCCATCTGCATGTATTTGTTTTCCGCCGCATAAGCTGCCGCGGGGATCTTGTCCTGTCTGTTCATGGCTGTCCTCTCATTCCTGGTCTCAGTGGCGTTATTTACTGTATCAGCTGATATCCGGTCTTTCTCATTCATTATAGACGAAGACACATTGCGAAGGAGGGGATCCGGCGGCTCAGAACCCCCTCATGATCAGCCAGTCCGCCGCAATCTCGCCCCAGAGCCTGGTGTGCGGGACCAGAGGAGAATCCGGATCACCCCCGTCGTAAAGTCCCCAGCCGTGATCTCCCTGCTCAAAGGTGTGGATCTCATACGGAACGCCGTGAGAGGCAAGCTCATAAGCGAGCTGCAGCGCATGGCGCGGGTCGTCTTTGTGTGTCTGGAAAAGGAACATCGGCGGAGTATCCACCGTGATGTTTCCCGCGATGTCAACTTTCGCCCGGCGCTTCTGCTCCTCGGGATCATAATTTCCGACGCCCTCCCGGATCCCTGTCCGGCTCATCGAACCGTAGAGGATCAGCGCGGCATCAGGACGCGAAGAGGCACGCCCGGAGGAAGGATCTCCTTCGTCAAAATGCGTCGCCGCATAGCCGCTTGTCATTCCGCCGGCGGAGAAGCCTCCGATGGCGATGTGATCCCCGGATATCCCCAATTCTTCCGCGGACGCGCGCAGCTGCCGCACCGCTTCCAGCCCGGCTTCTCCGGCCTCGGTCACAATGTCATCCCCGCCTTCCGTTTCCGGGTCCACATGATAATCGAGGATCGCGGCATTGATCCCCTTGCTGTGGAAAAATTCGGCGACGGGAAGTGCCTCGTTGGAGGACTTGAACCGGAAGCCGCCGCCCGCGCAAACGATCAGGATCCCCCGCCTCTCTTCCTGCAGCGGCAGAAGAATGAGCTGTGAAGTGAATCCCTTCGATGCCCGCAGCGGGATCTTCCGCCAGCCTCTCGCATCGATCAGATCCATCATGGCCTTCCATTTCGCCTCCCTGTCCTGAATCAGGAAAGTCCAGTCAAAATCCGTGTAATCCGGTTTGTTCGCCATCTTAAACCTCCTTCTTTTGATTGCGTCCGCCTCTGACGCAGATCACAGGGTCTGCCATATCCATTCGTGGAGCCTCTTTCCTCTTCTCATTTAAGGAGCATTCTCTCCAGTTCCTCCCTCGCCTCCGCGTAGTTCCGGAACACGATGGCTCTCATGCCGAGCGCCTCTGCTGCTTCCGCGTTGGCTTTTTTATCGTCGAGAAAAACACATTCCTGCGGCTCAAGGCCGTATTTGTCCGTCAGATATCTGTAGATCCCCGGCTCCGGTTTGATCATCCTGACATCGCAGGAAAAAACGCCCCCGTCCATCAGAGGGATAAAATCCAGGACCTCACGGTTTGCCTCGATCGCCTGATAAGAATAGTTGGACAGGAAGTAGACGCCCAGCCCTCTCGCTTTGAGTTCGCGGATCCATTCCTTCGTATACGGCATCTGCTCGAATTTCTCCGCAAACACATGGATGAACCTCCGGATATCTTCCCCTCAGCCTGGAGCATACGCCGCCAGCCGGCTGACCAGCTCATCCTCCGGCATCAGGCCGCGGTCCAGTTCGTTCCAGAGACCGTGTCCGAAAAATGCGTCCTGCAGGATCTTCTCCTTCTCCTCATCGTGGAAAGTCTCCCGGAGGAATCTCGCCCAGTCGTACGTGATCAGGACTCTGCCGATATCAAAAATAACCGATTTGATCATTGTTCTCTCTTTCCCCGCCGTGATTCCCGCCGCCTGCGCCGCGCGTTAAAGCACTTGTCGCAGATCCGGTACGGGTGATCCCACCGCATCTTCCTTCCGCATTCCGGACACGTCCTTCCGAGGAGCTTCTGCCTGGAGAGGATGTCCATGATCTTTTTTGAGACGGTCGTCCGGACCTTCGCGATCTCGTCGTTGTGCCGTCCGTCATTGAATTTCCGGTCGAAGTTGTACAGGAGGTCGCACATCCTGGATGAGGCTTCGAGGGATTCCAGGTCAGTGCTGTCTTCCGCGCCGCTAAGAAACTCCAGGATCCGCAGCTCCCTTTGAAAAACGACGTCCCCGGCCAGCGCTTCCCACGTCAGCATCAGGTCTTCGTCGTCCTCATCGAAAGGAATCGTACAGAGGTCGTAGATCAGAAGCTTGTCATCCGTGAGCTGTTCCGCTTTTGCAGCGAGCATCTGCATGACCTCCGTCGACTCCAGAAGGATCCCGTCGCCGATCCGCATCGACTGCCACTCCCCGATCGTCGCGGACAGCCTTCCCTCGATCCCGATCAGCGATCTCGGAAATGAGAGGTATGCCTGCCGGATCGGGACCGGATCCTCGAAAAACACATGTCTGAGATCATACGGTTCGATGCACACCGCGTAGCCGGGATCATAGATCCCGAAGCGGCCTGCCCTGCCCGCGATCTGCTTCACCTCAGACTCGTTCAGGTCTCTTCTCTCTTCCCCGTCAAACTTCGTGTCCTCACAGAAGACTACTCTCCGGATCGGCAGGTTCATTCCCATGCCGATCGCGTCCGTTGCGACGAGGACATCGGTCTCGCCCTCCGCGAACCTTCTCGCCTCTTCGTGCCTCACGTCGTACGGCAGCGCGCCGTAAATCACGCTGCAGCTGAGCTGTCTCGACTGCAGCTCCGCCGCAAGGCCGTGGACCATCTTCCTGGAAAACGCGATACACGCGTCGTGCGGCTGTATCTCGTCGGGAAAAAGGATGCCGTGTTTCTGAAACTTCAGGGTCGTCTTCCTCTCATGCCGGACGACCTCGCAGGTATCCCGGCACATCGCGATGATCTTGCGCAGGACGGATTCCGCGTTGTCCGAAGCACAGACGTGAACCTCGTCAGCCATGACGCCCAGGAGGGCGTTCGTCCAGGCGCCGCCCCGGTATCCGTCCGCGATCATCTGGGCTTCATCGATCACGGCGCAGGAAAAGTGATGTTCAAAGTCGCACATCTCTATCGTGGACGCGGTGAAAAACGATCCCTCTTCTCTCCGGATCTCTTCCCCGGTGATCATGCTGCACCGGTATCCGTCGCGGTTCATCGTCTCATACTGCTCATACGCAAGGAGGCGGAGCGGTGCGAGGTAAAGCCCGTCACCCGCCCTCCTGAGCTCCTGCATGGCCTCGTACGTCTTTCCCGAGTTGGTGGGACCGAGATGCAGGACGAAACGTCTTTTCATCATCCTCGTCGCCGGATACAGGTCGATGATGTCCTTCGGGATGGCGCTGATGATGTTGGTGTGGATCCTTGTCTTTTCCTCGTAGGACGCCTTCAGTTTCTCGTATTGCGGCTGAGAAAGCACGCCGTTAATTATTGCGTCCGGGGTGTATTCGGACAGCGCTTCGAATGCGGCGGCAACAAGGCGCCGGTCTCTCTTCACTTCGTCGCCCATCCGCCCTTTGATCAGCGGGTAATTCCGGTACATCCGTGCCATCACGGAGCATTTCTTCAGAAACCGGAGGCTGAGAGTCGTCCTGCCCGCCGGATCCGGCCACCCGCGGTATTCGTCGCTCACACCTGCCATCCGGTCGGCGAAACCGACCGGGTCGTATTTAACGTCCCGGACGAACAGTTCGACCGTGTCCTCATTCAGAGGCTGGCCCCACTGCAGTCGGAACGGATTTCTGCGCATCGCTCTCTGTGTTCTGCGCCGGGCTTCCTCTGCGATCTCTTCCGAGAACACATCAATGGATCGCTCCAGATCCTCATGGAACTCTCCCGTCTGGACCCGGAGCAGCAGCTCTTTGACCGGCAGCTGCTGCCTGCTGCCTTCCGCCGCCGCCTCCAGCTTCCGGTATTCCTCCATCATGAGCCGGTCCCGGAGGATCTTTTCCGCAGAAAAGCGGCTCTCGGCTCTCTCGATCAGTTCCTTCTTTTTCTCCCGGAACTCTTTCGATCCCTTATATTTGCGACGGTCTGCCTTGGATGCGTGCGGCTTTTTCCGCAGAAAGCCACTTATGAGCTTCTGGTCGATCTTCTCCCGGTCGACCGTTGATTTTTTGTATTCGACGTATCTGTCGAAAAGTTCCCGGTCCGCTATTTCCATCTGTTATCCTTGTTTTTATGCAGATTCATGACAATTGCTGTCCTCCCTGCCATCGCCTTTGCCCGAAGCCATTTTACCGGTCATTGCCCGTTCCTGAAACCATTCGGGCAAAATGCACGTCCGTGACGGCATTCTTCAGGAGTCCTTCCGGGTCCGCATCCGGCCGGATCCACTCGTTCACCAGTTCTCCCGGCAGGATCAGCGGCATCCTGTTGTGAATGAAGCGGATCTCCTCCGCCGGCTCCCGCGTCAGGACCACAAAGACCGGCATTCCTTCCTCGATCCGGTACAGCCCGCACAGGTACGTCAGGCCTTCTTTCGCCGGCCGGATCAGGAATTTGTCACCGGTCCGCTTTTTCCCGCCGCTTTCTGTGAGATGCTCCCACTCGAAATAACCGGCCGCCGGTATGATACAGCGGCGCCTGTGCCAGGCTTCCCGGAACGTCTCTTTCACTGCCGCCGTCTCCGCCCTCGCGTTGATCAGCAGTGATCTCCCCGCAAAGCCCCATTTCATCGGATAGATCTTTCGCTCACCGCGTCTGTCCGGCGCGATCACCGGCGCCACATCGGTCGGGAGGATCTCTCCGCCCGTCCGGATCTCTTTTTTCTTCTCCCGCCATCTGTCCGCCAGCGGCGAGCGGTTCATCTCGGCAACAAACTCCCGGAATTCCTCCGAGTCGTCTGTCCAGTATCTTCCGCACATATTTCTCTCCGCTCTGTCACCTGCCCCGAAGGCCTTTCATCGTATATAATGAGGATAACAGACAATGTGGAAAGCAACAAATACCGGAGGCAGCAAATGATGCTGTTCGGCAGGAAGAAAGAAAAGAGGAATATGGCGAAGAACTCTTTCGATCCGGAAAAGCAGAAGCCGGTCCTTCGAAAGAGTATCTGCACCGGCGAGACGACGGCGGGGTTTAAGGACCTGTCTTCCGGCGTGTATCACGACGTCGCGCTGATCCGCAGCGACGCGGATCTCCGGAGATTCATGGACGAGTACGGGATCACCGCCGTTCCGGAAACAGAATACTGAAAAAAAGGATGCGCCCTGCGAAGGACGCATCTCTTTTTCATGCATGGCTCTTTCTCATATGCCATTCATACGCCGCATATCTATCCTGATATGCCTTTTCTTACATACTCATCCTCAGTCTCTCCACTACCGACTCCGTCCGGCGGATCGCATCCGCGATCTTGCGCCGGGCTTCATTGATCCTGGACTGGACCATGATGTCCGCGATGAAGCCGTCCCAGAAGAAATCCGCAAAAGTGAGGAAATCGCCGACCCGGATGTCCAGGTTCTGCAAGTCCCGGATGTCACGCAGCTCATTCTGGAATGCTGTCAGATCCCTTCTGGCCTCATCCACGAAGCGGGAGGCGTCGTTCATCTGGGAGTGCTTGATCAGGCCGGTGATGAAGTTTCCTCCGAACAGGTCCAGGAAGCCCCAGGTCCTCGCGCTGTTCAGCCGCGCCTCAGCGCTCCTCAGGCTCGAGAGTGCCCGTTCGCCGGCGGCGACCGCTTCCCGGATCTCTTTATTTCTGTCATATACTCCGTACGAATTGTTTCTGTTCATTTTCTGTCTCCTTACTCTTTCCACATTCGGCCGGCCAGTGCGGTCTCTCACACTCTTCCGGCATTCTTCACTGCCAGTACGATCAGTGCGATCATGGCGATCAGCGGAAGGAAAAACATCCCCACGAAGCCGACCGTGAGGCCCGCGATGATCAGGAATCCGATGAATCCGAGGATCCCGCAGAGGATCTTCCATCCGATCCGGAAGAAGAATCCCAGAACATTGAAGAACAGTACCATCATCATAATTGTCATGAATGTCGTCATTTGTGTGCCTCCTTTCCTTTCTGCTTCGCGGTATTGAAAAAGACTTCTACCGCGAATCCTACGCGATAAAAGTCTTGCAGTCTCACTTGATACGGGAACACATCGTTCCGACTGACGGTTTCAAGATCGCCTTTCGGCTCTCCGCTACTCCCTTTTATCTTGAAAAGAATATACAACTGGCGGAAACCGTCGTCAATAATCTGAAGATTAAGAATAAATTAAACCTGCATTAAGCCGGAACGGTAGCTCTCAGGGATTCGCCGGGGGCAGCTGAAAGCCGAGCCTTCTCGCCTTATCTCTCCCGACGTCGCAGCCGGGATTTGTCAGCATGC
>JAEEGL014396325.1_pt1 | contig 11096 bp, 7 predicted proteins | sample 9134231 | NCBI WGS metagenome assembly JAEEGL01 (sample SAMN16246548, study PRJNA631951) | gut metagenome | biome: gut microbiome; feature: rumen; material: fiber-attached | host: Bos | place: Iran: Karaj | collected 2018-10
CAATATCCGGCATTGTTACCCGTTCGGGATTGAGGAAGCGCTCGAACAGCAGACCGTACTGTATGGGATCGATCTGTGTGATGCCGAGGGTGTAGGCTGTGAGTGAGCCGGCGGCGCTTCCTCTGCCGGGACCGACATAGATGCCTTCCTTCCTGGCATAGCGGATGAAGTCATACACAATGAGGAAATAGTCCTCGAAGTGCATCTTGATGATGGTATCGAGTTCGTATTTCAGGCGTTTGAGATAGACAGGATCTTCCTTTCCCTTCAGCCGCTTGCGCAGGCCGGCGAGGCAGAGCTGCGTCAGATACTGGGCGCTGCTGAGCCCCTGCGGTGTTTCAAAGGAAGGCAGGCTGGTCGGCGGCAGTTTCAGATCCGCGCGGCACACAGCGGCGATCTCGTCCGTACGCTGCAGATCATCCGCGTCGTACAGTGCCGCCATCTCCTCGGGATTCAGGAAGTATCTCCCCTTCATCATCGGCAGGGACTGGTCGCTGAGCACTTTGCCGGTACGGATCCCGTTCAGCACACGGTGGATGTAGGCATCCTCTGCGCTGAGATAGTAGATCCGGTTGAGGGCAACGGTACGGATGTTCAGGGTTGAAGCGATGCGTTTGAGCATGGCGTTCTTCATCCGCCAGAGCGAGGATTCCTGGTAGGACAGTGCAACATCGAATGGCGGCAGTTCCTGCTGCATTGTAGTCAGCCGGCTGCGCACTCCTTCACGGTCATCCTCCAGCAGTTCGGTGTCAAACCAGCCTCCTTCTCCGTAGGCTATGATCTGGCAGTGGCCGCCCTGGCGGAGGAATTCCTCCGTGGACAGTGCGCTCTTTCTGCTCAGTGCGGTACTGAGCTTCATCAGGCTGCGGTATCCGGCATTGTCCTTGGCAATCATGATGAAAGGCACTTCTTCCTCGTGGTAGCTGACGGTGACCTCCATGCCGTAGAGCGGCTGGATGCCGGCTTCTGCGCAGGCACGGGCAAAAGCGGGTATACCGTACATGACGTGATGATCCGTCAGTGCCAGTGCTGTATATCCGTCTTCCTTGGCCTGCTGCACGAGGTCCTTGATCTTCGCGGTTCCCCGCAGCAGTGAATAGCCGCTGTAGAGCGCCAGATGAACCGTCATACTGTTATTTTACCACGAACCTTCTGGACCGTAGATACAGATGATTTCTTAATCCTTGATGGTATGCTCACCATTGTTCCATTAATGTGATAGAATAATTGAGTTATATGGATAAACACGAGGTGTTTTATGAGCAATGATGCCGGTGAGACAAAAATCTATCAGGTCGTGCATGACTCTGAAGAAGAAATAAAAACCAAAGAGAAGGACCGTCAGGCCCGTTTGAAGTCCTACAAGCGCTGGCGGCTGGCTGCCGTACTGATGGCGCTGTTTCTGGCGCTGTGCATCTGTGTGGCCGGTACAGGCTTCTATATTGCCGCAAAGATGGTCAGCGATGCACCGGAGATCGATCCCCGGGATTTCGTCTACGAAGAATCGTCCAAGATCTACGACATGAACGGTGAAGTGATCACCGAAGTCGGTTCCTACATGCGTGAGAACATCCGCTATGAGGACTGCCCGGAAGCATTGATCGATTCCTTCCTGGCCATCGAGGACTCCCGCTTCTTCACCCATTTCGGCTTCGATATTCCCCGCTTTACCAAGGCGATCATCGAGAACCTGCGGACAATGAGCTTCGGCCAGGGCGGTTCCACCTTTACGATGCAGCTGATCAAAAACACTTACTTCGTGGATGAAGACGGTGACAGTGTCCAGGAAGGACGCGGCATTCCCTATAAGGTGCAGCAGATCTTCCTGGCCATCCAGCTGGAGAAGATGATCGACAAGAAGGAGATCTTCGAACTGTACATGAACCGTCTGAACTTCGGCGGAAAGATCCGCGGCGTGCAGAAGGCTGCGGAATACTACTTCGGGAAGAGCTGCCAGGAACTGAACCTTTCGGAAGCCGCCCTGCTCGCCGGCATCATCAACCAGCCGAACGGGTTCAACCCCTACTATTACCTGGACAGTGCGACAGCGAGAAGAAACGATGTTATCTACTATCTGTACGAGCACGGCTACATTACCATGCATGAGGCAGAACTGGCCGCTTCCATCAATGTGGAAGACCAGCTGGCCGGCACCTTCTTCCATGCCAGCGAAAGCCGCTGCCAGGCCTATGTCGATGCTGTATTTGAAGAAGCCCAGGCGATGACCGGCTATGATCCGACAGTACGCGGTATGCGCATCTATACCTATATGAGCCCGACCGTCCAGCAGAAGATCGAAGACATCCAGAACGGAGAGACAGAAGTCCAGTTCCCGGATGATCTGATGCAGGTGGCAATCATCGCTATGAACAACCGCAATGGTGCGATTGTCGGCATCGGCGGCGGGCGGAACTATACCGGTTCCCGTCTGCTGAACCGGGCAACCCGGAACTTCAAGCAGCCGGGCTCCTCGGTCAAGCCGGTGCTCTCCTACGCACTTGCGTTTGAATACCTCGGCTATTCCCTGGATGAAGTCCTGCTGGACAAACCGATCACCTATCCGTATGAAAAGATGGTCCTGCACAATGCCAGCGGCAAATACTCCGGTGATGTAACCATCATGGACGCCGTCGCACTGTCCCTGAACATACCGGCCATCCTGACGCTCCAGCGTGTAGAGGAGACGGTAGGCAAGGAAACCATCGTTGCCTACATGCAGTCTGTCGGCTTCAGCCGGGTAACCAACGAGAACTTCCACCTCTCGTTCGCCATCGGCGGCACTTGGTTCGAGACCACTGTCAAGGAGCTCGCCGGTGCCCATGCGGCCATGATCAACCATGGTGTATACAACGAACCGCATACCATCCAGAAGATCGTTATGATGGACGGCACAGAATACTATCCGCAGAATCAGAACCGCCAGGTCCTCAGCCCGGGCAGCGCTTGGCTCACCTGTCAGCTCATGCGAAACAACGTAGAAGGCAGGTTCATGAACCTGATGCAGCTGCTCAAGAGAAGCTATCCGATCTATGCCAAGACCGGCACCTCCGACTGGGGCCGGGACGGTCTCCCCTACGGGATTCCGCAGGGAGCCATGAAGGATAAATGGATGGTCGCTTCCTCAAGCAATTATACAAACGCGGTATGGTGCGGCTATGATATGGCGGTCAAGGGCGAAGGAACCTACTTCACGGTATACAAGCAGAATCTCAATATTCCCGGTGTCATCAACAAGCTTCTGCTGGATGCCGAGGAAGAGATCATGACGGAACTGCCGGAGGCTGTTCCCATGCCGGACGATGTCGTCAATTCCACCTATGTCTACGGAAGCTGGCCGCATGTCCAGCCCGAAGGGTGGATGAACAGCGGTGCCTATATTACCTCACAGGTCTCCAAAGCGGGTCTTACGAATATGCCGCTGTACTCTTCGGAAGAATACAGGGAATACTTGAAGGCTCATCAGGATACCAACGGCGGCATCTCTGCTTCCTACGACCAGTACAGTACCCTGACGGTATCCTGGGGCACAACGAACGGAACCTGTTCCGGCGGAACCCGCAACATCTCTCTCCATGATGGTACAAACGACATCGATGAATGGGGCACCTGCCTGGTGGATCTCGGCTGGCTTGCCGGCACCGGCGGAAGCTACTGGGCGACGGTCTACCAGGACGGCTGGGAATCCGCAAGCGTCTACAGCGACAACGGCTACTTCAAGGGCTGGGTGACCGACCTCTGGGGTGAAGTCAAGGTATGCGGCGCAGCCAGCGGCGGACAGACAGCCTGTGCGGTTGCCAAGTACGCACCGATCGATGAAGGCGGCTGGTGGGATGAGAACGGCAACTGGGTGCCGAATCCGTAAAAACAATCCTCCTGCAGAAACAGGAGGATTCTTTCATGCGCAATCCCTGCTTCATGAAGTACAATGGAAGCGATGACAAAAATACTCCGCAGAACCATTGCTGTACTGACCCTGCTTTGTACTTTTCTTTGTTCCTATACCCCTGTTCAGGCAGAGGAGAACGAGGAGGAAGAAACGGTACAGATCGAAGCCAGGTTCTTTGCCGCGACTGTACAGGAAAGCAGAACCTTTGAGGTTCCTTTCAACCGGAACTGGTTCAGGCAGAGCGCTACAGAATACAACAACAATCTGATGAAGGTATCGCTGGCCATGGCGACTACGGCCTTCCGTCCCAAAACGACGATCAGCGGCAACAAGGACGAGAACCTGCTGGACTTCCTGATGGATACCGGATTCTCAGACCTGCGCAGCGATGATTATGACAAGGACCCGAGCCGCTACACGGTTTCCACGGTAATGGGACACCAGAAGATCGGCGAAGGCGATGAAGCGTTCGAGCTGATTGCGGTCGGTGTCTGCGGCCAGGGATACATGGATGAGTGGGAATCCAATTTCTCCATCGGTACATCCTATACCCATGACGGCTTCCGGCGCTCCTCCCTGCTGGTCTACGACCGGATCTTCGGCTACATAGCCAGAAACAATCTGCAGGGTCCGCTGAAGATCTGGATCTCCGGATTCAGCCGTGCTGCAGCAATTTCCAACATTACGGCAGCCTGGCTGTCCGATTCCGGTGTGTTCTCCCAGGATACTGTATTTGCATATACCTTCGGTACACCGAATACAACCATGAACCCGGACATACCGGTCTACAGCAATATCTACAACATCTGCGGCAAGACCGACCCGGTGACCATGATCCCCTTCGCGGACTGGGGCTACAGACGCTACGGAACAACCCTGTACACGCCGGCGCCGGAATCAGACTCTGACTTCTCCATCCGGCGTGTCAAGGCTGATAAAATCTACAAGGAACTGACCGGGATTGATTTCTGGATCAATACCGATATGAACGACGACCTCCGGGTCATGATGGACTATCTCCTGCGGGTCTGCCCGAACATTGATATCTATGCTGGCAGTCTGCAGGATCATCTCATCTCTCTGTGGGAAAAGCATGATCCGCTCAGTGTGATGAACCACCTGCTGGTGCTGGCGGAGGATCCGGTGCTTTTCAACGATGAAAACCGGCATGATGCGAATATGTTCCTGAACAGTGTTGCCGGTCTGTCCCTGGACTATTTCCGCTCCGACAACTCATTCCGCCGCTGGAATAACAAGGCTTCCCCGGCCGCAAACCTGCTGCAGTCCCATACACCGGAACTGTACATGTCCTGGGCTTTCTCCGGCGATAGCGCGGACGAGATCTTCTCGACATCCTCGGACTATTCGGAAATCTATATCAACGGTGACGTGACGGTAGCGGTCTACAGAGACAACAGCTACATCGAAGAACTGGAAACAGGAGATCTGGCAGGAGCTGAAGAGACCCATCATCTGCGCCTCCGCAACAACGGCCAGATGTCCTGCCTGATCCCCAGGGACCGCAATTATGTACTTGAAATCTACTCGAACAGAGACCAGACCGTAGACATGCTGGAAGTAGATCTGAGCCATGGCCGCCATTCCCCGGATGAAACAAGCACCGATCATTTTGAGATGCTGGAAGGCGACACCATGTATGTAGGCTACGCCCCGACCGGCAATACCATCTATTCCCGGGAAGAAAACTACAGCACAACAGGCCAGTACAATTCCAATGAATACCTGAACGATGAAGGTCTGTACCGGTACGCCAGCAGCCGGTTCAGCACGGACTATAACTGGCGTGATGTGGTGCTTACTGTCATTGCGGTCATTATTATGCTCGTCATGCTGGCAGTGTTCCTGATTGCGGTGCTCGTGATCTGGCTGCGCTTCCGGCGCAGAAGAAAGCGCGGGCTCATCCCACAGGATGTCCGGTTCCGTCCCCTGCCGATTTTCTGCACCTTCCTGATCCTGGAGGTCTTCTTCATTGAAGAATTCCAGAACGCTCTGTATGACGATGCTTCCAGCAATGTGCTGATCTATAAGACCATCATCGGTCTGCTCACGCTGGTCATCGCCTACTACGGCTACCGCAGGAAGCGGGACCAGATGCATCTGCTGGTCATCGGTGCTGTAGCGCTGCTGATGATGGCGGATATCACCATGGTCGGTTCCATCATCTCCGGTGCTGCGCTGCACATTGCAGCCTATACACTGCTGACCTATATCTTCATCCACAGAGACTACCCCGACCGGGGACAGGCTCTGGTCTGGATCATCTTCAGCCTCGTCGGGATCTATGCCGTAACCCAGGTGCCCGGACAGTTCGGCATTGCCCGTGTACTGGCTGTACTGTATATACCGGCAGTGCTCGGCATGACGGTTACTTCCTTCCACCTTTCACCGCGGCTGTTCAGAGGATCCTTCCTGCTGATGATTTCCGGCATCCTGCTGATCAACAATCAGGTCAGAGGAACAACCTTCTTCTCGCATATCATCTCACTGGGCATCTACTACATTGCCGTCGTTACTCTGGCGAGCAGCGGCAGCCTGTTCACGAAGCCGAAGATGATTCCGGTCCCCATAGTGGAAGAACCAGCAAAATAAACAAAAACCGCACCGTTCAATGGTGCGGTTCTGTTTCTTCCAGGTACAGGATGTATTCGTAGCCTTCCACAGCCTTCAGCCGGTACATACCGTTGTCCGGCACCAGAACATCCGCTGAGAACGGTCTGGTCTGCCGCATACCGGCTTTTGCCAGCATCCGCCTTGCGTGGATGTTTTCTTTATGCACATACGCTGTGATATACGTGCAGAAGCCTGTATGCTGCACTTCCTGCAGCAGCTGCCGGAATGCCTGCAGACCGTATCCCCTGCCGGTGTATTCCTTCCGGAGTATGATATCCAGTTCGGACTCTTCTCCTTCCGCAGACAGTTCGATCTTGCCGATGATCTGATTGCCGAGCATGACGGCCCGGGTATACAGCCTTCTCTGCCCTGCCATACCGGTATGCACGGCATTCAGATACTGTACCGTTGACTGTTCAGGCAGCGGTACAGGCAGGATGGTCAGACAGTATTTCTGATCTGTATGTTCATAAAGATCCTGCAGTTCCCCTGATCCGGGTACAGGCCAGGGCGCCAGAGATACATCCATCATTCGCTGATCTTCTTTCTGGCAATGATCCGGACCGGTGTTCCTTCGAAATCAAAGGCATTCCTGAGCTGGTTCTCAATGTAGCGCTGATAGGTAAAGTGCATCAGCTTCGGATCATTGCAGGACAGTACGAATGTCGGGGGATTGACCGACACCTGCGTCGCGTAGTAGATGCGGAATCTCTTTCCGTTGCGTGCCGGTGCAGGTGTGGTCACCTGCGCATCGGAGATGACTTCATTCAGAACATTGGTCGCAATGCGCCTGGACGCATTCTCATATACACGTTCTGCCTCCGGAAGGACATTCTTCACCCGCTGCTTTGTCTTTGCGCTGACGAAGACTACGGGAGCGTATGAGAGATAGACGAACTGTTTGCGGATCTCCTCTTCAAAGACGTGCATGGTATGCTCGTCCTTCTCCAGAGCGTCCCATTTGTTCACTACAATGATGATGGGTTTGCCTGCGTCCGATGCATAGCCGGCAACATGCTTGTCCTGTTCCCGGATGCCGGCTTCGGCATCGATCAGGAACAGCACAACATCGCAGCGGCTGATCGCGCTCATCGCCCGCAGGACAGAGTATTTCTCGATGTCCTCGTAGACCTTGCCGCGCTTGCGTATTCCGGCTGTATCCACGATGACGTATTTCTTTCCGTCCACTTCAAACGGTGTATCCACGGCATCCCGTGTCGTTCCCTGTTCATTGGAAACAATGGATCTCTCCTGGTTCAGGATGGCATTGACGAGCGAGCTCTTGCCGACATTCGGTTCACCGATGACAGCAATCCTGAGGCCTTCGTATACCGGTGTTTCTTCCTGTTCCGGCATTTCCTTCAGGCATGCGTCCAGTACATCGCCGATTCCGGCACCGTGGATGCCCGAACAGGGAACCGGATCCCCCAGCCCCAGAGCGTAGAATTCATAGCTCAATGCGATCTTGGTTGTATCATCCACCATATTGGCTGCTACGACTACGGGTTTTCCCGAACGCTGCAGCATCGATGCGATATACAGATCATCATCACTCAGCCCGGTTCTGACACTGGTAACCATGAGGATAACATCGGCTTCCTCCACAGCAATCTCCACCTGCGCGCGGATCTCTTCCTGATACGGCTGATCCGCCAACTGGATTCCGCCCGTATCTATGAGATGGAATTCCACACCGGTCCAGCTGCACAGGGCGTACAGTCTGTCACGGGTCACTCCGGGTGTATCGTTGACAATGGAGAGCCGTTCACCGGCAATTCGGTTAAAAATCGTTGACTTCCCGACATTCGGGCGGCCAACGATTGCGATGGTTCCTCTGCTCATGACTCTTCCTCCGCACAGGCACGGTCTACAAGGGCACTGATGACCTCTACGACCTCTTCCTTGCTCAGGTCGCTGGAATCCACCAGCACGGCATCCTCCGCCTGCTTCAGCGGTGAATTCTCCCTTCCGGAATCCTGTTCATCCCTTCTGGCGATTTCATCCCGCAGTTCCTCCAGTGTATGTCCGGTGATGCCGGCAGCCTGGTTCTGGAGCCATCTGCGCTTTGCCCTGGCTTCCGCGCTGGCTGTCAGGAAGATCTTTACCTCTGCGTCGGTCAGGACCACAGTGCCGATATCCCTGCCGTCCATGATGAATCCCTTCGCTTCCGCCATCTTCTGCTGGCGGCGCACCATCTCCGCACGTACATTCTTCCACTTGGATACGTTGCTGGCAAGCATGGATACCTCATCCGAACGGATGGCCTTGCTGACATCCTCACCGTTCATATACACACTGCCGTCGGTATGCAGCTCGATCTCCGTCTCAGCCAGCAGCCGGCACAGTGCTTCTTCATCCTGGTCGCTGACACCGCTGCGCAATGCGTTCAGGCCAAGGCAGCGGTACATCGCACCTGTATCAACATGGATATATCCGTACTTCTCTGCCAGCATATCCGAAATGGAGCTTTTTCCGGCAGCACTCGGTCCGTCAATCGCAATATTGATCCTGCGCATCAGAGTACTCCCTTCGAGTTCAGAATCCAGTAAATCACCACTGCCAGCAGTACGAACAGCACCAGAATCAGCGCAATCAGTACACCGTTCAGCACCTGGTTGGTACGCTGTACACGGTCATTGACTTCTTCCAGGTTATCCTCATAGGTATCCAGCTGCGCACGCATCTGCGTTGTTTCATTGAGCAGCTGCTGGCGGGCCGTTCTCTCTTCTTCCAGCTGGTAATCATAGTTGACGGTCCGCGTTTCTTCCTTCGCGGGCTGCGGCTGGTACTGGTTCTGCATCAGGTTCTTCACCTCTGCCGCAATGTCTTCCTTCGTACGGGAGACAGTGGAAGCGACAGGTTCGTTCCTGTCCTCAATGAACGGGAAATCCGGCAGATCGAATCCATAAGGATTTGTCGGTTCCGCTTCTGCAGGAGCAGGCTCCTTCTTTTCCTTTCTGGCGAAGATCGGCGGCAGTTCGGTAGTATCCTCTTCCTTCTGGACAGGTTCCTTGTCGCGGAACGGCTTTACATTGACCGTTTCGACTTCTTCCTTGTCCTTCTTCAGGTCATGAAGAATGTTCATCCGGGTATTCGTACTGAACGCTACACCCTGGTCCTTGTTGTACCGCTTGACTTCATTGATGTATTCATCCAGGTATTCATTGTCCAGCATACCGGAAAAACCGCTTGTTCCGAGGAAGGACGGGTCAAATGAAGGCTCATGGGCGGATGGTTTTTCCTGTACAGGTACGGTTTCCACCGCAGGCCTGGGTTCATAGTCCTGGGTTCTTCTCTGATGAATCGGGTCGTGGTCGGCTGCAGTATACTCCTGTGGTGCCTTGAAAGCATTGGCATCGATCCGGTTCAGTTTGTCCTCGTAGGTGCTCAGATCCTTTCCTCCGGTACCGATCTTTGTATCGGTATCGTTCTGGATCCGGTTTCTCAGTTCTTCATATTTTGCTGTGCGTGAATACTTTGCCATAATCAGATCTCCATAATCTTCAACATTATAGCATGATTAATGGAGCAGCGGGGAGATGCGTTTGTACAGTACGACCGTCAGTATACTGATGATGGTCCCCTTGATCAGATTGAACGGGGTTACGCAGGCAATGACAAACTTCAGCTTTGTATCGATGAACGGGAAGATGGCCGAACCCATCCCGATGATGATGTTCAGGTCCAGATGATAGAAATAGCTGTATGCCGGCAGCAGAATAAAGAAATTGAAGAGGACACCCATCATTGCCATGACCAGGGTGCCGCAGACCAGGCCTTTTACGGCGTTTGCTTTCGTCTTATGCCGGTGGTAGATCATGGACGCGGGGACGGCGAAGGCGCAGCCGATGAGGAAGTTGGCGGTTTCTCCGACAAACATGGTATCCGTACCCTGGAACAGAAGATTCAGCAGAACCTTGATTCCTTCGATCATGCAGGCTGCACCGGGTCCCATAGCGAATCCGCCGATCATAACCGCGAGTTCACTGAAATCCATCTTGTAGAACGGCGGCGCAACAAAAGGCAGCGGGAATTCAATCATCATCAGTGCGAAGGAGACGGCGCCGAGTACAGCAATCCTGGCTGTTCTGCGGATGGTGGACGTGTTTGTGCTTTCAGACATGTTTTTCTCCTCTCCCTCCCGTAAAAAAAGGAGGCTTTGATAAAAGTCTCCGGGTAATCTATGCAAAGAGTACTCTTCCATCCAGACTCTACTGTCGCCTACGGAGTTGCACCGTATCCTGCTCCATGGAGCTCGCGGGGTATACCGCCGGTCGGGAATTCCACCCTGCCCTGAGTTTTATCATTGTTCATTATAGACCTGCAGAACCGGCAGTACAGCAATATCTGTTCAGTTTCCTCACAGAATATCCGAAAAAAAGAAAACAGCTTTCACTGTTTTCATTACATCAACGGTAGAATCAGTGCTCCGTAGGAATGCAGGCCGGACATCAGTGTATTGACACCGATGAAGGTAAACAGCACCACCGGCACGGATACTACGGCAAACCAGGCCATGAACCTGCCCCGCCGGTTCCTGTTCAGCCGCAGGTGAAGACCGATTGCGTACAGGATCCAG
>JAEEGL014590719.1_pt1 | contig 11096 bp, 2 predicted proteins | sample 9134231 | NCBI WGS metagenome assembly JAEEGL01 (sample SAMN16246548, study PRJNA631951) | gut metagenome | biome: gut microbiome; feature: rumen; material: fiber-attached | host: Bos | place: Iran: Karaj | collected 2018-10
GATCAGACAGTAGCTGCTTTTGACCCCAAAGAGGGTAAAGTAGTTATAGTAGCAGTCAACACCGCAGGCGAGGACAAGACCTGGAAGTTCAACCTTCAGGACTTCTCAGCTATCGGAAACAAAGTAACCGCCATCAGAACCAGCGGCTCCCTTACAGGCGGAGAGGACTGGACTGACGTAACAGCTACAGACAATATTGTGGCAGACACAGCAGCCAAGACAGTAACTGCAACAGTTAAGGCTAACTCAATCACAACCTACATAATTGAAGATGTGGTATACGACTCCGGCGCAGAGACCGTGGTTTCCGCATCACAGAATACAATCTACGCTGCCAAGGGCACAGCAGCAGTGCTTCCTCAGACAATCAGCGTAGAGACCAGCAAGAACAACACCATCGACGCCAAGGTAACCTGGCAGACCGAAGGCCTCGACCTTACTTCTGCAAAAGAGGTAACAGGAACCCTCGACGGTTACGGCTACGAAGTAACCTGCGGCATCGAGTTCGTAGAGCCCAACATGGCCTGGTACATCGACTGTAACGACAACGAAGTAGGCCACACCTCCTATCCCAAGATGGATTCCTACGCTGACCTTTTCAATGAAGTTTCGGATCAGAAGTACGACGGAACCTGGGGCCGCCTTGAAGATTACGGAGCATACAACAACTCCGATGACGACCCATGGGCATACGGCTGGTATGCATATTCCAACCAGAGCATCAACTACAAGCTTCCTATGGAGGCGGGAGAATACACCCTGACCTTTGGCTTCAAGGAGTGGTGGAACCAGTCAAGACCTATGGCAATCTACGCAGTTACAGATGAAGGGGAGACCCTCATTGGCAAGACCAACGCCAAGAACGGCAAGAACAACTGGAACACACCCGTATACAGCTTCAGCCTTGAAAATGCAGCTGATGTAACCTTCTCAGTAAGAAAAGACGGAGGTCCCGACCCTGTTCTTTCATTCATAAGAGTTCAGAAGAAGCTTAACCTTGATCTGCTCAAGGCAGCACTTGTAAAAGCACAAAGCATCGACACAGCAGGCTACGCACAGACCAAGAAGGACAGACTTCACAGCCTCCTTGAAAAGGCTCAGAACGTATTGCTTCATGCAGTGACAACTCAGAGCGATGTAGACGAGATGGTTACCGAGCTCTCAGAATTCGTGGACACTGATGGGAATCTTTTCACAGAAAAAGAGATCGCGGCTAACGACTATCTCCTGTACCTGGTAGACTGCGGAAGCTCCGATCCCACAACTGTTCCCGATGACTACAAGCTGGGACTGTACCAGTCAGTTACAGAGCAGGAACTGTCCGTAGATGGCGGCACAGGCCTTAAGTGGGGCTATGATGCAAACAGCGACTACGGCGTAAGAGTAGCGGGCGGCTCAGCTAACGGCACTCTTACCGGCAATTACATCTACATGTCAGACCAGGGCTGGACCTACAAGAAGGGCGTCAGTGGACTCTATTACAGCTTCGAGCTTCCTGACAGAGCAAGTAACGAATACCTGGTAACAATCGGAGTCAAGAGCCCTTGGAGCGCAAGAGATATCAGCTACAGCCTTGAGGGATCAGAAGTTGAGTCAGGCCTTAACCTCGGACAGAGCACCCTCGTAGAGAGAACCTATAACGTAGAAGTAACAGACGGCGAGCTCAATCTGTACGCATATGCAACCAACAGAACAAGCTCCTATGTTGACCCGCTTCTTAGCTACATTATTGTAAAAGCGGTTCCCGAGTACACCACAGACATCCTTGCCAAGGCCCTTGAGGAATACGCTGAGAAGATGGAAGGTAAGACCTACTCAGAAAAGACCCTTGCAGCCTACAACGAAGCAGCAAACGCAGCGCAGGAGCTCATAGACAATGCATCAACAGATTCAGCGGCGATCAAAGAGGCATATAACAATTTGAAGGCAGCATTTGAGGCTCTTGCAGAGATCATCACCTACACATCTATCACAGGTGTGGAGGGCGCTCCTATCTATGACAACAACGGAGTGCAGGTTCAGGCCCACGGCGGTCAGATACAGCAGTTCACAATAGACGGAGTAACCAGGTACTACTGGTACGGCGAGGATAAGACCTATGATTATCAGCCTGTTGTAGGTGTTCACCTCTACACCTCCACAGACCTCTACAACTGGACAGACGAAGGAGTTCCTTTCAGAGCAATACCTATTGCTGATGAGGACTATGGTAAGTTCAAGGAGGAAGGCTACAAGGCAGACCTGTCCGTTTTTGACACCGACGAGTATTTCAGCACGCTCTATGCAGACTACAAGGGACAGGCAGCAGACGATGCCCAGTACGACAACAAGCTTGAGGAGATCTACTGGAATATCGCAGCAGACAGAACCGTTATGGAGAGGCCTAAGGTCCTCTATAACGACAGGACCGGCAAATACGTAATGTGGTGGCATTGCGACGGAGTTACCAAGTCCAATCCCACAGGCTCCAATTACGGCAAAGCCAAGGCAGGAGTTGCTATATCCGATACTCCTTACGGACCTTTCAAATTCCTTGGTGCCTACAAGCTTAACTACGACGAAAACGCAGACCACAGCTGGGATGAGACCGAAGATGCCTGGGGCTCCGTTCGTGATATGAACGTATTCAAGGATGATGACGGAACTGCTTATGTCATCTATTCTTCAGACGGAAACACCAACATGTATGTGGCCAAGCTCAATGATGAGTACACATACCTTGCACAAGATCAGAAACACGCAGTACTCGGCAAAGACTTTACACTCAATTTTGCAGGGGCATCAAGAGAAGCGCCCGCAATGTTCAAGTACAACGGAACCTACTACATGGTAACTTCCGGCTGTACAGGATGGGATCCCAACCCCGCAAGCTATGCATACGCAGACAGCCCGATGGGACCCTGGACAACAGTTAACAATCCTTGTACAGACGATGGCAAAAACACCTCCTACAGAACCCAGCCTACCTGCGTATTCCCCGTGGATGCAGCAGCAGGTAAGTTCATCTACATGGGCGACAGATGGAATTCCGGAGACCTCTCCGAATCCCGCTACGTATGGCTCCCAGTAGAGTTTCTTGCAGGAAATAAGATAGCTCTTAGAAGCTACAGCAACTGGACACTGGAGGAGCTCGAGAACAAGGGCGTATTTAGCGTTTCCACAGAGCTTCCCGCCTATGCTTATTCACCAGAAGACCTTGAGGAGAAGCTCCCTGAGACCCTGGAACTTGTTCTTTCAGACGGACAGCACGCAGTAAAGGGCGTAACCTGGAGCCTTACAAATGTTCCGGCAGTTGGAGAATATGAAGTAACAGGAACCATCGCAGACTATAACAGAACCATCACCCACACAGTAAGCATGATCCCTGACAAAATGATCTACTTCTACGACTGCGGATCCGCTGAAGTTCTGGGAGATGAGCAGGCAAGCTACCTCGTAACCGCAAGAAGCGTTCTGAAGAAGCAGATAAGAAATGCCGCAGCCGACGAAGACTATGCGGTATCAGGCGTGGCAGGCTTTACCGGAGTCAAGAACACCGTGCTTTCTTCAGGCTACGATGTTGGAATCAAGAATTCCGGCAGCGACATCTACGGACACGGCTACTGGGCAGGCGGAAATAAGACCATTGACTACGCATTTACTCTGGAAGCAGGTGAGTACACAGTTTCCACAGGCTATCAGGAGTGGTGGAACACTTCAAGACCTACGCAGATCACAGTGACAGATGAAGAGGCAGCAGTACTCGGCACAAGGAACTTCACCCTTTCCTCCTCAGACAGCGCAAGACTTGAGAGCGTATCTTTCACACTTGAAAAAGACAGCGTTGTAACCGTAAGTGTTAAGAAGACCGGAAATCCCGACCCTGTAATGAGCTTCATCGCAGTGGTTAAGGACTCTATGGACAAGGAAAAAGAGAACCCTGGCTACACAGACGGCCGCTGGTACACCAAGTGGGGCGGATCCTACTATGAGACCAAGGACGGTGTTAATCTCACCGGAGTGCAGAAGATTGACGGCAGTTACTATCTCTTCAACAAAAAAGGCACACTTCAGAGGAGCCTGTTCTATGAAGAGGCAGGAAACACCTATTACTTCGGCTCTGACGGTAAGCTTATAACAGGTTGGTTCACCAAGTGGATGTCAGTATACTATGCCAGTGAGGACGGCGTGATTCAGAAAGGTTTCGTAACCTTCGATGAGGGAATCTGCTACTTTAACAAAAAAGGTCACCAGGTTAAGAACGACTGGGTAACAGTAGACGGCAAGAAGTACTTCATCAAGGGTAACGGCTATAGAGCACAGTCAGAGACCATCACAAAGTGGGGTAAGAAGTATTCCTTCGATGAGAACGGAGTGCTGATACCTTAATATATTCCTACTTACAAGCGGAGCACCTGCCATATGCAGGTGCTTCGTTTAATTAATTAGCCCGCTTTCCTGTCTGAAAACACGTTAAATAGTCTGACACTATGGAAAGCTTTCTAATAAAATGATAAAATATTTATTGCCTACCGTTATCGTCATTTCAATTTCGAACAGGGTATAAAATATGCCAAGGAAGCAGAGCCTAAGCGCAACCTACGTACCTAAAAATCTCCAGAAAGTATTGAAACAGATCCCCGAGAGCGCATTGACAACCGTCGTTGCGCCTATGGGCTATGGAAAAACCACGATCATCAATCATTTTCTTGCAGAAAAATCCAAAAAGCAGGACACAGTCATCATCAGAATCAGCATATATTCCGATAACCTTGCCGTATTCTGGAAAAGTGTTCAGGATGCCTTCAGATATGAAGGATATACATTCCTTGACAAATATCCCTGCCCGACAGATCTTATCAGCGGCAATATGGTGGTTGATGCCGCCTGCCGCCATCTGACCGGCGAAAAGGAAATCTATATTTTTGCGGATGATTTTCATCTTCTGACTTCGGTAAGACTTCCGGGGTTCATGTCCAGGGTCGCAGGTCGCATTCCTTCCAACGTACATGTAATATTTGCAAGCCGCCGGGCTGTCATAAGTGACACTGAGGCTGTGCAATTGGGGCGCAAAGTCTGCATAATTACAGCCGATGACCTAAGACTTGAGAGAGAGGATATCGCGGCCTATGTGCATCGCTGCGGCTTCGATATGCGGCAGGAGCAGATAGATGAGCTGTATTATGCCACAGAGGGGTGGTTCTCCGCCGTTTATCTGGCACTTCGAACCTATATGTCCTCAGAGACTATCCCAAGCCGTGGCTCAGATATATACGCAGTGTTTATCAAGGCCATGATTGACTCTGTTCCCAAGGATATCAGGCTCTTCCTTATAATTATGGGCCTTGCGGATGAGTTCAATGCCGAAATGGCAAGGTTCATCACAGGATATATGAACAGCGCGGAGATCCTAAAGAGACTGTCCAAACAAAATGCCTTTGTGAAAAAACTTCCAGACAGCGAGAACTTCAGATTCCATCATATGATGAAGGAGTGCGCAGAAAAGCTTTTTGAAGAGCTTGATAAACAGACAAGGGATTATTACAGAAACAGGTACGGCGAATGGTATGAACAGCACGATCAGTTCATACATGCCATTACTTCATATACTTACAGCGCCAACTACGATGCTATTTTGCAGGTGGTTCAGGCAGATGCGGGAATCCTTCTGTCCTGCTGGGGACCGGCGCAGATCCTGCAGCTTCTTGATAATTGTCCTGTGGAGACGCTGACCAGGTATCCTCTTACGATACTGGTCCTTATGCGATGCATGTTTAACTTCAGGCAGATACCCAAGATGCTGGAACTAAGGGATCTGCTGTCCAATATCATAGAGAACGATTCCTCGTTGTCTTCGGAGGAGCGGGGCAACCTCCAGGGAGAGAGCGATCTTATCATGAGTTTTCTCATGTTCAATGACGTTAGTGCCATGTCAAGGCTCCACAGAAGCGCCAGTGAGCAGATGACAAGACCTGCCATCAGTATTACCAACAAGGGCGGCTGGACCTTTGGCTCCCCATCGGTTCTTATGATGTTCTACAGACAGCCCGGGGAATTGGCCAAAGAGCTGGCTGAAATGGACGAGTGCATGCCCCACTACTACAGTGTTACCAACTACCACGGCTACGGCGCTGAGAAAATAATGAGAGCTGAAGCGCAGTACATGCAGGGGAACTTCGTGGACGCCGCCATAACTCTTGGAAAAGCCTATATTCAGCCCGCCAAATGCGACCAGGACAATATGAAGCTCTGCTGCGACTTCCTGGATATGAGACTATCTCTTTTTGCCGACCATGAACTTACCGAGAAGCCTGAGGAGAGGAAAAAGAGTATTCAGAAGAACCACAATGCCGGACTTATCAATATCTGGAATGCCTCCTGTGCATATTATTATGCGATTATGGGAGATCCGGAGAAGATACCGAGAGTCTTCAGAGAACACCTCCTTGAGAGAGTCAATATTCTTGAGCCCGGAAGACCCATGACGGAAATGATAGAGAATCAGGTGTACATTGTTCAGGAGGAGTACACCAGGATCCTGGGACAGATAGACCGGCAGATAGCTGTGTGCGACAAGATGAAATACTGCCTGGTTAAGATATATCTCCTTATTCAGAAAGCTGTATGCCTGAATGCGGTTCATAAGATCCCGGCAGCGGATAAGGTCCTGCTACAGGCATTGGAACTGGCTGAGCCTGACAATCTCCTGATGCCCTTCGCCGAGAACTACGCAGGGCTTGAGTCGTTATTTGATGAGCAGTCCTGCCAAGGCAGACACGGAGCCTTCATAGGCAGGATAAAGGAGCTGGCGGGCAATTGCGCCAAAGAGCTCAACAAAAATGCTGGAGTCCTGGAGGTTACGGTATTCTCCAAACTCACTGCAAGAGAAGGGGAGGTGGCAGCCCTTATGGCCAAGCGCCTTACCAATCACGAGATCGCGGAAAAGCTGTTTTTATCAGAGGGAAGTGTAAAACAGTACAGCAATCAGATCTATTACAAACTTCATATCGAGGGAGACACCAGAACCAAGAGAAAACGCCTGTTAGAGCTCCTTGGAGGGGGTACCGACTAAATACTAACTAATGGTTAAGTGTTAAATTTATTACGGCCACTGTAAAATTTTTTTGCAGTGGCTTTTAGTATGTCTGAAACTGTTTTTCTATGAGAAAGGTGGGATAGGATGAGTAAAAAATTATTGGCAAGATTATTGGCACTAACTATGTGCGCAGGGCTTGTACTTCAGCCCATGACGGCGTACGCAGAGGAACCTTTGGCGGATGCAGTCATAGATGAAGCCACAGAAGAAGTACCGGAATTGGAAGAAATACCTGAATTAGAGGAAGCGCCCGAATTAGAAATGTTACCGGAGGCTGAATTACTGGATGATGGAGAGGAACCCCCTATTGCAAAGGTAAGGTGGATCAGAGAAGACTTCATCAGTATCAGGATGGCAGACTACTATAAAGTTGGCGATATCTGTCCGAACCTGAGTATTGAGACTAGTAGTCCTATTCTTGATTACTATTTCGCGGGCTGGCAGGAGGATGGAAAGGCCGGATGGGCAGATTATCCTGACGAGCATTTCTTTGCCGGAAGATATAGAGCTATTGTAGCGGTATCTGTCAAAGAGGAGTGCAAGTCTTTATGGAAATTAGATAATGATTTCCAGCTGACTGTTAATGATGAGCAGTGGATTGTGTACACAGCTCATTATGACGAGAATTTTGAGCTCAGGGCTTTGGAATTTGCCTCGCCTGCTGTTACGGTACTGGAAACGCCGACCCCAGGTAAGCAGATTAATATCGAAAAAGTCGTAGCTACAAGCAATATTGAGGAGCTTACCATTGAAAAAGCACCTATCGGGGAGCCGACTTTTAACATAACAGAAGGAGATGTGGTTGTTTTTTCCGGCACATGGATGCATAAGGTCGATGAGGGCGAATGGGAGGTAGCACAAGGAAGATTTACTCCCGGTATATACCAGTATGATGTGGAAGTAGACGTTGCCGATGAATACAAGGTTACCCATGTGATTGATAATAATTTGAAGCTGGAAGTTAACGGCATACAATGGAAACGCATTTTTAACATTGGCGGTTCTTCAGGCTATGAATTTGTATCACCGGAATATATGGTAGAGGGGACACTTGAAGAGCTTCCGGAGATTACAGGGGTGTATATATCTGATAACCAGCTGTATTGGGATCAGCTCGGAGACTGGGGCTTCTATCGTATTGAAATTGGTGATACAAGAGAAGTTGTTAAGTACTTAGTGCCCTGCGATCTTGTGCAGTTCTGCGAGTTCTACGATGTGCCCTATGGTTCATATACGGTTAAGATTACAGCGGTAGACTTCATGGATATTGCGGGCTTTGAGCATTCCAAGACAGCAGAAGTACCATGGGTATATGGAAAGCCGGCTCCTGCCCAGAAGACTAAAATTACAAGTATAACAGCCACCAGTAATATGGCTGATATCATCAAATTTGGTGCACCTTTGACAACTCCTACTTTCACAATTGAGGGAGACCAAGGCGTTGTAGTTACAGGCGGCAGATGGCTCAAGTCTGCAAATGGCGGGCAAAAAGTAGAAGCCACTGAGGACACCTTTAGTAACGGCGGCTGGTACTATGAGGTGACTCTGGATATTGACGATGAACATAAGGACCTCTATGAGTTTGACCAATATATGAAGCTGGTCGTAGACGGATTACGATGGAATGCAACAGATGATGGAGTTTTCGTTTCCAGGGGAGATACTGTAATCGATGAGGAAAACAGAGTTGTTATTGAGAAAATCAATGCAACCGGCAATATCTCCGAGATTTTTGTAAAAGGTGCTACTTACAGGGCTCCAACAATTACCGATAATGACGGATTAGTATATTTTTCTACAATGGATGCGCTGAAGAAGGATGGAGACACCTGGACTAACCTGTATGCCTTTGGCGATACCCTAGGCGAAGGAGAATATTGTTTCAGATTCGTAGTGAGCTTGCAGAATGATTACGTATATTCTCATCGAATCACAGAAGAAACAAAAGTTATTATCGACGGATTGGAATGCACAATGGTCTCCCCCGGAACCACGGTGGGGAAAGGAGTGATCCAGGCAATATACCAAACAGGAGTAATCGAGATAAAGGCTGATGAGCCTTTCGATCCCGAGGAGATTCAGGGCACCTGGACCACCAAGTGGGGCGCAAGCTATTTTGTAAAAGAAAATGGTGAGAAGGCTACCGGTATTCAGAAGATAGACGGAGTTTACTATCTCTTTAGCAAAAATGGCACACTTCAGAAGAATACTTTCTATGAAGAGGATGGCAAGAAGTATTACTTCGGAGCAGACGGCATCAGAGTAACGGGATGGCGCACCAAGTGGACATGCACATACTATTTTGATGAGGACGGAGTGATGCAGACAGGTTTTGTTGATATTGACGGGGCAACCTACTACTTCAATGAGAAGGGACATGAGCAAAGGAGCTCATGGATCACTGTAGGTGCAGACAAATACTATGTTAAAGCTGATGGAACTATGGCAAAGTCAGAGACCATCAAGAAATGGGGCAAGAAGTATAGCTTCGATGCAGACGGAGTGCTGATTCCTTAACGAAATACAAAAACGTTTGAGATTTTTTTATGAGAGGTGGGAACTTATGAGTAAAAAAAAGTTGACGAAATTGCTTGCGTTTACCATGTGCGCAGGAATGATCCTGCAGCCTGTAGCAGCCAATGCACAGGAGGTGGAATTAGAAGCTGATCCCGAGGAAATTATCCTTGAGGAGGATGCAGAAGACTTAGAACTTCAGGAAAATGTTTTTGAGAATGTTACGGAAGATGTTGAGGTTGAGGAGGCGGATTTTCTTGTACATACTATTTATGGTTCATTATTATTAAAGAGCAACATTGCAGATATTCTCGTTTCTGATCACGAAAGAGTTTATCCAATATTTACGGCCCCAAACGGTTCAGTTATTGAGATTTCGCCACTTCAATGGACGAAGCTAAATGAAAGCACAGGAAGATATGAGGAATTTACAAATAAAGCTTTTGACGATGGAAAGTACCAGCTGTATTTGACAGCAAGTATTCCGGATAGTTATTCAAATGATTATGCGATGGACGTAGACTTTGGACTAATAGTTGATGGCGTCTGGTGGACCCCATGTGGCGATAAGCCGGATGATAACGAGTATTGCAAGAGCTTTGATTTCGTATCACCGGTTTTTGAGATAAATAGCTCTCCCGATCCTGTTGTTACGGACGATACCATTTACACAGACTCAGTGAGCAGCAACATCTCGGATATGCTCTATACCGGAGGAACTGCCGGTGTTCCGACATTTGAGAGTACTAAGCCGCAGCTTCAATATGAATTCCAGAGATGGGAGTATTACCATGAAAAGCCCGGGTGGTCTATATATCCATTTCGTACTTTTAATCCCGGAACCTTCAGGGCGGTTGTGAAGGTAAGCCTTACCCCTGAATCCAAACAAAACTATACATTAGACCCTAATTTCAGCCTTAATGTTAACGGAGAAGTTTGGCGCGGGTCATCTTCAATTGGTTTGGAGAACGGCAAAGTAGTAAACATTGTATTAACCTCTCCTGCATATGATCTTCCATTTCTTATGGCGCTTCAGAATGTATATGTACAGGACGGCGTTTTGTACTGGGACCCCATTGAAGGAGCTGACGATTATGCTCTGACAATTGATGGCAAGCAGGAAATTGCTTCTACCAACTCTTTTAACCTGGATTCTTTCCTCGAAAAAAATAATGCAGAACCCGGAACAATTGAGATAACAATCGTCGCCAGAGACAGCAAAGGAAGAAATGCTTCCCTTGGCTACGAGATGGAATATGAATACACAGTAGAAGAGCCTGTCGATCCCGAGGAAATTCAGGGCACCTGGACTACCAAGTGGGGCGCAACCTATTTTGTAAAAGAAAATGGAGAGAAGGCTACCGGTATTCAGAAGATAGACGGAGCTTACTATCTCTTTAGCAAAAATGGCACACTTCAGAAGAATACTTTCTATGAAGAGGATGGCAAGAAGTATTACTTCGGAGCAGACGGCATCAGAGTAACGGGATGGCGCACCAAGTGGACA
>JAEEGL015342952.1_pt1 | contig 11096 bp, 11 predicted proteins | sample 9134231 | NCBI WGS metagenome assembly JAEEGL01 (sample SAMN16246548, study PRJNA631951) | gut metagenome | biome: gut microbiome; feature: rumen; material: fiber-attached | host: Bos | place: Iran: Karaj | collected 2018-10
AATAGTTTTTGCCATAATCCTAAAATCCAGTTCATTGGATAGAATAAGTAGTACAAGAACAAAATAAATGGTGCTGAGAAAATTGCAAATGGTTCTGGGTTTCTCTTAGCTAAAGTCTTTGGTGCTACTTCACCAATAAATAGCACGATAAGAGTAATTGCTATTGTAGAAACAGTACCAGCGATTGTAGCATCTTCAATTACGCGCGTAAAAAATAAAGTAGCAAGCGTAGCTGCGCCAATGTTTACAATGTTGTTCCCGATTAAAATTGTAGTGATTAATTTCTCAAAATTTTCGCCTAAAGCAGCAGCCCAAACTTGACGTTTACTTTTGCTTTCAGCCATAGCTTTAAATCTAACTCTTGTAATTGATGAATAAGCGGTCTCTGCTGCAGAGAAAAACGCTGATAAAATAACAAGTGCAAATATTGCTAATATGTAAAACAGGTCCATTTTTATATCCCGACAGGGATCTACTCCTTTAATAATATAAATAAATTATATATAACTTTGCGCAGTATGTAAATAATTTTTGCGCGCATTTTAATAGCATTTTAAATTTTTATCTTTACTTTAAGGTTGAAAATTGGTATATTTAATAAGGCAAAGGGGTATAAGTATGAGTACTAAAGTATTAATTAATGATTCTCAATCTGTTGTTGAAGAAAATCCACAAAAGTTATCTGCAGGCAAATATGTTTTATTAACGATTTTGTATATCATTCCAGTTATTGGATGGTTAGTTGCATTTTTCCATGCTGTTAGCAACAATAACATCGCAAGAAAACAATATGCTCAAAGCTTTTTCCAAATTGTTTGCATATTCTTACTTGTTTTAGCAATAGCAGCTATTGCATTTATTGTTTGGTCAATAATCGTTGGTAATTGGGCTGTTGATTTCCCTTCACTTATAAACGGATTATTCAATAAATAAAAATATTAATTTTGAAAATATAGTAAGCAATTTCAGTTGCTTACTTTTTTGCATAAAAAATGGCGGATTGCTCCGCCATGAACACCTCTGTCTTTTTCCTTGAGAGATTTCGTGCTGTTATGCCACGTCTACACCTTCAGGTTCCACCTTATCGATAGATATCTCCAGAGTTCTATCCATTTGCGGTCATTAGCGTTTTCACGTGCCAGAAAGTATTACCTCGTAGGCCAACCTTGCGATTGTTTTCCGCAAACTTCCTCTAGTGTTCAACATATTGTAGCAACTAAATAATCCCATTGCAACTAAATAAATATAAATTCGGCGCCCATTTTTTTGAGCGCCGAAATAACAATCAAGGGATCAAATTGTTATTAATGATTTGCTAAACTAAATCAAGGGAACATTCCTCTTAAATGTTTAGCTTTAGAGATTCTTTCTATAGCTTCAACATAAGCTGCAAGTCTATAGTTTAATCCCCACTTTGTAGCGTTAGAATCCAATTCATTCCAAGCTTTGATCATAACCTTTTCTAGCATCTTGTTAACATCCTCTAATTCCCATGTCAAAGATTGTAGGTTTTGTACCCATTCAAAATATGACACAGTAACACCGCCGGCGTTAGCTAAGATATCTGGAACTAAGATTATTCCACGCTTTGCAATGATTTCATCAGCTTCTGCTGTTGTTGGTCCGTTTGCTGCTTCTACAATGTATTTACATTGTATATCGTTTGCGTTATCCTTAGTAATTTGGTTTTCCATAGCAGCTGGGATAAGGACGTCACATTTTGTCACAAGTAATTCTTTGTTATCAATATGCTCCACTCCATCCTCTTTAAAATCTTTCAAAAGATTCTTTTTGCCATCTACAAATGCCAAAACCTTTGGAATATCTAGACCCTTTTCACATCTGATACCGCCAGACACATCTGAAACTGCTACAATCTTGCATCCATTTTCGTGCAAGAATTTAGCTGCTGCAGCACCAACGTTACCAAGACCTTGAATGACAACAGATACATTCTTTGGGTCTAATTTTAATTTCTTCAAAAGTTGTAAAGTAATAATAGTTACTCCACGACCAGTAGCTTCTGGTCTACCAACAGAACCACCGACTTCCAAATCCTTACCTGTAACAACTCCGTGAACAGTATAGCCACTCATCATTGAATAAGTGTCCATAATCCAGTCCATAACTTGAGCGTTTGTGTTTACATCTGGAGCAGGAATGTCTTTTTCTGGTCCGATAATTGGTAGGATACTTGCGGTATATCTACGAGTCAATCTTTCTAATTCACCCTTAGATAATTTGGTTGGATCAACTTTAATTGCGCCCTTAGCACCACCATATGGGATGTTAACAACCGCACACTTAAAACTCATCCAAGCAGCAAGTGCTCTAACTTCATTGATATCTGAATCTTGGTGATATCTGATACCGCCCTTACATGGGCCACGAGAAGAACTATGTTGTACTCTATAGCCTTCGAAAACTTTAACTGAGCCATCGTCCATTTTAATTGGAACTGAAACTTTTAGCTCTCTTTCTGGATACTTGACCAGGATATAGTCTTGTTCATCCATACCAACGGCCTTAGCCGCCTTGTCTACAACTGCAATAAAATTGTCATATGCATTGTAACTCATAATTTCCCTCCTTATAGTTTATTTATCCCTTTCGATATAATTCTACTACTTAATTTACTAAAATTAAATACCTATTTTTGCCTAAACATAAAGAAGTTTTTTGTTACACCTTTTGCATACCCATCTTGAATTGAATTTAATAGCTGTCTTTTTGATTGCAAATTGTCTATGACATCCTGGGCAATACATTAAAACCATTGTTTTAGGATCTAGTTCTTTTGGCTCAAAAACCTTTCTTTTTGAACCTTTGTTTTTATACGCTTTTTCGTTTAGCTTATATCTTCCAACAACGGTTATATTTAAGTTATATTCTTGGTTAATAATTTCTGCATAATGTTTGAATTTAGCACCATGGTTATAACAACCATCGATTGTGTGTGCAAGCTCATGCATTATAGTTTCTTCAATATCTAAATCGTTTTCAAACCACTTATTTATTGCAATAACAAAATTGGTTTCTCCTCTTGGAGTTTTCTTACAGAACCCATATTTTGAAAAACCTGTATTGGTTTTAAACAAAATATCTTTAGATATAGGGATATTTAATGCATCTAATTCGTAAATGCATTTTTTTATTAACGCAGTATAGTGTGGATTTGTTTTAAATATATATGCCATATAAAAAATTAGGTGCAGCGAACTGCACCTTGATTATTATAGTAAGTTGATGCCAGCTTCTTTACAGGTCTTAACCATTTCATCTGGCCAGATTGATGCGTGCACTTCACCGATGTGTGCCTTTTCTAGAAGTAACATACATAGTCTAGATTGTCCAATACCACCACCGATTGTTAATGGCAATTCACCATTTACAAGCATCTTATCATATTGAAGCATTAATCTATCTTCATGATCGCTCTTTTGTAATTGTTCACGAAGTGATACTTCATCTACTCTTATACCCATTGATGACAATTCAAATGCTTCATCCAAAATTTCGTTATAGAAGATAATATCTCCATTTAACTTCCAATCGTCATAGTCTGGAGCTCTACCATCATGTGGTTCACCGCTCTTTAATACATCACCAATTTCCATAATAAAGATTGTCTTGTGCTCTTTTGCAAAAGCATTTTCTCTTTCTTTTGGTGTTAGATCTGGATATAAATCTTCTAATTCTTGAGATGTAACAAATGTAACTTCTCTAGTTAACTTTCTCTTTAGGGCTGGGAATTGCTTTTGAACTTCGTCTTGAACATCGCAAACAATATCTACTATTGTCTTTACTGTTTCTTTCAAATAATCTTGAGTTCTATCCTTTCTTGCAATTACTTTTTCCCAATCCCATTGGTCAACATAAATTGAGTGAAGGTTATCTGTTTCTTCATCACGACGAATAGCATTCATGTTAGTATAAATTCCTTCGCCAACTTTATATCCGTAATTCTTTAGAGCGATTCTCTTCCATTTAGCTAGTGAGTGAACGATTTGAGCAGTAACACCTGGCATGTGAAGAATATCAAATTCTACTGCTCTTTCAATGCCATTTAAATCGTCATTAATACCAGTTCCAGCTTTAACAAATAATGGTGCTGAAGCTCTTTCAAGATTCAACTTCTTGCAAAGCGTAGCCTTAAATAATTCTCTTGTAATTCTAATAGCCTTTTCTGTCTCTCTAATGTCTAGAGCGCTTTTATAAGACTTTGGTATAACTAATGACATATTTTTATCACTCCTAAAAACAACTGCTAGTATTATAGCACTAAGAATTGACTTAGCAAATATATTTTTTTAAATATCTTACATAAATTTAGATAAATCTAAATCACAAACATAAGATACTACCATTCTGCCAAAGTAATCTAATTCCTTTCCAATCTTTGTAATATGGTATTCACCCATTTGCATTGAACCTATGTTATAAGATAAGCAATATTCATCTGCGCCATCATAAGCATATGCTGTAATGTGCATACCCTTTTGAGTAACCTTAGATAGATTATTCTCAATAACATCTCCACCCATAATCTTATAGCCACCTTCTTTAGCTTCTAGTGGTAATGCGCCTACGAATCTTTCTGCAATTGAATTCTTCCATGTAGCTTCAGAGATCTCATATCCTGTTTCGCTTTCGGCATACATATATTTTCCATCTTCAATGTAATAACGATAGTAAACAGTTTGACTTCCTTCTTTATCGTATCCTTTTGCTACTAATTTCAAAGTTTCATCTTTGCCTGTTCTTTCAATAGTTCCTTTCAAATAATATGTTGATGTGCCTTCTTTGTTAAAGATTTCATACTCAACGTTAGATGTAATATCTCCGAAATTGTTAACAAAGTTATAATCGACGGTTATTGTTGCGTCGCCTATTCCCTTAATTTCGTCTTTTATTGTTTGAACAAATGACTCTGGTAATTCTTTTTCAAATCCGAAAAATACTACAACTGCTGCGGTTACAAGAACCATCAAAATAATTAAAACTACTACAAATGCAATTAAACATCCTTTCATATTTATGCCCTCTCTATTGAAATTATATCAAATTTCAAGATAGCGCACTATATATTTTTTGTCTTGCGTCGTTTAACTCTTTTGAAGATAAATCCTTATGATCTGAATTGATTTGAAGATCCAACATAATCTTTGCTGGAGAATTTGATAAAACGATTACTCTATCTGCAATAGATAATGCCTCATCGACATTATGTGTTACATATACAGCACCTAAATCGTTTTTGATAATTAAATCTCTAAATAATTCTAAAAGTCTCTTTGTAAGCATTATATCTAAGTCTTTAAATGGCTCATCCATAAGAATTATTTGAGGATTATAAACAATAGCTCTAGCTATAGCTACTCTACTTGCTTGCCCACCAGAAATCTGGGCTGGATATTTGCTCTTTAAATCTAAAATTTCTAAATCTTGAAGCACTTTATCAATCTTTGAATAATCTTGAGGATTTAGCACGAATTTTAGATTCTCTTCCACACTTATTGACTCAATTAAGCGTGGATTTTGAAAAACATATGCAAATTTTCCCAAATCAGATACATTTCCTTCAAATTTAACATTGTTTGCTAAAACATTCAAAAGTGTTGTCTTACCGCATCCCGAAGGACCTAGGATACAAGTGATCTTTTTATTATCTAAATCTATTGAAAAATCTTCATAGACTTTTATATCTTTAAAAGATACTTTTAGATTTTGAATCTTCATCTCTTGCCTCCTATTGTTAGTTTTTCAACTAAAGTTACAATTCCCTCTAAAATAAGTCCTAATACGACAGCTATAATAGTCCACGCAAACAATACATCCATTTCAAGATACATAGACGCTTGTTGCATTTGAAGTCCCATAGAAGCTCTTGTTTGAGCCATAACCTCAGCAGCTATAATTAACTTTACATTTAAAGATATTGTTGATTTTATTGTGCTAAATACACTTGGGGCTGCTTCTGGCAAATATAGATTTAGAATTTGCTTTTTGACTGGAACATTGTAGATTTTTGCCATTTCAATCAATCTTGGATCAACATTTACAATTGCATTCAAAAGTCCTGCATATTGCAATGGGAATATAACTAAAATAGCAACAAGCATTGGCGCATTTAAAGTAGATAACCAAATAAGCGCTAATAAGATAATAGACATTGTTGGTATCGTTCTCATTATTGATGTAAGTATTGATACAACCTTCCCTACATTGTTTAAAAGCGAAGAAAGAATTGCAAATATAAGAGCAAACAAAAATGAAATTTCAAACGATATTAAAACTCTAAGTAGCGAATTGCCAATAGATACATAAAATGACCCTTCGCTAAATAAATTAAATAATGCTTTTAGAGTCGATAAAAGTGATGGAAATATTATCTGCGAGCCAACAGCTGCAGCCACAATAGCCCATAGGGCTACTACTATCCCTAGGGCTATAAATGGCAATAATATATCTAAATATTTTATCGACTTATTGTTCATTAATAATAGAATCCGCTATCCTTTGCAGGAACGCTACCTCCTACTGATTGTGAACTTATTGCATATGCTGCATTTAGAGTTGCTAAAATGTAGTCAATGTTTTCTGATGCTTTGTATATATGAACGTTGCAGTTTTGTACTACTTCTGATGTAATTGGATTCTTCAAAGAAGTCTCTTCATAACGCAACTTAATCTTTTGTCTTACTTCTTCTGCATGCTCAATTATAAATGTTTCGCTTCCCTTAATTGAATTTATAACAGCTTCTACTACTTCTGGCTTTTCATCACAAATAGATTTCTTTGCAATTAAAACAGCTTGAGCAAATCCCTTTATAGAAGATCCTGTTGATTCTTTCCATAATTCTTGCACATCAGCAACTCTATATCCTCCCTTTGACATAAATGTTGTAACTGCAGGTTCAGCTAGATTTCCATATACTGTTCCTGTTGCTGTTTTAACTTTTGTAATTAATGCTGAGCCATCTGCTACATATTGAATTGCAACCTTACCTTCAACTGGAGTTTCAGATACTTCGCATTCAATTCCTGCATTTGTAAGAATGTTTAACATAATGAATGCTGGAACAGAACCTTGTCCGATTGAATATAGGACATGACCCTTTAAGTCATTTAGCGTAAACGTTGTGTTCTCATGATTTGATACAAAGAACATATTTCCGTTTGTAACTGATGCTACCATCTTATATTCAGCGCCTTGATTGTATAAAATTGCTGCCATATTAGCAGGAACGATAGCAAAGTCTGCTTTAATTGCTTCTGCCTTTATTAAAGTTGATGAAACAATTGATGGTATTACTTTAAATGTTGCATCAGAATTTGGTTGTTCAAAAAATGATGCTAGCGCAAAAGCTGGTGCTCCATCTGGAGATACAATTGTATATTCTCCTTCTGGCTTTTTCTCTGATTCGCATGCAAATGCAAAAATTGTTGTTAGTACTAAAAGTACTACTAATAGTGATATTAAAACCTTTTTCATTTATAAAACCTCCATGCTTGTTAAAGCACTTTTTACATAAACATCATCAAGCCTTCCCAATCTTCCAGTTAAAGCGGATACTTCTTCATTAGTTCCCTTAACCATAATTGATATGGTATTAATTCCTGATTCTTTATCTGGAACTCCCATTCTACCGAAGATGATATCTGAATATTCAGATAAAAGCTTGTTTACCTCGCTTACATGGTCTTTGTTTTTAAGAACAATTCCAATTACGCCAATTCTTCTCATATTGCCTTCCTTAGGATTAAAAAACTCCGCCAAAAGCGGAGTTATAAGTCAGAATATTTGATCTTACTTACTCTCCGAATCCTCATCGATTTAGTTATATTTTTTAAGGCCGATTTAGGAATAAATCCCTAAATAGGTCATCAGTATTATAGTCTTAGCTATTTAAAAGTGTCAACGCTCTTTTAATAGCTTTATCTGTAGATATTGGTCTAACTACTTTATCTATTGTATTTTCTTCTTTTGGAATAAATCCAACACCATGAATAGATGTATCCCATTCTGTTATTCCGTCACCATTTGAATCTGTTGGAATATAGTATTTACCATTTGTTATTATCAAGTTATATTTTTCTGTAAAACGAACAACAACTTGTCCTACGCCTTTGCCATATGTAGTGCGTCCAATAATTTCTGCATTATTGTAATACATCAAAGCACCGATTAATGCTTCAGATGAAGATGCTGTATTTCCATTGCAAAGAATAGTCATATTAAATCCTTCAACTAAAGCTGGAAGATTTACTGCATTATATGTCGTTACCTCTTCATCGCTTTCGTATGTACCAGCCTTTGTCGATTTAACATATTCAGTTACGAATTTACCTTTTCCTTCATTCTTAACATATTTGATTATGTCCTTATCATCTTTTTCTGCGCCTTTAATTAAGCAACCACCTAAATATTGCAATATAGCTTCGTCTCCACCGCCATTAGCTCTTAAATCTAAGATAAGTTTTGTGTATCCTGCATCGACGAAGGCTTGAGCACAATCATGAAAGTCTTTAATTGCAGATCCTGAGAATGAATCAAAAACTATCATGGCAGTAGTTCCTGTTGTATCCCCAATTTCTTCTGGAGTATATAAAAACGCATGTTTTGTTGTTACAAATCTTCTTGTGACAATATATTTATATACATAATCATATGGATAGTGTCCTTCACCGTCAGATGGGGCAATATAGAATATAAATGTATCTGTATCTGCACTTGAGTATAAAGATTTAATAGCATCTGAAGATAAACCTTCTACAAAAATAGGTTGTATACCATTAAAACTTATAGCTACTAATTTATCCCCTATTCCAACTTTAATTTTGCTTTCTTCTACATTTTCTTGAACAGCATATTCAACATATTTATATAATGAGCCTTGAGTATATGTTGGACTTGAGCACTTAGTTTTTGCGATAGCCTCTTGCATAGGAGATGATTGAACAACTTTAGATATAATATGTTCATTATAATCCGTTACACTTTCTGTATATCCAAATGTATATTCTCCTGCTGGGATTTGTGCATATGTAGCACCTGAGAATTTATCTAACGCGCTTACCATATACAAAGATGCTGTTTCTTGGAATTCGCTAAATGAAATATCTTGATAATAATAGTATTTTACATATTCGTAAGCCTTTTCTAAAAGTGGCATATCACCTTCGATTCCTGTTGATTTTGCAGTAAAGAATCCTGCAGTAAATGCACCGCCTATAATTAACAAAACTATGAACGTAGCAACAATAGCAATCATTGCCGTTTTTGTTGATACTTCTTTTGGGTTTTTAGGTTCATTAGAATAATCTACAAAAATTTCTTTTTGTTTTGTATCTTCATCTTGAAAAACATCGATCTTATTTTCGTCCATTTTATGCCCTCGATATTATATATTCTGTTGATTTATCGAAATACATGTCCAATTTTGGCTTTTTACCATCCAAAACAAACACTGCTTCTTTATTTAGATAAATATCACTTATTGGAGCGTTTATATCATATTTAATATTTTCATATTCAATATAATATTTATCTCCATCTTTTTTTAGTTCAATATTTGCTGTTTTTATATCATCAAATAGTTTTAAAACATCTATTGTTTTTGGACGCAATAATACTTCGTCTTTTGTTCCAAATCCAATAGCCTTTTTATATGCCATGCAAAGTATGTTTTTAAAGCATAATGCTTCATCTTTATTTGTTGTTGCATAAATGACTTTCTTATCCTTTATTACATCCATCAATATCTTGAAATATTCTTCTCTATTTTCTACATCTTTTAATGGATCATCTAATAAATACAAATCTGCATCCCTAACAAATGTTCGAGAAAGTATTACTAATCTTTTTTCAGAATCAGTTAATCTAGATATAGGTAAATCAAGAATATCTTGGATTTTAAAACGCTTTGCGATATTTAAAACTTTATCATCTATATTTGTTTCTTTTCTTAATACTAATGGATACGCAATATTATCTTTTGCACTTTTGTTTTTCTTTAGAGAATTTAAATCAAAAGTAAAAGCAAGGTTTTGAGCATTTAAAGTAATTATCCCTTCATATTTTTCAAGGCCTGCTATACATCTTAAAAGCGATGTCTTTCCTGACATAGATTTCCCAAGGATTGCAATAGAGTCATTTGTTTCAAATGAAACCATATCTACACCAAGGTAGCCGCCAAAGTATTTTAGGTATAAATCTTGAACTTTCAAATCTAAATTTTCCATCTAAATTATTATATGCTAAATTGGTATTTATTTCAATTGACAACACCTTGCCAAAGCCTTATATTATTTGATGGCTAGGGGTGCCATAAAGGCTGAGATATACCCTTTGAACTTGTAACAAGGTAATACTTGCGAAAGGAAGTTATCAATACTTAACACGCAGTTCTCCTTAGCCAAAGGAGTTTTTTTATGTTTTATTTATTATCTGCTTATGCAGTAGATACTGCAGAGCCAATCGTAAAATGGACAACAATAGCTCTTGCTGGTTTATTAGTTATTGCCGGCATCGTGTTGTACTTTACAAAAAAAGAATTGTTTATCAAAGCTTTAAAGCCAGCATCAATCGGAATTTTGCTATACGCAGTTGTAGTTGGTATTTTGATGTTATCTTTAGACATTGCTAAACACTACAATGCTCAATATCTTGAAGATAATTGGGTAAGCAAGGATATTACATATTATGTATTTATCCCAGGTTTAATAACACTAGTTATTATATTGTTAAGCGCTTCACTATTAATGTTCTTATCTAGCAAGAAATCTAAATCAATTAAGATTGCAGGAATTGTTAGTGGCGCATTAATCGTAGCTTCAATTATTACAACTATTGTTACAACAGCTATTTTCTATTCTAAAAATATCGAAGGCGATGGATATTACACAGGTGAATATGGTCAATTAAATAATGTAAATCTATATGTAAGCGCTGCTGCTTTAGTTATAGGTCTTATCGCAATTGCTTATTTTGCAGATAGAAAAGGTGATCTAAAGTTCGATACAAGATCAATTGCTTTTGCAGGAATTTCAATTGCCCTATCATTTGCTCTATCTTATATCGCACTATTTAAATT
>JAEEGL015385244.1_pt1 | contig 11096 bp, 7 predicted proteins | sample 9134231 | NCBI WGS metagenome assembly JAEEGL01 (sample SAMN16246548, study PRJNA631951) | gut metagenome | biome: gut microbiome; feature: rumen; material: fiber-attached | host: Bos | place: Iran: Karaj | collected 2018-10
ACGAGGGTGCGAAGACCATCACCATCACTTCGCCTGCGGAGCTGGCTTTATTTGCCTACAATGTGAATCATGAAATCCAAGACGGAAGCCTGGTGTCCTTTAAGGACTACCATGTCACTCTGGGGGCAGACCTCGACTTGTCGGGGCATTATTGGATTCCCATAGGTACCTATAATACAGAAAAAACGTTCACAGGCACCTTCAACGGCGCAGGCCACACCATCACCAACCTGGAAGTCAAAGTCGAGGGTAGTGTGACTGGGAATGTTGCAGGTCTCTTCGGGAAAATTGGCGAGGGGGCTCAGGTGAAGGATGTGAGGATAAATAGCGTCAGCGTCCAGCTGAGCTCAACCACAGCCAGTTGCTGGGTCGGCAGTATTGCAGGCATCAACGCAGGCACCATTGTCGGCTGCGCCAACCACGCCGTGGTGCGCGGCAATTTCGCTTCGGCTAACGTGGGAGGCATTGCTGGCCAGAACAACGGAACCATTCAGAACTGCTACAACCTGGGGAAGGTCTATTCGTCCAATGGCTCCATGAACCATCTTGGAGGCATCGCAGGAGACAATGCCTGCACGATTCAGAACTGCTTCGTCAAAGCCGAAATCATGAACAGCGCTCAAGATGCCGGAACCAGCGTGAAGGGACCGATAGTGGCTAACAACACAGGTACATACACTCGTTGCTTCTACGCCGATGGAACAACGGGTGATATGGAAAACATACTTTCCTTGGGTAATGCAACGGACAACAGCGATGCCATCGTTGCTGCCGGAGGTCAAACAAAGAACGTGCTGCTCAGCGGTCGCACCATCTTTGCTGATGGAGCCTGGAACACCATCTGTCTGCCCTTTGATATCTCCTCAGTAGACTGGGGTTACTCACCCATCGCCGGAGCCGAGGTGATGGAACTCAGCAGCACCAGTTTCTCTGGCGGCACGCTGACGATGAACTTCTCTCCAGTGTCCGGTATCAAGGCAGGGAAACCTTATATCATCAAATGGGCAGATACGGCTATCGACAATCTGTCTAACCTTCTGTTCCTGGGAGCAACGATTAGCAATTCAGATGCGTCCACCGTCACTACAACCTATGTGGATTTCATCGGCAGCTACCGTCCCGTCGACCTTGCAGCCGACGACCGCACATCGCTTTTTCTTGGAGCTGGCAACAAACTCTATTATCCCAGCGAAGCGCTGACCATCAACGCCTTTCGCGCCTACTTCCAGCTGAAGGGAGACCTCACGGTCGGCGATCCGGAAAGCAGCAGCATCAAGGCGTTTGCCATGAACTTGGATGGCAAGGAGACGGCCGTCACTGCCCCCTTCGCCTCTGTGGAGCGTGCAGGAGAGGGCTGGTTTGATTTGAGCGGGCGCCAGGTTGCAGATGCGTCTCTCACCACTCCTCTCTCTTCATTACCAAAGGGCATCTATGTCCACAAAGGCAAGAAAATAGTCGTGAAATAGCCCATTTATAATTAAGGTTCGCGCGCGAAGACCTCTGCCAGCACGTCCAGACTCCGCAACTCAGGGAAGTCGGGTACATGAAGACGGTAGAATTCCGTGATGAGTTGCAAGATACGGTTTCGGCGTTCGCCATTCAACCCTACGGGACGCATGGAACGGAAATCCATACGCAGGAACTTGGGCACGAGCGCCGCCTCATCTGGTTCCAAATAGTGGTTGTGCAAAGGGCGTTTGGGCACGAAGGTAGCAGCTTGCAGGTCAAAGAAATCACCCTTGTGCCAGTCCTCTGTCAGGGGCATGAAGCCAAGGAATCTCGAGAGATGCAGTAGCAAGACGATGTGGAAGTTGGCGTAGCCCTGCTGTGCCTCGTCTAACCAGCGAAGTGCGTTGACCAGATAGTGGAACAGCGGGGGATTCTCCTGTTCGTGTCTCAAGGTTCGATAAAGGAATTCTCCGAGGAACAGCCCCATCGCCGCCTTGGCAGGTTCAAAAGGCAGTTGCTGCCAAGGCATCCACAAACTAATCTCGCGGGGTTTCTGAAGATTCAGCTTGGCCCTGTGTTCCCAGACGACGTCCACGAGAGAGAGCGGTTGCCAGATGCTGGCCTTGGATTTGGCGCGTCCTGAGCGTGGCAATCTGTCTATGAACGACACCGTTCCCGACGTTTCCGTAAAAACATCAGCGATTATCTGTGAGTCGCCGTAGCGGAGAGGATGAAGAACGACACCGAATGAGTGCATAAGTTGAGGCTTTTCTGTGCAAAAATAGTACAAATAGCCGTGAAATGAGCATGAAAAAGAGGAAAAATAGTATTCTTTATCATTTTTTTCTAAGAAATGTTTGGCTGGTAACGTTTTTTGCCGTACCTTTGCACCCGCAAATCACACAACGCCCCAATCGGGCAGGTGATTCAAGCACGGCTGGTCCATTCGTCTATCGGTTAGGACGAGAGATTTTCATTCTCTAAAGAGCAGTTCGACTCTGCTATGGACTACAAAGTTAAACGCAATATTTTCAAAGTTAGAAATGGCAAATCATAAATCTTCACTCAAGAGAATCCGTCAGGAACAGAAGCGCCGCCTCCACAACCGCTATTATGCCAAGGCTATGCGTGCAGCTGTTCGCCGTCTGCGTGCCACGACCGAGAAGGCCGAGGCCGAGAAGCAATATCCCGTTGTCCAGAAGATGCTGGATAAGCTGGCAAAGACCAACCTCATTCACAAGAATAAGGCTTCGAATCTCAAGTCCAAGCTGGCCCGCTACATCCAGAAGCTGGCATAGGGATTATCGCATTGCAATCTCCCTCCCTGAAGTTTGAGTGCGTTTTTTAACACCTAACACTCAAACAAAGTCCATAGCAAAACAAATAATAGATTTCGTTTGAGAGCAGTTTGCCGAGAGGTACGCTGCTCTTTTTTTGTCCATACTCGAGAGGTACACTTCTCTTCTTTTCCTCATTTTTTCAAATCGTGCGCGCACGCGCGCGTGAAAAGTTGTTAATCTTTCATCTTTCCCATAAAACATTCTGCGCTCTATTCTTTGTTCCCATCTTTTTTTACTATCTTTGCACCGCCAAAAAGGAACCACAAAGGCATCAAAAACGAAATCAAAAGGCATAAGGTAGGTTCTAACAATTAGCCTTGAATGCTCTCGGGCTATTTCTGGGCAGGATATGCCTTCAAGCCTGCAGAAACGCGGCAGGGTTGATGCAAAGCGGCGAGAGCAGACATAGAAGATTCATTCATACAGAATAGTATAATTATTAGAACACACCTCAACAAATAAAAGTATAATGAAAGAAGAAGAAATCATGAACGGCGCGGACTACAGCGCCAGTAACATTCAAGTCTTGGAAGGGTTGGAGGCCGTGCGCAAGCGTCCGGCCATGTACATTGGCGACATCAGCGAGAAGGGTCTGCACCACCTCGGCTATGAGACGGTGGACAACTCCATCGACGAGGCGCTGGCAGGTTACTGCACCCACATTGAGGTGACGATTAACGAAGACAATAGCATCACCGTTCAGGACAATGGCCGCGGAATTCCCGTTGACATGCATGAGAAGGAGAAGAAAAGTGCCCTCGAGGTCGTGATGACGGTGTTGCATGCTGGCGGCAAGTTTGATAAGGGCAGCTACAAAGTCTCTGGCGGTCTGCATGGTGTGGGCGTCAGCTGCGTCAATGCCCTCAGTTCGCACATGACCAGCCAAGTCTTCCGCGACGGCAAGATTTACCAGCAGGAATATGAGAAGGGCAAGCCCCTCTATGACGTCAAAGTCGTAGGAGAGACCGACCTTCGCGGCACGCGCCAGCAGTTCTGGCCCGACGGCAGCATCTTCATCACCACAGAATATAAGTATGACATTCTGGCCAACCGTATGCGTGAGCTTGCCTTCCTCAATGCCGGCATCACCATCACGCTCACAGACTTGCGCCCCGACGAGGAGGGCAACACCCGTCAGGATGTCTTCTTCAGCAAGGATGGTCTCCAGGAGTTTGTGCGCTACATAGACAGCACCCGCACCCACCTCTTCAACGATGTCATCTACCTGAACACCGAGAAGCAGGGCATCCCCATCGAGTGCGCCATCATGTACAACACAGCCTACAGCGAGAACCTGCACTCCTACGTCAACAATATCAATACCATAGAGGGTGGCACCCACCTGCAGGGCTTCCGCATGGCACTCACTCGCACATTGAAGAAGTATGCCGAGGAACAATGCAGCAAGGAGTTGGAGAAACTGGAAAAGAACAAGGTGGAGATTAGTGGCGAGGACTTCCGCGAAGGCCTCACCGCCGTCATCAGCATCAAAGTGGCAGAACCTCAGTTCGAGGGACAGACCAAGACCAAGCTGGGCAACAGCGAGGTGGCCGGTGCCGTGCAGCAGGCTGTGGGTGAGGCTCTCAGCAACTATCTGGAGGAGCACCCGAAGGAGGCCAAGCTCATTGTGGACAAGGTCATCCTGGCTGCCACGGCGCGTGTGGCCGCCCGCAAGGCCCGCGAGAGCGTGCAGCGCAAGTCACCCCTCTCAGGTGGCGGACTGCCCGGCAAACTGGCGGACTGCTCCGACCGCGACCCTGCCAATTGCGAGATGTTCATTGTCGAGGGTGACTCGGCAGGCGGCAGCGCCAAGCAAGGCCGCAACCGCCACTTCCAGGCCATACTGCCCATCCGCGGTAAGATTTTCAACGTGGAGCGTGTGATGTGGCACAAGGCTTTTGAGCATGAAGAAGTCAACAACATCATCCAGGCGTTGGGCGTTCGCTACGGCCTTGGTGAGGACTCCAAGGAAGCCAACTATGACAAACTCCGCTACCACAAAGTCATCATCATGACCGACGCCGACGTCGATGGCTATCACATCGACACCCTGCTGATGACACTCTTCTACCGTTATATGCCCGAGCTCATTCAGCGCGGACACCTCTACATCGCCACTCCTCCCCTCTATCGCTGCAAGAAAGGCAAGGTCGAGGAGTATTGCTACAACGACCAGCAGCGCATGCAGTTTCTGTTGAAATACAATGACGGTCAGGAGCAAGGCGTTTATACTCAGCGCTACAAAGGTCTGGGCGAGATGAATCCCGAGCAGCTTTGGGAGACCACCATGAACCCCGACACGCGCCTCTTGAAGCAAGTGTCCATCGAGGATGCTGCTGGTGCCGACTATGTCTTCTCCATGCTCATGGGCGAGGACGTGGCACCGCGCCGCGACTTCATCGAGAAGAACGCCAACTACGCCAATATCGACGCATAACAAGATATTTGCTAAGGAACAGATTTTGCACGCCGTGCGACCTCGTGTCACGGCGTGCATTATTTGTTTTATGTGGGTTCTGTATAGGTGTGTTCTATGATTTGTTTCAAGCCATGCATCGGGGATTTCACATCCGAAAACTTGGTTTTATCTGAAAGTCTTCATAACTTTTTTATCTGTCAAACCCATTCTATGAAGATTTTTTGCACCTTTCCTCTAAAGAAAAGTGAAATTCTTTATTGCGACTGGCTTATCATTCGGGTATTTTATCTATATTTGCAGCGCAAACACCATTCATACTTATCAATTATTATTTATGGAATACAGAACTCTCGGAAAAACAGGATTGCAGGTTTCGGCGCTGAGTTTTGGTGCCTCGTCCCTTGGTGGCGTGTTTCACACGATAGACGAAGGTCGCGCCGTAGATACTGTGGCGGTGGCTCTGGAAGGAGGCATGAACCTGATAGACGTGTCGCCCTATTATGGTCACTACCGCGCAGAAAAGGTGCTGGGCCGTGCGCTGCGTCAGCTGCCTCGTGACAAATATATTCTTTCCACCAAGGTGGGCCGTTATGGCAAGGACGGCGTGAACACGTGGGATTACAGCGGACGGCGTGCCCAGGAGAGCGTCTATGAGAGCATGGACCGCCTCGGCGTGGAACACATCGACCTCATTCATGTGCATGACATAGAGTTCCAGGCCGTGCTGCCAGGTGGACTACAGCTGGTTGTTGATGAGACGCTGCCAGCGCTGGTGGAGCTGAAGGAGAAAGGCATCGTCAGTCACGTGGGTATCACGGATCTGCAGCTTCCCAACCTCCGCTGGGTCATCGACCACAGCCCCGAGGGCACCGTGGAGACCGTCCTGAACTTTTGTCATTACTGCCTCTGCGACGATGCGCTGGCCGACCATCTGGATTACTTCGAGTCCCGCGGCATCGGCCTCATCAATGCCTCGCCGCTCAGCATGGGATTGCTCTCCATGCGTGGCGTACCTGCCTGGCATCCAGCTCCGAAGGCGCTGGTGGAGGCTTGCCGCCGTGCGGTCGAGTACTGCGCCTCCAAGGGCTATCCCATCGAGAAACTGGCCATGCAGTTCTCCGTGAGCAATCCCCGTGTGCCCTCTACATTGTTCTCCTCGGCCAACCCCGACAACGTTCGTCGCAACCTCGAATACATCAGCGAGCCCATAGATTGGCAGCTGGTGAAGGAAGTGCAAGAGATCATTGGTGACCAAAAACGTGTGACATGGGCAAACTCATAATAGACACTCACTCCCATCTCTGGTGGCGCCAGGATACCCGCTGGAACGGCCTTGCCATCCGCACCAAGAGCGGTAATGGCAGCCGCTCAGAGTTCCTTGGCGAGGAACGTCAGATGTTGCCGCCTTTCATGATAGACGGCCGTAATACCGCAGAAGTGTTTCTGAGCAACATGGATTATGCGCAAGTGGGCGCAGCGGTGGTCGTGCAGGAATTTATCGACGGCATCCAGAACGGCTATCTCCAGACCGTTAAGGATTGTTACCCCGACCGCTTCTTCTGCTACGCGATGGCCGATTACAACCGCGACGGCTTCTACGAACAGGCCCTGCATCTGCTGGCTGTTGACAAGTTCCCGGGTATGGCCATTCCCGGGCACCGTCTGTTGAGCCGCAAACTGACCGACCCCGAGATGATGAAGATGTTCAAACTGATGGAGGCCAACGACCACTATCTCAGCATCACCCTCGCCGACGGCGACGAACAAGTGGCAGAGCTGCGCGAGGTCATTCAAGAGTGCCCAAGTTTGAAGATAGCCATCGGGCACCTGGGCATGGCTGACCCGCCACAGACGCCGCCTTGGGAGAACGAGAGCTGGCGGCAGCAGATCCTGCTGGCGAGGAACAGGAATGTCATGGTGGAGAGTGGCGGCATCACCTGGCTCTACAACACAGAGTTCTATCCCTTCCCCTCCGCTGTCCGTGCCATCCGCGAAGCCGCCGACCTCGTGGGCATAGAGAAACTGATGTGGGGCTCCGACTATCCCCGCACCATCACCGCCATTACCTATCGCATGAGCTACGACTTCCTCTTCCGCAGCAACCTCCTCACCCCCGATGAGCAAGCCGCCTTCCTCGGCGAGAACGCCAAGAGATTCTACGGCTTCAAGGACCTGCCCGAGCTGCCTTATATCAAGAATATGAGTGAATAATAGCGATGAGTATTGATTAAAAAAAGTTGGTAAAGTAATGTCTGTAATGGCAAAAGACGACCTGAACCTTAAATAAACTCATTTAAAATGAAAACCTCCTGTCAACAACATTTCACTCTCCCCCGTGAGGGAGAGCAGGGTAGGGGAATCTACCCCAAAATTGGCATTCGCCCCACCATCGACGGTCGCCAAGGCGGAGTGCGTGAAAGCCTCGAAGAGAAGACAATGGCTTTGGCAAAAGCTGTGGCCGAGTTGATAACCACCAACCTGCGCAACGGCGACGGCTCGCCCGTGGAATGCGTCGTTGCCGACACCACGATAGGCCGCGTGGCCGAGAGTGCCGCCTGTGCCCAGAAGTTCGAGCGCGAGGGCGTCGGTTCCACCATCACCGTCACCTCCTGCTGGTGCTACGGCTCCGAGACCATGGACATGAATCCTCATTATCCCAAGGCCGTGTGGGGCTTCAACGGCACAGAGCGCCCGGGTGCCGTTTATCTCGCCGCCGTGCTCGCCGCTCACGCTCAGAAGGGCCTGCCCGCTTTCGGCATTTACGGCCATGATGTGCAGGATCTTGACGACAACACCATCCCCGCCGACGTGGCCGGGAAGATCCTGCGTTTCGCCCGTGCTGCACAGGCTGTGGCCACCATGCGCGGCAAGAGCTACCTCTCGCTCGGCAACACCTGCATGGGCATTGCCGGCTCCATCGTCGATGCCGACTTCCTGCAGCACTATCTCGGCATGCGCACAGAGTATGTGTCTCTGGTAGAGATCCTGCGCCGCGTCGATTTCAGCATCTTCGACCCCGAGGAGTTCCAGAAGGCGATGGCGTGGGTGGAGCAGTACTGCAAGCCACAGGAGGGCCACGACTACAACGAAGACCGTCCGCTCTTCCCCGGCACGCCCATGACCACCTTCAACGGTAAGGGCAAGGGCAAGAACCGCGAGGAGAAGGACGCCGACTGGGCGTTCACCGTCAAGACAATGATGATTATCCGCGACCTGATGCACGGCAACCCGCGCCTCCTGGAGATGGGCTACAAGGAAGAAGCGCTGGGACACAATGCCCTTTTCGGCGGTGTGCAGGGTCAGCGCCAATGGACCGACTATCGCCCGAACTTCGACTTCCCCGAGTCCATGCTCTGCACCTCCTTCGACTGGAACGGCCCGCGCGAAGCCGATGTGCTGGCCACCGAGAACGACTTCCTCAACGGCCTCTCCATGCTCTTCGGCCATCTGCTGACCAACCGCGGCGTCATGTTCAGCGACATCCGCACCTACTGGAGTCCCGAAGCCGTGCAACGCGTCACGGGGACTGTGCTCAGCGGCCTGCCCGCTCAGGGCTTCATCCACCTCATCAACAGCGGCGCCACCACTCTCGATGCCACAGGTGCCATGACCGATGCCGACGGGCAGCCCACGATGAAGGAGCCCTGGAACATCACTCCCACAGATGCCGAAGCCTGCCTCAAGGCCACCTCGTGGATGCCTGCCGACCGCGACTACTTCCGCGGTGGAGGCTACTCCTCGCATTTCGTCACCAAGGGAGGTATGCCCATGACCATGCTGCGCGTGAACAGGGTGGCAGGCCTCGGGCCCGTGCTGCAACTTGCTGAGGGATGGACCGTTGAACTCGACCCGTCGACCCACGATATCCTGGACCGCCGCACCGACCCCACCTGGCCCACAACGTGGTTTGTGCCGCGTCTCGACCCTACCAAGGACTGCTTCAAGGACGTCTATAGCGTCATGAATTGCTGGGGAGCCAACCACGGAGCCATCGCCTACGGGCACATCGGTGCCGACCTCATCACGCTCTGCTCCATCCTGCGAATCCCCGTCTGTATGCACAACATAGCCGATGCCGACATCTTCCGTCCTGCCGCCTGGAACGCCTTCGGCATGGACAAGGAGGGGGCCGACTACCGCGCCTGCCAGAACTTCGGACCGATATATAAATAATAAGGTATGGAAAAGAAACCATTAGTGGAGAGGAAATACCTCCTCACCTTCATCCTCATCACCTCGCTCTTTGCCCTGTGGGGCTTTGCCAACGACATCACAAACCCGATGGTGGCAGCCTTCCAGACGCTGATGGAAATCTCGGCCGCCAAGGCGTCAATGGTGCAGTTCGCCTTCTACGGCGGCTATGCCACCATGGCCGTTCCCGCCGCCCTGTTCATTCGCAAGTACTCCTACAAGGTGGGCGTGCTCATCGGACTCGGACTCTACGCCGTGGGTGCCTTCCTCTTCATCCCAGCCGCACAGTTCCAGGAGTTTACCTTCTTCTGCATCTCGCTGTATATCCTCACCTTCGGCTTGGCCTTCCTCGAGACCAGCGCCAATCCCTTCATCCTCTCGCTGGGCGACAAGAGCAACTCCACGCGGCGCCTGAACCTGGCACAGGCCTTCAACCCCATCGGGTCGCTGTCGGGCATGGCCGTGGCCTCCTTCATCGTGCTGCCCAACCTGCTCTCGGACAAGCGCGACGCCGCCGGACAAATCCTCTATCACGGACTCAGCGAAGCCGAGAAAGCCGATATCCGCCTGCACGACCTCGCCGTCATCCGCGACCCCTACGTGGCCATAGGGCTCGTCGTACTCGTCATGTTCGTCATCATTGCCCTCACCAAGATGCCCTCCCTGAAAGGCGGGCAGGACGGCAAGACCAGCGCCCGCACCACTCTCTCCCGCCTGTGGCACAACCGCATCTACCGCAACGGCGTCTTCGCCCAGGTCCTCTACGTCGCCGCGCAGATCATGGTGTGGACCTTCATCATCCAGTACGCCGACCACCTCGGCATCGACAAGGCCACCGCCCAGCGCTACAACATCCTGGCCATGTCGCTGTCTCTGACGGGCCGCTTCCTGGGCACCTACATCATGAAGTTCGTCAACCAGCGTTTCCTGCTCGCCCTCTTCGGCGTGGGCGCTTCGGTGTGCACCCTCGGAGCCATCTGCATCCAGGGCATGTGGGGCCTGTACAGCCTGGTGTGTATCAGCCTGTTCATGTCCATCATGTTCCCCAGCATCTACGGCATCGCCCTTGAGAACGTCAAGAGCGAAGACACCTCTCTCGGTGCCGCCTTCCTCGTCATGGCCATCGTGGGAGGAGCTCTGATGCCTCCCCTGCAGGGACATCTCATCGACCAGCAGGTCCTTTTCGGCTGGCCTGCCGTCAACTTCTCGTTCATCCTGCCCTTCATCTGTTTCGTGATCATCACGATTTACGGCTACCAAACCTACAAGTTGAAAATTGAAAATTGAAAGTTCTCCAAGTGTGGAGCGTCCCGTTGGGCCGAGCGCTTGAAGTGTCAAGCGACCAAAGGTCGAGCGGACGAGCGGACAAGTTAACGTGTTAATGTGTTAACGTGTTAATGGTCGAGCGGACGAGCGGACACCTTATGATGATTGGCACTCATACCACCACCAAGACCGCAGCGCGGTCTCCGCTCTGTAACCGGGGGTGCGCAGTACCCCCGGATCGTAGTGCTCCCTGTAAACCGACCCTGAAAGGGTCGCCCCGCTGCCAGTTCGGGCACTCTTTCAGAGTGCTGTTCCACTGGTTCTCCGCAGGTCCGGGGGTGCTCGCTACGCTCGTACCCTCGGTTACAGAGCGGAGACTCTTCCAGCGTCTTAACGAGTTGACAAGTTGAGAGTTGAAAGTTGAAAATTGA
>JAEEGL015705548.1_pt1 | contig 11096 bp, 12 predicted proteins | sample 9134231 | NCBI WGS metagenome assembly JAEEGL01 (sample SAMN16246548, study PRJNA631951) | gut metagenome | biome: gut microbiome; feature: rumen; material: fiber-attached | host: Bos | place: Iran: Karaj | collected 2018-10
GACACATATTTATCGTTTATATGTGTGCTCGCATGACTGTTCGAGCCTGTCTCGATCAGGTAGGCGAAAAGCTCGTAAAGCATCGCGGTCATACGGATACTGGAATGTAGCTGATAACCCCGGTGCTCGTGGATGTCTTCTATTTTCTGCGCGATTTCCGGATGATCGTACTGAATAACGGCATTGTCAGGGGTGAACTGCGTCATATTCACCAGCATTTGCGCGTCAGTTCCGTTGAAACCGACCCAGCAGTACTCCCAAAGATCCTCGGGATCCGTCTCCTTGCTGATCGACACCCCGGGATAGATCAGAAACGCATCCCCTGCGCAGATCTGATAAGTCCTGCCGTTGATCGTGTAGGTTCCTTTTCCCTTCGTCACATAATGCAGGATATAAAAATCATAGATCCGGTTATGCCTGCAGAAGCCCGGCGCGCACCTTTGCTTTCCCGACCGGTAAACCGTCATGGAATTAATGGTTGCAAAATCGTTCTTAAAAGAATCCTTAAACGGTTTCAGCTCGGTGTTCCTATTTTTTTCCTGCATAATAAATTCCCCAGAAGAGAAGAGTCCCAATGAATGAGCATATACCCAGCGTAGGAAGGAAGAATGTCAGGATTATTTCAGATTCCTGCCTGATCAGAAGCATCACAACCACAGCAGCCGTAAACAAAAAAAGCAACGCAAAAGCATACGGGACAAGGATTTTGTCCTTGATAAAAAGCCTTAAAATCAAGCCCACAGCTATAGGCAAAACCGCGATAACCAGGCCTGAAAGATAGTTTTCAGCAGGATAGCCCACTCCGTCCATCAGGCGGTGAAGAGGAGCGACCAGCAAGGCCGATGAAAGTGCTTCCACGCCGAGAAAGAGCAGGCTAAGCATAAAAGCATATGAGAATCTTGCCGAATGGCGCATTATATCAGTCCTTTAAGCGTGGCAAAATTGACTGCAATGATTGTTTTTGCATCCTGGATCTCTCCGGAAGCAATACCTGCCCTGAGGTCTTCAATGTCCATCCATCCGTCCTCAAGGAATTCGTCATCATCCAGATCCTGGCTCCCGGTTTTCAGCCCTTTTGCGAAGAAAAGATGAATCACTTCCGTCATGACTCCGGGACTTGTCAGAATATCCCCGAGAAATTCAAAAACCTCCGCCGTGCAGCCTGTTTCTTCCCGCAGCTCTCTCTGGGCAGCCTGAAGAATCGTCTCGTTGGGATCCTTATCCGTTTTCCCAGCGGGGATCTCCGTGAGAACCCGCTTGACCGGATACCGGTACTGCCGGACGACGGCGGCCTGATTCTTATTGTTCAAAGCCAGTACCGCCACAGCGCCAGGATGGTGAAAAACTTCTCTGGTGCGCTCGCAGCCGTCAGGAACCTGAACCTTGTCAACGGTGAAGGAATAGGATTTGCTTTTATAGAGTTCCTGAGACGAGAGGGTCTTCTCTTCAAGATTCATAGTGTACTCCTCTAAAAGTCAGGGCCTTGTAAAAAAGGCCCTGACAAATCATATTTTCGTTATTATATGTGATGCAAACTCCTGCTTACGGCTGAACAGCAATCCAGTAGTCGCTGATGTCCTGATAGCTGTCGTACCAGAAGTCAAAGTCTGTGTCGAACTTCGGGATATCGTCATAAGCGGGCATCTCCGCGGTATTGACGGCATCCGGGAAGACAGAATAGGAGCCGGCGGTCATGAACGGGACAATGCCGGGGCCGTTGTGATCTGCTTCACCGCAGATAAATCTGACAAAGAGCTTGGCAGCTGCCACATGCGGTGCATGATCAGCAATCTGGGCAACCATGAAGGAAACAGCAGTCGTCGGGGTATCGAACTTGGCAGGATTGACGCCAAGGCGGAAGTCCTGCTTGTCTCTCTCTCTGAGCTTGGAGGAAACGCCGTATCCGATGGGGGCTTCCTTCATATCCGGGGCGCCGCCGACATCCTTAACGATGTTGCCGTTCTTGGTCTCGATAATCGGATGGTTCTGGGCCATTCTCTTGATCCAGGCATAGCCGGCGTTCGGTTCGTCAGCAGCAAGAACGATCGGCTCGCCGAAGACCTTTTCATACTCTTCAGCCATCATGTCGGCGTTCTCAACCATGCAGGCAAACAGGACGGGCAGGTCAGGCTCACCGTTCGGATCGAGGAATATAAACTTACCGGACCACTCGGGCTTTGTGACATCCCACCAGGAGGAAATCGGGAGATCATCATAAAGGTCTGTGTTGTAGGACCACCAGTCAAGCTCAATGGTGAACGGGGTAACAACGAGGAACTCAGGATCGATGATATTGTAGAAAATATCATCCGGATGGTAGTTGTAGAGCAGGCCGTTGTCAATGTATTCTCTCTTGATGGAGCCGGTCTGTTCCTTCAGCTGAAGAACGTCAGCCGTGTAGATGCCGGCATCGTGCTCTCTGGTGAACTTCTCCAGCATCTCGTTGATGCCGAGGTCATAGAAGTTAACTTTTACTCCGGGATAAGCGGCTTCAAAATCGGGAATAAAGTCCTCGATACGGCCGGTGCAGCCGTAAATATTGACTTCACCCTCAAGCTTTGCCTGCTCGTAGAGCTCTTCAACAGTTTCGTCTGTCCGGTAAATACCGTTTTCCTCTGCCCAATTATCCGCGGCAAATGCTACGGATCCTGACCATGCTGTAAGCATCATGATTACAGCAAGCATCAGCGCCAAGACTTTGATGTGCTTCATTTTTGTTTCTCCTTTGTTTTGTTTTTTGTTTATGTAATCCGGGAACCTTCCGGCCCCGGAAGACATATCAGTCGGGAATGACCTTCTTGATCAGCGCACCGCTTTCCTTATGGAATACGTTTGCCTTCTCATGGCTGTATCTGACATATACTGTCTGGTCCATGTCGAAGTTCTTGATGCCGAGGTCTTTTGCCAGGAGGGTGCTTTCGCCTATTTTCAGATTGATAATGGTCTCCGAGCCGGCAGGCTGGGAGGAATATACCGTCGCCTTTATGGAGTCGTCCGCCGGTTCCGTCAGGATAGATATCTTCTCCGGCCTGATACCGAGAATGGCGTCAAACTTCTGCGGAAGCGCATCAACGCCGACCAGCAGTTCTTTCTCGGCGACAAACGAGCCGAGAGCGGAGGTCACCACAATGGAACCCTGATCATTCTTTTCTGCCGTCGCATCAACGAAGTTGATCTTCGGGTTTCCAATAAAGTCGGCAACCTTGAGGGATGCTGGGTTCTGATAAATCTCCATCGGCGCAGCTACCTGTTCGAGGCAGCCGTCAAAGAAGATGGCGATCTTGGTGGACATCGTAAGCGCTTCGACCTGATCGTGGGTGACATAGAGGATCGTCGTTCCCAGATCGTGGTGGAGACGCTTGATTTCAGATCTCATTTCAATTCTGAGTTTCGCGTCCAGATTCGAAAGCGGTTCGTCCAGCAGAAGGATTTTGGAATTGGAGACAATCGATCTGGCAATCGCAACGCGCTGCTGCTGTCCGCCGGACAGTTCCGACGGATAGCGCTTTTCGAATTCCGCGATTCTCATACGCTCAAGCGCATTCATGACCTTGGGCCTGATCTCATCCTTCGGCTCCTTTTTCACAACAAGGCCGAATGCAACATTGTCATAGACCGTCATATGCGGCCACAGCGCATACGACTGGAACACCAGGTCCATTCCCCGCTTGCCGGGTTCTACAAAGTAGTTTTCCTTGGCGTTGACGATATTCTTTCCGTCGAGATAAATATCTCCTCCCTGCGGGTTTTCAAGGCCTGCGACAACACGGAGCGTCGTCGTTTTCCCGCATCCCGATGGCCCCAGCAGTGTCAGAAAGTCGCCGTCCTCCGCGACAAGGTTAATATCCTTGAGGACATGATTCTTCCCATAATACTTATCAATATGTTTCAGTTCTATTTTGCTCATTTTCAGTACCTCCTACACAATAGCTTATAGTAACCGTCATTACATGCTCTTTGTCAGATCGGTCTTGAAGATTTTGCTGGAAAACCAGTATACGAAGAACACTATCAGGAACATCAGAACAGCGGACGCATCTGCAAGCTGTTCATAGTTGTTGTTCATAAAACTGTAGGTAAGGAACGGAAGGGTCTGCGTTGACGGGGAAACCAGAAGCACAATCAGATCCAGTTCCTTAAAGACTGCAACAAAGATGAGAAGGAATCCGCTGAGGAATCCGCTTCTGGAGAGAGGAAGGATGATCTTCCTCAGACGGTACATAAAGCCTGCGCCTTTCATTTTGCCGGCTTCTTCCAGCTCCGTTGAAATCTGCAGCATATTCGCAGAACCGGAACGGCTGGAGAACGGCATGTTCTTAACGATAGACACCAGAAACAGCAGTGCGTACGTACCGTAGAGCGCCGGGAACAGCACGATCTTATGGCCGAACAGGGTCACGGATTTTTCTACCGAGAACAGCGACAGATACATGGCGCCAAACGCAATGGACGGGATGAGGTACGGGATGAATGCCAGCTGTTCCACAAGATGGCCGCTGAAGGTTCCTCTGCCTCTCGAAACGATATAGCCGATGATCTGCCCGGTGAACGTTGCCAGGATAGATGCCACAATAACGATCTTGAAGGAGTTGGCAAGGCATTTATAGAACATCGGATTTCTGAAAATCCCGGGATAGCCGGAATAGATATCTGAAATACCCTCGCCGATCCAGTAATGAAGGGTAAGGTTGCTGAAGCTGTAAGTACCGAGCTTCAGCATCAGGCTCTGGACAAACAAAAGCAGCATGGGCATCAGAACGCAGATCAGAATGAAGAAGATCAATGCAATGCAGATGGGCACCTTTGACTTTCCGAGCGGAATCGGGTTGCTTCGTGTCCCCTTGCCGCCAATCGTCGCAAAGCTCTTTCTCTTGCCGATAATCAGCTGATTAGCCAGAATCAACAGCGCTGCGATCGAGATCAGGATGAGCGAAATGCCATAGGCAACCGCCGTCTGCTGCTGGCCGATCATGTTGTAGAGCATGGTGGAAATCGTATAATATCCGACCTTCAGGCCAAGATAGGCAGGGACGCTGAAGGTTCCGATAGCCTTTGAGAATATCAGGATAAATGCGGAGAGCGCTGCCGGCATGACCAGCGGGAATGTGATCTTCCGGAGGATCATCATCTTGGAAGCGCCAAGCATTTCGCCCATTTCTTCCATTTCAGAGTTGATCGTTCCGAGGGCGCCGGAGATCAGAATGTAGGCATATGCGTAATAGTGTATGGTAAGCACAATGATAATCGCTACCGGCCCGTACGACAGCCAGTTGGGAGGAACGATATTAAAGTAAGACAGGAAGCCCGGGTTTCCGCCTATGGAAGGAGTCTTAAAAATGGCGATATATGCCATGGCCTGGATCCACGAAGGGATCATATACGGAATGACAATCCCGAGAGAAAACCATTTCTTGCCGGGTATATCGCTTCTGACTATGAGCCAGGCAAAAACACCGCCCAGGATTACACTGATGGATGCCACGAAGGCCGCGATCATCAGAGAGTGCCGCAAGGGCGTATAAAGCATGTTCTTGGAGATCATGCTGTTGAAAAGCCGCTGCCAGTAGTACAGAGTAAATTCCCCTACCGGCGCTTTGGCCCTGGATGCATCCTTTGGCCCTACTTTAAAAGTCGTCACGATCATGTCAAGCAAAGGTGTAACGACCAGGGCAAAAAGCAGTATAATCGAAATCAGCACAAGGATATTGTACGGATTAGTCACCCAGTTATGCAGAGTGTTTTTAAATTTTCTTGCTTTTGAATATGGTTTGTCCTGGTCGGCTAAAACTCTTTTACTCATAGACATCCCCCGCTTCCTTTCTTTATTTTATGTGATATGAACGTCAGTACCCGCCTGCGGTTTTCAGCCTTCATGAACAGAGTAAAGGTCCGGCTTAGCGTCGGGCGGTATTGCCAAAACTCTCTCCCATTCGGGGTGTGCTTTGAAATCCTGCAGCATGGCGGAGAATCTCGCATTATCGATAAAATCCGGATCTTCGAAGGAATAGCGCATGCTGTCCGCTGAATATATGCCTTCGCACAGCGCATGGACGTCCTCCGTCATCACCAGTTCTTCATTGGTGGGAATGACAAATATTTTGATCGGGCTGTCCGGTGTGGAGATACAGGATTCTGCATTTCTGCACTTGGCTATTCTGTTTTTTTCATAATCCATACAGATCCCAATGCTTTCGAGTCCTCTGCAGGTTCCTTCCCGGATGGGCGTTATCTCTTCCCCGACGCCTGCCGTAAACACGACCGCATCAACCTGCCCGAGCAGAGCACGATATGCGCCGATATACTTTTTCAGCCTGTGGCACTCGATATCCGCGGCCAGCGCAGCCATACAGTCACCCTTTGCGATTGCAGCCTGGATATCCCTTCGGTCACCGCCGTAACCGCATACGCCCAAGAGGCCGCTCTCATTGTTCAGAATCTCATTCATTTCATGAGGGGTCTTACCGAGCATTTCCTCCATGTATGTGACGATCGCCGGATCCATATCCCCGGCTCTGGTCCCCATGACAATTCCTTCGAGCGGTGTAAACCCCATAGAGGTGTCGACGCTTTTGCCGTTTCTGACTGCGCAGACAGAAGCCCCGTTTCCCACGTGGCATACAATGAGATTGCAAGCTTCCGGCTTCTTGCCCAGAAGCACCGCAGCGCGCCTTGAACAATAAATATAGCTTGCGCCATGAAATCCGTACCGCCGGATTCCGAACTTTTCATACCATTCATACGGGAGCGTATAGAGAAAGGCTGTCTCTTCCAGCGTCTGATGCCACGCCGTATCCGGAATAACGGCCTGAACGGCATGCGGCAAGAGGCTCTGGCAGACTTCGATGCCCATGATATTGGCTGGCATATGAACAGGACCCAGAGGAATAAGCACTTTCAGATCTGCAAGGACTTCAGGCGTGACAACAACGGACTGTTTAATCCGCTCTCCTCCGTGAAGGACCCTGTGCCCGACAGCATCTATCTCCTCAAGGCTCAGCAAAACGCCATATACCGGATCGGTCAGGATCTCAAAGATCTTTTTAATAGCCTCCCGGTGGCTGGGTGCGTCCACCTCTGCAGTGAATACCGGTTTGTTCAGCCCTCTGCAAATGATTGCAGGTTTTTCAAGGCCGATCCTTTCGACCTTTCCTACCGCAAGGACTTCCCGTTTTTCCCATGCGTACAGCTGAAACTTAACAGAAGAGCTCCCGCAATTCAAAGTGAGAATAACCATATACCGTTCTCCTGTCCCGACCGGATATGTAGTTTGCTTACTGTAATGTTTCTATTTACTATTATTTTACTTCAACAGGAAGAAATTGAACAGAATGACCGGTTGAAACTATATGGAATTTTGTTGTTTTTTTCTGTGTCCGGAACATCTCTGTTCCCCCCCCGGCAACCGGTATGAAGATTCTTTCCTGTCCATTTCTCAGATAACGCTATTATACCATAAGGTAAACTTTTTTGCACAAAAATTTTTCAGAAAACATGACTTGCAGGAATACTTTTTGTTGAAAAGCATCAAAGCCTAACTGTCCCGCCCAGACTGGATAGTTTTTATCCGGGAACAGAAAAACGCCTGAAAACCTGTTCTTTTTTGCAGTCAGTTTCTTCCTTGTCTTCATACAGAGATATAATTGATTCGTCGCAAAAAGGATGCTATACTATTATAATAATACCAAACAAATCGCAGCCGCCATACCAGGTGATATAACCGTGAAACAAGGCAAAACGGACCGGCGGGACATAACGTTATAGATACAGACCAGAAAGAACAGATAGTATCAGAATGCAAAGCTATGATGTCCAAAGCCAGGTATAATAGGATTATAAACTCTGTATGTGAAAGAGGTGCACAGAAATGATTACAGTATTCAACAGATCCTTATTGTTTGTGGATGCAAATTCAGAAGCTGCTGCCAGCGTGTGGTCCGCGTTGGAAGCAAACGGAATCGAATATGAAATGCGTACGAAGCAAAACGTCTCAACTCTGAGAAAGGCCGTTCAGTTCCGGTCCTCCATGGGTCCGGGTTCCGGGTACGGCGGGATGTCCGCATCCTATTTCACGGATACTCCTGATTATGTATATATCATCTATGTAAAAAAACGCGATCTGCCAAAAGCCAGGGAAATATGCCATCTTTAATTAAAAGCGGAAGCCTCTTATGGGCTTCCGCTTGTTTTCGGCTGCAGGTTCTTTCATTTTTCAGAACAGACTAACCATGCCTCTGTCATCAATATTGCTTATTCGGAAAGTTCTTCCGGGAAGAGGGCTCTCCAGACGCCGGGCCACACGATACCGTCAACCTCAAACCCCTGTGCGCTCTGGTAATCCGTCACAGCAGCCCGGGTGCCTTCTCCGAATACACCGTCGGCATATCCTGTGTTGAAGCCGAGCTCTGTCAGGCGGTTTTGCAGTTTCACAACGCTCTCACCGGCATCGCCCACCTGAAGTTTGATTCCGAATTCAAGGACTTCCGTATAGCCGCACTTTGAACAGGTGCGCTCATAACGGGCAGAACTGTAGTAGTCGGTCTCCCCTTCAATTGTCCAGTCACTGAATTCATGGTGAAGAAGTTCAATCGTCTGAGGCCATGCAACGCCGTCAGCGGCCAGGCCGATCTCCTTCTGGAAGTCGGTAACTGCTTTTTCGGTAAAGTCACCGAAGTCGCCGTCCACATAATTCTTATCCAGGAAGCCCTGCTGAGCAAGCAGTGTCTGGATTTCCCTGACAGCATCGCCCTGCGATCCCTTGCGCAGCGTTCCGGGAGGGTCAAACTGCTCTGCCTGCGTGTAGCCGCACACCCGGCAGACTCTCTGCTGAACGCCGGCAGAATGATCCGTCGTCTCATGGGTAATCTCCCAGTTCCCGAATGCATGCGGGGCTTCCGGAATCTTCACTTCCTTCAGATTGCCGCACACTTCGCAGCGCTCGTAGCCGAAGCCTTCGGCAAGGCAGGTTGCTTCCCGGACAATCACTATCTCGGGCACTTTGTGCTCCAGCCTGGGGATTTTCTCAACATCCCGGAATCCGCATCTGGTGCAGGCCCGGTACCGGAGGCCGGGTTCGCTGCAAGTGGAGGGTTCCTGTACAACCCAGTCGCTGAAGGTATGCTCATGCGGCTCCAGATTGTCCATTTCCTCTTCCGTTGGTTCAACGGTTTTAGCGATGACATCTCCCTCGTCAATCCTGTCCCACAAAGTTACCCCATCGGCAAAGGCAGCCGGGATCAGAGCAAGACAAAGCAGCACGGAAATAATCAGAACAAAGGATTTTTTCATCATGCAACTCTCCTTTTTTGTGATGTACTGATTATAGCATTTCTTCCGGTTCAGTTCAATTCTTAATCCCGAAGAGGTATTATTCTCTCTTCCCCGGCCCTGATCCTAAACAGGATTCTTTATGTTGTTCTGCAGTTCATTCAGCCTGCCTGCAAGCCCCCCGGCAAAGGCGGTATGCCCTTCCGGGGAAAAGTGAACCCCGTCAAACGTCAGTTCCACATTCCATTCCTCCGCATCCGCAAACAGAATGCCCGTGCGCTCTGCCAGTTCCCGGTACACCGGGCCCAGTTTTCGGGCTTCCTTTATAAGTTCCGAACTGCGGACCCAGTCCCCATACTGCATGACCGGCGGGGCAATCAGAAAAATCTTTGCTGCAGCTTCCCGTATATCCGCGAGGAAGCGCTCCATCCGCTTTCCGGCTGTTTCGGCATCTGCTCCTTCCAGCAGATCATTGCTGCCGAGCATCACTGTCACAAGGTCCGGCGTTTTGCTGCGGACCAGGTCCGCAAACGGTTTGCCGTCTTCCGGAATCTGCAGCCCGTTTATCCCGCTGTTGATGATCTCATGATTCCCCAGTCTGCCCGTCCACCGGGTCTCAGCCGGATACCGGGAACCCAGACAGGACCGCGGATCAAACCCGTATGTGTTGGAGTCTCCTATGCACAGAATTCTCATTTGTATTGCTCCTTGTCGCCTGCACTGCAGAAAGCAGGACAGAGTATCTGATCAGAATGATTTTAACACATCCGGGTTCCGCGGGCAAGCAGAACACCTGAACTGACCGGTATGTCTCCTATCCGGAAGCTGAGGCAAAAAGCGGATGCCGGGTTTTTACTTCTTTCCCTGAGTATTCTTTTCCAGCGGAGTATCCCCTTTGTCCTTCTGTCCTCCCTTCAGCCTTTCTGTCCATATACGGCGGTAGAGATTGTATGCTTCTTCAGCCGGTACCATAGAATCTCATCTCCTTCAGGCTGCTTCTTTTCTGCAGAGAGCTTCGCAGATATAATAGATGCTGTTCTGAATGCCGATTCTGGAACTGTCGCCGACTTCCAGGTCATCCAGCCTTTCTTCCAGCCGGTCCAGTTCATCGCGAAGGGCAACAACACTCATGGAAGAATAATAGCTGCTCATGTGCATTCTCTCCTTTCAGGCTGCCGGCTTGCCGGCATTCTCACGGACAATCCGCTGGATTTCCACCGTGCGGTACGCGATGCATCCGGCAGGAACTCTCTCCGGGATATGCGGCTCTTCGCCGTGAAGAATATCCTTGTCGGTCCAGTCAAGCAGGGCTTCCACTTGGCGCTGCTTCCGCTCTGCCCGCTGCCGGGTCGTATCCCGGCCTGCGCCGAGAAATACCAGAGGGATCATCACCAAAACCAAAATTACGAAATAAAAACCGATTTCCGAAGTCATAACTGAGTCCTCCTTTGTTTTTCTGATGATTCCATTATAGCAGCAATGGTGTCCAAAAGTCCGGACACCATTGCGTTTTTCGAAAAAAATTTTTCGATAACTTTTATCATTTTATTTCAAGAGTTTTTCTATGTAGTTTTCTGATACATGTATTTAATTTGTGTAATTAGAATTGTAATTAAAAAGGCACTCAAAAAAAAGGTCCGTCAGCGCCGGGCTTTGCGCCACTTATATGGTCAGCACGGGAGACCTTGGCGGTGCTGCCTCTCCGATTTCAAAAGAGACTGAGAGGATTGTCTTTATCTGATATTTCCCGATAAAATGATTGCGCTGAAGGATGAAAGCTGTTATTCTTATTTCAGAAACAGGCTGAATAAGGAGATTTCAAATGGAACAGA
>JAEEGL010089836.1_pt1 | contig 11095 bp, 4 predicted proteins | sample 9134231 | NCBI WGS metagenome assembly JAEEGL01 (sample SAMN16246548, study PRJNA631951) | gut metagenome | biome: gut microbiome; feature: rumen; material: fiber-attached | host: Bos | place: Iran: Karaj | collected 2018-10
AACCCAGCTAACGGATCTGGTGTGAGGCAGTTCACTATTGATCTGATATCTATAATCCCCCACACGATCCGCAATCCCAATAAGCCGCTTACCATCCATGATAACAAAAACGTCCACTGCCCATGTCTCATTTCTTGCTTTATAAAACGAATCGTACTGTTTTGCCAGACGGTTTGCCATTTTCTCATCATAGCCATATTGTTCTGACAAGCTTTTGGCGACATTATCCTTCCCTTCCATCATTTTTTCATAACAGTCATCCAGGGATCTTACCTGTTCTGTCGGAAGGGCAATCATATTATTTCTTTTCCATTCCTCGTAATAGGGCTTTTCATTATAATTTCCGTCTATTCGGTAAAAATGAACATCTATCATACAACCGAAAATCTTGTAGATAGTCTGCGTGAAGTGTATGACATCATACTTGGTAGTCTCGACCATCTGTATCATTTGCCCTACTCTTCCAAAGAAACATTTTTCCGGCTTTACAAGGAAGCACATCAATGCCTTCCTAACCCATTCATCATTGTAAAACGGGACAAATACCTCAGGATAATTCATGTATAGATACTTTCTAACCCAGGCATATCCGGCATACTTATCAATCCGTCCTCTAAGATTATTCTCAAAAGCAATATAATCTTCAACAGTCTCAAATCTTGAGCGCTCTATCAGGTCAAGCGCACCAAGCAGCTTATCTCTTACATCACTTGCAATAGATGACGCCTCTTCAAAAGAAAGCTCCCTCTTATTACTTCTCGCCCCGGTGTACCATTTCCCTTTATTCATGTACACGGGATACTTATTGGGTGATCCTCCCTTTATACTTCCAAGGGAAGCATATCTGTCCTTATACTCCAACAAATAGAGCATACTATGCTCATCGCCATCGAAATGGAAAATCTTTGTCAGTATCTTTTCGTCCGGAGTATTGCTTAAAGCTTCGGCTCCAAACTCATTTTGAAAATCCTCACAAATCGCGGGCTGCTCATCTGCCACCGGATGAAAACGAAAGCCCGACTCTATGAAATTTGTTACCAGTTCGCCAGCAGCCTTATATCTATCCATGAATACCCCCGTGTTTATAATCCAATGATCTCATACTGCTTACCCATGTAGGTAACTACATCTCCAACCTTATGTCCTTCCATAACCTGATGAAGCTTAAACTTTCTTGGCTGAAGCACATTATCATAAATTTCGTAGTCGCCAAACTTCTTTTTATAAGCGATAAATTGCCCTTCTGTCGCAACATCCGATTTCTTCTTTTCCTGAACGATATTATCATCTCGCTTTGATGTAGTATGCATAAGCGGTCCTGATATATCATCGTCCTGTTCATCCGACTCAGAAGGTGTCCCATATTCTGCAAGCAATCGGAAAATCTCCTGTATCTCAGCAATATGCGTTTGTGTGAAATACAGGCACATTTCAGAATTGATCTCTATCGAGTATTCATCAGCGCCTTCCTCTACATCCAAGGACTTGATTGCTTCTTTTATACGCTTTTTATACTCATCCTTTTTTACATCACGGATCTGACTGTATCTTGCAGCGCATCTACGACACAGGCAAAGGTTCAACTGGGGCATTTCTATCCCGAAATTTGCAATCTGTGGTGCTTCGATAAAGGCGTCCGGCTTTCTGCACATCTGGCACACCGTTACGTTACTGGAATTCGTGTACATCCCAATGGCATATGCACGATCTGCCTTACTGTTTTTGCTGATGCGAATAGATCTTAACACCTGCTTATAGGTTGTCGGGTCTGCACAATAAAACTGCTCCTGAACATGCCGCACAAGATATTACATGTTGGTAACGCGCTTTGTCGGAAACTCATCATCCTGCCATACACTTGGATCAAAAACCGCTTCCTCGTCTGATCCTTCTCCCCAGTCATCCTCCATGGCATCAGCTTCCGTTACCACAAGCCCCAAGTCTTTTGCAAGCCATTTTAACAGGCGTTTCTTATCCTGCCGGTTCAAGCTTGCAGCTTTTTGTAACGTATCCTCAGCCTCATCTACATCCTTTTCTATAAAACCAAGGATATCAAATGCCTTTTTATCTGCTGTAAGCCCGGCGTATAATGCCCGATTCAGATCATACCTCGACATCTCTTTTGGACATCCCTGCTGCATGTTCTTATCAAAAAGCCATTTTGTCGGCTTTATCTCACGCCATAGTAAAGCTACTTCTTCAACATCACCCTCGTAGGGATTTCTTTGTCTTCTTCTCCTCTTGCCCTTTAATTTCCCCGAAATAGTCAGAAGAAGTTTTAATACCTCCACAGATTTTTCTTTTGCAAGATCGTGGTCAGGGTAATCCTGAATATAAGAAAGATTATCTGAAAGCCCATCTATCATAATATAAGGACAGAACTCTCCCATTGCTACCCAATGGCTATCCCCTACACCATCTTCACTGCGCCTTCCCTCTGTCACGGGAGACGATACTACCCCAAGTTTTGCTAAAGAACTTATCGCTATGCCATGCTCCTCATAGAACTCTGCATCAATGGGATCCAACCCAAAATCATACCAGTTGTCGATATCCTTCAGATCATCCTTATCCATATCAGAATACCTCGGCACTGGTTCATAATAAACATTAAGATCTATCCCCTCATCTGATTTTGGAACATAGCAATTACCCGGAAAATTAAATGTTCCCTTATCAGCTTCCGAGTCCGGTTTGATTTTGATAATATATGCTTCCTCTAGAAGATCCCGAACACCTGCTACATCTCCGGTATCCTTTATCAACGCAAAAATCTGGTTCAGATCCTCAATATATTCTTCTGTATAATCGTCACTATTTATAAACCCGAGACTATCATCAATATCAATATATTTCTGTATGACTTTTTCTTTTACATACTGAAAATTATTAAACTCTTCTATTTCGAATCCTTCTTGAAGTACATTGCGGAATGTCTCTGCTATTTCTACATTCACAAGGGCAGATTGTACCAGGCTTTTATATTCGCTTGATGAACCCAAATACAGACATTTCTTACCGTCCTGCTCCGCTGCTACCAAATCATGATGACGATTCATAATAATAGGTGCTTTTCGCAGTTTTATCCACGCTAACGATAAGTCTTTCCTTAAAGCCAGCTCGTAGGCACCGCTTCTTGTATAAGAAAGCCCTGTTTCAAAAACAGATTCTCTATTGTCCGACAAAAATTCATAAAAACTTTTTAATGATTGAAACTTTTCTCCGGACGTAGGTATCCGCGCTCCTTTAAGAACACTCAAATCCTCCGCAAGTGAAGATAATTTATATAAAGAAAGGCTTAAATCTTTTACCAGCCAATTATAATAATCCGTGAAATTTAGTTCCCGTTCATTATTAAACGCTACAAACTGTCTACCCTTAAACACCTTTACAAACAATGGCTTATCAACAAAATCTGTCATTCTAAATGGCACCGGAATATACATATCCTTAGGCTTTCGATACTCTCCGTTTCTGTCCGGAAGCAGTCCCTTGTCACGTATGATATCTGTCACCTTATCCTTTAAGCCCGGGATCGTATCATTCTCTTCCTCATCCTTAAAGGCGGTTATGATGCTACGACGCAAAAAGACCTGCGTAATAAGTTTTCTTTTTGCAAGTTCTACCATAGACTCTGCTATCAGATCACAAAGTTCATCAAAAAGATCATCATTGAAAGATGATGGTGCCATAAGCTTTTCTCTTGACACCGCTGTTTCAAAGGATCCATGAATAAGGAATGGCAAATCTGTCATATCTTTGGTCGGAAAGTATACCCATACCGACGACTTGCTTATGTCATTAATATTATCTGCACGGCTATTGAGCTTATATGCCACGCTCACCTCAGCATTATCCATCTCCGGGTGATCAAACACCTTCCTAAATTTCAAATAACGAGATATCTCTTCTTTTTCTCCATATTCCGTTCCCTCTATTCTGCAGGTAACAAGTTTTTCATCCTTTTCATCCACATCCAGGGTGATATGCGCAAATTTACCCGTCTCTTTGTTTACCCAATACAGATTACTAATATGTGACAAAAATAACAAAATCTCGCCATTAAGTTCATCGAGTTTTTTCAGGACATCATCGCCCGGAACGGATACAAGTTCTCCGTTCTTTCCGTATTTCTTGAATGGTATCACTATCTTTGTAAGATGCTTCTCTTTCAAAAAAGGCAGAAAAGACCTGCCCTCACCCAATTTACAGGAGATTGCCTGCTTTTCTGCCTCATAATCCCATCCTTCCGTTATCTCTACCGGAAGTAAATAATTTGTGATCTTAAATGCTTCATTGTCAGAATATATTTCCGGCTGATAGGTATATTTGAACACAGACTTAAAGCCCATACCAAACCTACCAATGGTCTGTGCGTCATCTCTGTCCTTGGTACCCATAAGCATGGAAGACACCCCTCGTGCATCAGCTTCATCGAAAGGCTTTCCGTTGTGATAAAAAATCAGCTTGTCAGAATAGTATTCTATTACGACCTTACTTGCACATGCACCCGTATTGTCATCAAATGCATCCTCCGCATTCTGAAGCAACTCGTATACAAAGTGATTGCTGTCAGAATAATGTCCTGCCAATAGTGCCTCATATTTTTGAGGATCCCTTGTAAGAGCCTTCCATTCATCCTGATTTTGTTCGTAAATTGTCTTATAATCAATCTTGCCCATTACAGCATGTCCCCCTGACTTTTCCCTTACACCCGGTTTTTATTCGATATGCAAAACGCCCTTTACAAGCGGCTGAGTCAAAATGTCCGCCTTTTGTATGGTATCCTCAAGAACCTTTTTTTGCTCTTCAAAATGCTTTCGCAAATTATCAAGCTGTGAATTACGCATACGGAGAATGCGTTCATCCGTAGCATTTGCAATCTGCCCCTTTATAATGATCTCACGCTTCGTTGTGGTCTGGCGTAGCTGCTCTACTCTAAAATCACAATCCTCTCGCACAAGCTCAACATATTCATCCTTGGCCTTTTGCCAGCTGTCATGATGGAGCTTATCCATAGCATCCCATTTGTCTATGTGGCTATCATCATCAAAAGCATAATCCGATGCATATTGCATAAAGTTCAGCACGCTGTCATGTACTGCCTCATTATCACTTACAGCCACAAGCTTAATGTCCGGCTTTAATCCCACATATTTCCACGCATAAATGATAAACTCATAATCTCCAGCCGGTATAGAGTCATCGGCCACGCTGATCCCTATCTCACAGGGTAGCATTTCGCTCTCATGCTTTGCAGCCTGTAAGACGAGGGGATGCATCTGTGTAAAAAATGTCACATCCCGGTTATCCTTAGCCGTGGCTGCATCATAAGTAACCCGAAGCAGTGCACTGGTCGATTTTAGATATGCTTTCCATAATTTTGTAGCATTATTGGAATTTACAAGCTCCATATCCTTAAGGTCATCCATCAGCATACGCTTCTTTTCACCTGCGATCCTCATGGTACGAAGCTCATTATTCTTGTTTGACCGTATATATTCCCCATCTCCAAGGAAGTCCACAAGGAAGGAATCCACAAGATTGCTTATGCTATCCTGACTGATCCATACACTCTCTGCATCCTGAACATCCTTGTTTTGAATGTAGTTTGATAGATCAAAGCCGTATAATGACTTTTCCTCCTGCTCTAAGCGGTTCATCTCCTGAACCTTCATGACCTCATTATCCGCCATCTTTTCAATCTTCATCTGACGTTCTTCATCTGTCAGATCAGGATCCAGCATGATCTTAAATATCTGGTCACTGATATCACCAAGGATCTCCGAACAATCACCTATGCTCGCCTCAAATACACCTATCTTAGAAAGGCATCTGTCATGGATCACTGCATCTATGGTTCCATCCGTGATCATGTTGTAAATGCGGACCGACTCACTCTTCTGTCCTCGACGGTCGATACGACCTATCCTCTGCTCTATACGCATCGGATTCCACGGAAGATCATAATTAATCATGGTATCGCAGAACTGATAATCCAGACCCTCGCATCCTACTTCTGAAAACAGAAGAATATCTATAGCATGGTCGTTATCCCGATCCATCAGGAATCTTTCCCTTATCTTAAAACGCTCCTCATCCGGAACAGAGCCATCTACCTGTGCCACCCGGTAGCCCTTCTGAAGCAGATGCTCCCTGACATATCTTAAGGTATGCCTGAAGGAACTGAAGAGTATAACCCTGTTGTTCTCTTCCTGCTGCTTCTTGTCAATCACTTCATAAAGCTTTTCCAACTTCGGATCCTTTTCCGGGAGCTGCTCTGTGCGTTGAGCCAATTCCTCTGCAAGTTCAAAGATAGCGTTCTCCAGATCATCATTCAGTTCAATATCTGTTTCATATAGTTCACCGTCTTGCTGAATCTGATACAACTTCCTTTGTACAATATCGTTGATAAACGGCGCCAGTCCGTATATACAGCTTGCCGCCTGCCTCATGATGGTACACATCATGAACCGAACGGATCTGCTACCATGCATCTGTATAAGTGCTTTTTCCTCAAACTCCATCAAGGCATCATAAAGATCCTGCTGTTCTGTAGTAAATGGCACTTTAATTGTCTGTGTGTGTCTGACACAGAAATCCTCAATATCCTTCCTTCTGGTTCTTGTTATAAGATTATTGAAAGAATGCAGCCCCTCGATAAGAGCAATCGCCTCAATCTTTTCTTCCCTTGTAATCTCACCCTTCTCCACCAGATCAAACACCTGGGCAAAATTGGGATTATGCTGGATGACATTCCTTCCCCATGTTGTCTCAAGTATATGCGAAATTTCCTCCTTTGCAATCTCCTTCCATCCATCCTCCTGATTTCTGACAGCACGAAGCAAGCCATTAACATAAGCATTCGGCTCTGCCATTGTCTGGAATGTATCCTTATCAATCACCACATCCGGTCGGAGCAGATTCAGCAATGTATATAGATCATTATTGCTATTCTGAAGCGGTGTGGCAGTCAGGAAAACTACCGCATCCGCACTTCTTGTGAACAGTTCTACTCCCTGATAAGCCCATGTGTTGGAATTACGGATATTGTGAGCCTCATCAACGATTACAAGGTCAAAATGCGGCGGTGGATCCAGCTGTAACAATCCTTTGTTCTTTCTCTTCTTGTCACTTGTTGATTCCGTACCGGCAAGCATATCCTCGCCAAAAAGTGAATACGGGATTATCGTCTTCCTGTGCCTCTCCGGCCATTCTCCATCTCGATCCGTTTCGGAAATGCACTGTACTAGTTCCCTGCCGTCTAACTGGGTAAAATTTTCATCAAAGCGCTTCATCTCAAGTTCCCATTTGCGCTCAGCAACAAGCGGTCTGGGACAGATAATAAGGACGGAATTTACGCTTGAACGAGCCTCCATCTCTTTTAATATCAGACCAGCCTCGATAGTTTTACCTACACCGACATCATCCGCAACCAGAAGCCTAGGATTATCAGCTTTTATCATTTTTAATGCCGGTCTAAACTGATACGGCACAAAGTCTATACGGGCAGAGTTAAGTGAATACAGACTGCTGGATCCCGGATTATTGATCTGGTATGCAGTTAGGGCAGATTTTACCCTTGCAAGTGCCAAATGGACATTTGTTATCTTCTGCTCCTTCAGTTGGATCTGCTCCCTATAAAATGTCTGAGGAGCATTGTCCATCCATACGGTATATTTTCCATTGTCAATAGCTATGACCGCTCCTGCTTTTGATGTATCACTAACAAGTGTAACCATGCTACCTGCAACAATATCCCCACCTGCGTCCAGTTTCTGCTCCGTCTGCGGTTCTGATACCTGCTGCACGACAACAGGAATCGGCTTATCCTGTATATCCTTGTCTTCCTCCACATCCATGATGAAGACTTCCATATCACGAGTGTCACTCATTTTTGCATCAAAAGTCTGCATCAGATCTATAATGATCTCCACATCCGAAATTACTTTTTCTTTAGAAATTTCATCTGTGGTAATATGCGCCCAGGTATTGCGGACTCCCATCATATCTCTGATCTTTTGACGTTCCTTATTGTTCACAAACCATGTGCTTGTAATCACAAACCAGTTACGATCAAACACTCTAAGAAGAGCCGCAAGATCAAGCCCCTTTAGTTCTGTGATATGTTTTTGATCCACCTGATCCCTCTGCAACGTTGACAGATTGTTGTAGACGAGATCCTTCCACCAGTCATCGGTCAGTTTGGGGAGCTTTTTTTCGAGCCATCCGCTCATCTGTTCCGCCAGTCTGTGCATATAGGTACTCATTTTTCCAATCATATAAGAGTTATCCATAGAAATTACTCCTCCTTACAATCGGTCCATTAAAAATTCATATCCGAGATATCAATCTCAAATTTATATCTGTGTATCTCCCCGCTCTCATCATCCTGATCTGCGATAATGAGAAAATATTCCTGATCCCTGTTATATTTTCCACTCTTTAATGTAAACTTCTCCTGTATCAGGCGATCTTTGGCATCATGGGACTTGATATTCGCTGTGATAGGAACCGGAAAACTGACCTTAGCACCATCAGCATCTACGAAAAATGCCTGTAACCGTCTGGGTTTTACTGTATCTGTTACCGGCTCCATCTGCATGAAATCAAGCTTTACCTCTATTCCTGTAACACGATGGTTAAATGTAGACAGTTCTACATCAACAAGTCCCGTCTCCTGCTTGCCCTTAAAAGTATTAACCTTTATGACCGGCACTATCATCTCCTGTAATGATGAGCCGCCATGCACATAGTTCTGACCGCCCCCCGGCATCTTTATGATATCAGCGCCTATAGGCGTGGTCACATAAGCATTGTTCAATTTGCTAAGATATGCCATACAGCGGCTTACCATTGCATCATTGCGGATTGGTTCATTGCTCATAAGATATCTCTTATTCTTGAATCCCACCGCATAATTTTCCATCTTTATCTTGTCGCTCTCCGGCAGCTTATCCCTTTTGTATATAAAGCCGTGATCTGCTGTAACAAGATATCGGGTATTTGAAATATAGCCCGTTAGTCTGTGGATCAGAGTCTGTATTTCCTCAATGGCTTCCTGACAGGCATTAAACACTTCATTATCAGAACGCATCCCCTCACCACGCTGGTCTATCTGATTCTGATAAATATAGACAAGCTCCTTATCCTGGAACATCTCCCTGATGTCGGCCTGCTTTCCGTTTTTGATAGTATCAAAATCATAGCAGGCGGATTTCTTCACAACGCTTTGTAATATCTTCTCCCTCTCTGCGGTACTGTTGCCGCAATGCAGGTCATCCACAAATATATCCAGAGCCTCATCTACCTTGATATCATTATTGGGGAGCAGTGATGCCATACCCAGTGTTGTCTCGGAAGGAAGGACGCTTAGCATATGCCCCATCTTGGCGTCACACTTCTCGTCCATATCCAGATTATCCAGTAGTTCCCTGGCGCACTCATATCGCATACCATCTGATATGATAACGACAACCCTGCCGCCTCCGGACTCTGACATAAACGGTTTTACATAATGCTCAAAGAAGTCCTCTTGTCTGACATCCGGATAGGTATCATATTCCTCATCCGTAAGAGACTGATTCCATTTCCCGGTAAAATCCGTAAGATATTTATTTGTATAAATGTTTTCAACAAGGTCTCTGATCTTCTCAATCCCTTTATCCATGCCTACCCTGTCCAGATAATAATAAAACTTGCGGTAGTATGTATCTATCATGTATGTACCACTCACATAGTCCTCTACAACTTCTCTGATCGTAGACTGATAACGGTGGATGGATACCTCTTTCATAACATGATGCGCACAGGAAAGCATCTGATATTTTTCCTTATATTTTGCACCAAAATGATATCCCGCTTTCGATCTGGTCTCACAGATTTCAGGAATAGTCATGCCGGAAATTTTTTCATCCAGCATCTGATCCTCCAGTTTCGCCTCTATCCAACTAATGATATTGTCATCAAAGGCGCTCAGCGCATCGGAAGCATACACATCATCCAATGGGATCTGCATGATAAGCCCTGCAATGTTTAGTTCCGCAGATGCTTTTGTCGAAAAATCATCGTAAAAATCCTTTGACTCATCATGGTTCATGAGATTCTTTATGAATACTACTGCATCATTTTTCCTTATGGACACGAAACTTTTCCACTCATTAGGCTCATTGCCATTCATCTGAACATCCATGTAAGTAACAAGCATCGTTACCATAAACTTCTGGATAGTAGGGTTTGTATCACGATATCCATATTGTTTCTCACAGAAATTCCAGAAAGCGCGCTCTGCCTGCTGTCCTTCGATCTTCTTCATGATAGGATTATCTATTGTTCCGGCAAGAACTACTTTTTTAAGCATTTCTTCAAAGCTTAATGCCTTTACTCCTGCAAGAACACAAAGGATCCCCAATTCTATTCTTTCTTCTGTATAGTTACCTATCTGCAGATTTTTGAACTTGGTGACATTACCGCTTGTCCAAAACTTCTTATACTTCTTTACTACATCCTGACACTCAGGAGGCATCCCCATATCACCCATAAGCTGGATCAGCTTATCCGAATAGAAATGCTGCGAATAATAAAAGATATCTGCAAGGGAGTTTTCCTTATCCTCCGGACGTGCGAATGGCGCATAAACCAAATAGCTTGTTTCAGTATCCTGATGTTCCAGAAGCAGCTTTACAGCAAAGTTGTTGCGTCCCGTAAGCTTGATCACCTTGCTGTCCCCGGGTAACTGGAACTGGTCAATGTCATCTGCATACTGTGCATCATCATCGTACCAGAAAACGATTCTTCTCTCGGAGCCTTCCATAAGGGTATTCAGTTTGTCCTGTATTTCCTGTAAATCCATGCTTTATCTATCCTCACAAAAAACATTTTATTAATGCTATACCCCGTTTACAACCACCGAAACTCTTGCTTCAACCGATGATATGTCATGAACCTTATCACCCTGCTTATCACCTGGTGACAAGCAGGGTGATAAGGTGTTTTGATTGACATAAATCAATAATTTGTTATAATATCATCATAAGATGCTGATGGCTACCCGGTGCTTGCCTGTCAAGTGCTTGGCAAGCCCGGTATCCAGCAG
>JAEEGL012561893.1_pt1 | contig 11095 bp, 5 predicted proteins | sample 9134231 | NCBI WGS metagenome assembly JAEEGL01 (sample SAMN16246548, study PRJNA631951) | gut metagenome | biome: gut microbiome; feature: rumen; material: fiber-attached | host: Bos | place: Iran: Karaj | collected 2018-10
AAATATTCTCTACTAAACCCATCTTTAGTAATATCTAAAATTCTAACAACTCCACCACTAGAATTATCTCTATACATAGCTAACGTGACGCATTTTTTTAAAAATTCCTTAGCTTCTTGTCTAGTCATATTTTTTTTAAAATGTTCATCAACATATCCATAAATATATCCAGAACCACTTCCATTAAGAGCAATATCTTGTTTAAGAAGAGTACCTCCCATTCCAACAGAGTAGACACAAGGACCTTCTAAATTATCAACACCAGCAACGATTAAAGCAGCAGATAAGTAATCTTTGTATTCATATTGATATTGTTGGAGAATACGAGCTGCTACTTTCACTGGAGGCTTATCGTTGTATTCTATTGAAAATTGACTCATATAATTCTTTGTTGTTTGAAGAAGAAATTGAGTGTCTGATGCTGTTCCAGCTTTACATGCAAAGATGTTTTTCGTTATTGGCCAGATTTTGTCTGCTACACGATTAGCAATGTAAGAACCAGATGATGTACGTGAATCTGCTGCTAACATTACTCCACTGTCGTATACTAATGCAAGGATTGTTGTTCCTAATGTCTTTTCATAATATGTTTCTGGAGAAGGGATTGGGTTCTCTTTTTGAGGGAAAAGTGATTCCATTTTTTTTTTTTATTTTTTTTTTGGTGTTTGATTTTATTTTCTGAAAGATTATTATTTTTTAATTTAATTATTTTTTTCTATACATTAAGAATTGTATTTAATATTTTTAATGTTTTTTTATTATTTTATTATGTAGAATTTATTTTTTTAAGTTATGGAAGTTTATCCTATAAATTTGAAATTAAGTAGAAATTTAGATAATACGATAAACACTGGATTATACTCTCATAGAAAATCATTTTCAAATTCAACAATAACTAAATTTTCTTCAATAGATACAAATAGAAATATAAGAAGAACAACAAGGAAGTTTAAAACAAGATCAAATTACGACTTATCTCTTAGAAAAAGTGCATTTGTTGTAACACCGACATTACCAAAAGAATTTAATTTTATAAATGATAATTATGAATATCAGAAAATTATTCCTTTGTCAAAGAAAATAATTAGTATTCCTATTAAAAATATAAAAAAGAAGAATAATATTAAAAATAGAAATAAAAATTGTATTTTATACACAGATAGAAAAAGATTAAAAATTGATTCTGAAAGTTTAAATATTAAATTTAAATCCTTTAATTCTTTAAAGGAAATTACTAGTCAAAAATATTATAAAAAAGTTTATTATGATTCAGAAATGAAAAAATCAAAAATAAAAAATTTAAATATGAGAACTTATTTTGATAATCCAAAAAGAACAAAATATAAAAATATTGAAGATATAAATTCAAAGTTAAAAACTTTAAAAAGTATTTCAAATCCAAAAATAAAAAGAAAAATAAAAGAAAAGAAGAAAAATCATATATTAAATAATAATATTAATAATAAAACTTTAACTCCAAGAACAATTCATTCAGAAAATTTTTTTATTAGATTATTAGAATCAAATATATCTAATGATATAATTAAAACTTTCATCAGATTAAAATCAATTCGTTGGCTTTGGACTCATAAAAAATTTATTTTAGAAAAATTAATTATTTCTTTTAAAACTTATAAATGGTTTTTTGAAAAAAATAAATATATTGATCAAGAAACTTTTGAAGAATATTTAAACATTACTTCTATTGGTCCTGATGAAGAATTTTCAAAACAATTATTTTTAATTTTTCAAAAAAGTTTAAGTGAACCTAAAATTAATTTCATTGAAACTATTTGCTTTTTTATTATTACTTCTACTATTGATGTTAATCATAAAATTAATTTTATTTTAAATGCTGTTGAAAATGATATTTCCAAAGAAATTAATTTTAATTATTTAATTTCTTTGTTTAAAAAAATTTTCCACTCAAAACCTTATTTAAAAGTTTTTGACAATTTTTTTCATTCAATTTATAATAAATATAATAATGATGAAACTATTTTATATTTAAATAGAAACATTATTGAAAAAGAATTATTATCTTTTTCTTTTACTGAAAAAATTTTTAATCATTTTTTAAAAAATTATTTTGAAATTGATAAAAAATTAGATGATGAATTATATTATGCTATTAATTCAAATTTACAAAAATCTAATATGATTTTAATGTCTAATATGAAAATTTATGATTATGGAATTGTAAATAAATTAGAAAAAATTTTCGATAAAATTCAAGATTATCATTTAGGAATTGATGAAGTGAAAAAAATGAAAAAAGAATTAAATTTATATGATAAAAATGAGATTAAACAATTAAATTAATATTTTTTTTTATTTATGAATATAAAATAAAATGTAAATATATATTGAATTATCAAATATTACATAATTTATTTTCTCAATATTTATTATTTGAAATTTATTCCTTAATAAAATTTATTTGAAATCAAAAAACTAAAAAAAAAATTAAAAATTAAAAAAAATGAAATCTTCATATATAAAAGATGAAAAACAAGTAGTGAAAAAATTAATAGAAAAATATTTAAAATCAGGATTTGAATCATTATCTTTAGAAGAATTGGCAATTACAATAATAAATCCTTTATTTGAAAGAAGCTATAAATTAGAGACAGGAACAGAATGGCCAAAAGAGCACAAAAAAAAAGCAATAGAGCGTCTTCAAAAATCCAAATTTAACATTCAATGGTCATTAAATGAAAATAAAAAAAATATTCCAATTCATTCTAAATTTGGTTATATAATAAAATTATGTGAAAAAGATAATGAAGAAAAATTAAATGAAATATTTAGAGAAAATGCACAATATATGAAAGAAATAATAAATACTTTAGATGAAAATAAGAAAAGTTTATTACATATAGCATCAAAAAGAGGAAATGTAAATATGATAAAATTTTTAATAACTAAAGGTTTTAACATATATTCAAGAGATAAATATTTAAGAACTCCATTTCTAATAGCATGTCAATTTGGAAGATTAAAAGCAAGTGAATTATTATTAGATTATGGAAGTGAAATTTATGCAAAAGATTCAATTGGAAGAACATGTTTACATTATTCAATTTGTAGTGATTCTTCACTTTTAGTAAAATTAATTTTAGATAAAGAAAAAAGTTTAATTTATTCTAAAGATACTTATGGGAGAACTCCTTTACATTATGCTATTTTTAATAATACTATGTTTCAAACTGAAATGATTAAAATGCTTATTGATTATGGATGTGATATTAATTGTTTAGATGATGAAAAAATGACTCCTTTACATTTTGCTTCTGAAAATGCAAAAAATAAAATTATTCCTATTTTAATGAAAAAAGGAGCTGATCCTTTCTTAGTTTGTGATAGAAATAATCAAAATTCTTTAGACATTGCTCCAAATGATAAAATTAAAGAGTTAATTATGAAATATTGTAATGGAGAATATAAAAGTGAAATTAATCAAAAAAAATTGAAAAGTAAATTTGAAAATGGAAAAAGAAATAATTATATTAATGGTAAAAGTAATAATAATAAGGATAATAGTTATAGTGATGATTTAATGTATAATACTAATAGAAATAAATTAATTTCTTTTTTGAAAAATATTCAAGATTATGGAATTAAAACTCAACAACATTTAAATAAACCTGAATTATATAGTGGTAGTTGGTTAGAAAAAGTAAATAATATTAATGAATTATATACTTTTTTTGGTAAATATACACCACATGAAAGTGCTTTGGCTATATATAATATTATGATTCCTTTTGTTAGTCCTTTACCAAAAGGGAAAAATGAAGATAAAAATATGAATTTATTTTTTAATCAAACTAAAGGAAATAATAATCTTCAAATTCAAAGTTCTAATAATAATATTAGTCCTAATAATATTGGATTTAGCTCTGCTCAAGGTTTTTCTATTAGTAATAATGATAATAATTCTAATAATAATAATATTAATAATGAAGATTTGAATTTCAACGAAAATGAAGAAGGAATGGTTAATCAGTTTATTTTGCAGAAAAAAGAAATTAATGATTTAAAAGAAGAAATTAAGAATTTAAGTAAAAAAATTGAAGATGAAAAAAAAAATAAAGAAAATGCTGAATTAATCAAAATTAAAATGGAAATTGAAAAATGTAAAAATGAAAATGAAATGTTAAAAAATAATGAAAATAATTTATCAGCTCAAATAAATTTTTTATCTGAAAATGTAAAAAAATATGAAGAAGTAACTGGAAAATTAGAAGAAAAAGAGCAAATTCAAAAAGATATGATTATAAATAATTTAAATAATCAATTACAAGATATTAATTCGAAATTAGAGAAAATAAAATATGATAAAAAAGATAATAATAATAATGTAAAAAGATTTAGAAGTAATTCTCCTTCTTATAAAACTTTTTTAAATAATATAAATTTAGATATTAATGAAGAAATGCACGTTTATTCTTTATGTTTATTAGCAGAAAAAGATGATGGATTATATGATATTTTAATTAAATTCGATAAAGATAATGATATGCATATTTTTAAAAATGAATTTTTAGAAGTTTTAGATTATTTGAATTTACCTTTTGAACATAGAGATACTATTATTAAATTAATTGGATTTGAAAACAATATGAAATTACCAATTAATAAAATTGTTAATTTAATTTATAATAGAGAAAAAAGTAAAATATATTTATTAAATCAAAGTTTATTTAATATTGTAAATAAAATTTGTGATACTGGGAAAAATATTGAAGAATTATATAATGATTTAAATAATAAATCTCAAAATGGTATTGTGGGTTATGAAGATGCTGATCCAATATTAATAAATAAATATTTTATTAAAGAAAATGATGTTAAAAATTTATTTACTTATTGGTCTGATTTAGATTCAAATTTAATGAATAATATAAATAATACTATTGAATTACAAAGTTTTAAAAGTAAATTAGAAGAAAGAAAAAAAATAATAGATTTAATAGTTGAAAAATATGGTAAACAACAACCTAAATTTCAAAATACAATAATAATAAATCAATATAATGAAAATCAAAAATATAATCAAACTCAAAATTTTGATGAAAAAAATAATGATAATTACCAAACTTTCAGTAATAAAAATATTAGTAGTTCAAATAATAACAATAGTAGTTCAAATAATAATAATAATAATAGTAATACTATGAAATCAGATATTTATAAATCTGATATATATAAAAATGATAATGAAAAATCATATAATTTTACTAAATCAAATTATAAAAATCCACATGATGAAGAATTAACTAATAAAAATGAAAATAAAATAAAAAAACAAATGGATGATGAAATTGAATATTATGGTGACTTTGAAAATGAAGAAGTTGATGATAATAATAATCATAATGATAATGAAAATTATAATGAAAATAATAATGAAGATGAAGATGATAATAATGAAATTAAAGAAAAAAGTGAAAATAATGATAGTTATGAAAATCATGAAAATGAATTATCAAATGAAGAAGATAAAAGAAAAAATGATGATGATGAAAAAGAAAATGTTGTAATTAAAAAAGAATCAAATGAGTTAATTGAATCAAACGAAATCGAAGATTTAGAACAATCAAAAATAAAATCCAAAAATACAACTTCATCAATTTTAGAAATAAGTAATATTAATGATAAATTAGTAAGTTCAAAATCAACTTTAAAAAAATCATCTTCATCATCTAATAAAACAAAAACATTAAAAAATAATAATAACAGTAATTTAAATGAAGAAGAAGAAATAGAAAATGATGAATCAAATTATAATAATAAAATAAAAAATAATAAAAAGGAAACAACGAATAAAAGAAATATTAAAATAGATCCAAATGAAGTTTTTAATGGAGAAATAAAAGTTCAAGTTAAAAATATAGAAAATATAATATTACCAAAAAATATAAAAAGTCCTTATTCTTTTAATTTAAAATTATTATTAGAAGGAATAAATCAATCAAATAGTTCAAAAGAAATAAAATCAAATGATTTAGATGATATAACTGTAAATTGGTCATCTCGAATATTATTAAGAAAAAAAACTTTAAAAGATATTGGTTCAAAGATAAAAATAATATTAGAATCAAATATAAATAATGAAAATATTAATTTAGGTGAAACAACATTTAATTGGATTATATGTTTAAATAAAATAAATTATGATCAATATATTATTGATGATAAATATCAAATATTAAATAAGAAGAAAAAGCCAATTGGTAATATTAAAATAAAATGTAAATTTATTCCTTTTGGATATAATACTTCAAATTATGAAAAAAATGGTAAAAAAAAAAAACCTGGAACTTCAAATAATACAATTAAAGAAGAAAGTGCAACTGAAAGTCTTTCTAAAATAAAAAAGCAAAAAGATAATAGTGAAGATAATAGTGATTTTACTTTAATCAAAGAAATTGATATTGAAATTAATTCTATTTCAAAAATTGAAAATGATAATTTATATTTATCTGTTTTTTCGAAAGATAATAATAATGAAAATGAAGTTTATTCTTCTAAAAATCAAGAAAATTTAAATGATATTATTAAAAAAATTCCTTTTACTTTCAATATTAATGTTTATAGTACTATTCAAAAAAAAAATATTGTTATTATATTTAAATTTAAAAAATATGATGATGATTCGGTAGTTTGTGAAGGAAATGTTAATTTAAGTAATAAAGAAAAAAATTTAAGTGTTATTAAAAATTTTAAATTAAGTGGTGAAGAAAATGTTGATATTAATGCTAAATTTAATATTAATACTATTCAAGATGATGATTAATTTATTTTTTTTTTAAGATTTAAAATTTTTTTAATTGAATTTAAAATCTTATTTTTATTTTTTTAAAATAATAAAAATTTAAATTATTTTTTTTTAAAAAATAAAATTATTTATCTTTTGATATAACTTAAATAAAGTTAATGTTAAAAGTAATAAGCTAAATTCTTTTATATAATTATTATTATATTATAACAAAAAATATATTCAAAATTATAATAGAAAAATATCGAACAATAAATTTAATTGTCCAAAATTTCTCCATTATTAATAATTACTTTTAAAGCGACTTGTTTTCCAATAAATTCATTTTTTTTAATTTTTTTTTCAATTTTTTCATCATTATAATCTAAAAAATAATTATAAGCAGTATATTCAACCATTTGTCTATATTTAATATCATTAATAGTATCACAAAATTCTGAGAATAAAATAGTTTTATCACTCAAACCATATTTTTCATTTAATTCTTCTCTATTCCCATTTAAATAGAAATCATAAAAAAATTCTTTATAACTTAAAGACAATAAACTTTTATGTTCTTCATCTTTAACTGTTTTATAGTAATAATATATACTTTTTCTATTCTTTCCTGATTCATATTTTTTATATTTATCTGAAATATCATTTGATAATAATTCTCCTATTGTTTTAGTTTTTAAAGATAAATTTGTTTTAATTGTTACATCTTTAGTTATTGAATATGGAATTTTCCTAAATTTATATCTTTGAATTTTAAATTTCAGTTTAATTAAATCATTAAAAAATCCAATAATAAAAGAATGAAAATGTGTTTTTATCTTTATTCTTATATTGTCAATTTTATATTTGTTATGATTTATTTTAGAATTTATGTTTGTTGCTCTTTTTGGTCTTCCTCTCTTCTTTTTTAATAAATTTTTTGGGGTTCTTGTTACAAAAAATATTAATTTTGATTTATTTTTTGGAGAAATATTGTTTTCTGATAAATTTTCCTCTTCTTGGGTATTTTCTGATGTTTCATTGCTACTATTATGATGAATAATTTCAAATATTTTTTGATGAGACATATAATAATAAATATAATATAATTAAGATGTATATTTTATATTGGATATTAAATTAAATAATAAAAAAAAGAATATTATTTATAAAAAATACATAAAAGATAAATAAAATAATTAAAAAAAAAATAAAAAATAAAATAATTAATCAAGGGAAAAAAAAATAGAATTAAAAAATTTCCAAAAAAAACTCGATATTTAATCTAAATAAAGGTCTTTATAAAATCTATTTTTGAAAAAAAGGCAAAAAAATGAATTTTCAATAATTAGTTTTATTATATCTAACTCTGGGAGGAGTAGGAGGTCTTTTTTTTAAATATTCTTCATCATCAATCCACTTTCCACTTTCCCCATCTTGAGGATATATTAAATGTGGTATCATTTGCATATGTTGATTAACGACAATCATAGCTCCAGCATTTTTATGATGTCCACAATAATCAGTAGCACTAAATACAGTAACAAGAGCACCACCAGCAAATCTTTCAAAGCCATCCATAACACATTCATGTGCTCGAATAATATAACTAATTCCATTTTCCTTTATAAATTTCTTAACTATATCAGGACCATATTTCACTATTATTCCAAGTTCATTTCCATCTCTCTCTTTATTTGGTAATATTCCCTTCTCTTCATCATTATCTGTTGGATCACTCCATAATATATCCATTACCATTTTTTCATTTATTGTTTTTGCTTCATGAATAATATCTATTGGTTTTTTTAATTTATTTACATCCGATATTTTTTTCACATTTGCTCCTATTCCACCATGAAGACAAAATATTTGATCATCTATTAATGCTGCTAATGGTAAATATTCAAAACATTTATTAATATAGGAAAATAATGATGGATCATCTTCTTCTATTTCTTCAGATGGATTATCATCTAACCTATTTATACATTCATCACGGAAACCAAATGAATAATTTACTAATAAATCTTCATGATTTCCTCTTAGTAAATGAATTCTTTCTGGATATTTTATCTTTAATGCAAATAATAAACATATTGTTTCTAATGATAAATATCCTCTATCAACATAATCTCCTAAAAATAAATAATCATTTGTTAATATATCTCCATTATTTGTTTCTGATGGCATTCCCCATTTATTAAAAAAATTCATTAAATCTATAAATTGTCCATGAATATCTCCAAATATTTTAACTGGAGTATTTATTTTTAAAAGTATTGGCTCTTTTTCTAATATTGTTTTTACTTGACTTATTAATTTTGATACTTCTGCTAAAGGAAAATAAAATGGTTGTTCACTTTGTTTTTTTGAATTTATTGTTATCCAATATTCAGGACGAAGTAAATATTTAATAAATTTATCACATAATAATTCATTTTTTATTTTTTCATTTATTGTTTCAATATTTCCTGTTTTTTTATTATATGTAAAATCATTTATTGTTATTTTATTTTTTTGTGTTATTGATATTTCACCTAATTTAATTATTGGTTTTTCTAAGATTGATTCCATTGGAATTTTATTTAAACTTCCACTTCTTTTTCTATTATGATTATTATTACTAATATTTAAATTATCATTTGATTTCTTCTTTGTTGGAGTTTTCGAACGTAAAGAAGGATCAGGTGAAATTGTTGGAGTTCGATTTTTAGAATTAATTTTTTTGAAAGTTGTATTTTGAATTTTTTCGTATTCTTTTTTTAAATTTTCATTACACTTTAATAATTTTTTAACTTCTACTTTAATTAAACAATGAACAGGTTCATTAGAATTATAATTAAATCCACCATAAGAATAAATAATTTCTCCTAATCTCCAAGTACAATGTCTATAGTAATTAAAAGGAATTAATAATTCCCATCTATTATTTTCAGTATTAAACACTTCAACATTCATATTATTTGAATTATCATTATAATTTTTACCTCCGAATATAATAAGTAAATTATAATAAAAAACCATAGAATGCTGAAATCTTTTTTGAGGAATATAATTATTATTATTGTATTTAACTTGATTCCATTCCCAAATTCCATTTCTGTGAACACTTAAAGCAAATAAATCATTATAACATTCTTTATTATTTCCTCTTCCTCCATAAATAAAAACCATATTTTTACTTTTTCCATAATCACAAATAGAAATAGAAAAATACATTCTTGGTGAAGGGCCAGATTTTTTAATATCTAATTCTCTCCAAACAATAACATCAAATTCTGAAATAGAATGTTTATCACATTTATCAAATTTAGTAACATAAATATCATTTAATTCTTTTTTCCCATTATTTCCTCCAAATAAAATTAAATAAGGTTTATTATAAATTAAATTATGTCCATATCTTTTACAAGGTGTAATTCCTTTATTTTTCATTTTATACCAAATTGATTCTGTTAAACCAGGACTCATATCTAAAATATATAAATTTGATTCTGATAATTCTGCATTTGATTCTATTCCACCAAATACACTTAAATAATATGATCCTATTGAACAACTTGCATGTGATACTCTTCTTGATGGAATTTCTCCCTTTGGACTTAATTTTATCCATGTTGAATTTGGAGGTTTAAATATTAATATATCGTTTAATAATGTGTATTTTGCATTTTTACCTTCTGCACCTCCAAACAGAATTGATATATTTTCTGTCACTATATTTTGTTATATTTTTTTTTTCGATTTTTTATTATTTTTTTTAAATTTTACTTTTTGTTATTGTGTGGCCAAATACTGATAAATTTGTAATGTGAGGATTTTTATTTATGTTATTTTGATGAGGAGGAATTTCAGGAGTTAGTTCTCTAGTTTTTGGATACTTTTGATTTTGTTTCTTTTCCATTTTTTTTTATTTATTTATTTTTTTTATTTATTTTTATTATTTTCTTTTTTATATATATATTTTTTTTAGGTTAAGTTTTGTTTTATGGGAATTTAATAACTATTTTTATTTAAGATTTTTGTATAAAAGTAATTCAGAGATATTAAGTTAAATTATTGAGAAAAGATCTTTAATTGAACAATTTCATGGTTATTGTCTTTGTGAAAAAAAAGTAAAAATCAAATTCTGAAAAATTAAATTTTTATAAATTTAATTTGTAACCACAATCTATGCATTTTTTTATTATCTTTTCTATTTTCAATAACTCTACAAATTAATTTAGAATCTTTAACTTCAAAATTAAACTTTTTAAACAAATTTTCAATTTCTTCTTTGTCAAAAAAATAGGACAATGTTTTGTCTTTTCTCATATACAAATTATTTCCAAC
>JAEEGL012630901.1_pt1 | contig 11095 bp, 8 predicted proteins | sample 9134231 | NCBI WGS metagenome assembly JAEEGL01 (sample SAMN16246548, study PRJNA631951) | gut metagenome | biome: gut microbiome; feature: rumen; material: fiber-attached | host: Bos | place: Iran: Karaj | collected 2018-10
CAAGAATGATATTAATTGAATAAAACATAATTTTACTATTAATCCAATGATAAATCCTAAAATGAAAGAAATATATATTTTAGCCATAATATTTTATTATCTATTTTACCATGAGGAAACCATTTAAAATTTTGATTATCATATTTAATTTAAGTTTGAATTTTTCCTATATTTTATTTATTATTTTTAATGTGTAATGAATAAATTTTTACTTAACGGACTTTTGGAAATTTTAGAAGATTAAAAGAAGAAGAAAATAACTTTCTTCTTTAGTTAATAACATGTAATAATTTCAAAAATTATTGAAATTATTTGAATTATTTAGAATTCATTTTACATTTTTAATTTCTTTTTTCATTTCCATTTTTCCTTTTACTATTTTTTTTATAATATTTACTTTAAGAATATTCTTCTCTTTTTTAAAATGATATTTTTGTTATATTCACAAAATCATATTTTAAATCAGTTAAAACATTCCCATCTATTATTTTAAAAATTCAGATAATTCTATTAATCATTCCTATATTTATATCAAAGAGATAAAATTAAAATATCCCAAAGGATTTATGAACTAAAATTTGCCATAAAAGCATTATTATTTTTTCTTGAATAATATTATAATAGCTTTATTACAAAAAAAAATAAAAACATAATATACCTATTATTCTAAAATGGAATTAAATATATGAAAAGAAATTATTAAATTATTGAACCGGATTTTGATGAGAAAAATATAGGATTAAATGACAATACTCCTGGTGCTATAAATATATATATTTTTGAATAATGCATAGAAAAAGAAGAGAAATATTTTTAATTAATATATTTTGATAGGTTAATAAAATTCTTAGATTTTTTAATTTCTATTTTTATATTATTTATAATATATTTTATTTATTTTTTTTATTTTATTTGAATTAAATATTTTTTATATGTCTAAGTTATTTGAAATTTATGAAAAAAATTTTGATGAATCATCAATTAAATTAAAAGATTTACTTTTTAATATTAGTCAAAAGCGGAAAAAAAAAGGTAAAATTTTATATTAAATATATATTAATAAAAGATAAATTTGAAATTATAAATAAAGAACTTGAAACTAATATTCAAGAGTTAGAAAGGTCAATTTCACAAATGGAATTTGAATGTCAATATGTTAGAATTCCTGAAAATAAAAGAAAATTAAATAATAAAATTAATGATAAAAAAAGAATTTTAGACTTTTATAAAGAACAAATAGAAAATTTAAGAATTGGAAAAGAAATTAAATTAAATTATAATGAAAATGAGATAGAAGAAGAAAAAGAAAATAATAATAATATTGAAAAAAAAGAAGAAAAAAATGAAGATAAAAAAGAAGATAAAAAAGAAGAAAAAAACGAGGAAAAAAACGAAGAAAAAAACAAAGAAAAAAAAATAAGAAAAGGTTCTGGTTTATTTGAAAATTTATTTATAAATAATGAAAGAACAACAAATAAAGAAAAAAAGAAAGAAAAAGAAAATGAAATGGAATTAAATGAAGATAAAATAAAAAATTTAAATATAAATGAAGAAAAAGAAATAAATTTAAACATCAATGAAGAAAAAGAAAAAAATATAGAAGAAGAAGATGAAAAAGAAATAAATAATAATAATAATTTTGAATCTAATTTAGAAGAAATTAACACAGATTCTTTTCCTAAATCAAAAGAAGGATATATTTTCTTTAATGATGATAATGATATTGAAAATTATGAAAATGACAATAATGAAGAAAAAGATATAAATGAAATAAATACAAATGGTGAAATTTCTTTAAATAATAATGGAATGAAAAAAAGAAATAATAATAAAAATGAAGATAATGAATTAGATATTATTGATACAACACCTAAAAATAAAATAATAAATACTGCAACTTTAGATAAGGATAATTCCCAAGAAAAATATAGAATAAATAGACCTAATTCTTTTCAAAGGATATTTAATTTATTTTCTGAATTTTCTGATAATGCACTTTTCACAAAAACATTAATTAAAGTATATGAAAATATTAAATTTAAAGTTTATGAAAATCCAAGAAATCAAATAGTAAATAAATATAATAGTATAAGGAATTCAATAAGACATGAAATTAATAAAATAAATTGTAGAAATTTTATATTTTTCTTTATAATGAGTTCAATTGTTATATTTTATCTAATTTGGTTGTATAAAACAGAATTAAAAAAAGTAAAAGAAAATCAAATTAAAGACCAAAAATAAATATATAAATCTTAAATTAAATGTTTTTTAATGAATTATAATTTATTTATTCTATTATATCAATTTTAAAAAAATAAAAAATGAATAATAAACAAAAGGAAAAAATAAATCAAATAAATCAAGAAATACAATTATCAAAAACAAATAGTACTCCAAATATTTTATCATCAACAATACCACAATTTAAATTAAAAAACTCAAGAGATTCAATTTTAAAATTATCTAAATTTAATGGTTTTTTTAATAAAAAATTTAATTTAACTGCTTATTATAAATCAAGAGAATCATCAAGATCACATTCAAAATCTCCAGAAAGAATTTATGTTCCAAATCATAAAAAAGGAAATGGAATACCACTTGAAATTAAAGAAAGAATAAAATTTATTAAAGATATTGTTAAAAATGAAAAATTTCAAAAATTTTATAAATCAATTCCTTTAAAAAAAGAATCAAATTTAGATGATACTGTTAATTATATATTAAAATATAATGGAAATAATAGTGAATTAGATTCTTATTTAATGATAGTTTATTATATAAGTCAAACTATAAAATATGATATTAAAGGATTTGAAGAAAGAAGAAATAATAAATATGAACAATCTCCTTATAATTTATTTAAAACTGAATTAGCTTTAAGTAATGGCTTTTGTAATTTTTTTGAGTATTTTTGTAAAAAAAAGAAATTAAGGTTTAAAAGAATAAAAGGATATTGTAGATTAATTCCAAAAATAAATGTTAAGAATATTATTAATGTTGATAATAATAATAATATTAATCATTGTTGGGAAGCAATATATATTAAAGGAGAATGGTATTTTATTGATTTAGTATTTAGTTCAGGAGGATTAAATTATATTATTCCTAAAAATAGTAATGAAGAAATTGATTATTTTAATCCTTATTATTTTTTAACTATACCTGAATATTTAATTATGACTCATAAACCTTTTGATGATAGTTATCAAAAAATAGATAAAATTATAACTGACAAACAATTCTTTAAAAGAAAATTAATTGATTATGGAAAATTTTATAATGCCTTTTATCAATATAATATTATTTTATTAACTGAAGATTTTCCTTTTATAAAAACAAATAAGAAAAAAATATTAATTAAATTAAAAGTTGAAGAAGGAATAATTCAAGCAAATTTATTTAAATCAAATGGAAAAGATAAAATAGGAGAAGTAAAATATGCAGTTGATGAAGATAATGATTATTATAATATAGAACCAACATTTCCAAAATTTGGAGATTATATATTAGAAATATTAATTAGGTCAAATTCTTCAAATGATATTGTTTTAGTTCCTTTCTTAGAATATAAAATAAGAATTTATGAAAATTTTTTTTTTCCTAAATTCCAAAAAAGTAAATTAAATAGTAATAAAAGTTTAAGTATATCAAATTTACCTAAAATAATAAGAAGAAGTAATTCTGATGTTTATCAACCAAAAATAATATATGATTATAATAAAATATTTCCAAGTAAAATTAATAAAAAAATTTGTTTTGATAATGATAATACTTATATAATAGAACCTAAAGTAAGTTTTTTAAGAAAAGAAAGTGATGTTAAATTTAAAGTAAAAGTTAAAGGAGCTTCTATTGTTTGTGTTTTAGATGGAAGAAAATTTAATTATTTAAAAAGAATTGATGAAGATATTTATGAAGGACAATTTATTATTCGTAGTGATAATGTTTCTCTTTGTGCTATGAGATCTTCTAATGTTTTTACTGAAATTTTTAGGTTTAAAGTAAATAAAGAGAGTTCAATTTTATCAAGAAGTGTTGTAATTAGAAGTAGAAAATAATATTTAATTTTATTTTTTAAATATTTTTAAGTTTTTTTAGTAGTTATATTAGAATATTATTTCATTTTAATTGTAATAAAATTATAAATTTAATATTTTTGTAAATATGAATTTAAGAAAAAACATATTTAATATGTTTATAATTATTTTATTCTAAATATTAAAGATTAATATCTAAATGGGAAATTGTGTTTGTATTGAAAATGGAAAAATAAAATCTCTTGAAGCAAACGTTATTACAGAAGAATCATATAATATAAGCAAAAACAATTTAAAATCATTAATAAATATAAAAGAAAAATCGAATGAAAATTCAATAGGATATTGTAAACAAAATTTCACTCGAAGTATAATAAGTAATTCATCAATAGATAATTCAATAAATGATTTTCCAACTCTTATTCAATCAAATATAAAAGATATTCCTCAGAGAAATTCTTTATTTGGTTTAAGTAATGATATTATTGATAAAAAAAATAATACAAGAAAATATTTTACAATTAAAATCAAAAACGTAAATAATGAATTCGATAAAAGATTAGATTCTAGTTTTAATAGTTTTAAAAAACCTATATTTTCTAAATTATGTGAACATTCTAAAAGAAATCGAAAATTAAGTTTAGTTGATTAATAATTTAGAAATTAGTTAAATATTACTCTTTAATTTTGGTTGAGAGTATATATTTTTATTTAAGTTGTATATTAGATTAAAATAAATATAAAAAGTGTTTTTGATTTATAACAATAATATTCATTCAAAATCAATATAAATATATATTTGTAAATTATTTTTGAATATATAATTAAATAAATATTGAATGAAAAACTTCAGTTAAATTTTATCATTTTAATATGAAAAAATTTAATAAAAAAAAATTATTTTTTTAAATTTTTATTGATAAATATTTTATGTCTCCTTTTTATTTATCACTTTGTATAGGAACATTCACATTTATAATTTTATATGCATTTGATGTTTTTTCTTTTAGGCAAAATATTAATAGGATTTTTTGTTGTTGTTGTAATAGAAATAAGGAAAATACAATAACATATGATGATAATAAAGAATTAAGATCAGATATTATAGTTAAAAAATGTGGATTATTAATTTTAAGACATCCTTATGGAAAAGGAGGAATTCAAGGATTTAAAAAAACTAATTTTTATGTTTTATTTAATAATTATCAAAGAATGTTTAATAATAATGGTTATATGGAATATTATAATGAGAATAATGATGATTTAGTAAATGAAATATATGAATATAAAGGAAAAGGAGAAGTAAAAAATATAACAAATTATAATATTCAAATGCCAACTGATTTAGTGGATAAGAGAATTGTATATAAGTATATTTCAATGATTTCATAATGAAGATTAAATAAAAGTAATTTAATATTATAAATATTAAAATTTATTTTTATTATTAATTCATAAATAAAAATGACATCACATTATTTAAAATGTTTAGTAAATGTTAGTTATTCTTATACTAATATATCTTTTAATACTCAAATCTCAACAAAAATAATTGATGAAAATCATATTTCTTTTAATGATATTATTGAAGGTTTATCAAAGCAAATTTCATTAGAAAATTTTGCAATAAGTTATTGTGAATATGATAATAAAACAAATACTTATGTAAATTTAGGTAAATATCCTTTAGATAAAATTGTTTTAATTGGTTATAATAATTCTTCAAATAATTCAATTACCTATATTAGAATTAGATTAAGACAAATTATAAAAAAAGAAAATGTTTTAAGAATGGATTTAATAGAAGATGATATTGAAAATATTGAAGAAAGTAATTCTCATAATTATTTTAATTCAAAATCTAAAAGAGCAAAAGAAAGGAAAATCGGTTATATTATTAAAAAAGTTTTTATGTGGAAAACTTTATATAATGGATTTTATGATAAAGATGAAAAAGGTAATTTAACTAAATATAAATTTACTTTGGAACAAGCAGCAGATAAAATTGGAATAAGTAAAAAAAGTTTAGATGATTACTTAATTCAATTAAGAATTGGTAAATTATTTGGATTTAATTTTACTGAACATAAAAATGATAAAGTTGGAGTTTTAAGAGCTTTTGTTAAAAAACATAAAGCAGAATATGAACAAAAAAAATTACATTTAAAAGAGAATCCTTTTAATATTAATTCAATATTAAAATGAATAGAATAATTAAAAAAATTAAATATTTGAAAATAATATAAGAGTCAGAGAAGAATAAATTAAATATATAAATTTAATAGAAATATCATAAAAGCATATATAAAAAAATTATTATTTCTAATTAATTCATTATTATAATTTTTTTGCATTTTTTTTCTTTTTATTTATATTATCTTTTTTTCCGTTTTTTAATAATATTTTAATCTTATAAAAAAATTTAATTTTCAACTCTTTTTAAATAAGAAATATTTATTAGATTGTTAATTATAATTTTATTCAATATTTTCAACAATATCATTTGAGAAATATCTTTTATAATCTTAATAAATCTTAAGCATTTATTAATAACATGAATATATTTTCTAATTGATTATTCCATTATTAAATTAAAAAAAATTAATTTTTCTTTTAATTACTTTAAAATTGAACAATAAAAAAATTAATTTATATTTATAATAAATATTTATTGATTTAATTCACAACAGAAATTTTGAAATAAATTTTCAAAAAAAGATTTTTTTGGTCTGTTAACAATTTTAGTTTTATTTTCTTTATTTTTTTCATCAACATTATCAAAAATTTGCAAAGCATTAATTAAATCAGTATTTTGATTTTTTTTTCTATCTTCTTTTTCTTTTTCTCTAATTTCTTCAATTTCTCTTAAAAAAGAATAATCAATAAATTTACTATCATCAAAGAATCTATCATCTAAAGAAGAATTAATTTCAATATGAGAAATATTATTATTATCAATTTTATTATGAAATAAAATTAAATTATCATTATCTTCTTTTTCTTTTTCTTTTTCTTTTTCTTTTTTTTTTCTTTCATTATAAAATTTAATCAATTCTTTTTTTTTAATTTTTTCATACTTTCTCACCCAAGGTTGTGGAAAAATTTCTTTAACATTTATTCTTTCTTCATCATTTTTTTCTAATAATTTTCTAATTAAAGAAACACATTCTTTAGATAATTCTTTTTCTTTATAAATAACATAACTACCATTTTCAATATTATTAAAAATTTCTTCTTTTAATTGTTCATAATTTAATTTTACATTTTTAGATTTAAAAGGAGAAAAGCCATGTAACATTTCATACAATAAAATACCTAAAGCCCAAATATCAACACATTTATCATAATTTTCATTAGAAATAATTTCAGGAGACATATATTCTATTGTTCCACAAAAAGTTTTTCTTTTTTGATTTTCTGATATTTTTGTACACCAACCAAAATCACATAATTTAACATTATTATTACTATCTAATAATATATTTTCTGGTTTTATATCTCTGTGAATGTATCCATTTTCATGTAAAAAATTTATTGCATTTACTACTTGAATAAAATATATAAATGCTTCATCTTCTGATAAAAATTTTTGAAAACGAATTTTTGTAAATAAATTCCCATTATTTGAATATTCTAATATCATATATATATTTTCTTTATCTTCATGAAAGGAAAATAATCTTGTTATATTAGGATGATTAAATTTTAATTGAATGTATATTTCTTTATATATTAAATCTAAAGGACATTCCATTTTTTTTAATTTTTCTTTTTGAATAAGTTTAATTACATATTTTGAATTATCTTTTTTATGAAATGATAAATATATTTCTCCAAAAGTGCCTTCTCCTATTTTATCTACTTTTTTATTAAATTTAAAATTTTTAAAATCCCAATAACCTGAATGAATACTTTCATCATTTGGATTTATATTTAATATTATTCCTTTTTTTAAAAAAAGAGAACGTGCTATTGACATTTGAGAATTTTTTTTCTCGTATTTTTGAGACTCATCTATTATTTCTTTTGAAAATAAATTTGTTGAATCGGAATTTACAAACGACATTTTTTATAAATTTAATTTATTATTATTTTAAAAAATAAGATTAAAAATATATAGAAATTAAATATATAAGATATTATAAAAACTAATTAATTTTGTATATAAATGAAAATAAGTATAATCCAATACTTATTAAATAAAGGAACCTTTATAATTCCTTTTTTTATGATACATTTTTTTATTTTGAATTAAAGAATATAATTTATAATTAATTTCAATCTTTTATTTTAAAATATTTTCATCTTCTTCTTTTTCTTCAGGTAATAAAAATACAATAGATTTTTTTTTACTAAAGTTTTTTTTTAAATATGTTTCTTCATTATTTTCTTCCTTGACATTTTCTTTTTTATTTTCATTTTCACTTTGAAACATAATACTTTCAACTTTATTTTCATTAAAATTACTAACATAAACAACATTATATCTATTCATATTTAATTGATTTATATTATAATTATTAGTATTTTGACTTGAAGATTTAAACTTACTAGGTTTAATTAATTCTATTATATTTTCATTACTTTTAGCTTTTATTTGAGAACGAATTTTTTCATTTTTTGTATTTTTTATTTTTTCATTAATTTCTTTATCATAAAAATTTAATCTAACTGTTTTAGAACTTTTCATACTTTTTCTATTATTTCTACATTGAGTTATATCTTTTAAATTTTTTGCTAAATCTCTTAAATAATTTAAAGCTTGTTCTTCAAGTAAAGTTTTTTCTTGTGAATCAAATATATTATTATTTGTTGATGGTGTTTCAATTTCTTTAAATTTTGCTTCTGAAATTACTTTTCTTTTTCTTATTTTATTTAAATCTATATCATTTATTTGATTAATAATATTTAAAATATTTGATGAATTCATTCCTATTCTATATAAAAATTTTGGTCTTTTATATGAATATTTTTTTTCTCTTTCTCTTGTATTTTGTTTTTCTTTTTTATTATTTACATTAAAATATGATCTTGATATTCCTGTCATTGATTTTCCAATTTCTATTGGATTTTGAAAATTCATTTCAAAATTATTAAAATTATATTGTTCATCAATTTTAGATAATGATATACTGTTTATTTTCATTGTTTCATACTTACGTAATTTAAATAATTCATTTGCTACTTTTATTAATAAAATTGCTCTTGATGAATTTATTGTTTCTTTATCTTTCATTAATTCTTTTTATTATTTAAAAAAAAAACAACAAATTATTTATAAAAAAAATATGAAATAAGAATACTTATAAAAATTATAAATAAGAAAAATTATTAATTTCTTCTTTATAAATATTTAAATATTTAGTTTCACTTCTTTTTGACAATAAAAAAGTATTAAAAGTTTTTTACTTGAAAAACAATAAAAATGGAAATAATAATATCTTATTTAATAATAACAAGAAAATCAGTTAATTAAATCATATTTTTAAATTTGAATGTGCATTATGAAAAATAATAATATTTTCATTGAATCTTAAGAATATATATATAAAATATTTTTTTAATTATATTATTCTTTCACATATTCAAATAGATAAAAACTCTAATTTTATGAAATCAAGTATAAACAGAAATTAACCCATTTAGGTGTATATTTGTTTTTTATTTAAGATAAAAAACTTTAAATTATAACAATATTTGAAACATTTGGAAAAGCAATCTTGAGAACTATCAATAGGTTAAAATTTAATTATTTAAACAAACTCCATTAAATATTTTCAAAAAAATAATTAAATTGAATTAAAATAATAATAAAAAATTTCATCTAAATAAATAATAACTTTTAAAACTTTTATTCTTATTAAATATATAATCAACAAAAATATGGGAAAATGTACATTACACTGTGTGAAAAAATTTATTAAACGTTTAGACTTTTTAGGTTCTGCAATAACATTTACAATAAATAATGAATATAGATATCATTCTTTTATAGGAGGAATATTATTTATAATTTCTTTATTAATATCATTGCTTTATATATTTTATTGTTCCTGGGAATTTTTTAGAAGAAATAATGTAGAATTTATTTATTCAACTAAAATTGTTTCAAATGATCCTTTAATTGATTTAAAAAATATTAATTTTAGTTTTGCTTTTGGACTTCAAAAATTTGAGAATGGAGGAATATATAAATTTCCTTATAAAGATTATTTTACTTATTCAATGGAATTAATTGATTGGATTGGTGATAATGAAGGAGAATTTTTTGATACAAAGATTAATTTAAAAAAATGTGAAAAAGAAGATTTTGGAAATATGGTTGATTCTGTTTTTTATTCAAATGATTTAAATACTATGTTATGCCCTATTTTAACTAACGATATAAATTTTACTTTAAATGGTTTATACACTGATTTTTATTTTAGATTTTTAAGATTAAATCTTTCTCTTTCAGAATATGCTTTAAATAATATAGAAGAAACAAAAAAATTTTTAAATGAAAATCCTTTAGAAATGTCAATTTATTTTATGGATACTTCATTTGATTATAAAAATAAAACTCAATTTATTTCTAAAAACTTAAACTATATATTTAAACCAATAGATTTTAATTATATTAAATATACAAGAATATATATATCATCATTAGAATATTCCACAGATGAAAATTTAATAATAAGAAAGCCTGAAAAGAAAATAAATTCAGTATTTGATATGTCATCAGATTCATTTAAATATATTTCATCAAGAGTATTAAATTCAGAAAAATTAATTGGTCAATTTATAATTCAATCTTCTTCTAAAATTTATCAATTACAAAGAAATTATCAAAAATTACCTGAATTTATTGCTGAAATTGCAGGTTTTATTGGAATTTTATTATTATTTATTTTTACTTTAGTTGGTAAGTTTGAAAGACAAATTATTGATAATAAATTAATGAATCATATGCTTGCTTTTAAAGGAAGTAAATATAATGATATTTCTTATTTTATTAATTTATTTATGTTAGATAAAAAAAATAATAAAATTACTTCGATTCTTCAAAATCG
>JAEEGL013067595.1_pt1 | contig 11095 bp, 8 predicted proteins | sample 9134231 | NCBI WGS metagenome assembly JAEEGL01 (sample SAMN16246548, study PRJNA631951) | gut metagenome | biome: gut microbiome; feature: rumen; material: fiber-attached | host: Bos | place: Iran: Karaj | collected 2018-10
GGTTGTTACTTCTGGTACAGCAAAGGTTGGTGTTGGCTCAGTTATTATTGGTAATATTACAGCTACATCTGCAGTAATTGCAGGCGCTGTAAAGGGTGATATTGATGTTAACGGACCAGTTGTTGTTGATACATCGGCTGTTGTTATGGGAAATATCAAGTCTCGTTCAGTACAGATTAATAATGGTGCTGTTATCGAAGGTTTCTGTTCACAGAGCTACTCAGATGTTGATGTAAACAGCGTATTTGCTATCTAATCTGAAATATATATTTATTCGAGGTATTAAATGAAAAGAGTATTACTTAAACTTAGTGGAGAAGCACTTTCGGGTGACAAAGGGTTTGGTTTTGATGAGGCTACTTGCATGATGGTTGCTCGTCAGGTAAAACAGCTTGTTGATGATGGAGTACAAGTAGGCGTAGTTATTGGTGGTGGTAATTTCTGGAGAGGACGTTCTTCAGAAAATATCGATAGAACTAAGGCTGATCAGATTGGCATGCTTGCCACTGTTATGAACTGCATTTATGTATCTGAGATTTTCAGAGCTGCAGGTATGATGACAGCAGTGCTCACTCCATTTGAGTGCGGTAATTGTTCTAAGCTTTATTCTAAGGATAGAGCAAATAAATATTTTGCAAAGAATATGGTTGTATTCTTTGCTGGTGGTACAGGACATCCTTACTTCTCAACAGATACTGCAACAGTTCTTCGTGCAGTAGAAATTGAGGCAGATGTTATCTTACTTGCCAAATCAATTGATGGGGTATACGATAGTGACCCTGCTAAAAATCCAGATGCAAAGAGATATGATGAAGTTAGCATCCAGGAAGTTTTGGATAAAAAGCTTCAGGTAGTTGATCTTACAGCTACAATTATTGCAATGGAACAAAAAATGCCTATGTATGTATTCTCTTTAAATGAGGAGAATTCAATAGTAAAAGCTATCACAGGTAAATTTAATGGTACAGTGGTTACTGTATAAGGAGGATTAATGGATAATATACTTTCAGTTTACGAAGAGAAAATGACAAAAAGCTATAATAATCTTGAAAGCGAGTTCACTACAATTCGCGCAGGTAGAGCTAATCCGCATATCCTTGACAAGATTACAGTTGATTATTACGGAGCACCTACTCCACTTCAGCAGGTTGCTAATATTTCCGTTCCTGAGCCTAGATTAATCCAGATTCAGCCATGGGAGCCTTCTCTTGTAAAAGAAATTGAAAAGGCAATTAATATGTCTGATATTGGAATTAATCCTACAAATGATGGAAAACTCATTCGTCTTGTTTTCCCTGAGCTTACAGAGGAGAGACGTAAGGAAATTGCAAAGGACGTTAAAAAGCATGGCGAAGATGCAAAGGTAGCCATCAGAAACATTCGTAGAGATGCAATTGATGCTTTAAAGAAGCACTCTAAGGATGAGGGCGTTTCAGAGGATGAAATCAAGGACCTTGAAGATAAGTGCCAGAAGATGACTGATAAGTTTATCGGTGAGGTTGACAAGGCTGTTGAAGCAAAGACTAAAGAGATTATGACTGTTTAAAATAGATGCTAGAATACTGATATAGTTTATGTTTTAGTATCTTGAGCGAAAGCGAGGATGCAGGGCGTTTTTATAGCGCCCTGCTTCATTATTATTTTACCTTTGGAGGATTTATGAACGTACCAGAGCATATAGCGATTATTCTTGACGGAAATGGGAGATGGGCGAAATCAAAGGGGATGCCTCGTACATATGGACATACAGTGGGTGCCAAAAACGTGGAGACTATTTGTAGAGCCGCACATGATTTAGGTGTTAAATATGTTACTATGTATGCTTTCTCTACAGAAAATTGGTCTAGACCAGCCGATGAGGTGAAGGCTCTTATGAAGCTTCTTGGCGAATACATCAAAACATGTATGAAGACTGCTAAAAAAGACAATCTTAGAGTTAGATTTATTGGTGATTTATCTAAATTAGATGAAAAACTTAGAGCTAATATTAAAGAGCTTACTGAGTATTCTTCTCAGTTTACTGGTTTAACTCTTACTATTGCAATTAATTATGGTAGCCGTGATGAAATGACACGAGCTATTAGAAAGGTTGCAAAGGATGTAAAGGATGATAAAATTTCAGTTGATGATATTGATGAAGCATTGTTCTCATCATATCTAGATACTAAAGACATCCCTGATCCTGATTTTATGATTCGTACATCAGGTGAACAGAGATTGTCAAACTATTTATTATGGCAATTAGCATATGCGGAGTTTTACTTTACTCCAGTTGCATGGCCTGAATTCACTCCAGATGAATTAAAGAAGGCTATAGAAGAATATGACAAGAGAAATCGTCGATTTGGCGGCATCTAGAAAGGAATTTTTATGTTTGTTACCCGTTTAATAAGTGGAATTGTTCTTGTGGCATTTGCACTGTTATTTATTATTTCCGGTGGAGATGTTTTACTTGCGGTAATGCTTGTTTTATCTCTAATTGGTATGTTTGAATTATATCGTATTTTTAATATCGAAAAGAAAGCACCTGGAATACTAGGCTATGCAGCATGTATCGCTTATTATTTAGATCTTAGATTTAAATTTTGCCAGGATAATGAAGTTATTTTCCTGTCATTTTTGATTCTTATGCTTGCAGTATTTGTATTTGGATACCCCAAATTCCATAGTCACCAGATTATGGCTGCCTTCTTTGGTTTATTTTACGTTGGAGTAATGCTTTCTTTCTTATATCAGACTAGAATGCTTCCAGAGGGACAGTTTATTGTGTGGTTGATATTCTTATGCTCTTGGGGATGTGACACATGTGCATATTGTGTTGGTGTTCTTTTTGGAAAGCATAAAATGTCTCCAATTCTATCACCAAAGAAATCCATCGAAGGTGCAGTTGGTGGTGTGGTAGGCGCTGGGTTGCTTACAGCTTTATACTGCGTACTTATTTCAAAAGCATTTAAGGTTGATGATTTAAATATTCTTACACTTGTAATTATTGCTTGCGTAGGTGGCTTGATTTCAATGATTGGTGATTTGGCTGCTTCTGCTATAAAGCGTAATTTTGAGATCAAAGATTATGGAAAGCTAATTCCAGGACATGGTGGTGTTCTTGATAGATTTGATAGTGTAATCATTACAGCACCAATTATCTTTTTCTTAGCAAATTATTTTTATTAATATTTAGGAGATTATTCTAATGGCACAGAAGATTGCTATTTTAGGTTCTACAGGATCGATAGGTACACAAACACTAGATATAGTTTCACAAAATCCTAATGATTTACAGGTTGTTGCAATGTCCTGTGGAAAGAACATTGATATGTTCGAAAAGCAAATTCGAAAATACAAGCCAACTCTTGTTTCTATAGGCACAGAAGCATTGGCAAATGATTTAAAGACAAGACTTTCAGATATGAATATTGATGTTCATTTTGGAATGGAAGGTCTTATTGCTGTAGCTACTTGTGCAGATGCTGATACAGTAGTTACTGCAGTTGTTGGAATGATAGGAGTTCAGCCTACAATAGCTGCTATTAATGCTGGAAAAACTATTGCATTAGCTAACAAAGAAACTCTTGTAACTGCTGGACATATTATTATGCCTTTGGCAAAAGAAAAGGGTGTTTCTATTCTTCCTGTAGATAGTGAACATAGCGCTATTTTCCAGTCTTTAAATGGCGAGAGACATAATGAAATATCAAAAATTCTGCTTACAGCTTCAGGTGGTCCATTTAGAGGACGTACTCTTGAAGAACTTGAAAATGTTAAGCTTGAAGACGCGTTAAAGCATCCTAATTGGTCTATGGGAGCTAAAATTACTATTGATTCTGCTACTATGATTAATAAAGGTCTAGAGGTAATGGAAGCAAAATGGTTATTTGGTGTTAATCTTGACCAGGTGCAGGTTGTTGTACATCCACAAAGTATTTTACATTCAGCTGTTGAATTTATGGATGGAGCAGTTATTGGACAGATGGGCACACCTGATATGCGTCTGCCTATTCTTTATGCATTATTCTATCCAAACCGCAAGACACTTTATGCTGAGCCATTAGATTTATTCAAGGTTGGAACTCTTACATTTGAAAAGCCTGATATGGAGACATTTTATGGTCTTCAGCTAGCTTATGATGCAATGTCTGCTGGTGGAAATGTTCCTACAGTATTCAATGCTGCAAATGAAAGAGCAGTAGCCAAATTCTTAAACAATAAAATTAAATTTTTGGAGATTCCAGAAATCGTTTCTGAGGCTATGATAAATGTAGACTTTATAAACAATCCTACAATTGAGCAGGTTCTTGAAACAGAACAGATGACTTATGATTTCATAGAGAGCAGGTGGTAGTATATGAAAATTATCATTGCTATTTTGATTTTCAGCTTTATTATTATTTTTCATGAACTTGGACATTTTCTATTTGCAAAGAAATTTAATGTAAAGGTTAACGAATTTACACTTGGCCTTGGTCCAACTCTTATATCTTGGGGGAAAGGTGAGACAAAGTATTGCCTAAAAGCCTTACCTTTTGGTGGTTCTTGTGTTATGGAAGGCGAAGATGAAGAGAGCGATAGTGATAGAGCCTTTGGAAATCAACCATTGTTACATAGATTTTTGATTGTTTTTGGTGGACCTTTATTTAATTTTATATTGGCCTTCATTCTTTCAGTAATCTTTATTGCAATGGCAGGGGTTGATAAACCTGTTGTTACAGGAGTTGTTGAAGGCTACCCAGCTGAAGAGGCCGGTATTGAGGCTGGAGATACTATCATTTCCCTTAATGGATACAATGTTCATTTTTATAGTGAGATTAGCCTTTATAATTTCCTTCATTCTGGTGAAATCGTTGATGTAAAGTATTCTCATAATGATGAGATTAAAACTGCCACAATTAAACCTAAATTAAATGAAGAAGCTGGCAGATATATGCTTGGAATTGAAAACAATGGTGAAAGAACTTCTGTGGGACCATTATCTACATTGGCTTACGGATGCTATGAAATTAAGTATCAGATTTACGTTACATTCCAGAGCTTGAAAATGCTATTTACTAGACAGATTTCTGTACAAGAAGTCTCTGGTCCTGTTGGTGTTGTATCTGTAATTGGAGATGTTTATGAAAGCTCAGTTGTGGATGGATTAAAATATGTTTTCCTTAACTTGGCTTCAATAACTATTTTGCTTTCAGCAAACCTTGGAGTAATGAACCTTTTGCCATTTCCTGCACTAGATGGCGGTCGTATACTTTTGTATATTATCGAGGGAATTAGAGGAAAGAAAATGAAACCAGAAATAGAGAATGGAATTAATCTGGTTGGCTTTGGTTTGCTTATGTTATTGATGATTGTTGTTATGTACAACGATATAGCAAAATTAATGTAGAGGTATTTTAGTATGAATACAAGAGAAGTTAAAATTGGAAATAGAGTAATAGGCGGCGGAAATCCTATTCTTATTCAGTCTATGTGTAATACAAAGACTCAGGATGTTGCTGCTACAGTTGCTCAGATTCATGAGCTTGAAAAGGCTGGTTGCGATATTATTCGTGTAGCTTGCCCAGATATGGAAGCAGCTAAGGCTATTTCAGAAATTAAAAAGCAGATTAGCATTCCGCTTGTTGCAGACATCCATTTTGACTATAGACTTGCCATTGCAGCAATTGAAAATGGCGCTGATAAAATCCGAATTAATCCTGGAAATATTGGTAGCATTGATAGAATCAAAGCTGTTGTTGATTGTGCAAAGGCAAAAAATGTTCCAATTAGAGTTGGAGTAAATTCTGGTTCTTTAGAGAAAGATTTAGTTGAAAAATATGGTGGAGTTACAGCTGAAGGTTTGGTTGAATCTGCCCTTGATAAAGTGAAAATTATTGAAGACCTTGGTTATGACAATTTAGTAATCAGTATTAAGTCTTCTAATGTTATGATGTGCGTTAAGGCTCATGAGCTTATTGCAGATAAAACTGATCATCCTATTCATGTTGGTATTACAGAAGCAGGTACTCTTACAGCGGGCAATATAAAGAGCGCTGCTGGTTTAGCTATGATTCTTTCTCAGGGAATAGGTGACACTATTAGAGTATCCCTTACAGGTGCTCCTATTGAAGAAATCAAATCTGCAAAAATAATTCTTAAGACATTAGGTCTTAGAGAGGGCGGTATAGAGGTTGTATCTTGCCCGACTTGTGGCCGTACACAAATTGACCTTATTGGCCTTGCAAACAAGGTAGAGGCTTTGGTTCAGGAATTCGAAGACCTCAACATCAAAGTGGCAGTTATGGGCTGTGTAGTTAATGGCCCTGGAGAAGCAAAGGAAGCTGACCTTGGTGTTGCAGGCGGTATTGGTGAAGGCCTTCTTATTAAGCATGGTGAGGTTGTTCGCAAATTGCCAGAGGACCAATTACTTGAAGCCCTACGTCAAGAACTCATTGCTTGGCCTCGCTAATCGTCGATGAGAAAAATAGTATTTTAGATATATAAAACTATTATATATCTTCATAATTAGATGAGATTGTAGCTATCAAGCACTGAGTGTTGTCGAAGTGAACATTTTAGTGAACGTAGACAATATCTCAGGCTTGATAGCGTAACAATCGGTCTTTAGTCGGAGAATAAGTTTATGGATCAAATGGGATTTTATGAAGTGTTTCCTAATGTGAACGCAGACAGCGATTTGTCCACAGCCCTCAGCGATGCAACCATTACCAAGGTTGCCACCGGACGCTCTAAGGACGATATTCGTATTTACGTTACATTCAACACACTGATTCCTAAAAGAAGAATTTGGAGTCTTGAAAAATCTATTAAGAAACAATTTTTCCCTAACAACGGTGTTACAATTAGTATTTTTGAAGATTTCGACTTATCTAGTCAATATACACCTTCAAATCTTTTAAGTTCATATAATGATAGTATTTTAGAGGAGCTAGAAGAAAAAAGTGCTCTTCTTTTTAACATATACAAAAAAGCAGATATTGAGTTCCCAGACAACGATAGCTTGAAAGTAACTATCGAAGATACTCTTATTGGAAAAGAAGTAGAAGGCGAATTGTATGATTTGCTTAGCAAGATTCTTTGCCATAGATGTCACATGAATGTGAAAATTGAGTTTGATTACAAGGAACCTGCAAAGAATAAATATCTTGAGAACGCAAAGCTTGAGATTGAAAACAAAATTAAAGCTATTAACGCTAGAACTGCTGCAAAGCCTTCCGAAGAAAAGGAAGAAAAGCCAGAATCTAAAAATGACAATTCTCAAAATAAGGAATCTGATACTCCTGAGAAGAAATTTGTTAAGCCTCTCACTAAATCTGATGATCCAGATATTATCATGGGTAGTGAAATCCTTGAGAACGCCACTGCTATGGAAGAAATTACAGGAGAGCTCTTAGGCTCGATTGTTGTCAGAGGACAGCTTACTGACCTTGAATTTAGAGAGACTAAAAAGGGTGGCTATTTTGGTACAGGCTCAATGACAGACTTTACAGATTCCATTTCTGTTAAATTCTGGTTTAGTGATGCAGATCAAGGCCGCGAATTCGAATCTAAGCTTAAGGTAGGTGGCTTCTATAAGGTGCAAGGTAAGCTTGATGAGGATATCTATAGTAAAGAGCTGACTATTGGACGTATTACCTGTGTTCAGAAGATAAAGGACTTCAGAGTCGTTAGAACAGATAATGCTGTAGAGAAGCGTGTTGAGCTCCATTGCCATACAAAGATGTCAGAGTTTGATGGTGTATCAGAGATTACATCTATTATTTCCCGCGCCAAGGACTGGGGACACAAAGCTCTTGCTATTACAGACCACGGCATTGTTCAGGCATTTTGTGATGCTGATCATATGAAGGGCCTTGGAGACTTCAAGGTTATTTACGGATGTGAAATCTACCTTGTAGATGATAGTAAGCGACCAGTTGTAAATAATGAGGGCCAATCCTTAAGGGATGAATATGTTGTTTTCGATATCGAAACTACAGGCTTCAATCCAAAGAGCTGTAAAATCATCGAAATTGGTGCTGTAAAGATTGTTGATGGACAAATTGTCGATAGATTCTCTGAGTTTGTTAACCCTAAGGTTCCTATTCCATACCGCATAACTGAGCTGACTTCAATCAAGGATGAGATGGTTGAGGATGCACCAACAATTGATAATATACTTCCTAGATTTATGGAGTTCTGCCAAGGAAGCGTATTAGTTGCACACAACGCATCCTTTGACACAAGCTTTATCAAACAAAATTGTAAAGAGCTTGGATTACCATACGATTACACTCATGTTGATACAGTAGAGGTGGCTAGATATTTACATCCAAATATGGCTCGTTTCAATTTGGATGCTGTATGTAAGGCAGAAAATCTTGTTAATGAGCATCATCACAGAGCGGTAGATGATGCCGAAGTTACTGCAAAGATTTTTGAAAAGTTTATTAAAAAGCTAGAGGCAGAAGGAATAACTACTTTAGCCGAGCTTAATGAAAAAGCAATCCCAGGACCAGAGCAAATTAAAAAAATGCGTGCTCATCACTGTATTGTGCTTGCAAAGAATGATTTAGGTAGAATTAATCTATATAGATTAGTTTCTGAGTCCCATATAAAATATTTTGCTCGTTATCCTAGAGTTCCAAAATCATTACTTCAGGAATGCAGAGAAGGTCTCATCATTGGTAGCGCTTGCGAGGCAGGAGAATTGTATGACGCCATAGTTGATGAGAGAGACGAATCAGAAATAGCTCGAATTGCAAATTTCTATGACTATTTAGAGATTCAACCAGTAGGAAATAACGAGTTCATGATTCGCTCTGACAAACCAAAATATGAACGTTTTAATACAATCAAAGATTTGCAAGAGGTTAATAAACGAATTGTAGCCTTAGGTGAGGAGGTCAATAAGCCTACAGTTGCAACCTGTGACGTTCATTTCCTTGATCCTGAGGACGAGGTTTATCGTAGAATCATTATGGCCAATAAAGGCTTTGATGATGCTGACCAACAAGCGCCTCTGTATTTGCATTCTACCGACGAGATGCTAGAGGAATTTTCTTATTTAGGATTGGCAAAAGCCCATGAGGTAGTTATCGAGAATACGAATATGATTGCTGATATGTGCGAATATATTCATCCTGTACGACCAGATAAATGTCCGCCAGTAATCGAGCATTCCGAAGAGGATTTGCGTCGTATTTGTGAGACTAGAGCCCATGAAGTATACGGACCAGTCCTTCCAGAAATCGTTGAAGCAAGATTGGAAAGAGAGCTAAATTCAATCATTGGTAATGGTTATTCCGTAATGTACATCATTGCCCAGAAATTAGTTTGGAAATCCAATGAAGATGGATATCTTGTAGGTTCCCGTGGTTCCGTTGGTTCTTCTTTTGCTGCGACAATGGCAGGTATCACTGAGGTTAACCCGTTGCCACCACATTATAGATGTCCAAATTGCTTCTATGTGGATTTTGATGGACCAGAAGTTAAGGAAATAGTAGATATGGGGCTTTCCGGTGTAGATATGCCGGACAAGATTTGTCCTAAATGCGGAAAGCCATTGGCAAAAGATGGCTTTGATATTCCATTTGAAACCTTCCTTGGCTTCAAAGGAGATAAGGAGCCTGATATCGATCTTAACTTCTCAAATGAATATCAGTCAAAGGCTCATAAGTATACAGAGGTTATTTTCGGTGAGGGTCAGACCTTTAAGGCCGGTACTGTATCTACCTTGGCGGATAAAAACGCTGAGAGTTATGTATATAAATACTTTATCAATAGAGACATAAGAAAACGACGTTCTGAGTATTCTCGTTTAGCTAAAGGCGTTGAAGGTGTTAAATCCACTACTGGTCAGCACCCTGGTGGAGTAGTAGTTTTGCCTAATGGCGAGGATATTTATTCGTTTACGCCAGTACAGCATCCAGCTAACAAGGATACTGATATTGTTACAACACACTTTGATTACCATAAAATTGATGCCAACTTGCTTAAGCTTGATATTTTAGGTCACTTGGATCCTACAATGATTAAGCGACTTGAAGATTTGACAGGTATTAATGCGACAGAGATTCCTTTTGATGATAAAGGGGTTATGTCTTTGTTCCAAAGCACAGAAGCCCTAGGCATTACCCCTGATGATATTATGGGAACACCATTGGGAACTCTTGGCATTCCAGAGTTTGGTACTGACTTTGCTATGCAGATGCTTGTTGAGGCCAAGCCTCAATATTTTACTGATTTAGTTCGTATTGCAGGTCTTGCCCATGGTACTGACGTATGGTTAGGAAATGCACAGGATTTGATTCTTAATGGAATTGCGACAATCACCACAGCCATTTGTACTCGTGATGATATCATGGTTTATTTGATTCACAAGGGACTTGACCCAGCTGAATCATTTACTATCATGGAACGAGTTCGTAAGGGCGTAGTTGCCAAGGGTAAGTGTGATGAGTGGCCAACCTACAAGGAGCACATGCTAGAGCATGGTGTACCTGAATGGTATATCGAGTCCTGCGAAAAAATTAAATACATGTTCCCTAAGGCCCATGCTGCCGCTTACGTTATGATGGCTTGGCGAGTTGCTTACTGTAAAATCAACTATCCATTGGCCTATTATGCAGCGTTCTTCTCTATTAGAGCTGGAGGATTCGATTACGAAAAGTGCTGTATGGGAAAAGCAAAGTGCGAGCAGGAAATTAAAAATATAAAGGCTATGAAGGACCCTTCTGCAACTGATAAGGATTGCTTAACAGCCCTTAGACTTGTTCAGGAAATGTATGCCCGTGGATTTGAATTTTTACCTATGGACCTATACCAATCTGACTCAAGATACTTTAAAATAGTAGATGGGAAGATACTTCCACCGTTCAATTCACTTCCAGGAATGGGTGATAAGGCTGCAGAGCAATTACAGATTGCTGCTTCTCAAGGAAAGTTCTTATCACAACAGGAAATTAAGGACAGAGGAAAGGTATCACAATCAATTCTTGATAAGATGATTGAACTAGGCATTATCAAGGATTTACCAAAGTCAAACCAGCTATCGTTATCTGATTTTTTTGATTTTTAACTATTCGATCTGAATGGTTAATCCGGGGAGGGCAGGAAAATGAAGGTA
>JAEEGL013697066.1_pt1 | contig 11095 bp, 9 predicted proteins | sample 9134231 | NCBI WGS metagenome assembly JAEEGL01 (sample SAMN16246548, study PRJNA631951) | gut metagenome | biome: gut microbiome; feature: rumen; material: fiber-attached | host: Bos | place: Iran: Karaj | collected 2018-10
CCCTGTCTGATTATATGAACAGGAACTCACATCGATTGATTGATGCTTTCAAAACCAATAAAGCACACGAATTGATGCAAGAATATATCAAATGTCTTCATGAAGAATCACGGCATTCCAACGGTCAGAACACAGTAGAAAATCATGCGCACAAGAAGGATTCGTCCTCTTACCTTGGTCTCATTTCCGCCGCACTTCCGCCCCCGCCCTTCATCCCCTCTTCTTTCACCACCACCCGAAACCAGCCGGCATGAGAAACGAGAGCGCCACCTTCACACCCACAAACCACCGCCGCATATGAAAATTACTCACGGCTTCATATTTCATGCTCACTTCAATCCAAATCGCTCTTCCAGCCTTTTTATGATACGCTTCTTCTTCTCATCAGAAGCATCAAAGCAAATCGTATCATGCAAATCCCCAATCAGCTTGGCAAATCGATAATGGTTTATATCATGTGGATCCAATGATGTCCGCCGAAACATCCGATCAAAATCATTTTCCGCTACGCCGTACAAATGCCGCATTGTTTCAACAAAGTGCGGAGAGCAGAGTGCTTCCATTCTTATGGATTCATTTATTTCCTCTGAATACACGTCATCATATATTTTCTTCAAATGATAACGAGCAATATAATCTTCTGCCCTCTTTTCCCGTGTTACAGAACTCTTTACAGCTGAAACCGTCAACGGCGAAATATATGTGGTATTAGACGAATGCGGCTTTAGATACAAGTTGCTAACGCTAGTTGGATTATAATCAAATCTCATGTGCTTATAAACGTGATGGACATACGGATGTAAAGCCGGAAGATCTCCATGCCCAGACCAACCTTCGAATAAATCATCGTCTTTCTTAAACCGCGAGTTACAACGATTGCAGGCCGGAACTAGATTATATAAAGACAGGGAAAGGAGCGGATAACTGCTCTTGGGTAAAATATGGTCTATATCAGGAACATGCTCACTTGAAGGCAAATGAGCCGTGCCTACTGTCTCCGCATTACAATAAGGGCAATATCGAACATCCAACATCCTCACAAATTCCGCAATGCTCCAGTTTCTCCATTTCGCCAATTCCCTACGCCGATTTTCGTCATCAGTGACGCCCCTTCCTACCCAAAGGATTCTTCCGGCGCCTTGAGCAGCCAAGAGGACTTCCCCATTTCGAAACGCCGAATATTTAAACAACCTTCCACATATTTCATCGATGGCATTACGCCAATTTGCAAGTGCCGATAACTGATTCACATTTTCTTGCGCAAAACGAATCAGGCGTGCAGGCTTAGCCGTTAATATATGATGCCCCCCAAATTCATCACGTAGCCATTTCCAATATTCTATGCATTGTTTATCAAGAGCATCATTGATTATCTTGTCACGTTCTTGGCGTACTTGATCATGCGTTTTCCCTCCACCAGCATGAACTTCCCATGTCACGCTATTTCCCGCCGCCAAACGATTCAAGAAAGATAAAATCGCCTCGCCAAGCGTTTTTTCGTGCCGATCAAGAGCTTCGTTAGGGATGTCAATTCTTCTCATTCCCATCCCTCATTTGATTCAACTCCTTGCCAAAATTAGAATCTCCATCATCTTCTACAAGAGCATCTAGACGTCGCCATATCAATCGAGAGATGAAAGGATCTCCTATTAACATTGCCAATTTCAAATCATCTTTTAATTCATCTGGTTCTATATGCCTAACATCCTTTTCGCCCGGCAACCTAAATTTCTGCAACAATGCGTTAACCTTTGATGCCGCGAACGCCCCCATCGTACCATTTCCCATAAAGAATGGACACCTGTATAAATCAAAGATGTTAGCAGCAAACGTGTTTGTCAACCCAATATCAGATTTATTCCCTTCAATTCCGCAGCATACAGAATACGCATCGCATCCTTCTCCGCGACGCTTCAATATTATGTCGTGCCCAAGCGGAACGTCCGAAAGGAGCATCGGAGAGTGCGTCGCCAGCATGAGATGTATTCTAAACCCCTTTGCAAAATTCTCAAAAAACCATAGAATATTCCACAGGAGAGCTTTCTGCCATAAAGGATGCAGTGTCGTTTCCGCCTCGTCCACAAACACCACAACATCCTTTTTAGGCTTGTCAGATGCCGCGATGCTGTTCCCAAAGATGAAATGACTAGCCAATCGTCCATACAATGTCAAATAGGACACCTCACCAGAGGACAATTTAGGTTCGAAATCAATTTTTATGAAAGTAGAAAACACCATTGAAAGGCGATGCCATTTAACAACATCTTGAAGGATGCGAAAGGACACGTCGTTAGCGATCTCCACAACAAGACGATGGTCGATGCCGTTGTATTGCGGCGGACATCGCTTGACCAGCTTTCGCAATCTCAAGAAGAATTTAAGTGCGCTCCGCTCACGTTCACCATAGTCAGATCCAAGGAATTTCTTTCGCAACCCCATGAGTGCGCGGCAGAAATATTCCAATACGACCCGATCCTGTTCCCTCACCTCCTCACTCAATAAGTTCTCAATATCACCACTACAGATGTCTATCAGACCAACTCCATACTCGGCTAAAAAGCGCCCGTCCTTGTAGCTGCCGAGCAGGTTACAATCGGCGCAATATGCAGCCACATATCCTACAATGATGGTTATCGCAAGATAATTTGATTTGGCATAGTCAATTATCGAACGCACACGCTCGCACATACGTTCAAGCTCATTATATGCCGCATCAAACTCATTCGCTTGAAGTGCCTCTTTCTCTGCCTTGAAATATGCGGCCTTGTCATGAAAATATCTCCGCAACCGATCGATCGACTCACCGTCTGCATCAAGCGAGGCCAAAATCGGCATAGGAAATGGGACGGCCTCACGCTGTTCTGCGTCAAGCCCGTAATAGGCCGAGGCGAACTCAATGATTCGTCTGCGCTCGTCATATGCATACGCACCAAGCGACACATCAGAATCAACACCAGAAGCAAGTTGTATTCGATTGTAGTTAGATAACGGATTCTCCACAAAAAGACCCGTCGTAGAAAGATTTACCATTCGCCCACTAGTTCCACGAAATGGATTCTCTGTGGTAAAATGTGGAGAATAGTAAACAATATCCACAAATTCTTTAGGTGGAAAAGGAATGCAATTTAAATCCTGCAGTTTTAAAACATACTTATCACCTAACTCAATATCCGCGCATTTGTAGTTGACACCACGCTTCTTGTTTTTATCAAAGGAGCATATGAGCCACATTTCCTTTCTCGCATCTTCCGTTTGGTCATTCTCCTTGCCGCCCGAGACAAGAGGGTGAGTTCCCCTGCAAATCAACGTGTACTCAAAATCCGTCATGTCGCCCGAAAATATCTCTTTTAAGACTCGCGCAACTGTAGTCTTCCCACTTCCATTCTTACCAACAATAACATTCACCGCCTCAACAGGGGTATCGGAACCTGTCGAGTAGAAATTCTGAGGAACGGAGAATTCTTCATATCGCTGACAATTGATGACATCGTGGTCGATCGTAAACCTCCATTCAGGATTAAAACAAATTTCAATGTCTTTGAAAAGACTGCAATCTCCTTTTACTCGCAAATACATCAATCGCATATTCCATTCTCCCTCTTTATAGGCACTCCTAAATTCGATACCAAAACAAGCGTCTTCTTCTCAAGATAAAACATAGACTTGCTGGCATCCATTTGTAATGTCCTTCTTATATCATCCATCTCTCAGAATGTCTGAATTTCGCTATTCGTCAAGGTCTTGATACAACGCATCGAAGTTAATCACGCCAGTATTTCCCATCCGCTGTTTGCGAAGCTGATTATACGCATTGCACAAGGTTCGTACAAGATTCTTACTGAGGCGCATTGCCTTAAATACGCAAGCAGAGGCCGTTATTATTACTTGCTGTCTCTCGCCTTGTCCTAATAATGCTTCAATCTCGTCATACACATTCTTAGGCAACGGTCTATTTGGACAATACACACGTACTTTTTTTAAAGACGATGGCTCAACCTTCAACACATTACTACCATAAACCCTTGAATAATACTCGACGTCAATTAACGACAACACCGAAAGCAAAGAAATCTGAATCCATCGTCTTTCCTCGTCAGCAATATCATCGTTGAATGCCACGTAGTGTAGCGAATTAGTGCAGCAAAATTCTCCATCATTTAAAATCAACACGGGCAATGAAGCGACACGGTATGTAAAAAAGGCATCGCGTTTATCTTGTTCTATCACTTGAATTGCATACCAAGGATTGCGCTTTGCACAATGCGATGGCAGATTACAACCATCCTCTTCGCCCGCAGCGATTTCAGCTTCAAATCTCCTCTTATTCTTTTCGTTAAGCACCAACAAAAAACGATATCGATCGACTGGCAACGACTGGGTATTCAATGAAACAACATCCCGACTCGTTGTAATGATCGGAACAAAATCCGTCAACCGCCGATTCTTTTTCAAGGCATCCTTGCGATCCCAAACGAAAAACTTGGTACTGCCAGGAACAGTGCCTATACGGATAGTGCTAACATCTTCCATTCTACAGACATCCTCATGCGCGATATCAACCTTATCGGCATGTCGCATGCACATTCCATCTATCCATGACGAGAGCGGCGCTTCAACATATAGATCGTTACGCTGTCCACCTCCAGATGAATACCCAACCTCAAACCTTACACATTTCTTCCCATAATTCTTCAACCACAATAAAATCACCTTCTGCTGCGTATCGCTGAAGCAAGCTTCTGACAAAACCTGTACGACAATCCTCCCAAACTGATCTGAAATTATAGAACGGATGCTTGCAGCATAATCCGTAAAGAAAAAAGACCAAGGAAGAATTGCCGCAATCTCTCCCCCATCTCTCAACATATCCATGCTCTTGAGCAGAAAATAAGCCCATAGATCAGTCCGTTTATCTAGCCTCACATCAGAATATCGCGACTTTGCATACCACATACCCGAATGAGATACATTTAAAGCAAACCGAACATATGGCGGATTTGTTACTATAAGCGAGAATTTTTTTCGAACAGGATAATCAAAAAAATCGCCCTGCTTGAATCTCAATTTCCCTACACACATCGGCTTGGGCGACACATCACACCCATAACACACAACCGCATCGCCAAATCGCCTCTGAACTGATTTTATCAGTGCACCATCTCCACATGAAGGATCCAAAACTAGGTTCCCCGTTTTGCGAGCTGACAACAACTCATCACAATTGTTAATGAGCAAATCTGCTAGCCGCTCCGGAGTGTAAAAGCGGCCATTAATCTTCTTCTGATCGCCACTGTTATCTATCGACATAATAAAACTTGCTCAAATGGTCACCACGACTAAGACAGTCCTGCAGCCTCTTGAAGAAAGGCATTAGAATCTTTTCCTCATGCTGCTTCACCAACCCTTGCCACTCTGTTGACCAAAGTAGCCGTCGCAATTTGTCCGTCCCTAACTCTTTTATAATCATGTCAAGAAACAACGCCAATGACATAGGTGCAAATGGAACACGCGGACAAGACATCGCACTATTATCCTTAAACTGATACCCAACGCCTGAGTCCTCCAAATATTTTGGCAACTCGCCCCACATTTGAATGTGAAAAACAGGATGTTGACTCGCATTCGGCTCATTTCGAGAAGAATAATCAAAATGCAACCGACTTACAATTTTCTTCGACACATCACTATTAACAACCCCAAATATCTCTGCGGAATATGTGGCTCGTGTTAATCTATTTGAGCTACAGAAAAAGTATCCGCCCAGACTAACCTCATGGCTTTTTGATCCAAATGACGAAGAACAAAATCGCAAATACAAATTCAAGGTTGAGAATTTGCCACCCAACGCCTGTGAATAAACAGATTTCAAATTCGTTTGGAAACATTCTTCCCATATATACTTTGAACCATGCAAAACCCTAAGCGTATTTTTCTCCAACTCCAAGTACTCAGAAATACTGTCACAGAAGAGTTTATCCATAACCAATCCTCAATTTGACTCTTTCACAAGATACTCAGAATCAAAGAACAAGCTCTGCCCCTCTTCCACCTCAATTGAACATTTATAGTGAACAGGATATGCTTTTGCAGTTGGCGATCTATCTTCGTAAGCTAGAAGTTCTGTATACTTCTCGCCGCACTTAATACAAGTCGCACAATCTTCATCCTCCACGCCATCAAGCTTCGTGCAATAGTGGGATAATGGCATACTCCCATCATTGCCAGTTAAATTCGCCAATACGGCAAACACTTTAGATCGCCAAAATGTATCATCACCAAACGCAAACAAACCCCTATAGTGGCAATCATGAAGCTTGGGTTTGATCTTCTCCATGAAAGGTTCCTCTTTCAGCCCAATCATAGCCGCAATTGTTTTTGAACCTATCAAGATACCATCTTTCTTCAAAAACTTTTTCAATACCCACTGAAACGCCATATGGATATTGAACTTCTCGCGCACGCTCAAACAGGAAGGAAGTATCTTCTTCATCAAGGACGAATCGTCCGAAGGCACCTCAAATTGCCTTAGAACGATATCAATGAAATCCTCATCGCCATGAACACTGTCCGACTTGACCAATTGCTTCAATTGCCTAAAACCAGCCACCGCACTTTTTACCATATCAATCAATATAGAATTCCTGTACTCCGTCGCTGTCGCAAAGAAGTCATACTCAGACCTTTCATTCAGACTTAATTGATCTTCACGCGCCGCAGAGATGCCAAAAATTGGCACGTCAGGACAACACACCCTGAACTCACTGCACAAGGATGCCCCTTTGTTCGATCCGGCATCACGCTCGTCGACATTTCGAGTTAAATAGTGATCAACAAATATCGCATCAAAACCAGACATCGATCCCCGTAAAATTGATCGGGCCTCCTGAAGAGATAAATAAACACATTCAAGCGTTAAACTCTCCGCAATTGACCTTGCTAGATCTGTACGCGCGTTTTCATCATCAACCCACAACAATTTATTCATGATGATTTCTCCTCAGAATATAATCTCAAGTTGCGTACGCCATCCCTTTTCTGGCGCGACAAAACTTACGGCGCCATTCAAGCGATCAACAATATTCTTCACAATACTCAGCCCAATTCCACTCCCCATACCCAACAAAAATCCGTCGCCCTGATTGATCTGCTTCGACAACTGACCATAAAGGACCTTCTTGGGATCCATCACGTTGTAGTTAAACAAATCGGCAGCTGTCTTAATATCAACACCTATACCATTGTCCTGGCATACAATCTTTATCTTGCCATCCTTGCAATGACATACGGACAGCTTGACTTTACGACTTCTTGATGGAACTGCAATTGTTGCCTTTATTGAATTCGATAGGATATTGACCAAAATCGCTAATAGTTCTGACTCATACATTGGGCATGTCCGAATTATTTGTGGAACATCAGAAGTGTCAACATCAATTGAATAGTTCGTACATATTTTGTTAAAGCATGCAACAGCGTTATCAATCCTTGGCTTTATGGATAGTTTTGACATCCGTGCGTCTGGACTTGGCACCGCAACCGACAACGTCATGTTAACCAATCTTAAAAAGTTGTCTCGGTTGGTTGTCAATATGTCTGTGACTCGAGAAATCGCTTCACTATTTCCATCAACTCCTTTCAGGTAATCAATTGCTCGCTCCAAATCGCCCAAGTATGCACGCACATCATGCGCAAAAATGGATAACAACGTAGACGTTGAAGCAATCAATCTAAACCGCGACAATTCATTGGCACGCTGGTCATTAATGGACTGTATTGCATCCGTCGCCTTGGACAAAACATCTATTTGGCGTGCCAGCGTCTTGTTACCGCGATTCAAAGACCTGACCTTTTTCAGCTCTGAACGTATAAAACTAAATGCCTTGCGCTCAGTCTCAACATCAGATACAGCAGATTGCCTTCCGGCTTCTTGTTTTTTTTGTTTGCTCGCTACTGCCGCAACAAACTCCTTCTTTTTCTGTTCAGCTTCACGTAACGCCTTTTGTGAAATATACGCATCACGATATAAAGTAGCAAAGTCGACCGCAAATCGTACGAACCGTTTTAGCTGTTCAAACGCCTCGCTTTCCAGAAAGCCCTCTCGACTTGTTTTTACAATAAACCCTTTATTATCTGACGAAACCTCCACATCGCCAACATACGCCCTACTTGAAAGCAATTGCAGAAGATATCGGTTAGGAGACGCCCCACGGAGAGACATAGCCACGCTTATAAGATCATCTTCAGTTGATACCGCACGACGTAATCCGCGGTCTTTATCAATACTCAGCCAATCATCCCCCTTCTCACCATACGGGGAGACCCTGATTCCATTATGGCGAACAAACACACCACCCCACTCATCAAGCACATCTCGCAATGCACCAAGCGAAAGAATGCGAGGATTTCGCATTTGAGTCTTATCATACACCAAGATACCTATCTTTAGTTGCACACCTTTTAACTCATCATAACGGTGTTTGGGTGAAAAATGTACTGTTTTGAAACCCATAGCTTCCAAAGTAAAGTTTGCGACACCTGCCGGATCAACTTTTGCCGTCACGGTTCCCCATCCAGCATCAAGAATTTCCTCTCGTAAATTTACATAGCCCTTGTTGTCACCATTTGGAAAATCAAATGACAAATTAAAACCTGGATCTCGCTCAAATCCTTCACGTTGTACACCACGATTAGTTACAAGAATCGCACAATGCCTCTTGATGTAGTTCCAATCCATTGCAGACAGAATCGTCTTACTCAAATCTTGAATCGTCAAAACAGTTCCAGTCTCGGCAAATGATTTCACTTCACATGTGCAAGCTACTTTAATCTGATCTAAAGACAGCCCGGCTTGAAAGCGATCCCAATCTATCGCCAATCTCGTAGTCTCATATTGTCCATCTTCTGTCTGTGCAGTAGTTACAAGTGATAGTTTAGACCCTAACCTTCGACAGCTAAAACGACCAATCCCCTTTGCTCCTGACTTCATTCGGCCATATCGTCTCGATACTGGATCCAAGGCCTTATTCACTGTCGCAATCTTCATCCAATAGTTCTTGACTTGATTAAAAGACATTCCAACACCATTGTCTGCAATCATTGTTTCAACATAGCTCTTATTGTTTTTTACGCTAATCGTAGCCATTTCTGCGTCAGCATCATAAGCATTTTTTATCAACTCCAACAATGCAATATAAGGGCTACCGACAAGCTTCTCTCCCAATTCAGAAAGCAGCGCGCTATCAACAGTAAAAATCATTTCATCATTTTTCATGTCTCCTCCAGATCTTGAACTTTGATTAGGACATTACTGTCATCTCAAACAGTCGTCGAAACGCGTTGATTCGCGGCAATGGATCTGCATCACGGCGTAGGCCAAGAGAGGCGAGGACATCGGGCCATTCTTGATTCGCCGGATTCCAGACCTCAATAAACTGCCGCATGCGTTCCTGAATGTCTGCTGGCGCATCCGCCCTCGCATCAACTTCTAAATCGGCAACAAGCATAAACACATCGCGGCGATGCTTCTTTGTGTCATGCAATCGAAGCGGATCGTTTGTGCGACGATATTCTTCCAGGAGATTCATATACGCCGCCGCCTTGAAGACAATCAACGCCTCACGCGTCAAACACGGAAGCCCGTAGTCCTGCGTACTGTGTTTAATCGCATACTCATAGTAGGAACGATCCAGCACGATTGCGCTCATGCTATCATCGGGAACATCCGGCAACGCCATGAAAGATTTGTCGCCATCTAATTCCGTCGATGACAACAACTCAATCATTTCCGGGAATCCCGCCGTCTTCGGGTTGACGAAACGATAAAAATGCGGCTTGCCATTCTTTGAAACATAACAGGAATACCGGCCAACGGACAAGAACACATGAAAAGCCGCAGAGAATGCCGGTGTCATCCGTTCCGAAACAACTAAAACATCTATATCCTTGGTGACCCGAGGATGCGCAACAGCTTCTCCGCACACCATCTGCACCGCAGTTCCGCCGATGATAATGAACTCGTCGTGGAACGATTCGAAATACTCCTTGAACTTGTCAAAGCCAACTACCATAAAACTCCTTTCAACATCGCCTCGCGCGCTTCTTCGACACGCGGATCGGCATTGTTGCGTAGAGACAGGTACAATGAAAGCGGATCAACTATTCCATCTTTGCCCGCAAGCAATCGCGGATCGTATTTCCAGCCCTCAACATAGTCCCCCTCGTACTCACGTACGTCTGATTCGGGAATCTTACGCAGGTCTGACGACACAACGGCATAAGTCGCAAAGCGATCTGGAACCAACATGCTTCGAGCTGACAGCGCGGCGATGCCGGAACGCAACGCATTGGCAGGTGGACAAATGGTTCTTATTGTCTTGCGCACTGGCGAAGTCAACAGATCCTGTGCCCAATGCCACAACCCTCTTCCATCATGTGCAAACGTAATAATGCCTTTTATTCCTGAATATTCGATTTTTGCAAGATGCCGCCTCTCCAACTCATGCGCCGCACGAGTCAGATATACTCGGTTGAGACGCAACGCTTCCGTTACCATCGAATAAGGCAGGCTGAGATTCCCATGGTTGTTTAGAATCTGATACAGGACAATCACTTGCGCCCACGGGGAAAGATATTTGCCCAATGCCGTATCAGAAGCAGAAAAAGCGTTGTCCGCCTTAAGTTCAACCAATGGCGGGATATGCACGATGCGTCCTGGAACAATGAAAGCCAGATTCTCGCGGCAAAGCCGGTCATAGTATTCAGTATCCAGTTCACCAAACAACACAATTGGTCGCTCAGAATAATACCGGCCAAACGCTGCAATCTGATGAATCAATGCATCGGGATTCGGACGTTCGCCTGTCAACATCAGAAATAGATATCGCGAACCAAGCAAATTGCCCAACCGCGCCTCATAATATTCAGAGAGCGACAATGGGACTTTTTCCGACAAAGGACAAAACTCAACATTCGCGCACTTAAGACCAATGCGCGATAAGTAATTCTCGACTTTTGAAAAGCTTACTGCCATACCTTTTGCAATTTGAAACATGTGTATTTTACACTTTATTTGTAACATGTGCAATAGCGATTGTTA
>JAEEGL013744810.1_pt1 | contig 11095 bp, 5 predicted proteins | sample 9134231 | NCBI WGS metagenome assembly JAEEGL01 (sample SAMN16246548, study PRJNA631951) | gut metagenome | biome: gut microbiome; feature: rumen; material: fiber-attached | host: Bos | place: Iran: Karaj | collected 2018-10
AATGGCCGGATCTCCCGCCCCATTCTGAGCCATTGGCAGGCCGCCCTGCTCGCCGAATGCGATGGGACGCCGCATCTTTTCCCAGGTGCGGCCTCCGTCGGTCGAACGGCTCAGCCCGATGTCGATATGTTCCTGCAGGTCCTTGCTGTTGTTGTAACGCACATCATAAACAGCCAGCAGCGTACCCTTGTTGGTGGTTACCAGGCCGGGAATGCGGTAGGCTTTGCTGCCGTCATCACCCGCTTTGCGAACGCCAACGCCCATGCGGTGGACTATTCCCCGGGGAGAGACGGTTTCCAGCGTCGCCGGCGCGCCGTCCACAGTCGCACCGCTCACTTGCGCCGTGATGACATCGCGCAACTGCGCTTTTTTGTGCTTCATCTCTATACTGACCCAGAAATAATTGACGCCCGGGAAAAGCGGCTGGCCGGCTTTAAGTACGACATGGGATCCCGGCCGCCGCACCCGCGCCTTGCAGATGGAATACGACGGATTGGCCTTCAAGGTATTGCCCGGATCCATCGAAGAGATATAATCGATTGGATGGAAAGCATTCTGCCGGGAGGTCCGAGTTTCAGTGCCACCATAATACAATTTAACGGCACGGATATGCCTTGTTTTGGTCTCCGGTCCCAGGTCGAGGACGATTTCATCGAGTTGCCGGGCCGTCGTGGCGGTAAGTTTCAGTTCAAAAAGGATATTGTCTTCACGTTCCAGCAAGATGGGCACCTGTTTTTCGCGCACGAACAGCGTATCGGCAGCCAGGGCGCAGGTTGACGGAAACAAGAGAGCGATAATCAGCAGGATTTTATGTATCAGCGTTTTCATATCATGGCATTTCAGTGAACTTCCAAACGAAAGGTTGAAGCCGGAAGGCCGGCGGCGTTGCAAAGGTTGGCGCGGGTATACGGTTCCCACGCATAGCGGACCAACTTCGGATGTTGAACTTCAGGACAGGTCAGCACGACGGTATCCCCTACGATTTCTGCCTTCGCCGGATAGAAGCAGCCTTCGTACTCCGCCAGTTCGAAACCGCAGAGGTCATGTCCGGACTGCCCGGGCATCTCCTCTACCTGCAGACCATCCGCAAAGTCGAAAGAAACGACAACCTGATTGCCTGCCGCAACCGCGGAATAGACAAGCGGTCCGGAAGGGACAACCGAGCTACGGCCATAGGCGTCGTGAAGGGCCCAGCGGGCCAGCCGGAGGCCGACCGGCTGCTTGTGCGTGTAATGGACATCCGCCGGGTCGCCCAGATCGGAGGTTACCGCCATGCCGAGGGCTGGGCGGGCCGTGAGCAGCCGGCGCTGGCTGTCCCGGAACCACGGCCAGGACGGCCGGTTCAAACTCGACAATTGCACATAGTAGAAGGGCATCTCCGGCTGCTTCCAGTATTCCCGCCAACTGTCGACCAGGAGGCCGAACAACTTTTCATGCGCAGACATGTTGTGCGCATTCGATTCTCCCTGATACCAGATCACCCCTTTGAGCGGATAATGGTCGAGCGGCAGGATACCGGCCTCAAAAAGATAGCAGGGCTGGTACGGGTGCCGGTCGCTCTTCCCCGTACGATTCTCGAGATTCTTTTTCGCACGGCCGCGGGCCCAGTCCTGGATGAAGTCGTTGCCGAGCCAGTTTTCCAGAATCTTGGGGAATCTTACTTCCAGGGTATTCCGGTCGATCCACGACTCACAGGTTGCTCCGCCCACGGCATTGCAGATCAGGCCGACCGGCACCTGCAGCGAATCGCGCAGCATCCGGCCAAACCAATAGCCGACCGCTGAGAAATCAGCAGCAGTCTGCGGTGTGCTGGTCATCCAGGCCGTCTCTTTGAAATAGTCGAGATTGTCCACACTGTCAAGCGCGGAAGCGGGCCAGGCCACGTTGTCGGTACGCCAGCGTGCCTTCATGTCATAAAAACGCAGGCCCGGATCCGTCGCCGCAACTGCAGCTGACTCACCCCCATCGCTTTGCCGGAGCATGAATTCCATATTCGACTGCCCACTGCAGAGCCACACTTCCCCGACAGCGACATCGCTGAACGACAACTTGCGCGCCTTCGTGGATACCGTCAGTTTCAGGCCTGAGACAGCTTCCATCGGATCGAAGACCACGCTCCAGTGCCCATCCAATCCCGTCAGTACGCTCCTGCGTTCCCGGCCCAGCTGGACCGTCACTTCATCACCGGCGTCAGCCGTCCCGTGAATATCGAGGGGCACGTCGCGTTGCAGGACCATGTGGTCGGAATACAGACTGGACAACTGCAAGCCTCCGTAATCACCGGTAATCTCCTGACAGACTGTCCGGGCCAGCAATCCGGCTCCGAAGGCGTCGGGATGGACGGCATCCGGGATATGCTGGGGATACGGATAGAGCGGAGTATGGAAATCAATCAGTTCTGCGCCGGAGAGTTCGGCCACCACCTTGATGGACTCCTGAATCTCATCGTGCCACTCCTTCGTGCCCGACTGGAATCGCCAATGGCGGTCGGCCAACGGCGTCATCAGTGCCACAATCAGGCGGGCATCAGGACTGATTGAACGCAGTGAATCGATCAGAGCCAGGTAGTCACCCACGAATTCGTCGCGATAGTTCGGCCAGTTGCGCGGATCCGTGTCGTTGATGCCCAAATGGATGACGATGATATCGGCAGGCCACTGCATGGCTGCACGATATTCTTCCTGCTCCATGTAGGGCCGATGTCCATGCCGCAGCAGGGTCGCCCCGTTTTTGCCGAAATTACCCACAAGATAGCCTTCGCCCAACATTTGCTGCAGGCGCGCGGGATAGGACTCCGATTCACGGTCTTCCAAGGTCATCCCATAGGTTATGCTGTCACCGATACACGCCACACGGACCGGTTTCTTGGCCGGTCTCGCTGCGGTCAGCAGCAACACCGACAACGCAGCCACTGCGGCAAACAGATATCTTTTCATTCGGATTTCTTCTTCTAGTCGTTAATCTTTCAAATATACAGAATCTGCGTCATTTTTGCAAGGGCTCCATCCCCATCAAATCGCGAATACGGACAAGTTGAAAGACCAGTTGCGCCGTACTGCCTTCGTAAAGGATGGCGACGGTTTCGCGATCGACGGGCGCGATACAAGAATATCCCCAGCCTGCCTCTTCGTCAAGCAGCAGGGCGTGCGGCCAGGTCATGCCCAGATCCTCGCTCATTCGGAGTGTCATCCGGACACGGGACTTCTGCGAATCGGGATTGGAGAAAAAGAGGAGATCTTTTCCCAGTCCGTTCTCTGTGGCTGATATTTTCACGAGACTGGCCTGACAGACCGGTTCCGGCAGTTGATTGTCCGAAGGATGCGTCTCCCAGCTACGGCCCAGATCGCGCGTCACAGATACTTTTCGGTTCCGGTCTGGCGTCCCGTGGTTCCGCATGTTCAGCATCAGCATACCAGGAGACAGTTCGACGACCTGGTCTTCGCAGACATGGCGACGGGCTGTTCCGTCAAAATGCCAGGTTGCTCCGTGATCCTGACTGTAGATGATGCCTGTTGAAGGAACTTTGTCGGCATCCCACCACTGAAACGGGAAGACCAGTGTCCCGTCGCTCATTGTGATGCCGCAGCCAGGGCCCTGGAAACAGGTCGCCCAGGCCGGGTCTTTTACCTGCGGCGTAATGTTTACCGGTTCCGACCAGGTCTTGCCGTCATCGACGGAGCGGACCAGCATCAGTTGTGCCACATCTATCGGATCCAATCCTCTTCGGGATGTAAAAATGGCTGTTCCACCGCCACGGCCATGCGCCCAGATTCCGGCAATGAGGAGATCACCCGTTTTGTCATCCACCAGTACGCAGGGATCCCCGATCCCATTCTGGCCACGCGGCAGGCCACCGCTCTCCCCCATATCCATCGCAACCCGCATCCGCTCCCAGGTGCGGCCTCCGTCCGTCGAGCGGCTGACACCAATGTTGATGTCGCCGTTCAAGTCATAGGATGAATCGTGGCGGATATCGTACACAGCGATCAACGTTCCCTTCGGGGTACGAACCAGGCCGGGAATCCGATAAGAATCCACGCCGTCGTCCCCATGCGTCCGCAAAGCGACACCCAGACGTCGCAGTGTCGGACCCGACTCTTTCAAAGTCAAACCCTGACTCCCTTCCCCCACATCCATTCGGACAGCCCGTACTTGGCAGTGAAAAGTCTGCGCCAGGTCCACCTTCGACGACTGGATCTCCAAACTGACGTAAAAGTAGTTGTTATCGGCAACCAGCGTGGTCCGGAACGGAAGAAGCGCTGTCCCCGACCGGTCCGGACGGACACAGGACAATTCTTTCGCATAAGCCGGGTCGCACCAGGAACGCCAGCCCCCGCCCCATTGATTGAAATGGGTCCGGAACTGGTTGGACTGTGTTTGGGAAATCAGTGGCGAAGCCGTTCCCGTATAGAGCAAGCATACACTGCGCACGGCATGGTACGGAATCCCGTCAAGCGACACCACGATGGTTCCGCTGACCTCCGCCGCCTCGGGCGAAACGACCTTGATCTGCGTTACGACATTGTACGGCCGGTCCACGATGACGGGAATCTGCGGATTGAACACTTCGGCCACAAGACCGGAAAGCAGGAATAACAAAGATAACAACATCGGTCTGGCTTCGTTTTTTAAAGAAGGGTGGCCTCTCGACCACCCTTCCAACCTAAAAATTCAAGTATGCTATGGGATCAATAGCCGGGGTTTTGTTGTTCGAAGATGAGCGGGTCGCCGTTGAGCACGTTCACGTCGATCGGCCAGAGCATCTTGTACGCCAAGCTGGTGGAGAGGACCGGCGTAGCGGTGCCGCCAAGCGTCTCGGGATAGGCGGCCGCGGCGGAGAAGACCAGCGGCTGACCGGCGGCATCGTGCATGCGGAGCAGGTCGAACCAGCGGCTGCCCTCACCGACGAACTCCTTGTCGCGCTCACGGAGGATGGCGAGCTCAGTGGTGGCGAAATCGGATACCGGGAACATCGGCGGGTTCACGCCCCTGTATGCACGCTGGCGGATCTGGTTGATATAGTTGGCGGCGGCAGCCTGGTTGCCCAGACCATTCTCCACCTCGGCCATCATCAGGACCGCGTCAGAAAAGCGGAAAATGATGACGTCGGAGTCGTAGTACCGGTTGGAACCTTCTGCATGGCCCAGGTATTTCAACATGGCGGAGCCGAAGGTGCGGTTGGCCGGATCCGGCGAGGAGTAGCACTCGTGGAACGTGGCGGCGCGGCGCTGGTCCGTCTTGTCAAATGCCTTGACGAACGACTCGATGTACTCGTCACGGTGCATGCCACCGCCCTTGAGGTCGAGCGGATCGCCATAAAGGTTACCGTCCTCGTCATAGAATGAGTTGTTCCAAATGGCGGCCTGATACACGAACTGCGTACCGGCGTTGGTCGTCTCGTCCTTGCTGAAGAAGAGCGCGAAGATCTCTTCCCGGTTGCCCTTGTTGGTGGTGCTGAAGATCGAGGCATAGTCGGAAAGCAGTTCAAACGGGCCGCTCAACACATTCTGCAGCGCAGCTTTGGCCGTGTTCAGATCGGCGTTGCCGGTAGCCGTGTGCTTGGCAATGCCGTCGTCGGTGGTCACCTTGGCGGCCCACATGTAGATCTGGGCCTTCAGCATCTCGGTGGCATAGTAGCTCCAGGCATGGCGGTCGAGGGTACGGTCGCTGCCAAAAGCGGTCTCGGAACGGCCGATCTCTTCTTTGAGGAACTGCATGACCTCGGCAGCGCCGGAACGGGCCTTGTAATACTCTTCCAGCTGCGTGGTCTGGAACAGCACCACATCCTGCTCCAGCGGAACGCCGCCGTAGGTGCGGTAAAGCATGAAGTAGTAGTAGGCGCGCATGCCGTAGGCACGGGCCAGATAATAATTGCGGGTTCCGTCGCTGAGGAATTCGCAGTTGTCACGGACCTGTTCGATGAAGTTGTTGACCTGCAGCAGGCGGGCGTAATAGCCTGCCCAGTTCGAAACACCCGTATCGTCCTTGTTGATGGCGTTGCGGGCGATGGTCTGGTAGGAAGTGGACACACCCTCGATGGTGGCGTTCTGCTTGAGGGTGCCGCCACGGACCTCACCAAGCACGAAAGGATAGGAATACATACCCCGCATATGGGTCAGCAGGCCGTAGTATTCGCTTTGGACTTGCGCCTCGTTCTTCCAGTAGCTGCCGGAAGCCGAGTAGTCGATCGGAGCCAGATCCAGGATGTCGCAGCCACCCAGGATCAGCAGTCCTGCCATGGCGATATATGCAAAAATCTTTTTCATGATGTCTCTGGATTTTGATTAGAATGTGATGTTCGTACCGAAGATAAGCGTGCGAGGCAGCGAGTAGGCGCCCCAGTTGTCGGCGCCGTATTCCGGCGAGCAGAGGAGCTTGGCCTGCGTGATGTAGCCGAGATTCTGGCCGGTCACGAAGACGTTGAAGCGCTCGATGCCGACCCTGCCGACAAGCGACTTGGGCAGGTCGTAGCTCAGCGTGATGTCGCGGATGGCAACGTAGGAGGCGTTATAGACGAACATGGAAGTGTTGTCGTGGTAGTAGTTGCGCTTGCCCAGCTGGTCGGCCCAGTAGTAGGTCGGATAGATGCCTTCCTTCGTCTCGGGGTTGAAGGACTGGCGGGTCTGGACGATGGTGTTGAAGGTGCCCTGCATATTACCCATGAACCAAGGCGTTACACCGTCGAACACGGTATGGCCGAGGGCATAGTCGAAACGGGCTGTCAGGGCAAGGCCCTTCCAGGCAGCGTTGGCGACGAAACCGCCGGTCCACTTCGGCACGGAATTGCCGAGTTTCACACGGTCGTAGTTGTCGATGATGCCGTCGCCGTTGACGTCTTTCCACTTCACGTCACCAGGCTGGACCGGCAGAGCTCCTTTCTTCTCAGCGTCGGAAAGACGATCCCACGCAGCAGGACCGTAAAGCCAGATGGAGGAAGATGCCCAGCCGGCGGTGGACTGGTCCACCAGCTCGCCCGGAATCTCGCTATAGTCGCGGTAGATGCCTTCCGCCACGAAGCCGTAGAGGTCGCCCGGCTCCTGGCCTTCCTGATAACCGCCGACCCAGATCTTCTCACCCGTGACGGGATCATAGCACTGGAACGCGCTCTGACGATTGTTTTCGAGACCGTTGTACGGGAGCTTGAGGATCTTGTTGCGGTTGTAAGCGCCGTTGAGGGCGAGGTTGACCTTCCAGTCCTTCGTGTTGACGGCACGCCAGTTGATCTCGAATTCAACGCCCCGGTTCCGGATCTCACCATTGTTGGAGGTGATGCCGGTCACACCTGTATGGCTCGGAACCGTAATATTGGCGATCTTGTCGGATGTATGGCGGTTGTAGAAGGTGAAGTTGGTATTCAGCTTGTTCTCGAAGAAGCTGATGTCGAGACCGGTCTCGAAGGTCCAGGATTTCTCCCAGCGGAGGGCCGGCACCGGCAGGGTGCTCAGGAGAATGGTCTTCTGGCCGTTGTATTCGGTCTGGGAGCCGTAGGCACCCTGAACATCGTAGATGCCGATCACGTTGTCGAGGTTACCGTTGGCACCGTAGGACACGCGCAGCTTGGCGAACGAGATGACGTCGCGGGCACCTGCCATGAAATCTTCCTTCGAGAAGACCCAGCCGGCGGACACGCCCGGGAAGAAACCCCAGCGGTTCTGTTTGGCCAGACGGGAGTAGCCGTCGTAGCGGGCCACGAGCGAAAGCAGGTACTTGGCGTCATAGTCGTAATCAATCTTGCTGAAGAACGAGAGCACCCGGTTGTCGCTGTGCCAGGAGTCGATGTCGCGGGTATCCTTGGCAGCATAGGCCAGATCCTGGAACTCGTCGGTCGGAGCGTTGTAGCCATAGGCGTCAAAGCCCTTGCGGCCCTGGTCAAGGAACTCGGTTCCAAGCATGGCGGTCACGGTGTGGGCACCAAACGTCTTGTTGAAGTTGAAGATGCCGGTATAGTTCTGGTTGAGGTTGCGGTTATAGTAGTCGTACGATTCGCGGGAACGGTACCAGTTGTTCGGACCGCGGAGGTAGTCTTTCATGAAATATTCCTGCTTGGTGTCCTCATAGTACCAGCTGGCCGTGGCCTTGAAGTTAAGCCAAGGGGTGAAGAAAATCGTGAAAGCCTGGGTCATGTTGAACTTGTCCGTATTATAGTCGTAGGTACGGTAGGGGTTCGACAGGCCGACGGCGGCGTCCTGGATGTTGCCGCGCGGGCTCGGGTTGTACTCGCCGTCCGCATTGTACACACGGAAGGTCGGCGGCAGCGAGAGGGCGCGGGCGAAATAGTTGCGGTGGCTGTTGCCGTTCTTGATCGGGGTCCAGGTGGTATGGGCGAAATTGAACGAAGAGCTGGAGTGGAGCCAGTTCCGAATCTTGTAGTCGCCGTTGAACACGAAGGAAAGGCGGTTGTAGTCGTTGTCGAGGGCGTTGCCTTCGGAGTGGTTGTAGCCGATGGAAGCATAATAGCTGCCCTTGTCGTTGCCACCCTGGAAATCGATGCCGTAATCCTGCGAGAGGGCCGGCGATTTGAAGTTGATGTCGGAGACGGTCTCTCCCTGCCAGAACACGAGTTCGTGTCCCGTCACCGGGTCGACCATCTTGCCCCAGCGAGCCGAATCGGAAAGCAGCGAACTGTACTGTCCCGAGGCGTTGTCAAACACGCCCCAGAGTGCCCGGCTGTTCACACGGCCATCGAGGATGTTGCCGTCGGCATCCCAATACTGGTTGCCGGTACCGTAGGGCTGTACACCCGTCAGGGAGCTCATGTTGGCAAAGCCTCGCCAGGATCCGTCAGACAGTTTGGCCACTTCCGTACCGCGCTGATAGGAAATACGCATGTAGTACAGATATTCGTCGGAAGGCAGGAACTCATACGGGGTCCAGAAATAGTTGGCCGAGAGTTTCGCACGGACGTTGATGGCGCTGTGGCCTTCCTTGCCCCGTTTGGTGGTCACGAGGATCACGCCGTTGGCGGCACGGGCACCGTAGATGGCCGTTGCACCGGCGTCCTTGAGGACCTCCATCGATTCGATATCGTTCGGGTTGATGTCGCCGAGGCTGGAGCGCTGGGCGCCGTCAATGATGATCAGCGGAGAACCCGTACCGTTCAGCGAGGTACCGCCACGGAGCACGATGCTCGGCGTGGCGCCCGGGTCACCGGAAGTCTGCGAGACGCGCAGACCGGCAACGGCACCGGAGAGGGCCTGGGCCGGGTTGGTGTGCATACCGGAGGACAGCGTCTCTTCCTTCACGGAGGAGATGGAGTTCGTCACCTTCGTACGGAGCTGGCGGCCACCATAAGCGGTAACCACCGTTTCCTGAAGCATTTCGTTGTCTTCGGCAAGGACGATGCGGATCGCCTGGCCGTCGAAAACGACTTCCTGTGTCACGTAGCCGATGCAGGAGATCACGAGGACATCTCCCTTCTTGGCGTTCGTCTGCACGAAATTGCCGTCGAAGTCGGTCACGGTGCCGAGCGCGACGGGCTGTCCCTTGATGAGGACGGAAGCACCGATCACACCCAGGCCCTGTGTGTCGAGAACGACACCCCGGCAGACCTGATCCTGCTGAGCGTCCGCAGTGACAGCCGATTCAGCAGCGTAGAGCTTGCCCCCCGCCAGCAGAAGGCCGCCTGTCAGCAAGGCGAGCGCAGTCATTTTCAGAAATCTTTTCATAAAGTGATGTTTTGGTTAATGTTTGAGTTATGAATTGGTTATTTTTCAGTCATTTCCAGACAAAGTTTCCGAGCCTGGACCATCATGCGGGGGATGTGGAAGGGGCCTTTGAAGAGATTGCCCTTGGCGTGGTGCGCCGGCGTGCCGTCACGGTGCAGGTAACCGTACCATTCGCCGCAGACCTCGTCCGGGAAATGGGCATAAGTCCAGTCGCTCACCCGGCGGTGAAGTTCCAAGTATTTTTCGTCGCCTGTAGCTTCATAGGCGTAAAGGGTGCAAATGATGGCTTCACAATGCGGCCACCAGAATTTCATGTCCTGCGAGTAATCCTGGTTGGGGAAACCTTTGCAGTCGCGGAAGTTGAGCAAGCCGCCGAACTCCTCGTCCCAGCCCCAGTCCCATGACCAGTCGAAAATCGTAAGGGCCATATCGGTAAGATCGCTGTCCCAACCCCGGTGTTTCGACTCCTCGAGCAGGAACCAGGCCGTCTCGATACAATGACCGGGATTGATTGTCCGGCCGTTGAGTGTGTCGATGAATTCACCGTTCGGGCCGACGGTCTCCAGCAGGCACTTGTATTCGGGATGCATGAAGTATTTGCGGAGCGCCTCGATCGAACGGTCGATCTGCTCGTCCAGGCAAGGGTCGGCGATCACTTTGCGGATGCAGGCGGCCGTGTTCACGAGAATCATCGTGATGGAGTGTCCTTGCGTCTGAACAACCGGCTCGTACTTGGCGGGCAGGAAACCCGGCTCGGCGAGGAAGCGTTGTATCCGTTTGAACAGGTCGAGTGCCTTGCGCGCATAGGACATGTCACCCGATGCGAGGGCATATTCGCTCATGGCAATGGCTGCAAACGACTCGGAGAAGACATAGCGGCGCTTGCGGAGCCCTACCCCGTCCTCTGTCACTTCGAAATACATGTGGCCGTCGGGGGCGAAGCAGTGCGCTTCGATGAAGTCGATGCAATGCTTGGATGCGGCCAGCCATTCGGGGTTACGCTCCACGTTGTTGTATGCGAAAGCGGCGGTAAAACCGAAACGGCCCTGGAACCAGACGGACTTGGTGGTATCCATCAGCGTACCATCGCGGTCCAGGCAAGTATAGACGCCGCCGTGGACGCGGTCCAGGCCGTGCTTCATCCAGAACGGCAGGATGTTGTCCACCAGGTCAGTGCGGTAGCGGTCAGCCCACTCCTTCAAGTATTGGTTGGCCTCCATGACTAAAAGAGGTTGCAATGATGGAAAAAGTCGATGGCTTCGAGTTCAGCACGCAGCTGCTGTTCCTCTGCATCGGTAACATTGCGGAACGGCGTGCGGTTGGGGCCGAGATCGAGACCGATGAGTTTCATGATGCGCTTGCCGCCCACGATGTTGCCGCGGAAGTGGCAGATGACGTCGATGACATCCTGCGCATAGTTCTGAAGTTCC
>JAEEGL015503678.1_pt1 | contig 11095 bp, 9 predicted proteins | sample 9134231 | NCBI WGS metagenome assembly JAEEGL01 (sample SAMN16246548, study PRJNA631951) | gut metagenome | biome: gut microbiome; feature: rumen; material: fiber-attached | host: Bos | place: Iran: Karaj | collected 2018-10
TGTATTTTCTCTACAAGAACGTGGACATCAATTCGATGATGGACACCCTCAAGACCGATGTTAACTACTGGTGGTTTGCCGCTGTGGCTTTGGTCAACATCATGAGTCACGTGTTCAGGGCATTACGGTGGAGGCTGCAGCTCAATGCCATCGACGTGAAGCCGTCGTTCAGCGCAGTGCTCAACAGCATCTTCGGCACCTATGCCGTCAACCTGGTGTTCCCGCGACTGGGTGAGGTGTGGCGCTGCGGCTACATCGCCAACAGGCAGAAGGCCTCGGTCACCCAGGTCATGGGATCGATGGTCGCCGACCGCCTCACCGACACCGCCACGGTGCTCGTGCTGACGTTGGTCACCTTCCTGCTGGCACAGGGCGCCTTCGGGCAGTTCTTTGACGCTTACCCCCAGATGAAGGAGAACTTCCTCAACGTCGCCAGCGACGCCCGCATCTGGATCGGTACCGCCATCTTCATCATCGCCATCGGCTGGTTGCTGGTCATGAAGACCGAGAACAAGTTCATCAAGAAGCTGCAGCTCATGGCGCGCAACCTGTGGGAAGGCTTTGCCAGCATCGGGCGCATGAACGGCAAGTGGTGGTTCCTGCTGCTCACCATCCTCATCTGGGGCTGCTACTATCTGCAACTTTATCTGGCATGCCAGGCTTTCACCTTCACACGAGAGCTGAGCGTGCTAGCCATCCTTGTGGTGTTTGTGCTCAGCAGCATCGGCATGGGCGTCCCCACCAACGGCGGTCTGGGCGCATGGCATGTGGCAACCATCTTCGGCTTGTCGCTCTATGGCGTGGGCACTTTCTCGCCCTCCAACTTCGACCCGCAGGCTTCGACCTTCGCCATGCTCGTGTGGGGTTTCCAGCAGGTGCTCATCATCGCACTCGGCATCTACGCCTTTATCAGCATGACGATTGACCGCCGCCGCATCGAGAGCGGCAAGACCGTGGTCGATACCACCAACGACGAAATAAAGCTTTAATTAGTCTTCAGTTGTCAGTTTTCAGCGGCATCCGCGCACAACTGACAACTGACAACTGAAAGGTAGTGCAAGCCGAATGCAATGATGCTTGCATCAATTGCTAAGGCGCAGCCTACCTTGCACGAGTGAAACGAGTGAAAACTGAAAACTGAAAAAACTGAAAAAAATATGGACGACAATTTTGACGATCATTTCACCGAGAACGAGGTCGAGGAGCAGCCTCAAGTGCGGCAAGAGACCGAACAGGAGCGTGAGGAACGCGAAATCCGGGAAGCCACAATCGAGCGGCGCGGCAACTCCATCAAGATGGTGCTGGCCCTCATCATCATCGCTATGGTAGCATTCCTGGGATGGTGGATGTGGCAACACTATTTCCACCCTTACCGCGTCAGCCAGGAGAAGGGATGGATCATGAAGGTGAGCAACGAGGGCACACTCTTCAAGACCGTTGAGGGAGAGATGATCAGCGAGGGCTATGTCCAGGACACGCTGCTGGCCATGCGCTCCGACTTCAAGTTCAGCATCCCCAACGACAGCCTGGCACGCGAAGCCATGCGATGGTCCCAGAACGGCCAACGCATTGTCCTCACCTACGACGAGTACAAGGGCACCGTCCTGTGGCGCGGCAACTCCCGCCACGTCGTCACCAAAATCGAGCCCGACACCAACCTCATCAAGCCCAACCCCCACAAGAACTAACGGATCTGTTAGACGTTAGCGCTTGACGTTAGCAGGCATCCGCAACCCTTTTGGGGCTGGAAGACAAGAAAGACAAGAAGGACAAAAATTGTCTTTGTTGTCTTTCTTTTTCTTCTCACAACACAACAGATGCATTCTTGACAAAAAGCAAGATGGGGTGTTTTGAGCCTTGAATTGCTAATTACTTGATTAACAGTCCTCCGTCTTGTCATTTTAGCCGTCCGATAAAATGAAACAAGGTGCGGGGGGATTGTTAAAAGTAATTAACACGTCTCGGATTAGCCTTGCGGTCGCAAAGATACGACAAGAGCCTTGAGGCTGTCAATGAGAAAAAGCATTTCTCCAGTAAACCCATTCAGTGATAAAACCGCCAAACTGTCAACCCTGTTTAGGTGACCCCAAAAAATAGTGTAAACCAACTTAGTTAACCGCTCTCAAATCTGTCAACATTTTCCAGGGAAAGTCATACCCAATCAGTTCTATTAAAATAAAATAACTTTACAGTGCCAAAAATTGACACTGGCGCACTTTTATTTTGCAGAATTATCTTTAATGTAGATAACTTTATTTTGTTCTTTAAAGGTAAACTACTAAATTTGCGTATTCGATGATAAACACCGAAACGCACAAACTTCAATATCCAATGGAAGACAAAGGAATAGTTATATCACATATCAAAAAGGTACTTGGAAATTGGTCGATTCAATCGAACGATGAGCACCAGCAAGGTGTGGCGGAACTATCTTCCAAATTCGCTGCTCAATTTGACATGGGCGAATGGGGACGGATACTCGGTTTGTTGCATGACATCGGGAAAGAAAAGGCTGCATTTCAACAGCATATTAAGAAAGAAAGCGGCTATTGCCCAGAGATAAGAGTCGAGGGCGATGCCAGCCATGCCTATGTTGGAGGCATCGTTGCAAGTCGATTGTTCCCAATGGCTACCCCCATTTTATCCAATATCATCATGGGACATCACAGGGGACTCTATGATGACGGAGTTTGGAAAGAGCTACTGAAAAAAGAAATCCCAGGTGAGGTGAGCATCCCCGATGTTAAGACTCAGTTGTCAGCTCCTTCACAGCAGTTAGCTCGAGAGGATTTTCACCATCTTGTAAGAATGCTCTATAGTTGTCTCGTTGATGCTGATTATCTTGACACTGAGACTTTCATGACTCCAGGACTAGCTGAATTGCGAGGCTCTAAAGCCACAATGAGTGAGTTGTGCTCAAAACTTGAGAATCATCTTGAAAAACTTGGGAACGGCGCTCCAGACACCGAAGTGAATCGCATCAGGCGATTTGTTCAACAATGTTGCAAAGAAAAGAGTGATGGGCCTGTAGATTTCTACAGTCTCACGGTGCCAACGGGCGGTGGCAAAACTCTGTCCTCATTGCTGTGGGCATTGCGTCACGCCGTGAAAAACGGATTGCAACGCATCATCATCGCCATTCCCTATACCAGTATTATTGTTCAAACCGCAGCGACGTTAAAGGCGATTTTCGGAGAAGAAAATGTCTTGGAGCATCACTCAAATGTTGAATTCAATGATGAAGGTGATAAGGAGATTACCAGGCAACTGCAACTTGCGACTGAAAACTGGGATTATCCTATCATCGTGACCACCAATGTGCGCTTCTTTGAGTCCCTGTTCAGCAACAAGCCGTCACAGTGTCGCAAATTGCATAATATCGCCAAGAGCGTGGTCATTCTTGACGAGGTACAGACATTACCATTGGAGTTCTTGCAGCCCATCATCAACACATTCAAATCGTTTAAAAAACTCTTTGGCACTTCATTCCTGTTCACTACGGCTAGTCAGCCCATCCTGGACGGGACAATCAGGGGCACAAACAGGTTGAACCAGTTTGAGGCCCTACCGCACATTCATGAAATCATACCCGCCGATGCCCAGTTGCACGACAAACTGAGACGAGTGGAACTTGAAATCAACAACAATGGCCAAACTTATGATGAGGTTGCGCGGCAGGTTGCACAGCATGATCGTGTTCTGTGTATCGTGAACACCCGAAAGGATGCCAAGGAATTATTTGAACGGCTACCACAGGAGGGATTGACCCTGCACTTGTCACGCATGATGTTTCCAGCTCATGTGCGTGATACCATCGAGACCATTAAGGCGGCACTCAAAGACGACAATCAGCGGATTATCCGCGTGGTAGCGACGCAATTGATCGAGGCTGGCGTGGATATCGATTTTCCTGTCGTTTATCGTCAAGAGGCTGGGCTTGATTCCATCTTGCAAGCGGCTGGCCGTTGCAACCGCGAGGGCAAACGAGGCATTTGCACCACTCACGTTTTTAGTCTGCGCGGAGAACATAAAATTTTATCAGGCTATTTTGCTGATGCAAACGATGCGCGTTTGGATTTAGGTAATAATCAAGACTGGTTTGCTCCTGATACGATGAGAAACTATTTTCGCTTTTTATTTGCCAAAGTAGATAGCTTTGATAAAAAGAAAATAGGAGAAAAACTCTATAAAATATTGGATATACGTTTTGAAGACGCAGCAAAGCATTTCCGCTTGATAGAAAATGACACCGCAAGCATTTTCGTTCAGCGTGATGACGGTAGAGCACTTCTTGAAGAACTCAAGCGCAACGGGCCATCCTATCCTGTCTTGAAGAAGTTGTCACAATATGCAGTGAGTGTTAGACAGAAGGATTTCAAAATGCTGAATGATGCAGGAGCCCTTGAAGAGCCCTATCAAGGCATATGGATACTTAGCCAAGCGTCGCTATATGACGACAAGGTCGGTTTGATAACCGACAACCAATGGTTAGAAGAAACATTAATCATATAATATCGATATGGAATATTTTGATAAAGAATTTTGCCTAGAGGTATGGGGGCCAATCGCCTGCTTTACCCGACCAGAACTCAAGGTGGAGCGAGTGAGCTACGATGTCATCACGCCATCGGCTGCACGCGCCATCTTTGAGGCCATCTTTTGGAAGCCAGCCATCCGGTGGCAGGTGACCAAAATTGAGGTGCTGAATCCCATCAAGTGGACATCAATTCGCCGTAACGAGGTGGGTGCTGTTACATCCAAGCCAGTGTTTATTGAAGAAACAACCAGACTGCAAAAGAACACTTTGATGCTTCAGGACGTGCGTTATCGCATCTGGGCTAAACTTGAGTTTATACCCAAGTGGAAGCGTGCTGAGAGCAAGAACCCATCGATTGACAAGGAAGAAAGTGACTTGCTTCGCAAGGATGAGAACCCCGGAAAGTACAACGCGATGTTTGAGCGCAGGGCAAGTAAAGGACAATGCTTTAACCAACCTTATCTCGGCACCCGTGAGTGTTCGGCATCATTCCGCCTTGTAAATCCTGAACAAGAGGAATTGAGCGTCCCCATCAATGAAAATCGTGATTTGGGCTTGATGCTCTATGACATGGACTTTGAAGGAAATCTCAACAAGCCCGATGCCATGTTCTATCATGCCATCATGGAAAAAGGAGTGATTGTAGTTCCCCCAAGAGACAGTAAGGAGGTGTTGAAATGATACTGAAAGCGTTATATGATTATTATTACAGAGATAAGAATCTAGTACCTTATGGCTGGATGAAAGCATCCCTATCCTTTATTATTGTAATTAAACAAAATGGACAATTTGTTCGTGTTGAAGATAGTCGAGATGTAAATGGTGCGGGTAAGATATTCGTAGTGCCTAAAGGTGAGCATACCAATTCTGTGACACCACTTTTATTTTGGGATAATTTGATGTATGCTTTAGATTTATCGAGTAATCCATCAGAGCACGAGAAGCATCTCGCTTTCGTCGATAAATGCAAAAAAATAGCAAGTCTTTTTAACTCACCTTGCCTTAATGCCGTTGTAGCTTTTTATCAGAATAATGAGTTGCAAAAAGTATATAAGGATCCTTTGTGGGATGACATGAAAAAAAATCCCAAAGCTTGTATTACTTTTCGTATCGAAAGGTCACCTTATGTCATACTTGAAGATGATATTTTTGAAGAAATTGTCAAATGGGAAGATTTGCAAATCCGAAATGATTGTATAAAAGCAGTATGTCTTATTACAGGGAAGAATACTGAAATTGTACGAGTGGGCACGAATACTCCAATTATTGGATGCAAGAGTAGTTCAAAACTTGTCTCATTCCAAAAAGATTTAGGATTTGATTCGTATGGTAAGTCGCAAGGTAGTAATGCTCCTATCTCACTTGAGGCTGAGTTTGCTTATTCAACTGCTCTAATGAAATTGAAAGAGAAAGACTCAAGAAATAAGTTTATGATTGGCAATCGCACTTTTCTCTTTTGGGCATCTAGCGATAGCGATACTAGTAAAGAAATCGAAGAGAGCTTTTTTGCTTTTCTTGGCATCTCTCCAAAAGAAGATGACCCGAACCAACACATTGAGCAAGTCAGAGAGGTATTTAAATCTATTTATGAAGGTCCAAAGAGGACATCACTAGATGATAAATTCTTTATCTTGGGTCTTGCTCCTAACTCAGGCCGTATTGCAGTGATTTATTGGGCTGAAATTCCTCTTTATGAGTTTGCTGAACGAATTAATCGTCATTTCTGCGATATGGATATTATAGGAGGAAAAGACTGTCACAAAGCATTGTGGTCTATTATAAGTGCGGTCAAAATCAATGACAAGTTAAAAGACAAAGATATTTCACCAAATCTTCCGGATGCAGTCGTAAAGAGCATTTTCCAAGGAACCTCATATCCTTATTCACTTTACACCGCATGTATTAGAAGAATAAGAGCCGATAATAATATTGACGCACGCCGTGCCTCAATTATAAAAGCATATTTAAATAGAATTAATACAAACTATAAAAAAATAGAACCGATGTTAGATACAGAAAACACTAATCCAGGTTATTTGTGTGGTCGCTTATTTGCTGTCCTTGACAGAATACAAGAAAAGGCAAATAATCAACACACAATTAGAGACCGTTATTTGAATGCCGCGAGTGCTACTCCGGCTGTGGTATTTGCGACAGCATTGAAATTGTCATCTCATCACTCAAGGAAATCTCCTAATGTCGCTCTGGAGAAACTTAAAGAGGAGATAATTGGTAAGATTGGTGCTGATGGTGTCCCAACTAGTTTTGGCGCTCAAGACCAAGGCCGTTTCTTTGTTGGTTTCTATCATCAACGACAAGATTTTTTCACCAAGAACGAGAAAGAAGAAAACAATGATAACCAATAAAATATTACAACTATGTCACAATTAAAGAACAGAATCGATTTTATGTACATCTTTGATGTGCAGGATGGTAATCCCAATGGCGATCCCGACGCGGGGAACCTGCCTCGCGTAGATATTGAAACAGGAAAAGGTCTAGTAACCGATGTTTGTCTCAAGCGCAAAGTACGAAACTACGTTCAGGTAACTAAACAAGATATTGATAGTTTTGATATCCTTATTCGTTCGAAAGAATTGTCCGGAACCGAGACATATATAAACGGTGAGATAAGGAAAACTTATAATTCGATGGGAGCTAATCTAAAGCCAAAGGATGTCGTGAAGGATAATGACCAAATTGAGTCTGCTAGAAAACTGATGTGCTCTAAGTATTTTGATATTCGCACTTTTGGTGCAGTTCTTTCTACTGGGCCCAATGCAGGGCAAGTTCGAGGCGCTGTTCAGATGACTTTTGCTAGAAGTGTTGATCCTGTTTTCCCATTAGAACATGCAATTACTGTTTGTGCAGCAAGAGATGAGAACAAACCATATGATTCTCAGATTGGAATTCAAGGCCGTAAATATACCATCCCTTATGGCCTTTATGTCTGTCACGGGTTTATTTCTGCAAACTTGGCTCAGCAGACGGGTTTCAGCGAGGAAGACCTTGAGCTTTTCTTTGATGCGTTGAAGAACATGTTCGACGTGGATCGCTCAGCAGCACGTGGCTTGATGAGTGCTCAACGCTTGATAGTGTTCAAACACGATACCGTGCTTGGGAATGCCCCTGCTAACAAGTTGTTTGACCTCGTTACAGTGGAACGCAAGGATAAAACCGTCCCTGCCCGCTCATTTGCAGACTATGAGGTAACTATTGACTGCGAGCATCTGCCCGCTGGTGTTACTATTGAGGAACTCATCTAACAAGCGTGGGTATGGCCTACTATGAGGATGACGACTTGCTGATGTTGTCTGGAATACAGCATTTTGCCTTTTGCCCACGGCAATGGGGCTTAATCCACATTGAGCAACAATGGGAAGAGAACCACTTGACCGTAGAGGGACAATGGCTCCACAGGAAAGTAGATAATCCTCATGCCATGGAGCGCAACAAGAACGTGGTGCATCTGCGTTCTGTTGCGCTCGTTTCTCATGAACTGGGTTTTAGCGGTATTGCTGATTTGTTGGAGCTCACAGCAGCACAAAGCCAAGACAACAACACTATCGAGGTCCCAAAATTTCCAGGAAGATGGACAGTTTATCCTATTGAATACAAACATGGCAAACCCAAAATAGACGAAGTTGACGAGGTGCAGTTGTGTGCCCAGGCCATGTGTCTTGAGGAGATGTATCATATTGATATTCAAGAGGGCGCTTTTTTCTATGAGTCTATCAGGAGACGTTTACCTGTCGTGTTCACTCGAGAATTGCGAGAACGAGTAAAGCACTACTCGGCAATGATGCATGAAATATTTGATGCCGGTATTACTCCACAAGCAGAGTATCATAACTATTGTCGTTCATGCTCATTGAATGATAAATGCTTTGTCAACTCGTTGAAAAGGGCAACAAGTGTAAATCACTATTTAAAACAAATAGACGAGGTATGAGGAAACTATTGAACACCTTATATGTGACAAATCCCGATGTGTTTTTGTCAAAGGATGGAGATAATGTTGTCGCAAAGATTGAGAACAGTGAAGTCATGAGGCTGCCAGTTATCAATCTTGAGGGCATTGTGTGTTTTAATAACTTGGGGGCATCCAAGTACCTGATGGCCATGTGTGCCGAACGTAATATAGGCCTGTGCTTTCTGACTTCCCGTGGCCGATTCTTAGCTCGTGTGACAGGAGGGGTCAATGGCAACGTATTATTGCGACGCAAACAATACAGAGTGGCAGATAATGATGAGGAGTCCTTGAGAATCAGCAAAGTCATGATAAGAGGAAAAATCCACAACTCCCGCAAGGTAGTAGAACGATTTAAGAGGGATCATGCTTCATCAGCCGAGGTGCTCTCACGGGTTGAAATTGTCTCAAATGCCCTGAAAGTCAATATGCGACAGGTATTGAACAGTCAAACTGCAAATGAGTTGCGTGGTATTGAGGGTGATGCTGCTGTGAATTATTTCTCATTATTTGATGATATGATAGTCGCACAAAAGCCAGCATTCACTTTTGTTGGAAGAAATCGAAGGCCGCCGAAAGACCGTACCAATTGCTTGTTATCTTTTGTATATACTTTATTGGCTCATGAAATGCAATCGGCTTTAGAATGTGTGGGATTGGATCCTTATGTTGGGTTCCTTCATACAGATAGACCAGGCCGTGCTGGATTGGCACTTGACATGATGGAAGAATTGCGAGCATATTTGGCCGATAGGTTTGTGCTGTCGCTCATTAACCGAAAACAGGTGGATAATGAAGACTTCATTGAAAATGGAGCAGATAATGTCATAATGAGTGATAGTTGCAAGAAAACGGTACTGGCTGCATGGCAAAAGAGAAAAAAGGACACAATGGCGCATCCATTTCTCAAAGAGAATGTTCCTGTCGGACTGCTCCCTTATGTTCAAGCTATGCTGATGGCTCGTTTTCTGCGAGGAGATTTAGACAATTATCCAGTTTTCTTAATACAGTAACGTGATGCTTATATTAGTAACTTACGATGTTGATACTACGAGTCTAGAGGGGCAACGTCGGTTGAGGCATGTGGCAAAAGAGTGCATGAATTATGGTCAAAGGGTTCAAAACTCAGTCTTTGAATGCGTGGTGGACTTCACTCAATTTACTCAACTGAAAATGAAGTTAAAAGGAATCATTTCACAGGATATGGATAGTATCCGTTTTTATCACTTAGGAAAGAATTATGAGACTAAGGTTGAAACACTTGGAGTAAAAAAGGGAATCAATATACAAGGAGAGTTAATTATTTAACTGCGAACTAGTAGCGTTGGCCAATTTATGAGGCGTATCGCAGTCATTGATAGTCCGAGAATTAAGTCTTTTTATTGAATAGATTATTAAATAATTGATTTTTTTTGACTAATTTCGCAAAAGATTGCTGACAACATACTGATAATCAACAATCTTTCTATAAAAGAGTCGCGCCCCCCGTGGGCGCGTGGATTGAAACGCCTTGACTCTTGCGATAGGCAATTTGAGAGGCAAGTCGCGCCCCCCGTGGGCGCGTGGATTGAAACCGAGGTCTGCAAGACCTCACTGATCTGCAGGGGGAAGTCGCGCCCCCCGTGGGCGCGTGGATTGAAACCCAAATCTGCGAGAGAAAATCGGAATCCTCATCAAGTCGCGCCCCCCGTGGGCGCGTGGATTGAAACTGCGTTGTAATGCGCATTGTAGCCAGCACCAAAGTCGCGCCCCCCGTGGGCGCGTGGATTGAAACCGTGATATGGGTATTACTGCTTTAGGTGCCGGCCTTGTCGCGCCCCCCGTGGGCGCGTGGATTGAAACTGAAGCTAAACGATTCGAAGATTTGGAATTTCGAGTCGCGCCCCCCGTGGGCGCGTGGATTGAAACCTCGCTGTATGGCCAAGAATAAAAGAAGGCAACTACCAGTCGCGCCCCCCGTGGGCGCGTGGATTGAAACTCGTGAATCAATGGCAAGAACTCTCAACCATGAGGTCGCGCCCCCCGTGGGCGCGTGGATTGAAACATTAGCTGCTCGAGCATTAATATAACGGTTGTTAGGTCGCGCCCCCTGTGGGCGCGTGGATTGAAACATGATATTCGGCAACAAAAATGCACCGATATACATGTCGCGCCCCCCGTGGGCGCGTGGATTGAAACCCATTGTTTAACTCAATTAAATAATCAAAAAGTTGTCGCGCCCCCCGTGGGCGCGTGGATTGAAACTATTACGATTTCATAGTTAATTTACAGCTATTTTGTCGCGCCCCCCGTGGGCGCGTGGATTGAAACCAACTACAGGAAGAAGGTTGCTGGCATCGGGCTTGGTCGCGCCCCCCGTGGGCGCGTGGATTGAAACTATATATTCTAGAGTTGTTGTTGATTGATTGTTAGGTCGCGCCCCCCGTGGGCGCGTGGATTGAAACAAAATTAGAGGGAGTAATAAAACCATCGATGTCTTGTCGCGCCCCCCGTGGGCGCGGGGATTGAAACCTGGATGGAGGCCTCGCCCTGCAGGGGGGGGGTGTGTCTCTCCCCCCGGGCGCGCGGGTGAAAAAACCAGGGCGGAA
>JAEEGL016884109.1_pt1 | contig 11095 bp, 4 predicted proteins | sample 9134231 | NCBI WGS metagenome assembly JAEEGL01 (sample SAMN16246548, study PRJNA631951) | gut metagenome | biome: gut microbiome; feature: rumen; material: fiber-attached | host: Bos | place: Iran: Karaj | collected 2018-10
ATAATTCATAGAGATTTAAAACCAGAAAATATAATGATATCAAAAAAAGAAACAAATGGTTGTCTTCAAGTAAAATTAATAGATTTTGGAACTGCTAGAATATTTAAAAATGGTCAAAGTCAAAAAAATTATGTAGGTTCATCATATTATATGGCACCAGAAATTTTAAATAGAAATTATGATGAAAAATGTGATATTTGGTCTTGTGGTGTTATAATGTATATTTTATTATCTGGAAAACCACCTTTTGATGGTAATGATGATAATGAAATTTTAGATAAAATAAAAATTGGTAAATATGATTTAAATTGTTATCCTTTTAATGATTTAAGTAATGAATGTATTGATTTAATTCAAAAGTTATTAACTTATGATCCAAAAAAAAGAATTAGTGGAAATGAAGCTTTGGAACATAAATGGTTTAAAAGAAAAGATTTTATTAATAAAAATAAAATTAATATTATACCAAAATCACTTGCTATTCAAATGATTGATAATATGAAAAATTATAATAAAAATGCTAATCTTTTATATTGTGCAGTTATTGCATATTTAGTTCATAATAATTCAAATGATGAACAATGTATTGAAGCAGGGAAATTATTTAATAAAATTGATTTAGATGGTAATGGTAAAATTGAAAAGGATGAATTAAAAAAAGGTTTATTAGAATATTGGAAATTATCAGAAAAAGACATTGAAAAAGAAATAGATGAAATTTATGATAATATTGATACTGATCATAATGGTTTTATTGAATATGAAGAATTTATAAGAGCTGCAGTTAATCCTAAAACTTTTTTATCTTTAAATTATTTAAAATATGCTTTTAGATATTTTGATACTGATAATTCAGGTGATATTACTTTTGATGAAATTAAAAGAAGATTTATGCAAAATGCTAATAATAATAATGAGATAGTTGAAAAGGAATTAAAAGAGATTTATGATATTGTTGATATTAATCATGATGGTTCTATTTCTTTTGATGAGTTTTGCAAGATGATGAAATGTATTTTTAACTCATCATAATTTTAATTTATAATTTTTTTACTCTTTTATTTTTTTTATATTTTTTTTGCAATTTTAGTGTTTAATTATTTAGTTTAATTATTATATTTATTTTTAATTATTAAAATCTTTCTATTTTATCACAAATATATTTTTATTTTTTTTAAAATATTTAATTCAATTTAAAACTAACTAAAAAAAATAATATTTTTAATAAGGATTAGGAAAATCAGTATTTCCATCATCATTCTTTTTATCATTATTATTTTCTCCACTTATAACTGACTTTATATTTTGAGCAGTATTACTAGGAATATCAGTAATAGGTTTGTTATTATTATTTTGACTAGAATAAGGATTAAAATTAGTTCCACCTTCAACTTGATCTGGATTAGGAAATACAACAGAATTTTTTTCAAAATTCATATTACTAAATTTAGGAAAATTATTAGTATCATTATCATAATCAATTTTTGGAACCATATTCTCACTATCTTTAAAATTAATACTTTGAGAAGTAGTTGGTCCATTAATAGGATCTTTGTTTTGAATACTTGGATTCTGATTAAATGAACCTCCATCTGATAAATGTGAACCATCATTATTATAAGGATTTTGATCTATTTTAAATAAAGATTCATTATTTGAAGATTGATTAATATTTTTATCTGTGTTTGGATTTGGAAAATCATTATTATTATTTTGAGGGAAACCAAAACCACTTTGTTTATTTTCATTTTGTGGGAAATCACCAAATCCACTTTGTTTATTTTCTGGTTTTGGAAAATCACCAAAACCACTTTGTTTATTTTCATTTTGAGGAAAATCACCAAATCCACTTTGTTTATTTTCATTTTGAGGGAAATCACCAAAACCACTTTGTTTATTTTCTGGTTTAGGAAAATCACCAAATCCACTTTGTTTATTATCATTTTGAGGGAATCCAAAACCACTTTGTTTATTTTCATTTTGAGGGAATCCAAATCCGCTTTGTTTATTATCATTTTGAGGAAAACCAAATCCACTTTGTTTATTTTCATTTTGTGGGAAATCACCAAAACCACTTTGTTTATTTTCTGGTTTTGGAAAATCACCAAATCCACTTTGTTTATTTTCTGGTTGTGGGAAATCACCAAATCCACTTTGTTTATTTTCTGGTTTGGGAAAATCACCAAATCCACTTTGTTTATTATCATTTTGAGGGAATCCAAATCCACTTTGTTTATTTTCATTTTGTGGGAAATCTCCAAAACCACTTTGTTTATTTTCTGGTTGTGGGAATCCAAATCCACTTTGTTTATTTTCTGGTTGTGGGAAATCACCAAATCCACTTTGTTTATTTTCATTTTGTGGAAAACCAAAACCACTTTGTTTATTTTCTGGTTGTGGAAAACCAAAACCACTTTGTTTATTATCATTTTGTGGAAAACCAAAACCACTTTGTTTATTTTCTGGTTGTGGGAAATCACCAAAACCACTTTGTTTATTTTCTGGTTGTGGGAAACCAAAACCAGAAGCTTTTGGAAAATCATCATTTGATGGTTTTGGGAAATCCATATTATTATTTACACTTGGATTAGGAAATTGACCAAATTGTGATTGATTATTATTATTTGAAGGTGGCTTAGGGAATAAATCATCATTCTTATTTACACTTTGATTAAATTGAGATTGATTATTTGTAGATGCTTTTGGAAATTCATTATTATTATTATTATTTATATTACTATTTTTTACATTTTCATTATTATTAATATTACTATTATTAAATGCATATGGATTTCCAAATTGACTTGATTGATTATTATTTTGTTGGAAACCCATTTGTGATTGTTGACCATATGGATTTTGTTGAAAGTTCATTTGTGATTGTTGACCATAAGGATTTTGTTGGAAGTTGTTCATTTGTGATTGTTGTCCATATGGATTTTGTTGGAAATTCATTTGAGATTGTTTTCCATATGGATTTTGTTGGAAATTCATTTGAGATTGTTGTCCATATGGATTTTGTTGGAAGTTCATTTGTGATTGTTGTCCGTATTGATTACCACCAAAATTATTATTTCCACTCATTGCTTGATTAAAATTACCAAATCCACCATTATCATTATTTCCTTGATTATTCATAGCTTGATTAAAATTCCCAAATTCATTTCCTCCTTGATTATTATTATTGTTATTATTATAAGGATTTAATCCACCACCACCTTGATAAGGATTATTATTACTAGAATAAGGATTAAATCCTTGTCCTGAATATTGTCCATCTAATTGAGGACCTCCAAAATCAGGAGGTTGTATTTCTTCAGGAAATTCAAAAGGAATTTTATCTTCTTTACACAATTGTTTCAATCTAATTATAATAAAAGCATCAACAGCAGGTTTAACTTTTAATTTCTCAACTAAATTAATATTAACTAAACCATCAGCATTTGAGTCAGCTTTAGAAACATACATATTACCATATTTTAAAAGAATTAATTCTCTTAATTTATGTAATTCAGCAACTTCTAATCTTGAAGATGCAAATATGACTGTATCTAATGGTGCTCTTACATCAGGAGGACATTCATTATATGTCATAAGATATGTTACTTTTTCTTTTAATATTTCACAAATTGGACCTAAAATATCATAACAAGTTATTGTATCTTCATCACGAATTAAAGTATCCATCTTTGCTTTTGCTACATCTAAGTTGTTTTCTTTTAAACATTTTCCTATTTCTTGACGTTTTTGCTTTATTGAATATACCTTTTTATTTCTATATAAAGTCAATTTTTGTTTGGCTACCATTATATAGGTTTTCACTTCATTTACTGTTGGAATTTTTGGTGAGGTTTTCATATTTTTTTTTTTCACATCATTACCCATTTTTTATATAATTTTGTTTTATTATATTACGATTATATATCTATTATTTATGACTATTTATTATTAATTTTTAAATTATGTTATTACTATTATAAAAATATTAAATTATATTTTTTCAAGTTAATTTAATTATTTTATATTAATTTGAAAGGTATTTTAAATAAAAAAATAAAACTAATAAAATTCAATTTAAACCTAAAATATTATATTAAATTTATATAAAAAAAATAAAAATGGATTCAATATCAAAGTTAAATCAAGATGTAAAACATTATGATCCTCATGTACGTCAAAATGCAGTAATAGGATTTGGTCGTTATTTTGAAGATGATAATGCAAGAAATTCTTTAAAAGATGAAGAAAAAGCAAATATTGTTGCAACACTTTTAACTTGTTTAGAACCAAAAGAAAAATCAATTGAAGTAAAAGGAAGAACAATAAGAATTTTCAGTCAAATAGCAAAATATTTAAAAGAGGCTGAAATTATTCAAATTTTTTCAAGAATAATAAATTATCTTTCAAATGAAAAAGCAGAAGGAAAAGATATTTATGTAACATCTATTAAAACTATTTTTAATTATTGTCCTGCATCATCTTGTTATATGATTGGTAAAGTTATTGTTCCAGTTCTCACAAAAGGAATTGAATCCAAAAATAAAGAAATTATTCAATTATGCTTAGATGCATTTACTGATTATATTAGAACTTTTGATTATGTGTTAATAAAAGAAAATACAAGTGTAATTCCCAATAAAGATTCAATAATTCAAATTGTTGTTAATTATATTACAAATGATGATATAACTCTTCAAACAAATGCAAATCATTTCATAGGAGAAATATCAATATTATTAAATAAAAAGCAAATAGATTATTTATCAAATACATTATATGATTTATTCAAAAGTGCTAAAACAGTAAATGAAAAAATTTCAATATTTAACACATTATCATCAATAGCAAAATCAAGTGCAAATAAACAAACAGATTTCATTGATAAAATTCTTCCAATAATATTAGAATATACATCATTAAATTTCTTAGAGAATGATCCAAGTGATTATGATGAAAAAAATAATTTAACAGAAAGTGCATTAAATCTCCTTGAAACATATATAAATAAAATTTTATCATCTCTTGAAAAAAATTCAAATAAAATAATTGAAAATAGTTTAAAATTAATAGAATATGATCCAAATTATTCATATGAGAATGCAGAAATGGATATTGATGAAGGAAATTATGATGAATATGAAGATTATGATCAAACAGATTTTGCAAATATGGATGATTCATCATGGAAAGTTAGAAGAGCTTCATGTCATATTTTACATGCTTTTCAAAAAAGTGGTCATCAATTTAATTCTGAACACAGAGAATTAATTATTAAAAAATTAGTTGAATGTTTAAGAGAACATGATGAAAATACTAAAATTGATATTATATTATGTTTAGTTTCATTTTTATCTATTATTGTTTCTTTTGATGAAAATGATAATGGATTAAAATTAAAACATAAAATAAGTTCTTTAGGTGATGATTTTATTCAATCTATTGTAATTCAATTAATTGAACATATTAAAAAAGATTTAAAAAGTAATAATCAAAAAATAATTGAAAATGTATTAAAATTATTACCTGCTCTCGCTTCTGCTGGTGCAAGTGAAGTTATTGCTGATTTTGATTCATTAAAAGAAGCAATTAATAATAAAATTTTGGTTAATAATACTAATATTATGACATTTTTTGATTTTCTTTCTCAATTATTTATTTCTAATAGTGAAAGTGAAGATTATGTTTCAATCTTTAAAGATATAATTGGTTATATTGAAAAAGGAACTAAAAATGAGTTTTATAAAATTAATATTGCTGCTATTGATGCTGCTGTTAATTTAATTCCTATATTAGCTAAAGATAAAGTAAATAATAAAAAATATATATTGGATTTATATAATAATATTTTTCCTAAATTTAAAAAAGATGATATTGATCCAGAATTAAAAAGTTCTTTAATAAATATAATGAGTCAAATTATTATTGATTGTGGTGATATTTTAGATGAAAATACTTTAACAACTTTATTTTCTATTTATTTAGAAAAAACACATAATGATATTATTAAACCAAAAATACTTTCAATGTTAAATAAAATAATAGATAATTCAAATAATTTACCATTAGTAAAACCAATATCTCAATTAAAAAAAATGTTAATAGATACATTAAAAAGTTCTCCTCTTCATGTTCAATTTTCAGCATTAGGTTTATTAGAAACAATATATAAAAAATATCCAAATTCTTTTAGTAAAGATGAAAAATTATTTGTTGATTGTTTATTAAATATGAAAAGTGAAGAAAATTTAATATCATCAATATATAATGTGTTAAAACAAATGAAAAATATTTTATCTCCAACTTTATTAGAATATGTTTTAAAATCAACTACAAATAAATTAAATACACTTCAAATTTCTGGAAATCAATTAGATTCTTTATTCGAATTTACAAAATTATCTTGTTCTCAAGTTCCTGCAAAACAACTTCAATTAATAATTAATAATTATAAAAAAGATTTAAAAGTTTTAAAACCAAATTTATTATATTTTATTTCTATAATTGCTTGTGCTTGTGAAGAAGAAAATAATTTTATTAAAATTGCACTTGATGATTTATCATCAAGTAAAGATGAACAAGAAATTAAAAATGCTTTAATTTTAATTGGTGATATATGTGAAAATTCAAAAAATAAACATAATGAATTAATTCAAATTTTAGAATCAAAATTAGAAACTTTTAAAGATGAACATAAAAATTTAATAAATGTTGCAATAGGAAAAATTGGATTAAATGATCCATCATCTTTTATTCAAAAAATTATAAAATCAAATCCATCAATTTCAATATTTACATCATTAAAACAATTTTTAACTTTAATCTCAGAAAAGAAAATAACTTTATCAGATAAAGATTATGAAACATTATTTGTTTATTTAAATAATGATAAATTATTTGAAAATAATGAATTAAGTGATATTTGTGGTGAATGTCTTGGATTAATAGCAGAACATAATGAAAAATATATTCCATTATTTATAAAAGGATTAAATGGTAATTTAAATAGTAAAAAAATTTTTTCATATGGTATTAAATTTATATTAGGTAAAAAAAATGAAATATCAAAACAATCATTAGAATTATTAATACCAAAATTAATAGAAGGTTTAAATGATGAAGATTTAACAGTAAAAGAAAATTCATTTAATAGTTTATTAATGGCAGCACATAATTATAATGAATATATTAAAAATAAATATAATGAATTAATGGAATATTTCAAAATATATCATAAAGTAAATAAAGATTGGATTCAAATTGCAGATTTTGGTGCAGGAATGAAAATTATTAATGATAAAGGAATTGGTATTAGAAAAGCAATTTTTGCAACTTTAAAAATATTTATTGATAATTTTGGTTCTAAACTTAATGTTTCTGAAACTATTCAAATTTTAATTAATGGTTTAACTGATAATGAAGATATTCAAACTACTGTTTTTGCTTGTCTTGTTAAAGTTGCTCATATGTTTAAATCTGCTTTTGTTTCTCATGTTGATAATTTATGTGATACACTTAAAGGAGTTTTTGATAAAATTAGAAGTGAAGAAACTAAAAAAGATTTTTCTGATAATGTTAAAAGATTATTTGATGAATTAAAAGAAGAACATGATATTTCTGAAAATCCTAAATTTGTTAATTTAAATGAAGAAATATCAAAAGTAATTTCTAGTCAAAAATAATAAATATATAAAAAAATTTCATTAAAAAAATTAATTTAATTATAATTAAAATTTTAATTTCATATTCTAAAATTCAAATTAAATACTTAATGCAAGTTCCTACAAATTATGAAGATATAATAAAATTATTAATTGTAGGTGATAGTTCAGTAGGGAAAACAAATTTTATAACACAATTTATAGATAATAAATTTGATGATAATTACAATCCTTCAAATGGATTTGATAATAAAATATCATTTTTAAATATAGATAAAAAATTAATTAAACTTCAAATTTGGGATTCTATAGGTAATGAAAAAGATTTATCTTTAAATAGAAGTTTATTTCTTAAAGTACAAGGAATTATTTTAATATATGATATATCAAATTTAGATAGTTTTGAACATATTGTAAATTGGATTAAATATATTAAAAATGTTAATGATAATATTCCTATTATTTTAGTTGCTAATAAATGTGATTTATATGAAGAAAGAATTGTTACTCAAAAAGAAGGAAATGATTTAGCAATTAATTATAATTTTACTTTTGTTGAAACTAGTGCAAAAAATAATATTAATGTTAAAACTACTTTTATTAAAATTTGTGAAGAAATTATTGCTAAAGCTGAAATGAGAATGAATAGTATTGATAGTGATATAATGGATGATGATGATAGACCATATTATTTAAGAGAGTTAATTCCATATAAAGATAAAAGAAAAAATAAAAAATGTTGTTGTTGTTAATTTATTTATTAATATTATTATTTGTATTAAAAAAAAATGCTAAAATTATTTTAAAGTAAAAATAATGAATAATAATTATATATTTTTAATTCTTTTTATAAATATTTTATTATTAAAACTCTTTATAATTATATATCATTTATAAATAATTTTTTCTTATTTTTAAAAACAATCAAAATTAAAATATTATTTTTTTGAATTTAATTCATTTAAAATACTTTCATTAATTTTTTTTAAATTATTATTTTCTTCTTGAATATCTAAATAATTTTGTATATATTCTTTATTTTTATTTTTTAATGCAGAAATATTAGATAAAATTTCCCTATTGAAGTTTTTCTCTGATGATAAAATATCTTCCATTTCCATATATTTATTTTCATAATATTGTTGTATTTCCATTTTTTCTTGATTTCTTTTTTCTATAATTACATTAGTATAATTCATAAAAGTTTTTTTAATTAAATTTGTTTGTGTTAATAAATCTAAATATTTTTTCTCTAATTTTAATATTTCATTTGTTTTATTATCTATATTACTATTTGAATATTTGTCTTTTTTTTTCTTATTAAATATTTCCTCATTTATAATTATTAGATTATTATAATTTTCTGTCACTTCATCAATTGATTTAGATAAATTATTTATTTCATTTAAATAATATTGTATTTTCTTTTCTTGTTCATCAAATTTTATTTTTAAATCTTTATTCTCTTTTTCTTTATATTTTAAAGTTAAATTAAGTTCATCTATTTGAGTAAGAAGTGAATGAGTTAAAAAAGAATCTTCTTTTGATTCTACTTTTGACAATTTAATCATTTCATCTTTTTCCTTATCTGAAAATATATTTGGTAAATTTAATGTTTCATTTGTAAAATCAATTTTTAAAATAGCAGGATTTTCAATTTTAAAAACTTTAATTAAATCAGAAGTTAAGTTATTCTTATTTTCTTTTAAAAATATTTCTCTAGTATAATTTTCTTGTGATATTATTGATTTTAAATTATCTAATTCATTCAATATTCTATAATTAAATATTATTTTTCTTTTAATTTCTTTTAATGATTTAAAATAAGATTTTAAAAAATTATCTGGTGTTAATAAAGATTTAAAATCTTTTACAATTTGATCTAAACCTATTGAATAATTTTTTATTTTTTCAATTAAAATTTCTAAATTAGATTGAATTTCTCTTATTTTATTAAATAATTCATTTATTTTAATTGAAAAATTCTCAACTGAATTTATCATTTTATTAGTAAATTCTAATAAAGGCTCTAATGATTTTTGTATATTTTGTAAATATGAAATATCTGAATATTTTTCATTTAATTGTTTTATTATATTACAATCTTCATTTATTGAATTAATATATTTTTCATTTGAATTATATAAATCATTTGAAAATATTTCATCCATATTTATTAATTTAGATTTAAAAGTTGAAAAATCATTTCCCAAATCTGTTATTATTGAATGTAATTTTGGAGATTTTTCATTTGACAATTTTTCATATTCATTTACATAAGAATTCCATTCATTTTTTAAAGGTATAATATAAGAATTTTTTTCATTTTTAATTTGATTTCTATAATTATTTATAATTTTTTCTTTTTCATTTATTTTTTCTAATATTAAATTTTCTTTTCCAATACAATTATTTCTCCAATTATTCATATCTTTTTCATTATAATATATATCCATTAAATATTTACAAGATGAATTATTTTTTTTATTTAACATTTTAATGATTTCAGGATGTATTTCTGTCGTTTTTAATTTTAAAATACTATCATTATATGAATTAATTATATTTTTATTATTATTTTGAATTTCTTTTCCCTTTTTTTGAATTTCTTCTAAATTACTATTACAAATATTATATAAAGTTGAATTGTTTTTAAAAATATTCTCAAGTCCATCATATTGATTTTGATAATTTTCTTTTATCTTTTCACATACTTTAAAATTTATTTTCATTTCTTTATATATGTTTTTAAATTTGTCAAAAAATTCTGTCATTTTATTATAAGTTTCCATTATTTTTTCAGGGGAATATGTTAATATATCTGAATTCTTTTTTAAAATATTCATTGATGAGTCTACATCTGGAATACTGTTTAAATTTATTGATAATGGAAATGATAAATTTGAAATTTTTTTTTCTATATTTTTTTTATAATTGTTTATTTCATCTTTGAAATATTTTTTCCAATATAAAAAATATTTTGAATTAGAATAAAATTGCATTTTGTTTATTGAGTTATAAATATTTCCTTTATTATCATATATTAATATATCATTTGATGTTGCTGAGATTGTATTTATATAATCTTCACATAAATTTTTTAATTCTTTATTAGATGTTATTGAATAACTTTCTCCAGTTTCACCTAAAATTAAATAAGAAGACATTTAATCTAATATTTAATACATTAAAAAATAATTGATTTCTGAATATTTAAATTTTTCATTCTTTAAAATAAATTATAATAAAAAGATTTTTTATAGAAAAAAAAAATATATTATATAATATTATTTTTATCTTTTTTATTTTCAATAATATTCATCACTTTATCAAAATATTTCAAATACTTAAAAGCAAAATCTAAATCACTTAAATAAAAAGTGCAATAATCATGAGCAATTAAAATTTTTTCATCATCAAATTCTTTTCTATAAGGA
>JAEEGL010487212.1_pt1 | contig 11094 bp, 10 predicted proteins | sample 9134231 | NCBI WGS metagenome assembly JAEEGL01 (sample SAMN16246548, study PRJNA631951) | gut metagenome | biome: gut microbiome; feature: rumen; material: fiber-attached | host: Bos | place: Iran: Karaj | collected 2018-10
TGGTGAACTGTTGACGGGCGCGCAATTCCTTGACGACGCCGGTCTTCTCATACTTTCTCTTGTAGCGCTTCAAAGCTCTGTCGATGCTTTCGCCTTCTTTTACAGGAACAATAATCATTTTAAAACACTTCCTTCTTTTAAATTGTTAATACTATGGTTGATTTTGAGGCCGCAAAAGTACAACTTTTTCTTTTACCGTGACATTTTTTTCGTTTTTTTCTTACTTTTGCGGTTGAAAACCATCAAATAATTATAATATGCATTTACTTTTAGCCTACGGAACCGAGATCATCATTATCGCCGCTTTAATTCTCCTTCTTTTTGGAGGAAAAAAGATCCCAGAGCTGATGAAAGGCCTTGGGAAAGGCGTGAAAAGCTATAAGGATGGCGTGAACGGCGTTGAAGAAACGGCACAAGACAAAGTCGGCGAGACCAAAGAATGAGCGAACGCAACGTCAGCAGTTTCTGGGACCACTTGGATGTGCTTCGGAAAGTGCTGCTCCGATGCCTCGTCGTATGGGCCGTAGGGGCCGTGGTGGCGTTCTGCTTCAAGAACCTGCTGTTCGGCCTGCTGTTCGCCCCCTCGCGCGACGACTTCATCTCGTACCGTGCCATGGCGTGGCTCTGCGAAAAAACGGGATGGCAGTCGCTGTGCCCCGGTAGCTTCGAGGCTTCGTTCATCAACACGGAATTGGCAGCGCAGTTCATGACACACCTCAAGGTGGCGCTCTGGGCGGGATTGGTCGTGGCCTCGCCCTATCTCATCGTGCAGCTCTACGGCTTCGTCGCCCCTGCGCTCTACGACCGAGAGAAACGCCACGCCGCTCCCATCATCATCTGGGGTACCCTACTCTTCATCCTCGGCGTGTTGATGAACTACTTCATCATCTTCCCCTTTGCCTTCCGTTTCCTCTTCAACTACGTGGTGTATGCCGAGGTGCACAACCAGATTTCGCTCTCGTCCTACATCTCCAACCTGCTCCTGCTCAGCCTGCTCATGGGCATCCTCTTCGAGATCCCCATTGTCAACTACCTCCTCGCCAAGGCGGGGTTGCTGCAGACCGAGACCCTCAAAAAATACCGCCGCCATGCCATCGTTGGCATCGCTATTGTGGCTGCCGTCATCACTCCCACAGGCGACGCAGTGACGCTCGCGCTGGTCACGGTGCCCATCTATCTGCTCTATGAAGCGAGTATTTTTATTGTGAAACGAACAAACAAAACAACAAAATATGCTACGTAAACTAAGAATCTGTCTTCAAGTGGTCGTGATGACGCTGGCGACCCTGCTATTGCTCGGCATCGGGTTCCAGGTACATCTCTGGGCAGGATGGGTCGCCAAGATCCAGTTCCTACCCGCACTCCTTGCCTTGAACTTCGGCGTGCTGGCCATCATCCTCATCGCCACCTTCCTCTTCGGTAGGATTTATTGCAGCGTGGTGTGTCCTTTGGGCATCATGCAGGATATCTTCTCGTGGATTGGCGGAAAGGTGAAGAAAAACCGCTTCAGCTACGCCAAGGAAATCAAATGGCTACGCTATGGCTTCTTGGCCGTCTTCATCGTCGCGATGGTCATTGGCTTCGCGCCGCTGACGACGCTGTTTGCACCCTATAGTGCCTACGGTCGCATCGTCAACAACCTGTTCAAGCCGCTTTACGACCTGCTTAACAACTGGCTTGCCGGCCTCGACGCCGCCAACGACCGCTACAACTTCACCGAGGTACAGATCTGGACCCGTAGCGTAACGACATTCGTGGTGGCCCTTCTCACCTTTATCATTTTAGGTGTGTTGGCCGCATGGAAAGGCCGCCTTTACTGCAACTCGATTTGCCCTGTAGGCACCACACTCAGCTTCCTCTCGCGTTTCTCGCTGCTCCGCGTCCGTTTCGACAAGGACAAGTGCAAACAATGCGGCATGTGCGAGAAGAACTGCAAGGCCCAGGCCATCGACTTCAAGAACGGTACGGTGGACCACTCACGATGTGTGGTGTGTGGCGACTGCCTCGCCAAATGCAAATTCGACGCCCTGCGCTTCACTGCCAAGACACCAAAGCCCTCTACCAAGTCCAAGCCTGTCGATAACGAGCGTCGCGCCTTCCTCGTGGGTGCAGCAGTGGCAGGCACTACGGCAACTTTGGCCCAGACCCAGATGAAGGTGGACGGTGGATTGGCCGTTATCGAAGACAAGGTGGCCCCTGAGCGCCAAACGCCCATCACCCCTCCCGGGTCGGTGTCGGCAAAGCATCTGCAGCACCACTGCACGGCCTGCCAGCTCTGCGTGACCAGCTGCCCCAACAACGTGCTGCGTCCTTCCACCGACTTGATGCACTTCATGCAACCCGTCATGTCGTTTGAGCGCGGCTACTGCCGTCCCGAATGCACACGTTGCAGCGAGGTCTGCCCTGCTGGTGCCATCAAGCCCATCTCCCGTGAGGAAAAGACCGACATCCATGCCGGCCATGCCGTGTGGATCAAGGAGAACTGCGTGGCGTCGGAGAAAGGCGTCAGCTGCGGCAACTGCGCGCGTCACTGTCCCACGGGTGCCATCACGATGGTGGACTACGAAGGTCCAAACGGTGCAGTGCAAGTGCCAGCCGTCGACGACAGCAAATGCATCGGCTGCGGCGCCTGTGAGTACCTCTGCCCCGCCCGACCGTTTAGCGCGATTTACGTGGAAGGGAATGAAATGCATCACATCAATTGATAATTGATAATTGATAATTGATAATTGATAATTGATAATTACTACAATCTACCAACTCTAAACTAAACAAAATGGATAGAAGAGATTTCATCAAACATATAGGCGCAGCGGCTGTGGCATCCTCGGTGGTGCTGTCGGCCTGCAAAGACAACAATGATGAGACGCCCATCGCCAAGGATGTCGTCGACGGACAAGGCGAGATGACCTACCGCACCAACCCCAACACGGGCGACAAGGTGTCGCTCCTGGGCTATGGCATGATGCGCCTGCCCGTCGAAGAAGGGGGCACTTTGCGCGACCACCCCGATTCCCCCATCGACCAGGAGCTAGTCAACCAGGAGATCGACTACGCCATTGAACACGGCATGAACTATTTCGACACATCGCCAGTCTACTGCAAAGGCATGTCGGAGCGCGCCACAGGCATCGCCCTGGCACGTCATTCGCGCGACTCATATTACATCGCCACCAAACTCTCCAATTTCAGCCCATCCACATGGGACACGGAGAGCTCGAAGGCTATGTTTGAGAACTCACTCAAAGAGCTGCAGACCGACTATGTCGACTACCTGCTGCTGCACAGCATCGGAGGCGAGACCAAAGAATTGGGCTTCATGGAACTGTTCAACGCACGATTCATCGACAACGGCATCCTCGACTGGCTTGTGGAGCAGAAAGCTGCGGGACGCATCCGAAACCTCGGATTCTCGTTCCACGGCGACCCGAAGCTGTTCGACACCATGCTGCAATGGCACGATGAAGGCAAGTACCACTGGGACTTCGTCCAGATCCAGATGAACTACGTGGACTGGAACTATGCGCATCGCATCGAGCCGGAGAACGTGAACGCTTCCTATCTCTACGAAGAGTTGCACCGTCGCGGCATCCCCGTAGTCATCATGGAGCCTCTGCTGGGCGGCCGTCTGGCCTCGCTGCCCGAACACATCACGAAGCAGATGCAGGAACGCGAGCCTGAGACGCCCGTGGCGCGCTGGGCCTTCCGCTATGCCGGCACGCCAGAAGGCATCCTCACCGTCTTGAGCGGCATGACCTACATGGAACATTTGGTGCAGAATGTGGCGACCTATTCGCCATTGCGCCCCATCAGCATAGAAGAGGACACCTTCCTGATGAAGATTGCGGAGGAATTCGTCGAGTTACCGACAGTGCCCTGCACCGCCTGCAACTACTGCATGCCCTGCCCCTTCGGGCTCAACATCCCTGCCATCTTCAGCTACTACAACAAGAGCGTTACCGACGACGCCATGCCGACGGGAAGCCATGAGGCCAAAGCGTATCGTGAAGCCCGCAGGCGTTTCCTTATCGGCTACGACCGCAACGTGTCGTCGCTACGCCAAGCCAGCCTCTGCATCGGCTGTGGACAATGCAAGGAGCACTGTCCACAGAAAATCGACATCCCGACCGAGCTGCACCGCATCGACGACTACGTGGAGCAGTTGAAACAACAAGGGTGACAAAACAAAAGTCTGAGCTTCTCACGAAGCTCAGACTTTTTTCTTCCGGTAAACAAGTCTAGCGGAAAGCTAGATCGTATTAGTTAGGATAATTCTCAAAGTACTTATCAATGGCATCCTTGTATTCATTAGAAAGTCTAACGGCTTGCTCTTTGGAATAACCAGTCCGCTCAAAGTCGTTAATGAATTCCAGCCAGTCAATGGATTTGAAGTACTCACGTTCGGCTTGAATCACTTCCTTCATGTAATTTTTGGAGCAATTGCCAAGATTGTCAATCATCCATTCGTTATCCACAAAAACGAGGTCAAGCACATCTTCGCCGTAGGCCTCGCTATCCATGAAAACCTTGGCTTTGTTGTCGGTAACTTTCACATCCGTAACGGCTAACAGGCTGCAGAGTTCTTCGGAGAAAGGAGTCCACTGTCCGCCCGTCTGGTCTTCGTTGAAACCATCGGGAAGGGCCATAATCTCTTTGAGCAGATCCTCGTATTCCTTCGTGAACACGTTATTAAAGGAATAGATGTTGTAAGGATCGCAATTACACAGCTTGTCACCCAAGCTTAAGGCACGGTCACTGATGTATTCCTCAGTGAATTTCTCGGGATACTGGTCGCGGAGCGACTTGTTCGAAGGCTGGTCTGAAGAGCCAAAATTACATTGGCACATCACGAAGGCCAACAGCAGTAATGCTAATACTTTTTTCATAGTATCTAATTTTTCGAGTTAATTATTTATTAGGATAGAGTTCAAAGTAAGTTTCAATATTCTGTCTTAAGGCTTCTGAAGCTTCAACGGCTTCCGTCTTGGAATAGCCTCTTTGCTGAAGTTCATTGATCACCTCCAGCCAATCCATGGATTGGTATCTTTCACGACTCTCTTGAATCAGATTCTTCAAATACTTTTTGGAGCAGTTTCCAAGATCGTCAATCTTCCAATCACCATTGACAAATGAAAGGGAGAATTCTTCGCCGTCGTTTTCTCCACTTTTCATCTTGGCCGTGGCTTTTTCGTCATCCATCTTAAGCTCCGTAACAGCTTGAAGGGAACAGAGCCCGCCGGCAAGTTCAATCCACAGCCAGTCGGCCGGTCCGTCGCCATCGATGCCTTCAGGAAGTGCCAAAGCTTCTTTAAGGAGATCTTCGTATTCCTGTGTAAACACATTATTAAAGGCATAGACATTGGTAGGATCACAATTACATAATTTCTCAGCTAGTTCCATAGTGCGTACACCAACATATTCCTCGGTGAATTTCTCGGGATACTTGGCGCGATTCGAATTCTCGTCGGGCTTGTTTTGGTTCCCGGACTGGATGTTGCATTGGCACATCACAAAGGCCAAAAGCAGCAATGGTAATACTTTTTTCATAGTTAATGATTTTAGTGTTGGAACTGCAAAAATATGTTTTTTTTCAATACCGCCTCATTTTCCCCCTAATATTTTAATAATTCATGGGCAACGGCAAGGCTCCGGGCTTGGGATTGCCTCTATTTCGCCTAAGAAATGTGGCTGCTTGTTGAACAACAGATCGAGAACGACCTTCACCTTGGCCAACGCTTCACGGAGATGGTTCTTCAGATAGGCTTTTCTGCTTGCAGTAAAATCTTTAGCACAAAACGCGATAGCGTCAAGATCATAATGATCGGCAATGTAAAGGGCCCGTTCATTATGCCATTGTTGCGAAACCACCGTCACGGAATCCTGGGCGAAGACCATCTTGGCCCGAACCATAGAATCGAAGGTGCGAAAACCCGCGCAGTCGAGATAAATCACCGAGTCGGGCACCCCCCTTTCGATGAGCGACTCACGCATCGACTCGGGCTCGTTGTAATGGCTGATATGATTGTCGCCACTCAACAATAAATAAGAGACTTTGTTGGCAAAATAAAGCTCCGCGGCCGCATCAATACGGTTTTTATAATACTGATTTGGGCGGTTTTGCACCAAAGGCACTGTCCCCAACACCAACCCGACTTTTCGGTATGGGATCTCATTTACATCCGTATACACCCTGCCCCTTGCATGATGTTTCACCACGAGGTTGCAGATGCCTATCGCGCCTCCGCAAACCAACAATACCAAAAAGAGGGCAATGATAATGAACCTACCTCGCCGATGTGTTTTTACTTTCATTTCCCGGTTTTTATAGGACCTGCAAAATCTCAATTCTTATTGGCAAAAGCATTGTTTTACGACACAAACACTAGGCCGTATTTGAGTCTCAATCCCTCTTTTCCATCCTTTCGCCGTTCCAGAAGAATGACGTTTCTTGGCCTTGTTCATCAACGACAACCAAGTCGTTGTCTGAGAAGTAAGCTATTTTATAATTCACCAACTCGTTTTGCAACTCACATCCGGTGAGCTTACCGTCCCTAAAGAGGTATTCCTTGATTTGATGTGACTCACTCTGAATCTCATCGTCATAAATGTTCACATAATTATAAACATCAAACACCCTGAATGTGGCAGGATCCTCATAGAAACTCATGATCTCACGGTCGCGGTGCTGATATACGCCCAATTCATAGCTGATGCGATTAGGCTCTATGGAAAAACTGCTTTCATTTTCGGCTTCTTCATCCAAAGGCATCTTCTCAATCTGTTTCCATATCTGCTGCATATCGCATTGAGCCGTCCCCGTGTCATCCTGGCCTTCCATATCAAACGAGTCATCCGGAAAATGATAATAGCTGGCCGAGATGTCGCCTTCGACAAGCTTGTCGCCTTCGAGCACATAACTCTGGTAGTTGGCGCTTTCTTCTCCGCTGTTGGATGTGTACAGCGTCAGGACGCCGTTTTCCAACACGACCAGATGCGCCCAAAGGCCATAGAACTCTCCTTCATCGTCCACACGCCATGTCGACATCTCGTCATACTTTGCCGGGAATTCCTTCACCGCCTTGATTTCGCCGTTTTCGACCAAAGCCGACACGCCCAAGGCATCGTCGCCTTTGTTCTCAAACTGGACATTAACCAGCTGGAATTCGCTGTTGTCGCCGAATACCGCCGAAGCGCAGCTGCTGACGATTTTTCTGCCGTATTTGTTGACAAAAGCTTTATTCAGCTCCTGCGACAGGGCCACAATCTTTGTCGCCCCGTTCTCGCGGTTTTTAAGCTCAAGAATCTTCGCTGAGTTCTTGTAGTTTTCGTCCACCAACAATGCGGCACCCCAAATGGCATCGTATTCATCTTCGGGATTTTCCAAAAGCCGACCTTGTTCCATTGCATAGACCCAACCCGAGAGGTTGTCGAAATTGTAATAGGTGTCGCGGCCACTGTCTTTCTCCCTGTTGCCCAGCTGAACGCCTTTGAAACTCACGGGGTAATACTTGTCGTCATAGATGACATACTTGTAGTTCTCCAGCCCGGCTTTCGGTTGCGGCTCAACGGCATCGTTGAAATGCTCCTGCAACAGAAAGCGCGTTCCCAGCTTGTCAGAAAGCACATAGACGGGCTGCAAAGCGGCGGCAGCCTCCTGCCCAACAGTCTGGGCTGTCTCTTCGGGTTGGTTGTTATTGTTGTTTCGGTTTCCGCATCCACATAAGGCCAAAACGAGGACTGCGGCAAGGATAAAGCATTTTTTCATAATGATAGGTTTTGAATTGATGGCACAAAAATACGGTTTTTTTGTATTTGGCGGAATTTTTATACTTTTGCCATCCTTATGAAGCACGAAAAAGTAATACTGATTACAGGTGCTAGCAGCGGCATCGGCTATGATGCCGCGCAAACTCTTGCCCGCCAAGGCCATCACGTTTATGCGGCAGCCCGCCGCACCAACCTCATGGAGCCTTTGAAGGACTTGGGGGTGCATGTCATCGGGATGGACGTCACCGACGAAACCTCGATGGTTCAAGGCGTGGAGACCGTCATCCAAGCCGAAGGGCGGATCGACGTGCTGGTCAACAACGCTGGCTACGGCTACTTCGGCGCCATCGAGAACGTCCCCATGGAGGAGGCACGCCGACAGGTCGAGGTCAACGTGTTTGGCTTGGCCCGCCTCACCCAACTGGTGCTGCCCCACATGCGCGAGCAGGGACAAGGCCGCATCGTCAACACCTCGTCGATTGCAGGCAAGATGGTATTTTACATGGGCGGTTGGTATAATGTGACCAAGTACTCTATCGAGGCCTTCAGCGACGCGTTGCGGATGGAGATGAAACCCTTCGGCATCGACGTGGTGATGATTGAGCCCGGTGCCATCAAGACGGACTGGGGCCTCATCGCAGCGAAGCACCTCAAGGAATCGTCAGAGTGCACGGCCTACGAAGAAATCGGAACCAATTGGGCCCACAACATGGACTGGTTCTACAGGACCAACATGCTCTCAAAGCCTTCGGCCATCACCAAAGCTATCAGCCGTGCCGTCAACAAGCAACACCCCAAGGCACGCTATTGCCGGGGCCGCTTCTCCTTCGTCGGTCGCATCGCCCATGCCGTCATGCCCGCCCGTTGGTGGGACGCCATGATGCGGAAAGGCGGAAAAATCAAAATAAAGGATCAAAAGTAAGGCAATGCCTTACTCGCCCAGCAAGTGCTCAAACAGGAAGTTGTCAATCTTGTTGAACAGGTGCATACGGCATTCGCCGTCGCCATATTCATAGCCACCATAGATGCCGTGGTTCTTGTTGGGATAACTCATCAAATCGAACTGCTTACCGTTCGAGATCATGGCCTTGATGAGTTCCATGGCATTTTGGTAGTGCACGTTGTCGTCGCCGCTGCCGTGGCAGAGCAGATAGTTGCCTTTGATGAGGGCTGTGTTGTGGACAGGTGAGTTGAGGTCATAGCCGTCGGGGTTCTCTTGCGGCGTACGCATGAAGCGCTCAGTATAGACGTTGTCGTAGTAGCGCCAGTTGGTCACCGGGGCCACCGACACGGCCGTGCTGATGACGTCGGCGCCCTTGGTGATGCCGTTGGCTGCCATGAAGCCGCCGTAGCTCCAGCCATAGATGCCGATGCGGTCGCCATCCACATAAGGTTGTTTGGCCATGTACTTGGCGAGGGTGATCATGTCTTCAGTCTCGTATTTACCAAGTTGCAGGTAAGTCATCTTCTTGAACACCTCGCCCTGGGCGCCGCTGCCACGGTTGTTGATCGACACGCTGATGATGCCGTGCTGGGCGAGCAGCTGCAGCCACCAGTAGTCGCTGTTGGCCCAAGAGTTGTTGACCGTCTGGTAGCCGGGACCACCATACACGTAAATCAAAACAGGGTATTTCTTCGAGGGATCGAAGTCGGGAGGCAGGATCTGCCATGCGTCCACGTCGACTTGGGTGCCGTCGGGAAGCACAAAGGCCGGGTCGCTGATCTTCATGAGTTTCTTCTCACCGAGGTTGAAGGTCTTCAGCTTCTCGGCGAACTCGTGGTTGTCCTCCAGCACGCGCACCAGCTTGCCTTTGTTGGTGTAAAGCTCATATTGATGAGGCTGGCTAATGGTGCTGTTGATATTAATAAGGTAGCTGAAGTCGTTGCTGAAACGCGCGTTGTTGGTACCCGGACGACCGATCACCTCGCGAATGACGCCATTCAGGTTGACGGCATAGATTTGGCGATCGACAGGCGTGTTCTTGGCGGCTTGGAAATACACCTCCTTGCCATCGAAGCCATAGACGCTGGTCACGTCCCAAGAACCATCGGTGAGTTGCTTCACCAGAGTGCCATCCAGATTATAGAGGTAGATGTGGTTGTAGCCACTCCGCTCCGACGTCATCAAGAAACGTTTGCCGTCCTCGAGGAAATGCCAGTCATCGGTGATGTCGATGTAATAGTCGTTGGTCTCATCGTAGAACACACGGCTCTTACCCGTAGCGGCGTCGGCAGCCAAGATCTCAAGATGGTTCTGGTGACGGTTGAGACGTTGGATGGCCAGCACGTTGGCATCCTTGGTCCAGGCGATGCGGGGCAGGTAGATGTCGGTTTCCTTGCCCGTGTCCATCTTCACCGTCTTACCACTCACGAGGTCATAGACATAGATCTCGACGACGCTGTTGTCCTCGCCTGCCTTAGGGTATTTAAAGCTGTACCAATCGGGGTAGAGGCCCTCAAACTCCTCCATCTGGAACTCGCGCACGTTGCTCTCGTCGAACTTCATGAAGGCGATCTTCTTGCTGTCGGGCGACCAGTAGAAGCCCTGCGAGAAACTGAACTCCTCCTCGTAGACCCAATCGGGCGCGCCGTTGATGATATGGTTATAGAGACCGTCGGTCGTAAACTGCTTCTCCTCCCCTGTCTTCAGGTCCTTGATGAACAGGTTATTGTCGCGCATAAAGGCGACCTTGGTGGCGTCGGGTGAGAAGGTAGCCAGGCGTTGCTTGCCGTTGTCGGAAAGCGGCTGCAGGGTCTTGGTCTTGAAGTCGTAGACATAATAGTTGGCGTGGAACGAGTGGCGGTAGATGCTCTCCACATCGGTGAGGCACAACATCTTCTCCTCGTTCTCGCTGAGCTCATAGGACTGCAAGCCAATAGGCAACGAGTCGGGATGAAGGGTGAGGTCGGTGAAGCTGAAAAGCGTCTTCACGAGCTTTCCGGTCTTGTAATTATATATGTTGAGTTGGCCTTTCTCGAAGGTGGCATAAGTCTTGCCGTCCTTCATCGAGTTCATGCCGCGCACGCTCTTGGGGTACAATTCGGTGCTTGCGTAAAGGTCCTCCAATTCGATATTCTTCTGTTCTTGGGCCGAAGCCAAAAGGGTTCCCGTGACAAGGAACAAACTGACTAATAAGTACTTAAATTTCATAACGGATAGATTTGATTGCACAAAGGTAGAATTTTTTTGAAAAAAAGCGGAAAAAATCTTGTCGGTTTCGGAAAAAGCCGTATTTTTGCAGCCGCATTTGGGACGGTAGCTCAGTTGGTTTAGAGCGCATGCTTGACAGGCATGAGGTCACAAGTTCGATCCTTGTTCGCCCCACA
>JAEEGL011158607.1_pt1 | contig 11094 bp, 5 predicted proteins | sample 9134231 | NCBI WGS metagenome assembly JAEEGL01 (sample SAMN16246548, study PRJNA631951) | gut metagenome | biome: gut microbiome; feature: rumen; material: fiber-attached | host: Bos | place: Iran: Karaj | collected 2018-10
CGACTGCGATCAGGTGTGGATAGACGGCAAGCTCCTCATTGACAACGGAGACCAGGTGAAACGCTTCTCCCGCGAGGACGCGGAGGCTGCCCTGCAGGCCGGCGTCCACAGCGTGAAGGTCGTATATATATATAATGTAATAGGCGGCTGGAATTCCATCCGGAACAAGACCGACGTCCAGATGACCAAGTCCGGCACCGACAAATGGCGCAGAATAGACATCCTGTAGTATGAAAAGACATCTCATCATAAGCATCTTCGCGCTCCTGGCCCTTTGCGGAACCGCCTGTACCAAAGGCGATTCCAAGGGTATCGTCATTACGCCTCCGTCCACCAAGCCCAACTCCGGTGACAACGGTGCCGGCAACAACGGCGGAAACAACAACGGCGGCAATGAAAACCAGGGCGGAGAAGGCAATCAGGGCGGCCAGCAGCAGGGGACCGACGACACCCACTGCGTGGATATCGGCCAAACTCCCATTGTGCTGTCCTATTTCACGGAGTACAACGAGTCCCTGCCCGACGTCACCCTCCTCACCCACATCAACTATGCCCACGGCCGGTTCAAGAATCCTTCTACCGGAGACGGCGGCATCGTGATTACCGAGTCCAAGAAGGCGCCCATTGCCAAAGTGGTGGCCCTCAAGAGTGATAACCCCAACCTCAAGGTTTGCCTGATGATAGGCGGCTGGGGCGCCCATGCCGACGGCTTCTCCATGATGGCCCGGGATGCCAACAAGCGCACGGAATTCTGCCAGAGTGTGAAGAGCCTGCTGGACAAGCACAAGCTGGACGGCGTGGACATCGACTGGGAGTATCCCACCCAGAGCGCCGACAACGAGACCGGCTGCGACCCTACGGATACGCAGAATTTCAACCTGGTACTGGAAGAGCTGCGTGCAACCCTGGGTACCTCCAAGATTATCTCCTTCGCCTCTTCCTCCAGCGCCAAGTACGTGGACTGGAAGACGGCCATGAAGTATCTGGACTACGTGAACGTGATGACCTACGATATGGGAGCGGCTCCCAACGGCCATAACTCCCCGCTGCACAAGAGCGGCCGCTTCAACCACCGCAGCTGGGACGAGAGCATTGCCGCCCACGTGAGCGGCGGCGTGCCCAAGGACAAGCAGGTGATGGGCATCCCGTTCTACGGCAAGTCCAAGAAGAATCCCACCGACGCCGAAAAGATTTTCGAGTATTCGGTGAAATACTATGAAATCCCCGACATCCTGAACAAGGGAACCTACCGGAACAAGCCGCTGGCGCGCAAGGTAACCCGCCAGTGGGAGCCCACTTCCATGGTACCGTTCCTCACGGATGAGGCGGGAGTGAACGTCCTTTCCTACGACGACCCCGAGTCTGTAGCGGCCAAGGGACTGTTCGTGAAGAATAACGGCCTGCTGGGCGCCATGTTCTGGGAGTACCGCTACGACACTTCCGACCATGCCCTCAACAAGGCTGTGGTGAATGCACTTTACGGTAAAGAATCCGTTTTACAATAAATCAAAAACTATCATAAACTATTAACTAAACTCTTACTAACCAATGAAACAGAAAGTAGTCCAAATTGCAAGACTGGCTGCTGTGCTGTGTCTCCTTCTGGGAATGTGGGGCCCTACGGCCCTGGCCCAGAAGGGTATTACCATCAAAGGTAGTATTGTGGACGCAGACGGATTGCCGGTAATCGGTGCGGGGGTGACCATCAAGGGAACCACCACCGGTGTGGCTGCCGACTTCGACGGTAACTTCGTGTTGACCGTCCCCGGCGAGACTGCTGTGCTGGAGGTTTCCGCCCTCGGTTATGTGACCGAGGAGGTAAAGGTGGGTAAGCAGCGCAATTTCACCATCGTGCTGCGTGACGACACCCAGACCATCGAAGCAACGGTGGTGGTGGCGTACGGTACCCAGACCAAGGCAACCGTTACGGGTGCTTTGACCTCCATCGACAACAAAGCCCTCATCAAGGCTCCCGTGGCCGACGTTACCAACGTGCTGGCCGGTCAGATGCCCGGTGTTTCCACCGTGCAGTTCAGCGGTCAGCCCGGTGATGAGAGTAACGCCAAGATCTACATCCGTGGTGTGGGTTCCCTCAGTGAAAGCTCGGCCACCCCGCTCATCCTGGTGGATGGTGTGGAACGTCCGATGAACACGGTGGACCCCAACGAAATCGAGAGTCTGTCCATCCTCAAGGATGCTGCCTCTACGGCTGTGTTCGGTGTGCGTGGTGCTAACGGTGTTATCATCATCACCACCAAGCGAGGCGACGTTGGCAAGCCTAAGATCACCGCTTCGTCCATTACGGGTATCCAGGTCCCCATGGCCTACATCACCCAGTGCGACAGCTATGATTATGCCCGTTACTACAACGTGTATAAGCAGAACGACGGTATCACGGACTCCAAGCAGTTCTTCACCCGCGAGGCTATCGAAGCCTACCGTACCAACTCCGACCCCCTGATGTTCCCTAACACGCACTGGAACGAGGAAATGTTCCGCAAGGCCTTCCTCCAGACCAAGAACAACATCAACATCAGCGGCGGTTCCGATAAAGTGCGTTACTTCGTTTCCATGGGTTATATGTACCAGAACGGTCTGCTCAAGCAGATCCCCGGTGTAACCTACAACAACAACTTCTCCTACAACCGGTATAACTACCGCGCCAACCTGGACTTCAAGCTCACCGAAACCACTGACATGAAGTTCAACATCAGCGGTATGATCGGTAATACCCAGGAGCCTATCGCCGGCGCCGACAACATCTGGATGCGTTCCATGCTGTGGTCCCATCCTACCGCCAGCCCCGGTACCGTGAACGGCCTGCCCGTGACGGTGGTTTCCACCCAGGCCCTGCCCGACGCCCTTACCAAGTGGAACGGTTGGGAGTATTACTACTGGACCGGTTACCAGAACAAGTACAAGACCACCCTGGGTCTGGATATGACCATCACCCAGCGCCTGGACTTCATTACCCAGGGCCTCAAGTTCACCGTCAAGGGTAGCTACGACACAACTATGTCCATCACCAAGAAGCACAAGGGTTCCGGTGGTTACCACCAGACCGTGGAATATGCTTCCTGGGCCAACGACAGCGGCCTCAGCATCGCCGACCCTGCCTTCGACCGCAGCTACGTGCTGGTGCTCTCCGGCAGTGAACCTACCCTCAGCTATTCCGAGTCCACCAGCGACGACAAGAGCTGGTACCTGGAAGCCAGCCTCAACTACAGCCGTAAATTCGGCGGCAAGCACAACGTGAGCGGTCTCATCCTGTACAACCAGAGCCGCGACTACTACCCCAGCAAGTATTCCTGGCTGCCCCGTGGTTACGTGGGCTGGGTAGGCCGCGCCACTTATGGCTACGACGACAGATACCTCATCGACGTGAGCGCCGGTTACAACGGCTCCGAGAACTTCGCCCCCGGCAAGACCCGTTACGGTCTGTTCCCGTCCGTCTCCCTGGGTTGGGTGATTTCCGAAGAAAAGTGGATGAAGAAAGCCAACTGGATCGACTTCCTGAAGCTGCGTGCCTCTATCGGTAAGGTAGGTAGCGACCTGGGTACATCGGCCCGCTTCATGTATATGGAAGGCGTCTGGACCGAAGCCGGCGTGTACTACTTCGGCACGGGCCAGAGCGACGGTATTCCGCGTTATGCCATGGGCACCCCGGGCAACGAGGGTGTGACCTGGGAGACGGCCGTCAAATCCAACATCGGTTTGGACTTCGACCTGTTCAACTACCGCCTGCACTTCAGCGGCGATATCTTCAAGGAGCACCGTACCGGTATCCTCATCGCCCCCAAATCCCTGCCGTCCATCATTGCCTTTACCCCGGCCAACATGAACCTGGGTATCGTGGACAATGCCGGTTACGAGGTTGAGTTGGGCTGGAAGGACCACGTGGGTGCCTTCACCTATGACATCAGCGCCAACGTCACCTTTGCCCGCAACAAGATCATTTTCATGGACGAGGTGGCTCCCGAATACGACTACCAGGCACAGACCGGCGGTTCCACAGACCGTCACAAACTGTACCAGTATGTGCGCCTGTATCAGAAGAGTGACTTCTACACCGATGCCGACGGCGTGCAGCGCCTGAATCCGGACCTGCCGCAGCCGAACACCACCGTATACCCCGGCGACTGTATGTACGCCGACCTCAACGGTGATATGGTCATCGACGGTAACGATATGAAGATCGACGGTTATCCCGACCGTCCGGAATACGTGATCGGTTCCAACTGGAAATTCGGCTACAAGGGCTTCAACCTGAACCTGAACTGGGTGGCCGCCACCAATGTAAGCCGTGAATGGAACATGGACTACCGTATCCCGTTCACCAATTCCGGTCACCGCGGACTGCTCACCTACTTCGCAGAGAACAGCTGGATTCCCAACGACAACGACTGGGCTCCCGGCCGCGAAGACGGTACCCTGCCGCGTTTCACCAAGACCAACTATCCCTGGAACTCCATGGACTCCACCCTCTGGACCGTGGACGCCAGCTATCTGCGTCTGAAGAGCGCCAGCTTCGGCTATACCTTCTCCAAGAACAGGTTCTTCGACAAGCTGGGTATCACCTCCCTGGGCATCATGTTCACCGGCTACAACCTGCTCACCTTCTCCAAGATGAAGCTGCAGGACCCCGAAGCCCGTTCCGACGACTCCGACGGTCAGTACCCGCTGGTGAAGACCTACAACATTGCAGTGAATATCACCTTCTAATACAAGCGAACCATGAGAAAATTATTTGTAATTTTAGCTATTGCCCTCCTGGGCGCCGGTATGGTCGCTTGTGAAAGTATGAAACTGGGCGACGCCGGCCTGTCCAAGGCTCCGGAAACCTCCGGTGCCACCATCGACACCCTGTTTGCATCCCTCAAGGACGCCGACAAAGTGCTGGTGCAGGCTTACTACTATCTGCCTTACGGTCTTGTTACCTCTATTGACAGCAAGATGGGCTCCGACTTCCTGGAATCCATTACAGACCATTTCGTGAGTAACAAGCACACCGAAGGCGACGGTCCCAACGACCTCTATTACAACGGTGGTCTGGGCCCCAACATCTCCGGTCACGGTGTGGGCGGCGAAACTTACCGCTTCGGCAGTGAGATTGACTACACCTGCATCCGTTACGCCTGGCTGTTCCTGGAGAACGCCGACCGCATTCCCGATGCCGATCCCGCCCTCCTGGCCCGTAAGAAGGCCGAAGCCAAGATGTGCCTGGCTCTGGCCTATGCCAATATGGTCCGTTACGTGGGCGGTGTTCCCATCCTGGATCACTCCATCAAGACGGATGAAGAGATGAAATTCCCGCGCAACACCTTTGCCGAGACCATCGACTTCATTGTGAAAATGTGCGACGAAGCCGCCCCGGATCTCCCTTGGAAGGTGTCTGCCGCCGAGGACGGCCGCCTCACCCGCGCCGCCGCCCTGGGCCTGAAGCTGCGTATGCTGTGCTACGCCGCCTCTCCCACCCTCAACTCCGACACCCGCTTCCATCCGCAGGCCGACGACTATACCTGCTACCCCGACTATAAGCACGAACGCTGGGATGCCGCCAAGGCTGCCGCCGACGAGTTTATGAGGGAGCAGCTGTCCAACGGCGGATATGCCCTGGTGCAGGCCGTTCCGGACGCCATCACGGGCGTCGTCACTCCGCGCGCCTACCGCCTGGCCTACCGCAGCGGCTACTTCGACCGCGGATCCTCCGAGGTCATCATCTCCGTGCGCAAATCCAACGACGGAAGCTTCCACGACAAGCACATCGACGTGCAGGACGACTTCGGTTGCGGCGCCACCCTGGACTGGGTGAACAAGTTCTCCTGGGCCGACGGCGAGCCGTTCCCCGAGGACTTCGACTGGGAGAACAAGACCAACTGGCCCGACTATCCGTTCTTCCGCCCCGATCCCAACGGTACGCTCGAAGTTTCCGGCGCCAAATTCACCGAAACCCGCGATCCCCGTCTGTACGAGAACGTCTGCGTTCCCGGCGACGTTTGGAGAAACGGTCAGGTGGGTCCCGCCTATGACAACGCCAAGGGTCACGGCGACGGCTGCCCCGGCTTCCTCATGATGAAGTACGTGCTGCAGCAGAACGGTGACCGTTCCAACCCGCCGCACTGGTGCCTGATGCGCTTCGCCGAGGTTTTGTTGAACGCCGCCGAAGCCTACAACGAGGCCGATGGCGGTCCCTCCGACAAAGCCTATTCCTACGTGAATGCCGTACGTGCCCGCGTGGGCCTGCCCGGCCTGCCGGAAGGCATGACGCAGGAGGAATTCCGCAAAGCCCTCATCCTGGAGCGCGAACTGGAATTCGGCTTCGAGGAAGTGCGCTGGTTCGACATGGTGCGCTGGGGCATCAAGGAGGCCTTCACCTCCAAGCTCCACGGCCTTACCTCCTTTGGTAACACCCAGAAGGAAGCCAACTCCTTCACCTATGGCAAGGCCTCCGAAGGTCTGCCGGCCGTGAAGGAAGCCTATCCGCCGCGCAAGTGGTGGAGCGACGCCACCTTCGACACCAAGTGGTATTTTGCCCCCATTCCTGCCATTGAGATCAACAAGGACTATGGCATGACTCAAAATCCGGGTTGGTAAACTTAAAAATTGTACCCGAAGATGAAAAGACTGTTTACATATATTCTTCTTCCGCTTCTGCTGGCAGGCTCCACGGCGTTTGCACAGGAAAAGTCCATGCTGGACTCCATCCAGCTGGGCAACGCTTACCACTTCCAGGCAAACGTGAACCAGACGGCCGGCAGCGGGATCTTTGAAAAGAGCCCCGAAGCGGACATTACCAACGCCCTTTACGGGCAGCTCTCCGGCCTGTTGGTGAAGAACAGTTCCAGCACCTACGACTCCAACCAGTCCAAGCTGAAACTCTCGCTTCGTTTGCACGGTCACAGCCCGCTCATTCTGGTGGACGGCCTGCCCCGTGAACTGGACGACCTCACCAACCTGGAGATTGAAGACGTCACGGTCCTCAAGGACGCCGCGGCAGCAGCCCTCTACGGTGTAAAGGGCGGCAACGGCATTGTGATGATCACTACCAAACGCGGTAAGGACTCCCCGCTGAAAGTGAGCGCCCAGTACACCTACGGTCTCCAGAAGGCTTTCCGCGCCCCGGAATTCGCCGACGCCTACACCTATGGTTTCATGGTGAACGAGGCCCGCAGCCTGGACGGCCTTCCGGCCAAGTACAACGACGCCGAACTGCTGGCCCTCTACAGCGGACAGTATCCTTACGCTTATCCCAACGTGAACTGGTGGAATGAGGTTTTCCGTGACCACGGAGACACCCACAGCGCCCAGTTCACCTTCCAGGGCGGTAACCGCAACTTCCGTTACTATGCCGCTTTGGACTATCTCAAGGACGACTTCCTTTATAAGAAGGCCACCGAAGACAACCGCTACAACGCCAACCACTACGACAACCGCCTGGGTATCCGGGCCAACGTGGATGTGAACATCACCCCGTCCACGTCCATGAAGATTGGCGTGAAGGCCCGTCTGGCCGAATTCAACCAGGGTTATTACAGTGGCCGCATCGAGAGCACCCTGTACTACCTTCCTTCGGCAGCCTTCCCCGTGAAGCAGGCCGACGGTGTGTACGGCGGTTCCGCCCTCTACGGTAACATCAACCCCGTGGCCACCATGCAGGGCCTGGGTCAGCGTCAGTTCTCCCAGACCAAGGTGCTGGCCGACGTGATGCTGCGCCAGGACTTCGACAAGCTGGTGAAAGGCCTGTCGGCCGACATCCAGGTGGGCTTCGACTACATCGGCCTGCTGTACGAGCGTGCCTCCAAGGAGAACCAGTATTCCGAACTGGTGAGCACCGTTGCCACCCAGGGGGACCAGAGCTACATCCTCAGTGAGCAGAAGTACTATGGTACCAGTTCCAAGGTGGTGGACTTCGACCACTATTTCAAGAACCTTCAGATGAAGTTCGAAATCCAGGCCCGCGTGAACTATCTCCGCGAGTTCGGCAAGAACCATCTGGAAGGACACCTGGCCTACCGCCAGCGTTCCTGGATTTTCAGCGGTCAGAACAACTCCTCCAAGACGCAGGAAATCCTGGGTACCGTGAGCTACAACTACGACAACCGCTATTATGTGGACGCTGTAGTGAACTACTCCGGTAGCGCCTATATGCCCAAGGGCAAGCGTTTCAACTGGTATCCCGCCATCAGCGTGGCTGCCGTGATTCTGCCTGGTGACCCGTACCTCAAGGCTTATGCATCGGCCGGTATGTCCGGCAGCGACGCAGACCTGGAGCACGAGCTCTGGAGAGAGAATTACGTGAGCGGCAACAGCTTCTACTTTGACGGCGCCGGCAGCAGCAGCTCCAGCGGCCGCAAGGAAGGCGACATGCCGGCCGTAACCCTGGCTCCCGAACTTTCCTCCAAGGTAACCCTGGGCGCCGAGGCCAAATTCTTCCGCGGCCGTCTGGGTGTGAGCGCCGACGGCTTCCTGGAGAAGCGCAGCAACATCCTCATCTCCCCGTCCAACATCTCCGGTGTCATCGGTATCGGCGTGAAGGACCAGAGCCTGGGTGAGCAGCGCTACAGCGGCGTAGACGTGGCCCTGAACTGGGAAGAGACCCGCGGGGACATCAACTACGGCGTGTATGCCAACGGCGGCTGGCTGTTCACCAAGGTGATCAACGACGGCCAGGCCTACCAGATGTACGACTACCTGTACCGCGCGGGCAACCCCGTGGGCCAGAAGTACGGTCTGGAAGTGATTGGCATCTTCCAGAGCCAGCTCGAAATCAACAACAGCCCGCAGCAGACCTTCGGCGAGGTCCGTCCCGGTGACCTGAAGTACCGCGACCAGAACGGTGACGGTATCGTGGACAGCCAGGACGTGGTGAAGATGTTCGGCAGCTCCAACCCGCTGCTGCAGTTCGGCTTCGGCCTGCACTTCGGCTGGAAGGGCCTCAAAGTGTACGCCGACTTCCAGGGCGTGACCGGTGTCACCGTGAACCTCCTGGACAGCCCGCTGTACCAGCCGCTGGTGGACAACGCCACCATCTCCAAGACCTTCCTGGACCGCGAAATCACCTGGGCTCCCGGTCGTGAAGACGTAGCCACCATGCCCCGTCTCACCACCCAGGAGAACAACAACAACTATCGCAACAACTCCCTGTGGTACCGTGACGGCTCCTTCATCAAGCTGAGGAATCTGGGTATCTCCTACACCATTCCCCGCAAGGCCATGAAGATTTGCGACGCTACCATTTCCATTACCGCCACCAACCTGTTCAGCCTGGACAACATCAAATTTGCCGATCCCGAACAGCTGGGTGCCTACTATCCCTCTACCCGTGTTTACTGGGTAGGAGTCAAGTTTAACTTCTAAACCGGGATACGAGATATGAAAAAGCTTGTTTATATTTTAAGTGCTTTCATTCTGGCCGTTTCTTGCAACGCCCTGGACTTCGACGAGTCGTCCAGCCAGTATACCCGGGATGATATGTACAAAACCTACAGCAATATCCAGAAGATGCTCACCAACATCTATGGCTATATGCCCAACAAGGATATTGCCGATGTTTCCAGCGCTCTGCGCAGCTGCGGAAGCGACGACGCCGAATACGCCGACCCCGACGCCTCTGTCCAGCGTTTCACCAACGGTAACTGGACCCCTATCCAGACCGTAGATGACAAGTGGAGCCTCTACTACGGTGTCCGCAGCGCCAACGAGTTCCTCACCCACTGGGTACTGAACGAGGAAACCGGCTGGCTGGACGCCACCTTCGACCTGTCCATGTACCAGTACGACGCCAAGTACAACAAATGGCTGGAGCACCTCAAGTACTATCCTTATCAGGCCAAGGTACTGCGTGCCTACTTCTTCTTCGAGCTGGCCCGCCGCTATGGCGACATCGCCATGCCGCTCACCATGCTCACCGCAGAGGAAGCCAACGCCATTGCCAAGACCCCTTTCGACGAGGTCATCGACTTCATCGTGAAGGAATGCGACGAGGCCGCCGCCCACCTGCCCACCACCTATGCAGGTATGCTGGACAACGAGATTGGCCGCATCACCAACGGCTTCGCCCTGGCCGTGAAGACCAAGGCCCTGCTGTATGCCGCCTCCCCGCTGTTCAATCCCAGCGGCGACAAAGCCAAGTGGCAGAAAGCCGCCCTGGCCGCCAAGGAGATTATGGACCTGAACCAGTACATCCTGGACCCTGCCGACAAGGCCAACAACGGCAACTCTCCCGAGGTGATCTTCGCCATCTTCCGCTCCGAGAGCCAGAGCTTCGAGAAGTACAACTTCCCGGTGCGCTTCACCGAGGGCGAACGTACCTCGATGGCCGGCAGCTTCCCCAGCCAGAGCCTGGTGGATGCCTTCGAGACCGTCAATGGTTACGACGTCGTCCTGAAGTCCAACGGCTGGCAGTGCACCGATCCCGCCTTTGACGTGACCAAGCCGTACGACAACCGCGATCCCCGTTTCGCCCGGGCCATTCTGGCCAACGGAATGGCTTTCAAGGGTTCCACCATCGAGACTTTCGTGGGCGGTAAGGATTACAGCGCCACCCGTTCCGAACTGGGTACCGTAACAGGTTACTACCTGCGCCGTTACATCCAGGAGAGCACCAGCTTCACCCCCGAAGCAACGGTGACCAACAAGCATCAGTGGATTGTATACCGCTACGCCGAGGCCGTCCTCACCTTTGCCGAGGCAGCCAACGAGGCACTGGGCAGCCCCACCGATGCATCGCTGGGTATGAGCGCCCTGGACGCCCTGAATATGATCCGTACCAACGCCGGAATGCCTGCCGTGAACGAGAGCACGCAGGATGCCTTCCGCAAGGCGGTACAGCGTGAGTGGCGTGTGGAATTCGCCTTCGAAGACCACCGTTTCTGGGATATCCGCCGCTGGAAGATCGCTCCCAGCGTGATGGATAAACTGGAAGGCGTGGAGATTGTCAAGAACGGCAGCGGCTTCGACTACAGCCGCAAGACGGTGGAAACCCGCACCTGGTCCGACAAGATGTACCTGTATCCCATCCCGCAGGCCGAGACCTTCAACAATCCCAACCTCACCCAAAATACCGGATGGAGTCTAACCACTGAATAAAAACAA